>Ga0193728_1000035_pt1 | contig 53295 bp, 57 predicted proteins | sample U1c1metaG_FD_143037 | JGI IMG/M metagenome (GOLD analysis project Ga0193728, IMG submission 143037) | Soil microbial communities from a riparian zone of the East river system, Colorado, United States - U1c1 | ecosystem: Environmental > Terrestrial > Soil > Riparian zone | place: USA: East River... | reverse complement strand
ACGGTCTCGAGTTGCGCGCGTTGCACGACGGGGATCCGATCGCGCCGTGGGAGCCGGTGCTCACGATCGAGGGCGACTACACGACGTTCGCGCATCTCGAGACGCCGGTGCTCGGGACGCTTGCGCGACGCACGTTGATCACGACGAATGTCGTGCATGTGCTGCAGGCTGCGAACGGCAAGCCGATCATCTTCATGCCGGCGCGTCACGACCATCACCGGATTCAGACGGGCGACGGCTATGCCGCGTATGTCGCAGGTCAGGTGGTCGGCACGGAGATCGGCGTCACGACCGACGAGCAGGCGTCCTGGTGGGGCGGTCGCGGCTTCGGCACGGTGCCGCATGCGTTGATCGCCGCGTACGGCGGCGACACCGTGCTCGCAGCGCGGAAGTTCGCGGAGTGGGCGTCGCCGGACATGAATGTCACCGTGCTCGTCGACTTCGAGAACGATTCGGTCAACACTGCGCTCGCGGTGGCGGACGCGCTCGGCGAACGTCTGTGGGGCGTCCGGCTCGACACGTCGGAGGCGCTCGTAGACCGCTCGCTGTGGGAGGAGATGGGCGATTTCAGGCCGACGGGCGTGAACGAGCGTCTGGTGTGGAAGGTGCGGGACGCCCTCGACGAGCGCGGCTACGACTGGGTGCGCATCGTCGTCTCGGGAGGCTTCACCGTCGGCAAGATCAGCGACTTCGAGGAGAAGGGCGTCCCGGTGGACGCCTACGGCATCGGCTCGTCCCTGATCCGCGGCTCGAACGACTTCACCGCCGACATCGTGCTGACCGACGGCAAGCCGTCCGCCAAGATCGGCCGCCGCTACCGCGAAAACCCGCGGCTCGAGCTCGTCACCTAGTCGCGCACCAGTGCACGAAGCATCCGCGACGAAGTCGCTGCAGTCGCGCCCAGTGTGGTCACAACGACCGATGCATCGATGAACGGAAATGTCTGCGTAAGGCCGCATGAAGATGCGAATGCGCTCCAGCGCCAATCTTCGGCCCGCGCACACAGACCGGCCCTCACCGGATTCCGCGCGACGTAGCGGAACGTGGCGATGAGTTGCTCGTCGTCGACGATCCGCTTCGACCAGTAGCGCGACCGGATGAGAGCTCCTCTGCGTTCGTTCGTCTCGTTGAAGTATTTGCCGTAGAACGCGTTGAGATAGTGCATCCCCCGTGGAAGCGACTCGTCGGGGACGTCGACGATTGCGTGAACGTGCGTCGTCAGCTGACAGATGCTGATGCATGTCCATTCGAAACGGGCGAGCGTCCTTGTGAGTCGCCGAATCCAAACGATGCGATCGGTGTCCGTGAGGAAGTACTCCTCGTCACCGGTCGCCCCGACGATGACGTGGTGAATTCCAGGCGTGGTGTCGCGAGGAACATGACCCATGGCCGTAGCGTTGCGGCAGCGCTTCCCCACCGCAAGGTGCCAATTAAAGACACGTCACACACCAGGTGCGCGACGTGTCTCCGGCCGACCCGTCTCACACCTGGTGCCAGACGGGGCTTTAGCGGGCACGTCACGCACCTGGTGCAGGACGTGGCTCCGGTGGACTCCGCGAACAGCCACAATGCCCCGATGGCCGGGAGGATTCTCTGGGACGTCGATACGCAGGTCGACTTCATGGAGCCGTCCGGGAAGCTCTATGTCCCCGGGGCGAAGGACGTTGCTCCGGCGATGGAGCGGCTCGTCGACGCGGCGCGGGCGGCGCGCATCACGCACGTCGCTTCGGCGGACGACCACGAGCTGAACGATCCGGAGATCTCCGCGACCCCCGACCTGCAGAACACCTTCCCGCCGCACTGCCTGCGGGGAACGCGCGGAGCGGAGAAGATCCTCGAGACGAAGCAGCGCGACCCGCTGCCGCTCTCGCTCGCGCCCTACCCGCCTGGGCTGATTCCGCAGCTGATCGACGGCTGCCGCGAGATCCTGCTCCTGAAGAAAAGCTTCGACGTCTTCACGAACCCCAACGCCGAGGCCCTGCTCACTGCGCTGGCTCCGGAGGAGATCGTCGTCTTCGGCGTCGCCACCGACGTCTGCAACAACGCGGCGATCCTCGGCTTCCTCCAGCGCGGCCTCAACGTCAGCTTCGTCGAGGACGCCTCCCGCGGGCTCGACGAGGCCCGCACCACCGCTTGCACAGCGGTCTGGCGTGAACGGGGCGTCGCCTTCACGACCGCGGACGAGGTGATTGCCTCCCTCGGCTAAGGGATTCCCTCCCTCCTGCCGATGAGAACCAAGAATGGTCGGGCATTGGTTCCAAAACGCTGCGGATTTCGCCACGACGTGGCTCCCGCTCGCCTTCTTCGCGATCCTCATCCTGACCGCGTGGCTCCTCTGGAAGACGGTCGGCATGATGCCGCGCGTCAAGCCGCAGCACATGGATGCGAAGGCCAAGTCGCACACGAGCTGGGCCGACGTCGCCGGCGTCGAGGAAGTCCGCGCGGAGCTGATGGAGGTCGTCGACTTCCTCCAGGACCCGCGCCGGTTCGAGCGCCTCGGTGCCAAAGTGCCCAAGGGCCTCCTGCTCTACGGCCCTCCCGGCACCGGCAAGACGCTGCTCGCGAAGGCCGTCGCCCACGAGTCGGGCGCGAATTTCTACTCGGCCAGCGCGTCCTCGTTCGTCGAGATGTTCGCCGGCCTCGGCGCCGCACGCATCCGCAAGCTCTTCGCCGAGGCGCGCAAGCACGCGCCCGCGATCGTCTTCATCGACGAGCTCGACGCCGTCGGCGCCCAGCGCAGCGGCCACGGCTTCAACCGCGAGCAGGATCAGACGCTCAACCAGCTGCTCGTCGAGCTCGACGGCTTCGAAGGCGCGGAGCAGGTCGTCGTCATGGGCGCTTCGAACCGCATCCAGGATCTCGACCCCGCCCTCCTGCGCCCCGGCCGCTTCGACCGGCAGATGCTCGTCTCGCCACCCGACCTCTCCGGCCGCGAAGCCATCCTCGGCGTCCACACGCGCGGCAAGCCTCTCGGCTCGAACGTCGACCTGCGCCACGTCGCGAAGCAGACGAGTGGCCTCACCGGTGCGGAGCTCGCCAACATCTGCAACGAGGCCGCGATCTTCGCCGGCCGCCGCAGCGACCAGTTCGTCACGCAGATGGACTTCGACGCCGCCATCGAGCGCGTCGTCGCCGGCCTGCAGCAGAAAAAGGTGCTCACCGAGAAGGAGCGCCGCATCCTCGCGTACCACGAGGGCGGTCACGCGCTGATGGCGCACCTGATGGGCTCCGCGATGGAGCTGCAGAAGGTCACGATCGTCTCGCGCGGCGACGCGCTCGGCTACGCCTTCTATCTTCCCGAAGAGGATCGCTACCTCCACACGAAGGAGGAGCTGATCGACCGCATGGTCGTGGCGCTCGCCGGCCGCGCCGCCGAGGAAGTCGTCTTCGGTCGCGTCACCACCGGCGCCGCCAACGACCTCGAGAAGGTCACGGAGATCGCGCGCTCCATGGTCTTCGAATGGGGAATGGCGGACGGCGTCTCGTCTCGCACGATGCGCGCCGACAACTACGCGCTCTCGGAGGAGACGAAGCGCCTCCGCGACAGCGAGCAGGCCCGTTTCACCGACACCGCGTACGCCGAGTCGCTGCGCCTCCTGCACAAGCACCGCGCGCCGCTCGACCGGATCGCCGCTGCGCTGCTCGAGAAGGAGACGCTCGGTCGCGACGAGGTCGTCGACATGTTCGTCGACGTCGTTCCCGAGTCCAGCGCCTCCGACACCGTGGGCATGCCGCGTGTGGTCGCCTCCGAGAGCACCGGCTCGCGCCCGGACTTCGGCGTCTAACGCTCCGACGCCTCACCGGCACCGGATAGCATCGCCCGGGTGGAAGCACGAGGCATCCACCACGTCGGCGTGGCCGTCGCGGACCTCGACGAAGCGGTGCGGACGTACGAGCGCCTCTTCGGCGGCCGCCTCGAGCACCGCGCGCGAGTGGAGGACCAGGGCGTCGAGGCGGCATCGATGCGCGTCGGCGACAGTCGAATCGAGCTCCTCGCGGCGCTCGGCGACGACACGCCCGTCGGCAAGTTCATCGCGAACCGCGGCCCTGGCATGCACCACCTCGCGTACGAGGTGGATGACGTCGAATCGGCGCTCGCCGACCTCGCCGAGCAGGGTGCCGAGCTGATCGACGCCGCGCCGCGCGAGGGCCTCTTCGGCCTCGAGGTCGCCTTCGTGCATCCGGATTCCGTTCACGGCATTCTCTCGGAGGTGGTGGCGCGTGGCTGACGGCGATCGTGTGCGAGTCGAGATCGGCTTCGAAGGCGGTCAGGTGATCGGCGGGTTCGTCGACGCCGGCGCGGCAGAACAGCTGGAGCGCTCGCTCCATGAGGATGGGCCGCGCGTGGTCGTCCTCGAGACCGAGGACGGGCCCTACCACGTGGTGGTGCCAAAGGTCTCGTACTTCCGGCGTTACAACCGCTCGAGCCGCGTCGGCTTCGGGACCGGTTAACCGGAGCAGGCACGGGGGATGCTGACGTCGTGACCTCGGACGCCACGGAGAAGCCCGCCCAGCGCGAGTCGGCGGCGCATGTCCGGAAGCTCGTCGAGCGCGCCCAGAAGGGCGACCGGGCCGCGCTCGAGGAGCTGTACTTGATCCATTTCGACCGGATCTACAGCTACCTCCACATGACCGTCGGCAATCGGCACGACGCCGAGGATCTGACGACTCAGACATTCCTGAAGATGCTCGAGTCGATCGGGCGCTTTCGCTGGCAGGCGGCGCCGTTCTCGGCGTGGCTTTTCCGCATTGCGCACAACCTCTCGATGGACCACTTCCGATCGCGCCGCCGGTGGCAGCCGGAGGAGGAGGTGCCCGAGCCGCACGGCTCGGAGGAGCCGTCGGCCGAGCTCGAGGCGATGCAGTCGATCGGCCGCCAGTCGATGCTCGAGCTGATCGACACGCTGTCACCCGAGCAGCAGCAGGTGCTGACGCTGAAGTTCGTCTTCAACTTCCCGAACGCCGACGTCGCCAAGATCCTCGACAAGACCGAAGGCGCGATCAAGTCGCTCCAGCACCGCGCGCTCGCGTCGCTTCAGAAACAGCTTCAAGATCGCCCCGAGTAATCTGGCCCGATGGCGCTCGAGGTGGGGATCGTCGGGCTTCCGAGCTCCGGCAAGTCGATGCTGTTCGAAGCCCTCACGGGCACGAAGGCACGCGACGACGTCGGCATGGCCGCGATCCCCGATCCGCGGCTCCAGCAGCTAGCTGACGTCGTTCACGCCCGCAAGGTCACGCCCGCCGCGATCCGCGTCAGCGAGGTGCGCGGCACAGGCCCGTCGCTGCTCGGCAACCTGCGCCAGGTCGACGCGCTGCTCGTCGTGCTCGACGGCTTCTCAGGGACACAGGTGCCCGCCGACGACCTCGAGACGTTGAAGCTCGAGCTGCTCGTCGCCGACCGCGACCACGTCGAGCGCCGCCTCGAACGAATCTCCAAGCAGGCGAAGTCCGGCGACGTGAAGCTCCGCAAGGAAGTGGAGGAGCTCGAGAAGCTGCTCGCCCACCTCGACTCCGGCAAGACGATGGCCGACTGGGGAAGCGAGCTCCCGCCCGAGCTCGAGCCGCTGACGACGAAGCCGCTGATCGCGATCGAGAACGGACCGAACGGCATCGACCTGAAGCTCGAGGCCGAGCTCGCCGAGCTGCCTGCCGAGGAGGCCGCCGAGTTCCGCGGCAGCGGAGCGTCCGCGCTCGACGAGGTCGTGCGGCGGATCGCCGACACGCTCGACCTGATCACGTTCTTCACGGCCGGCGAGAAGGACACGCGCGCCTGGACGCTTCGCAAGGGCCAGACGGCGATCGAGGCCGCCGACGCGATCCACTCCGACATCGCGCGCGGCTTCATCCGTTGCGAGGTGATCCGCTGGGACGACCTCGTCGAGCTCGGCTCGCACACCGAGGTGACGCGCGCGGGCAAGCAGCGCCTCGAGGGCAAGACCTACGTCGTCGAGGACGGCGACGTGCTGAACATCCGCTTCAACGTCTAGCGGACGAGCGCGCCGAGTCCCGCCTGCGCCGCTCGCAGCTGCTCGTAGACCTCCGTGGGGTCGATGTCCAGCCGCTCGAGCAACTCCGAAGCGCGCGATCGCTCTCGTAGGAGGCCGAGCGCCAACTCCGTGACGCCGATCCTCCGCCTTCTGAGCTCGACTGCTTCGCGTAGCGCCAGCTCGAGCGCGCGCTTCGTGTCGGCTCGGAACGGAAGCCGCCCCTCGCAACTCAGCGCATCCGGCCCGAAGGCGTCCTCGAGCGTCTGCCGCACCTCCGGCAGCGAGATGCCGATGGCCGCCAGTGCTTCGGCCTCCGGGTCCTCGGCGGCGAGGATCCGTCGAAGGTCCTCGGCGCGGACGGCGTTGGTCGGCAGAAATGCCCCACGGACAACGATGCCGGTGGGGAAGGGGAGTGCGCCGACGACGACGCCATGGTGTGCGGCGACTCCGACAAGCAGGTGCTCCGGCCCGACCGAGGTTGCGCCGAGCCTGCGTGCCTCAGCCATTCCGTCGTAGACAGCCTCACGTGCGCCGCCCGTGAACCGCTCGAGCATCAGCGTCTCCCGTGCTTCTTGTGGACGGCCTGCTTCGAGACCCCGAGCTCGTCGGCGATCTCCTGCCACGACCAGCCTTGGGTGCGCGCGTTGCGGATGTGCAGCGACTCGAGTTGCTCGAGCAAGCGTCGGAGCGCGGCGACTCCGCGCAGGCCGACCTTCGGGTCGGCGCTCTCCGCCTGGCGTGCAAGCTCGGCAGGTGCGGGCATGCGTCAACCGTAGTTGACACTGTGCGCCGCTGTCAACCTGGATTGACGAAGGCCGGCGGGGTCGTACGCCCCCGCCGACGTCGGCCTAGCAGCAGTCGCCGCCGCAGTCGCAGCCGTTCGAACAGTCGCAGCGCATGTCGCTCCTCCTTTCATTGATAGGTATCGATGAATGTTATATTGACACATATCGATGAAGATGCTCGAGGTTCTCCCGACGCTCTGCTGCGGGCCTGATACGGCGCCGCTCGACGTCGCTGAGCGGGACGCGCTTGCTGCGCGCTTCAAGGCGCTCTCCGACCCCACCCGGGTCGCAATCGTCAACCGCCTGGCGGCCGCCGAGGAGGTCTGCGTGTGCGACTTTGTCGCGTCACTCGACCTCGCCCAGCCGACGATCTCGCACCACCTCAAGGTGCTGCGCGAGGCCGGGCTCGTCGAGTCGAGCCGCCGCGGCACCTGGGCGTACTACCGGCTCGTGCCGGAATCCGTCGCCGCGCTGCGCGGCGCGCTCGGCGGCTAGCCGGCTGAGATCAACGCGACGCCGGTCAATGCAACTGCAACGCCGGCGAACTGATGCCGTGCGATGCGCTCGTGCAGCACGAAGCGCGCCATCGCGACGAGCACGACCGGATACAGCGACGCAAGCACCGACACGACGCTCAGCAGGCCACGCGTCGTCGCAGCGCCGAACATGATCGTCGCCCCCGTGTCGCCGATGCCGGCGGCAACGATCAGCCAGAACGACGCGCGCAGCCCTTGCGTCGGCGGCCGCAGCACGAGCACGGCGAAAAGAATCATTGGAACCGTTGTCGCGCGCATCGCGAGCGTCGCCCAGAGCGCCCCGCCGGGAGCCGCCTTACTCATGCACGTCAACGCCAAGCCGAACGCGAGTGCGGCGAACAGCGCGAAACCGACGCCCGCGCTCATCCGCCGGCCTTCGTCGTGTTGCAGGCGCTCGAGCGACGCGGCAAGGACGCCGACAAACGCGAGCGCAACGCCGGCCAGCTGGAGCGACGACGGACGCTCCCCGCGCGCGAGCCCGTACGCAAGCGGCACGACCGCCGCGGTTGCTGCGAGCGGGCCGACGATTCCCATCGCGCCGATCGCGAGGCCGCGGTAGAACGATGCGAGCCCGAAGAGGCCGATGGCGCCGCCGAGCGCGGCCCAGCCGAGTTGGCCCGTCGAAGGGACGTGGGGCCGGAGGACGGCGACGAGGAGCCCGACGAAGACGAGACCCGCGACCTGCGACGCAACGATGACGAGGGGCACCCTCACACGTCGAGCCCCGAGGCCGGCCCCGAAGTCGGCGAAGCCCCACGTCAGGCGCGCCGCTCAACTCTCGACGGGTCTCGTCGCCGCGACGGCGTCGAGCTGATTCGCGTGATACAGCACGGCCGCCTCCGCGGTGCGCGACGAACGGACGTCGTGATGACACGACACGGCGTGCAGGAGCTCTGCACGCACCACAGGATCGAGTGTCGGTGCGCGCTCCTCGATCAACCGGAGCCCCAGGTGCACGTGCCCGAGCAGCCGCCCCTCGTCGGTCGGCCGGAACACCGGCCCGCGCCCGAGCTCCCGCGTACGCCCCACGTCGTGCACCAACGCGGAAGTCAACAGCAGATCGCTGCGCAGCCGCTGATGCAGCTGCGCGGTCTCGCGGCAGAGCGTCGCGACGCCGACCGTGTGCTCGAGCAGCCCGCCTGCATACGAGTGGTGCCCCTCGAGCGTCGCCGGGAGCGCCCGCATCGCGGCGCGCGTCTGCGTATCGAGCACCTTCTCGACCGCGTCGTGCAATCCCTTGTGCGACACCTCGGCGACGAGGAACTCGAGGAAGCCTTCCAGCTCGTCAGCGTCGCGTCGCATCGCGGGCGCCATCGCCGACGGGTCGACGCCTTCGGCCGGTTCCAGCGTGCGCACGTCGAGCTGCAGGCGGTCGCGGAACTTCTCGACGCGCCCGAGCACGCGAACCGCGTCGCCCTCACCGAAGCGCGTGTCGAGCAGCTCAACGTCGTTCCAGACGCGCGCGGAGATGCGCCCGCTCGGGTCGACGAGCTCGAGCGCAAGGTAGGGCGCGCCGTTCTTCGTGCGCAGCCGCTCCTTCTTCGCGACCGCGTAGACGCCCTCGACCGTGCGGTTCTCTTCGAGTTGCGCGATCGCGGTCACGAGCTGAGTCTAGGGGCTGGTACGGTCAAGCTCGTGGCGACGATCAGACCATTTCGCGCGCTCCGCTACGACGAGAACCGGGCCGGGCCGCTGGCGGACCTCGTCGCACCGCCCTACGACGTCATCACCGACGACCAGCGCGAGGCGTATCGGCAGCGCAGCCCATACAACGTCGTCCGCCTGACGCTGCCCGACTCGGAGGAACAGGCGGGGCTCGAGCTCAAAGACTGGCGTGCCGAGGGCGTCTTGATCGAGGAAGACGAACCGTCGTACTGGTGGCTCAAACAGGACTATGTCGGCCCCGACGGCGTGGCCCGAAGCCGCGAAGGGTTCGTGGCGGCCCTTCGTGCCCAGCCCTATGAGCAACGCAGCATCCTGCCGCACGAGCGCACTCACGCCGGCCCGAAGGAGGGGCGCCTCCGCCTGCTGAAGGCGACGCGCACCCACCTCGAGCCGATCTTCCTGCTCTGGGATGGCTGCATCGCTCTCGACGGGCTCGGCGATCCCGACCTCGTCGCTGCAGAGGGCGGTGTCACCGCGCGGCTCTGGCGGCTCGACGCCGACTTCGGCGACGCGCTCACTGAGGAGCTCGCGGACGCGCAGCTGCTGATCGCCGACGGGCACCACCGCTACGAGACGGCGCTCGCCTTCCACGAACAGGACGGCACCGAGGAGAGCGCGTGGCTGATGGTCGTCATCGTTCCGACCGACCAGGAGGGCTTGACGATCTTCCCGACGCATCGTGTCGCGCAGTCCGTGAACGGCGTCAACGGCACACCGATCGACGAGCCTGGCGACGAGCTGCCCGGGCTTGTGCTCTACCGCGACGGCCGCTACGAGCTGCTCGAAAGCGATGCGCCCGACCCCGAGGCCGTCGACGCGCTTTCACCAAAGGGCGTCACGTACACGCCGCAGCGCGCAGAGGCCGTCGCCGCCGTCGACCGCGGCGATGCGGAAGCGGCGTTCCTGCTGCGCCCGACGCGCATCGAGGACGTATGGGAGATCGCGGGCCGCGGAGACGTGATGCCGCAGAAGAGCACGTTCTTCTATCCGAAGCTCACGTCGGGCCTGCTCTTCTTCCCGCTGTGACGGACTGGGTGGCAATCTGCCGCGCGGCCGTCGAGGACGTGCGCGCGGTGCTAGCCGAGCTTCCGACGCGCGTGGAGCGGGAGCCGGTCTCCAAGCAGGGCGTCGGCGGCGACGAGACGACGGCGATCGACCAGGCGGCGGAGGATGCGATCCTCGCGCGCTTCGACGGCCTCGACGTGACAGTTGTCTCCGAGGAGATCGGCCGCTACGGCAACGGCGCGACGCTCGTCGTCGTCGACCCGATCGACGGCTCGCTGAACGCGAAGCGCGGCATCCCGTTCTTCTCACTCTCGATCGCCTTCGCCGACGGCGAAGCCATGCAAGACGTCTTCCTCGGCTACGTCTACGACTTCGGTACGAACGAGGAGTGGATCGGCAGGCGCGGCGAGGGCGCGACGCTGAACGGCCAATCGCTCGGTGGCGTCAGGCCGAAGGACACGATCGAGATCCTCAGCTTCGAGGCGACGCTCACGTCGCTCATCGCCGCGCACGCGTCGGCGGTCGACGGGCTCGCGCATCGCCTGCGCGTCATGGGCTCCCTCGCACTCTCGCTCTGCCACCTCGCCGCCGGCCGCGTCGACGCGGTCTGTTCGCTGAAGGAGGCCCGCTCCGTCGACATCGCCGCCGCGCAGCTGCTCTGCCACGAGGTTGGGCTCTCGCTCGAGCTCTTCGACGATCCGCGCACGTTCGGCGAGGCCGAGCTCGATCTCATCGGACGTTCCCGCATCGCGGCTGCGGGCAACGCCGAGCTGTGCGGGCAGCTCGCGACCGCGTTATCCGCATAGACTGGTCCATATGCCCTGTGTGCTGATCGCCGACGACAACCACCAGGCAGCCGAGATGCTGCGTGCGACGCTCGAGGATGCGGGCTACGACGTGCTCACCGCGTACTCCGGCCTCGCCGCCGTTGCCTGCGTCGAGCAGAACGACGTCTCGGTTGCCGTGCTCGACGTATTGATGCCGGGCATCAGCGGCGACGCCGTCGCAGAGCGGCTGCGCCAGATCAACCCGAAGCTGCCGGTCGTGTTGATGACCGGCGGCGACGAAGCCTTCGCCGCGGCGTCGGGCTTCCCGGTGCTGCGCAAGCCGTTCGTGCACGAAGAGCTGGTCGAAACGTTGCACCGCCTGCTCCCGAAGTGAGCCAAGCGCACGAGGTCAAGCTCTCGAGCGCAGAGCGCGTCCTCTTTCCGGAGGACGGCATCACCAAGGGCGACCTCTTCGCGTACTACGAGCAGATCGGGCCGACACTCGTTCCGCATTTGCGTGACCGCCCGTTCACCATGAAGCGCTATCGCGAGGGCATCGCCGGCGACGGCTTCTTCCAGAAGCAGGCGCCGAAGGGGATGCCGTCGTGGATCGAGAGGCGCCGCTTCACGACGCACCCACGCGAGGGCGGCGCGCGCGAGGTCGACTTCCCGCTCGTCAACTCCGTCGACGCGCTGCTCTGGATGGTGCAGATGCACTGCATCGACATGAACGCGTGGTACTCGCGTGTCGACAAGCCCGACCGGCCGGATTACGTCGTCTTCGATCTCGATCCACCCGACGGCGAGGGCGGCTTCGAGCTCGCGATCGAGGTCGCGCATCTCGTGCGCGGGCTGCTCGACGAGCTCGAGTTGGAGGGGTACGTCAAGACGAGCGGCGCGGACGGGATTCATGTGCTGGCGCCGATCCAGCGGCGTGCCACCTTCGAGGACACGTATGCGTTCGCGGAGGCAGCGTCGCGCTTGCTCGAAGAGCGACACCCCGGCAAGGTGACGACCGAGTGGTTGAAGAAGAAGCGAAGCGGCGTGCTCGTCGACCATCGCCAGAACGGCTGGGGCAAGACGATCGCCTCCGTCTACTCGGTGCGGCCGAAGCCCGGCGCGCCGGTCTCGACCCCGCTTCGCTGGGAGGAGCTGACCCCCGGCGTCCGCCCACGGGACTTCACGATTGAGGTGGCGCTCCAGCGGGTGCAGCGGTACGGCGATCTCTATCTGCCGGTGCTGGAGAAGCCGCGGCCACTGGGCGCCGCGGCCCGGCGACTCGCAGCCCTTAGCTAGGCTCGAACGACGATGGAACCCGATCGCGACGCCATTTTCCGCGCCCTCGAGGCGGTGATCGACCCGGAGCTGCAAAGGCCGGTCACAGAGCTCGACATGGTGCGCGACGTCTCGAGCGCCGACGGCGTCGTCTCTCTGACGATCGTGCTCACGATCGCCGGTTGCCCGCTACGCGAGTCGTTCCAGCAGCAGGTCGACAAGGCCCTTGCCCCCGTTCCGGGCGTGCGTGGCTTCTCGCTCTCCTTCGGCGTCATGACGCCCGAGGAGCGGCAGGCCTTGACGACGAAGCTTCGCGGCGGCGCGTCCGAGCGTGACAACGTGATCCGCCTGCCGCGGGACTGCCGCGTGATCGCCGTCGCGAGCGGCAAGGGTGGTGTCGGCAAGTCGTCGCTCACCGCGAACCTTGCGGTTGCGTTCTCGCAGATGGGCGAGCGGGTCGGGATTCTGGACGCCGACATCTATGGCCACTCGATCCCGCACATCCTCGGCATTCACCAGAAGCCGGTCGCCGTCGACGAGATGATCGTCCCACCGGTGAAGAACGGGCTGAAGCTGATGTCGATTGGTTTCTTCCTCGACGACAACGAGCCGGTGATGTGGCGCGGGCCGATGCTGCACCGGGCGCTCGAGCAGTTTCTCACCGACGTGCACTGGGGAGAGATCGACATGCTCGTCGTCGATATGCCGCCCGGAACCGGAGACATCTCCATCTCGCTCGGACAGCTGCTGCCCCGAGCAGAGGTCGTCGTCGTCACGACGCCGCAGAAGCTTGCGCAGGACGTCGCGTCGCGCGCCGCGAGCATGGCACGCAAGACGAACATGCGCCTGCTCGGCGTGATCGAGAACATGTCGGGCGACGTGTTCGGCACCGGAGGCGGCGAGGAGCTCGCTGCACAGCTCGACGTACCGCTGCTCGGCAGCGTCGCGCTCGATCCGCTGCTCCGCGAGCAGGGCGACGCGGGTGAGCCGATCGTGGCCTCCCATCCCGACACCGAGACCGCGCAGACGATCGTGGGCATCGCGGAGTCGATCGCCGCGCGCACCGTCGGCAGCATCGTCAAGTCGCTGCCGCTCGTCAGCTGATGGCCGACAATCTCGCTGTCGTTCGCGAGATCTACGAGCTGGCGCGTCATGCCAAGCACGCCGAGCTCCGCGAGCGGTTGCACGACGACGTCACGTGGCATCCGGCGCGCGAGGGTGCGTGGAAGCCGTGCGAGAACGCGGAAGAGGTGGTGCGCACGCTGCTCTGGCGCGCGAACGCGAACCGGTTGCGTCCCGGCGAGATGATCAACGTCGGCGATCGCGTGCTCGTGCAGTTGCGGGGCAAGCGGCTCGAGCGGCTCGGCGCGAAGGGCATCATCCCTCGGCTCTTCCAGGTGATCGTCGTGCGCGACGGAAAGGTCGCGAGTATCCGCGACCATCCGAAGCGGGAGGCAGCGCTCGCCGATGCGGGGCTCAAAGCCTGACGTGGCTGCGGCGGCGTTCTTCGACCTCGACCGTACGCTCCTGCGCCGCTCGTCGGCGCTCGCACTTGCGGGAACGTTTCGCGATCGCGGCCTCATCTCGCGTCGGCAACTCGCAGCCGCGGCCGCGTGGCAGCTGCTCTTCGTGTTGCGGGGGGCGAATCACGAGGCGGTGCGCCGCGCGGCCGAAGACGGCCTGTTACTGCTGCGCGGCTTCACGCCGGAGAAGATGCGCGCGCTCGTCGCAGACGCGATGGAACCGGTGCTGCGCCCGCTCGTCTATGCGGAGCCGCTGCATCTCATCGAGCAGCATCGCGAGCGAGGAGAGCCCGTGTACATCGTCTCGGCAACGCTGCAAGAGATTGTCGAGGCGATCGCCGACGAGCTCGGCTTCGACGGCGCGCTCGGAACCGTCTGCGAGGTGCGCGACGGCAAGTACACGGGGAAGGCGGTTCGGGCTTTACACGCGGAGAACAAGGCGGAGTGCATTCGCGAGCTCGCGGCGCACCACGGGTTCGATCTCGCCGAGAGCACGGCGTACTCCGACAGCCACACCGACCTGCCGTTCCTCGAGGCCGTCGGCCATCCCGTCGTCGTGAATCCTGATCGCGAGCTGCGCAACATCGCCGGCGAGCGCGGCTGGCCGATCCTCGAGTTCGGCGCGCACGCGTATCCGCACGCGAAACGTCGCGTGCCGCCGGTGATCTGGGCCGCCGCCGGGCTCTTCGGCGCAGGGCTCGCAGCGAGCAGGCGCCGCCGTGGATCGTGACGCGGGGCTGAGGCGCCTCCAGGCCCTCGGTTTCGACGCCGGAGCCGCCGAGACGCTGTGGGAACACTTCGACGACGCGGAGCAGCGCGGGAAGCAGGGCCACGGGTACGCGCGCATCGAGTGGCTGGAGACGCAGGACTCATTCGATCCTGCCGCCTCGCCGCTGCGCGACGAGTCGCGCGAGTCGCTGTGGCGGTACGACGCGAACGGGACGATCGGCTACCTCGTGCTGCGCGCTGCGGTACAGCGTGCGATCGAGCAGCCGCCCGAGCAGGCGCGCCTGCTCGTCGTCGAACGCTGCTTTCCCACCGGCATGCTCGGGCACTACGCCCGTCTACTGGCAAACGCCGGGCTGGTCTCCGTGCTGACGGCCACCTCGCCCGCGCGGCTCGGCCATCCCGACGGCGGGCCCAAGCTTGCCGGGACGAACCCGCTGACGATCGGCATCCCCAGCGCGAGAGGAGGGCCGGTCGTCGTCGACGTCTCGATGGGTGCGGTCACATGGGGCGACGTCGTCGCCGGCCTCGCGTCGGAGGAGCAGCTCGTACCGTTCGGCGGCGAGAGCGCGCACAAGGCGTTCGCGCTCGCGCTCGGATTGCAGCTTCTCGTCGACTCGCTGGTCACGCAGCCGGGTCACGCCGCGATCATGCTCGTCGCTCGGCCCGAGAGCGATCCAGTGCCGGCGCTGCGTGCCGCCGCGGCGGGCGTGCGGCTACCGGGTGATAGTTAGCTCGACGAAGCGCGGGTCGTCGCGGATCGACGCGAAGTCCTCGTCCTTCGCCGCGTGCGTGCGGAAGCGGTCTGCGGCGCCGACGGCGATCTCGAGCTGTGCGAGCGCCTGCTCCCTGTTGCCGGCGAGCGCTTCGACGCAGGCGAGCTGGTAGTGCAGCACCGGTGCGTCGCGCTCCTCGAGCGCCTCTTCCAGCAGGGACCGCGCGCCGTCGTAGTCGCCCGCGGCGATGTGCGGCAGCGACGGGAAGAAGTACTCCCAGTCGGAAACCTCGTGCACTCCAGGCTTGCCGCCGATCGCGAGCACCGTCGTGTTCGGCTCCTTCGCGACTGCAGAACGCCGTTGCGTGACGTCATCGAGATAGACGAGCGTCCCCGCCGGCGCATCGACCTCCTCGCCGTCGACGGTGAACGTGGCGTGCCCCGTGACGACGGCATAGATCTCCTCGTGGCCGAGCTGCTCTTCGGTGTGCTCTTCGACGACCTCGTCGCCCGCGTTCGCTGCGGTGTAGGCGTTGATCCCGAAGGCGGTAACTCCGAGCGTCCGACGGACAGGCTTCCAGACGAGCGAGCCCAGGACCGGAATGCCCTCGATCTCGTCGAGTGACAGACGCTTCATGCGGATACCTCCCGTAGCGCCTCGAGGACGACCGGGTCGATGGCGTCGCCGCCGTCCACCCGCTCTTCGAGGTTCTCGACGCCCGCCCAGTCCAGCAGCGATGTGAAGCCGAGCGAGACGAGCCGCTCGTGTACCTCGTCGCCGAGATCGCCGTCGAGCGGCAGCCACTCGTCGCGCGGCGTCTTGCCGAACAGCCGGTCGTGGAGCAGGTAGATCCGCTGCAGCTCCTCGATCGGCCGAGGGTGGTCGTCGACGCGCAGGTCGGCGACGACGTCGGAGAGCTGTGCGTAGCCGCCGTTGCGTTGCACGACGAGTAGCGAAGCCGACTGCTGGCCGCGCCGGTCCCCGCCCGCGAGCTGCGCGGCGGCGAGACACTCGATCAACCGCTGCTCGAGCGGCCGTCCCGCCGTCGCTTCGAACGTCGCGGCGAGCGCGTCGACGGTCTCCGGGCCGACCAGGATGTTTCCCTGCGCCGCGTAGCAGTGGCCCGTGCGATGCCCCGCCCATTCGCTGCATCCAGGCCCCGTCCAGGAGGCGGAGCCTCCCTGCGCATCGACGACTCCGACCTGCCGTTCGTCGCGGCCGTCGTCTGCGGCAACGAGACGTTCGACTGTCGCTGCCGCATCGAGCCCCTCACGGAGCAGCGCGAGACCGTCGGGGCCGTAGCGCGGATTCGCGTACGCCTGCGTTGCAATCGCACCGACACCCGGCTCGGCCCACGGGACGACCGAGCCGACCGAGAGGAACTTCGACTGGACCGCGACGCCCCACTGCGACGCCGCGAGGTCGCACGCGGCGATCGAGTACGTCGCGACGATCATCCGTACGTCAGCTCGGTGAGGTCGAGCTCGAGCAGCTCCGGCCGGTCGTCCGGCACAACGACGCACGAGACTTCCGGCCGCGCGAGCGCGGCCTTGATCTGCTCGGGTGTCGATGCCCGCACGACGACCGGTGTGCCGGCGTCGAACGCGGCGCGCAGCGACTCGAGATCGTCGACCGACTCGACGACGAGCGCCTCAGCGAGCGCCACGTCTCCGGCACGCGCCAGCTCGGGCACTTGCAGTCCGGTGGCGCCGAACCAGCGTTCTCTCACACCGTCACCGACTCGCCGGGCTCGAGGTGCTCGATCTGCACGCCGGGTGACAGCTCCTGCAGCTTCTGCGGTGTGCCGGTCAGCAGTCCGAACGTTCCCCAGTGGCTCGGGACGCAGCGCTTGACGCCGATCAGCTCGAGCGCGACGGCTGCTTCGCGCGGGCCCATCGTGTAGTGGTCGCCGATCGGGAGGATCGCAACGTCGGGCCGGTAGATGCGTCCGATCAGCTGCATGTCGCCGAAAACGCACGTATCGCCGGCGAAGTAGAGCACCGTGCCGTTCTCGGTCTCGACGACGATGCCGCATGACTCGCCCGCATACGTGCCGTCGGACGTCGAGCTCGAGTGGAACGCATTGACGAGCGTGAACTTCACCCCGTCGACGTCGACGGTACCGCCCTTGTTGAAGCCGATGCACTTGCCCTCGGCGACTCCCTGCTTCCCGAGCCAGCCGGCGAGCTCCACCTGCGCGACGACGGTCGAGCCGTGCTGCTCCGCGATCGAGACGGTGTCGCCGACGTGGTCGCTGTGACCATGGGTGACGGCGACGATGTCGGCGCGTTCCGGGCTCTGCTCGCCCTCGGGGCACTTCGGGTTGCCGTTCAGGAACGGATCGACGTAGATGCGCTTGCCGGCCCCGGTGTCGATCCGGAACGCCGCGTGGCCGAGCCAGGTGAGTGTTGTGTCTGCCATGTCGCGAGCGTAACGATGGAGGACCGTCCGGCGCGGAGGCGAACCTTTCTCGCAATGGGCTCTCGGCTGCTTCCGTTCCTCCTCGTCGTCGGTGCCTTGCTGGCCGACGGAGGAAGTGCCCACCGCGCCGCCTACTACCTCGTGCTTCTCGCTGTGCCCGCCGCTGCCGCCGCGGCCTTCGTCGGCATCGCGGACGTGCTCGAGGGCAAGCCGGCGCTGGCGCGTGGGATCACGGCGACGCTCTCGCTCGCCCTGCTTGTGATCGGCTGTGCCGCGCGCGCCGGGGCCGCGGAAGGGACAGCCGTGCCGGCCATCGCTGTATCGGCCGCCGTCGCGGCAGTGGTCGTCTACGCCGTCCCGCTCGTCGGCTGGCTCTTCGAGCCGGTCACGCCGCGCAGGCGCGCCGGGCACCGCGAACGCCGTGCCGCGTCGCCGTCCCGCCGCGCTGAAGCGGCCTAGATGTCAACCATCTAGCCCTCGAGCGGCCTGAGGGCCGGGTAGAGCTCCCGGAACCGCTGGTAGCCGTCTCGGTAGGCCACGGCCCAGCTCGGATCGGGCTCGACCGTCTCGCGTACCCGGACGCAGGCTGCGACGGCCTGGTGGACGTCCGCGAATACCCTGCAGGCGACGCCGCCGAGCAGGGCGGCGCCGTAGGCGGATCCTTCCTCGACGGACGTGCGCTCGAGCGGCAGATCGAGCACCGACGCGACGATCCTCGTCCAGAGCTCGCTGCGCGCGCCGCCGCCGGAGATGCGCCCGCGGTCGGCGGTCATGCCGAGGCTCTGGAGCAGCTCGAGCGAGTCGCGGAGGCCGTAGGCGACGCCTTCGAGCACGCTGCGGACGACGGAGCCGCGATCGTGACGGAGGCTCAGGCCGACGAGCGCCGCCCGGGCCTTCGGATCCGCGTGCGGCGTCCGCTCGCCGGCGAGATACGGCGCGAAGAGCGCGCCCTCCGACCCTGCGGGCGCCGCCTCCGCATCCGTGAGCAGCTCGTCGTACGGCGCCGCGAGCAGCCCCTGCAGCCACGCCAGCGAGCCGGCGGCCGAGAGCATGACGCCCATCGCATGCCAGGCGCCCGGCACCGCGTGGCAGAACACGTGGGCGCGGCCGTCGGGATCGTGCGCATAGCCGGGGAGCGCGGCGAACACGACCCCCGACGTCCCGAGCACGACCGAGAGCGGCCCTGGCCGGTCGACGCCTACCCCGAGCGCCCCTGCGGCCTGGTCGCCTGCGCCTGCGGCGACCGGGATGCCTGCCGCTGTCGTGCCGGACACCTCCGGCGATTCGAGCAACCGGGGCAGCCATGCGGGGTCGAGCTCGAGGGCCTCGAGCACCTCGGTGCTCCACGTTCGTCCGGCGACGTCGAGCAGCAGCGTTCCCGACGCGTCGGCGACGTCGATCGCCCGCTCGCCGGTGAGCTTCAGGCGCACATAGTCCTTCGGAAGCAGGATGTGCTCGATTCGTGCGTACGTCTCCGGCTCGTGCTCGCGCAGCCACAGCAGCTTCGGCGCGGTGAATCCCGGAAGCGCGCGGTTCCCAGTGAGCTCGACGAGCCGATCCCGTCCGACACGCGCTTCGATCTCGGCGCACTGCTCGCCGGTGCGCTGGTCGTTCCAGAGGATCGCCGGCCGCAGGACGCGCTCATCCGCGTCGAGGCACACGAGCCCGTGCATCTGGCCGCTCAGCCCGATCCCTGCAGGCTCGACACCGAGCTGTGCAAGCGCCTCGGCCGCGGCGCGCGCCCAGTCCTCAGGATCCTGCTCGCTCCAGCCCGGCTGCGGCGTCGACAGCGGGTAGCCGACCTCGGCGCGCGCGAGCACCTCGCCGCCGGGCGAGATCGCAAGCGCCTTGACGCCGGTCGTGCCGACGTCGATGCCGACGAGTGCGGTCGTCACGAACCGCCGAGCGCCTCGAAGACGAGCTCGTGCACGCGGACGGCGTCCTTTTCCTGCTGCGCGGCGCGCAGGTCGTCACCGTCGAGCTTCGCCGCGATGCCGTCGATGAAGTTCCACGCGAGGACGGAGCGACGCACGGCGCCGACGGCATCTTCCGTGTACGGATAGAGGTCGAAGCCGAGCCGCTCGCCGTTCTCGCCATAGCCCGCGCGGCGCAGCTCGACCGCCAGCTCGATCGTCTCCATGAATGCGGTCGCGCCCACCATGTTGTCGTCGTCGAACGTGCCCCAGCCGGAGTTCGCGTGCTGATGGCCGAGCAATCCGTCGGTCGCGAGCAGCGCCGCGTACTCCGCGAGGTTCTCGCCGTTCATGATCAGGTGCTGCCAATCCATGTTGACCTTGATGTTGTCGATCCCACGCGCACGCAAGGTGTGGATCACGTGCAGCGTCATGCCGATGTTGCGCATGAGGATCTTCATCGCCGGCTCGGAGTTCTTGTGCTCGAGGAAGACCGTCACGCCTTTGCTGCGCGCGTGCTCGGCCGACTCGCCGACACCGTCGATGAACCGCGACCACGACGACGCGTACGGCGTCTGGAACGGATAGTTGTAGCCCTCGATCCCGGGCCAGATGATGAAGTGCGCACCCACCTCGGCTGCGAGGTCGATGCCCTCCTTCGTGATGCGCAGCGCCTCCGCGCGCGTCTTGTCGTCGGGCGAGCAGAAGCCGCCTTTGGCGAATTGCGGGTCGAGGTGAAGGCCCGAGCAGACGCAGTAGATGCCGTGCCCGCCGAGCGCCTCGCGCACCTCGTCGAGGTTCTTCGGCGCAAGCTCCTGCGGATAGTGGAACTCGTAGTCGTCGATCAGGTCGCCGAGCCCCTCGACCGCAGTGCGCACCTTCTGCGCGGTGGAGACGCCCGTCAGTTCCGGCTTGTAGCCGCCCGCGTTGAAGCGCGTCGCCATGTTGCCGAACGCCCAGATGCCGAGTGATGTCTTCATGCCGCTCCTTCGCGGTGGATGCCTGTCAGGTTCGTGATGATCGCAGGAACGAGGTATATCTCTCAGCCTCGTGCAGCCGATCGTGCTTCCGCCGAATCAGTTCCCGCGGTTCTACCGCGGCGGCCCGCGTATCGCGGCTTTCCGCGGTGTTCCCGCCGAGGGCGACCGCACGCCCGAGGATTGGATCGGCTCGACGACGCGTGCCACGGGCGAGGAGAACGGGCCGTCTCGGCTCGCCGACGGATCGGAGCTCGCCGCCGCGCTCGCTGCGGACCCGGAGTCGTTCTTCGAGCCGTCACATCTCGCGCGCCACGGCTCCGAGCCTGGTGTCCTCGTGAAGCTGCTCGACGCCGGCGAGCGGCTGCCGGTGCACCATCACCCGGATCGCGCGTTCGCGCAGCGTCATCTCGGCGTTCCGCACGGGAAGACCGAGGGCTGGATCATCCTCGAGGCTGAGCCCGACGCCGCCGTGTGGCTGGGCTTCGACCGCGACTTCGATCCCGCATGGGTCGCGTCGCAGGACACCGGCGCGATGCTCGCCGCGATGCGACGCGAGCCGGTCGCGGCGGGCGACGCGCTCTACGTCCCCGCAGGCGTGCCGCATGCGATCGGCGAAGGCATCCTGCTGCTCGAGCTCCAGGAGCCGTCCGATCTCTCGCTCCTGCTCGAGTGGCAGGGGATCGTCGCGGAGGAGGACGCATTCCTGGGGCTGGATCTCGCAGCGGTGCTCGAGGCGCTTCGCCCCGATCCGCCGGATCAGTCGTGTGCGCACGGCCGGCTCCTACCGGACGCCGCCGATGCGTTCTTCCGCGCCGACGAGGGCACGGAGTTCGACGCCGGCTTCGCGATCGTCGTGGTCCATGCAGGCGAGGGGACGATCGAGTGCGACGCGGCCGAGGCGATGCCCGTGCGCCGCGGCGCCACCCTGCTCGTGCCCTACGCGGCGGGTGCGTGGCGGCTGACGGGCAACGCGCGCGCGTATCGCTGCCGCGGTCCCGCGTAGGCCGTCGTCGTCACGCAGCCCTGGTCGCCGTGCGCGATGCTTACGACCGGCCGCTCCGCCTCGAGCGCCTGGAAGCACTGCGTGCACGATCCGAGCAGCTGTGCCGCGGCGTGGTCGATCAAGCGGTTGCGCTGCAGGTTGTCGACCGGCGCCGTCTGCACGTCGATCAGGAAGCGGTCGGTCGCCTTGTTGATCTCCGGGCCGCCCTTCAGCGCGTCGGTCACCGGCAGCTTTGCGGCTTTGCGGATGGCCGTCAGGTCGGTGTTCAGGCGCGCGAGCGCCTTCTGCTCCCGCGGGTTCTGGCAGCCATGCTTCGTGCCGCCGCAGCCGGCGAGCAGCATCGCGCAAAGGACGAGCACCAGACCACGAACCACGCGGCAAGGGTAGCGAGGTGCGACTTAGCCGGAGGCGACGACAGCGACGCCAGCGAGTGCGAGCGCGACGCCGGTGCGCTGCAGCGGACTGATCCGCTCGCCGAGCAGGGCGTACGCAGCGAGCACGGTGACGATGGGGTACAGCGAGCCCAGTACGGAGACGATCGAGAGGTAGCCGCGCGCAGTCGCGAGCACGAAGAGCCCATTCGCCGTCACGTCGAGGAGGCCGAGCAGAGCGACACCGGCGAGCGCACCGCGATCGAGACGGGCAGGTGCGCGTGTCGCGATTGCCCACGAGGCGAGCAGTGCGAGCGAGCCGACGCGCGCGCCGACGAGCGTCGACAGGGTCTCGCCGTGCTGGCCGCCGCGTCCGAGGAAGTAGATGAAGAGCCCGAGCGCGAACGCCGCACCGATCGCGAGCAGCGCACCGAGGCGACGGCCGGGGTCGTCCGCGCGATGCTCGCCGGCCGATGCCAGGACAGCGCCGCCGAGCGCCACGACCGCACCAGCGAGCACCAGGGTCGAGGGCCGTTCCCCATTCGCGAGCGCGAGGCCGAACGGCACGAGCGCGCCGCAGGCCGCCACCGGCGATACGACACTCATCGTCCCGACCGCGAGCGCGCGGTAGAACAGCGCAAGTCCCGCGCCGCCGCCGAGTCCCGCGAGCAGGCCGAAGCCGAAAGCGCGGCCGTCGAGCTGGAACCCCGAGGCGGCGAACCAGATCACGAGCCCGACGAAGCCCGTGGCCTGCGAGACGAGCGTGACCGCGGCGAGCGGCTGTCGCCGGGTGAAGATGCCGCCCATGTAGTCGGCGCAACCCCAGACGACCGAGGAGCCGAGCGCGAGGAGGATCGCCATCTAGGCCGTCACGAGGGCGGCAAGCGCTTTCCGCCCGCCGGCGAGTACCGGCTCGCCGTGGCCGACGTAAACCTGCTCGATCGGCAAGTCGAGCAACGGCCGCAGCGCCTCGCGCAGGGCGTCGTGATCGGCCGGTCGCATCCACCCCTTCGGGCAGAGGCGAAAGGGGCTACCGAGCAGGACGTCGCCGACGACGAGCGCCCGCTGGTCGGGCAGCCAGTAGAGAACCTCGCCAGCCCGGCCCGTCTCGAGCGCGCGTATGCCGCCGGGAAGCTCGTCGCCGGGCTCGAACGGGTCGGTCACCTCGACGCCCCGGCTCTTCAGGCGACGGACGAGCGAGGCCGGCGCCCAGACGCGTCCGCCGAGCGAGCCCGCGCTGCGCGCGTGGAAGAACACCGTGATCAAGATATGGTCGGGCACGCCGAGCTCCTGCGGCGGGTCGAGCGGATCGATGAAGACGAGACCGTCGGGGGTATCGACCGCGACCGAGGAAACGTCCTTCCACTCCGCGTGCGGTGCCGTCCAGCACGTGACGCCGGACATCAGAACGGCAGGGAGAGCGCTGCGTGCTTCGCGAGATCGATGAGCGGCTGCACCGCGAAGAGCGAGCCGACGGAGACGACGAGCGCGATGCCGACGGCCGCGTGGAGCAGCATTTCCTTTGCGGGAGCACCTCCGACGACGACCGGCGCGCCGACCTGCAGCTCCTCCGACGGACGCATGTACATCGCGCGGACGACGCCGAGGTAGTAGTAGAGGCTGACGAGCGTCGCGACGACGCCGACGATCACGAGCCAGGTCCAGCCGTGCTTGTACGCGGCGGCGAGGACGTAGAACTTGCCGATGAAGCCGCCGCCGAGCGGCAGGCCCGCGAAGCCGAACATGAAGAACCACATCGCGACGCCGAGGAACGGCCGTTCCCAGCCGAAGCCGGCGAGGTTGTCGAGCGTCACGGGCTCGCCGAGCTCCCGCTCGCGCGCGGCGACGACGGCGAACGCTCCGAACGCCATCGCCGCGTAGGGCACGAGGTAGTACATGAGCGCGCGTGCACCGAGCGCGGTCCCGACGGAGACGGCGATCAGCATGAAGCCTGCGTGCGAGATCGACGAGTACGCCAGCATGCGCTTCAGGTCGCGCTGTACGAGCGCCGCGAGATTGCCGATCACGAGCGACGCGACCGCGATCCCGGCGACGGCCCACGTCCAGAGATGTGCCTCCTGCGGGAACGCGGTCTGCAGCACGCGTAGCCCGAGTACGAGTGCCGCCACCTTCGTCGCGGCCGACATGAACGCGGTCACCGGTGTCGGAGCGCCTTCGTAGACGGCGGGCGTCCACATGTGGAACGGCGCGGCCGATGCCTTGAAGCCGATGCCGGCGATGATCATGGCGAGGCCGAGCACGAGCAGCGCATCGCCGGAGAGGCTCTGCTGGCCGACCGCGTGCGCGATCTCCTCGAAGCCGATCCGCCGCGTTGCCCCGTACACGAGAGCCGAGCCGAAGAGCAGGCCGGCGGAGCCGAACGAGCCGACGATCAGGTATTTGAGACCAGCCTCGAGCGACCCCTCGCGGTCGTAGTCGATCGCGCACATGATGTAGAGCGCGATCGAGAACCACTCGAGCGAGAGGAACAACGTCATCAGGTTCGCGGAGCCGACGAAGAACGTCATGCCGGCGAGACACGCGAGCAGCAGCGCGAAGTACTCGGCGACGTGGTCGTCGCGGCGCTCGCGCCGGGCGGTTCGGCCCCAGGCCGGAATGTGCTCCGCGGAGAGCAGCACGGTGCAGAGGCCGATGCCGCAGAGGATCGCCTGCGCGAGCGCGGTCCAGCGGTCGCGGTAGAACGCATCGCCGACGACGCGGTGGCCGTTCGCGCTGTCGACGTAGAGCCAGATCGACGTGACGAGCCCGCCGACGCAGCCGAGCCCGGCGACGGTCGCGGCGAACGCGCGCCGGATCGCGCGAGGCACGAGCACCGCGGAGAGCAGCGCGACAAAGGACGCGCCGAGCAGCACGAAGATCGTCGAGATCGCGAACCAGTCGACGTGCGGCGTGTGGATCACTTGAACTGACTCTGGATTGTCTGGGTTGGCGAGTCGCCCGCGAACGAATGGTGCGAGATGCTCGCGGGCCATGCCGAGAGCACGAGCAGGACGCCGACGAGCGGCACGAGCAGCGCGAGCTCGCCGGCACGCAGGTCGAGCGCCTCGTCCTGCACCGTCGAGCCGCGCGCCTCGTGCAGCACCGCGGAGATGAGGCGCAGCATGTACATCGCGGCGAGCACGATCGCGCCGGCGCCGATCGCGGCCCACCACCAGGCGCGCTGGAACGCGCCTGCGAGAATCAGGAACTCACCCGCAAACGCGGCGGAGCCGGGAACTGCGAGCGAGATCACGCCGACGGTCATCAGGAGCGTCGCGAGCGCCGGCCGTCCGCGCGCCATGCCTCCGAGCAGCGCGAACTCGCCGGTCGTCGTGCGGCGTTCGATCGTCCCGGCGAGCAGGAAGAGCGAGGTGGACACGAGCCCGTGGGCGACCATCTGCAGCACGGCGCCGTCGAAGCCGAGGTTCGTGCCGGAGAACAGCCCGATCGCGATGAGCCCGGATTGCGCGAGCGACGAGTAGGCGACGACGCCGCGGAAGTCTTTTGCACGGAACGCGAGCAGCGATCCGTATACGAGCGCCAGCGCTGCGAGCACGAGGATCGTCGTCCGGTAGTACGACGCCGGGTCGGGGAACTTCGCGATCGCGATGCGCAGCATTCCGTACACGCCTGCCTTCGCGACCACTCCCGACAGCACCGCGCTCACCTCGGGCGGCGCCTCGCGGTAGGCGTCCGGCAGCCAGCCGTGGAACGGGAAGAGCGGCGCCTTGATCACGAACGCGAACATGAAGCCGAGGAAGATCCAGCGGCTCGCGCTCGGTGGCCCGTCGACGAGATCGAATGTGCCGACCTTCAGGCCGTAGACGATCAGCGCGGCGAGCATGAGCAACGAGCCGGTCATCGTGTAGATGAGGAACTTCACGGTCGCGCCGAGCCGGCCCGGGCCGCCCCACACGCCGATGAGCACGTAGAGCGGGATCAGCATCGCCTCGAAGAACGCATAGAAGAGGAGCAGGTCCTGGGCGACGAACACGCCGACCGTCGCGCCGGTGAGGAAGAGCATCAACCCGAAGTACGCGCGCGGGCGGTCGCGCCCGACCCAGAAGCCGTAGCCGATCGCCGCCGCCATGCAGACGACGGTGAGCCCGACGAGCCAGAGCGAGAAGCCGTACTCGCCGACGTGGTACGAGACGTGCAGGTCGCTGAACCACGATGCACGCTGCGCGTTCTGGAGCCCGTGGTGGTTGAAGTCGAAGCGTGCGGCCTGCTCGATCCAGATCCCGACCTCGAGCAGCGAGACGAGCACGGCGAGCGCGCCTGTGGTGTAGCGAGACAGCGGCAGGATCCAGATCGCGAGTGCCGCGCCGAGCGGCAGGCAGACGAGGAGCGTCGTGAACGACGAGACGCTCATCGAACCACCAGGAAGACGACGGCGAGCACCGCGGTGCCCATACCGATGAAGAGGACGTACGTGCGCAGGATCCCCGTCTGCAGGCGGCGGACGGCGCGGCTCCGATCTAGCGCTCCGGTCGCCAGGTCGGGGCCGGCCGGCAGGATCATCTGATCCTCGACCTCGTGACCGAGCCAGCTCGCAAACGCGGTAGCGGGCTTGTAGAAGAGGGCGTCGTACGCCTCGTCGAAGTAGAGCTTGTGCTCGAGCGCGCGCTGCACCGCGGCGAAGCGCGGCACGGCAAGTTGCCGCGCGCCGTAGAGCAAGTACGCGAGGGCGATGCCGGCGATCCCGAGGCCGAGCGCGAGGCCCGAGGAGATCCACTCCTGCGTGGTCGACGGCTCGGCGATGCCGAGCGTGCGCGCAGCGGGCTCGAGCCAGCTCGTCAGCGGATGCCAGTACGCCGAGAACTGGATCCAGCCGCCGATCGCCGCGAGGACGGTCAGCACGCCGACGGGAATCAGCATCGTCCACGGGCCTTCGAGGCCGTGATGGTCGTGGTGATGCTCCTGCACGAACGCGCTCGGCTCGCCCGGGAAGACGATGAAGTAGAGCCGGAACGTGTAGAGCCCCGTGAGGAACGTGCCGAGCAGCGCGCAGACCCAGAAGACCCAGCCGTACCAACCGACGTTCATGGTCGCGGCGATGATCGAGTCCTTGGAGAAGAAGCCGGCGAACGGGAAGATGCCGACGAGCGCGAGCGACGCGATCAGGAACATCCACTTCGTCCGCGGCATGACCTTCCCGATGCCGCCCATCTTGCGGATGTCCTGCTCGCCCGCGAGCGCATGGATCACGAGGCCTGCACCCATGAAGAGCAGTGCCTTGAAGAACGCGTGCGTCATGAGGTGGAACATCGAGTTCGCGTACGCGCCGACGCCCGCGCCGAGGAACATGTAGCCGATCTGGGACATCGTCGAGTAGGCGATCACGCGCTTGATGTCGGTCTGCACGAGCGCGATCGTGGCGGCGATCAACAGCGTCGCGCCGCCCCCGATCGCGGTCACGTCGGCGGCCGTTGGCGCCTGCTCAAAGAGCGGGTGCATGCGTGCGATCAGGTACACGCCGGCGGTGACCATCGTGGCGGCGTGGATCAGCGCGGAGACCGGCGTCGGGCCTTCCATCGCGTCGGGCAGCCATGTGTGCAGCGGGATCTGCGCCGACTTCGCGGCCGCGCCGCCGAGCAGGCCGAGCGCGACGAGGTTCACCGTCGTCGACGAGAGATGGCCTGCCGTCGCGAACGACGTCGCGAACTCGAGCGAACGCGAGTGCGCGATCAGCACGAAGAACGCGAGCGCCATCGTCGCGTCGCCGACCGCGTTCATCACGAATGCCTTCTTTGCCGCGGCTACCGCAGACGGCTTCTCGTGCCAGAAGCCGATGAGCAGATAGGACGACAATCCGACCAGCCCCCAACCGACGAGCAGTAGCAGCAGGTTGCCGCCCTGTACGAGCATCAGCATCGAGAACACGAAGAGCGACATGTACGCGAAGTAGCGCCGCTCTTCCTCGTCGCCGTCCATGTAGCCGATCGAGTACAGGACGATCAGCCCGCCGACGCCGGTGACGATAAGCATCATCATCGTGCTGAGCGGGTCGACGAGCACGGAGAGGCCGACCTTGAAGCCGCCGCTGTCGAGCCACGTCCACGCCGTCGAGACGACGCCGTGCTCCGATCCATGCGAGCGCAGGCCGAGGAACGACCACACGGCGCCGGCGAAGGCGATGAAGACGCTTGTGGTCGAGATCCACGCGGCGGTGCGCCGGGAGACCGTCGTCCCGAGGAGCGTGATCAGCAGCGCACCGGCGAGCGGCGCACACAGGCAGAGCCATGCGCCCGCGGTCATCCGCGCAGCTCCGAGAGTTGGTCGACATCCATTGCGAGGCGTCGGCGGTGCAGCGCGACGACGAGGCCGAGCCCGACGCAGACCTCGGACGCTGCGACTGCCATCACGGCGAGCGCGAAGATCTGTCCCGCGCCATTGCCCGCACTACGCGCGAACGCGATCAGCGCGAGGTTCGCGCCGTTCAGCATGATCTCGAGCGAAAGCAGCACGATCAGCGGGTTGCGGCGCACCAGCACGCCGAGCGCTCCGATCCCGAACAGGAACGCGGCGATGCCGACGTACCAGACGACCCCAGGCCCCATCAACGCTGCGCCCTGCATCAGCGTTGACCTGCCAGGTCGTCGCGCTCGCGCTTGGTGTGCTCGCCGAGGATGACGCCGCCGACGGCCGCGACGAGCAGCACGATCGAGGTGATCTCGAACGCGAGCAGGTGATCCGTGAGGAACAGGCGGCCGATCCAGCCCGGCGAGCCGAACGTTGCGTTCACGTGCTCCGTGTGGCTCAGGCGTCCGCCGGCCTTCAGGCCGAGCACGACGATGATCTCCACGAAGATCGCGCCGGCAGCGAGCACCGCACCGAGCGTCTGCCAGCTTGGCCCGCCCTTCCAGGGCGTCTCTTGCTGCGGGCCGACGTAGGCGATCACGAAGAGGAACATCACCATCACCGCGCCGGCGTAGACGAGCACCTGCGCGGCTGCGACGAACTCCGCCGAGAGGAGCAGGTAGAGCACGGCGAGCGAGCCGAGGTTCCCGATCAGCGCGAGCGCGGAGTAGAACGGGTTCGCGAACGAGACGACCGCGACGCCCGACGCGAGGCACGCGAAGCCTGCGACGACCCAGACCGCCCACACGACGACGTTGCCGCCGCTTGCTGCGAGGACGACGGTCACGAGTCGGAGCGGTAGAAGGGAATCGGCGTGTCGTACAGCACCGGGTCGGCGATCGGCACCGTCTTCACGGGCGGCGCGAGCAGCATGTCCTTCGTGTAGATCTGGTCGTCGCGGTTGTACTCGGATAGCTCGTACTCGTTGCCGAGCGTGATCGCGTCGAACGGGCAGGCGAGCTCGCAGTAGCCGCAGAAGATGCAGCGGCTCATGTTGATCTCGTAGATACGCGCGTAGCGCTCGCCGGCGGAGACGCGGTTGTCCGGCGTGTTCTCGGCGGGGACGACGCGGATGCAGTCAGCAGGGCACGCCGCGGCGCACAGTGAGCAGCCGACACACTTCTCGAGGCCATTCGCGTGCGTCCAGAGGCGGTGGCGGCCGCGGTAGCGCGGATAGAGCGGCCGCTTGTACTCCGGGTATTGCTGCGTGATCGGCTTCTTGAAGATCTGCTTGAACGTGACGCCAAAGCCCTTCAGCGTCGAGAACGGCTGGACGCTGCTCATACCCAGACCACCACCAGCGCCGTGATGACGGCGTTGATCGTGGCGGCCGGCAGCAGCACCTTCCAGCCGAAGCGCATCAGCTGGTCGTAGCGCAGGCGCGGCAGCGTCGTGCGCAGCCAGATGAACACGAAGAGGATGCCGAAGAGCTTCAGCAGGAACCAGAGAGGCCCGAGGTTCCACGGCCCGTGCCAGCCGGAGAAGAAGAGCGTCACCATCAGGCCCGACAGCGTGATGAGGTTGATGTACTCGGCCATCTGGAAGAGGCCCCATCGCATGCCGGAGTACTCGGTGTGATACCCGGCGACGAGCTCCTGCTCGGCTTCCGGCAGGTCGAACGGCGCGCGGCTCGTCTCGGCGATGCCGCCGATGAAGAAGATCACCATGCCGACGAACTGCGGGATCACGAACGGCAGGAAGACGCCCTGCCGGTGCACGATCTCCGAAAGGTTGAGCGAGCGACCGAGCATCACCACGCCGAGCACGCTGAGCGCGAGCGACACCTCATACGACACGAGCTGTGCGCACGTGCGCATCGAGCCGAGGATCGAGAACTTCGACTCGGAGGCCCAGCCGCCGACGATGAAGCCGTAGATGCCAATCGAGCCGAGCGCGAAGACCAACAGCAGGCCGATCGAGACGTTCGCGACCTCGCCGTTGATGCGCCAGCCGTTCACGGTCCAGCCCGGGCCGAACGGAATCACGGAGAAGGCCGCGATCGCGGTGAACGCCGAGATGATCGGCGCGAGGATGTACGGGATGTTGATCGCGCTCGACGGCGCGAACGCCTCCTTGCGCACGAGCTTCACGAGGTCGGCGATCGGCTGCAGCAATCCGAATGGTCCGGCACGGTTCGGCCCGTAGCGCAGCTGCATGCGGCCCATCACCTTGCGCTCGATCAGCGTCAGGTACGCGAAGAGCACGAGGACGACGTTGACGATGATGATCGCCTTGATGATCGAGATCCACCAGGGCTCAGTCACGTTGTCGCCTCGTTCCTCGGCGACAACGTGAGAGAAACACTGCCGCTCAGGCCCTGGCTGTGTTCATCTGCGACGAGCGCCACGTTGTCGCGCAGCTCGTTGGAGAGTTTCGCGCGGAGCTCGAGCGACGTGCCGTTGCTCGAGATCGTGACCAGGTCTCCGTTCGAGATCCCCTGCGCGCGCGCATATGTGCGAGCGAGCGTCACTTCAGCTGCGGGGCGTTGGAATTGCAACTCGGGAACGCGCTCCACGGCGGGACCGGAGAAGAGCGGCCGGTAGCTCACCAGGCGCAGGCCGTCGCTCGCGGGCGCTGCCGGCTCGGGCACCGGCGGGACCTCGACGTGCGGCGGCGCGCCCGGGTAGACGCGGAGTGGTGCGCGCTCACCGACCTCGCCGAAGGAGAGGCCGCCGTAGCAGCGCTCGGACAGCTCGGTGAAGACGCTCGGTGCGTGCGGCGAGATCTCGACGCCGAAGCGGTCAGCGAGTCGCGAGATCCACTCGAGCTCGTTCGGCCCGGGCGGCGTCGCGGCCTGGCGCAGGCGCTGCAGGCGGCCTTCGAGATTGACGTAGGTGCCGTCGCGCTCGAGGTAGCTCGTGCCCGGGAGGACGAGGTCGGCCCAGCCTGCCGCGAGCCCGGCGAACATCGAGACGACGATCACTGCGTCGGCGCGCTCCGCGAGCGCGCGCACGTTCGGGTTGCCGGCGGCCTCGTCGCCCGACACGAGCAGCAGGCCGATCGAGTCGGGCTCGGGCGACGCTTCCTCGTCGGTGCACGCCGCCCAGGCGTCGGCGACACCGCGGGCGTTCGCGGTCGCGGGAATATAGAACGCGCCGCAGCCGTCCTTGCCGGCCAGACCGAGGCGTTCGGCGAGCGCGCCGACGCGTGCGCCGCCGCGACCGCCCGGCCCCGACCAGATGAGGACGACGCGATCTGCGCTGCTCACGGCTTCGTCGTCGACGGAACGCACGACCTGCGCACCCTTGCGCCGCGCGGCGCGCACCCAGAGGTCGACGATCGGTGCGCTCTCGCTGAGCGGAACGTCGCCGAGCACGACGACGACCTGCGCGTCGCCGATCGCGGAGAGCGGAAGGCGATACGCATCGAGCCCGTTCGAGACTTCCTCCGGCAGCACCGCATGGTGCGAGCCGAGGCCGGTGCGCATCAGCTTCGCCAGCGCGTAGGCCTCCTCAATCGTCTCCGAGCCGGAGAGGGCGACGACGACGCGGCCGTGCGCGGCCCGCAGGAGCTCTTCGGCGACGTCGATCGCCGCGTCCCACGACACCGGCTCGAAGCCGCGGCGCCGCACGCGATGGATCGGGTCGACGATGCGGTCGGCTGTGCGCAGGTGCGTGAACGCGAAGCGGCCCTTGTCGCAGAGCCAGCCCTCGTCGATCTCGGGATGGTTCCGCGAGAGGATCCGCTTGACCTTGCCCTCGCGCACCGTCGCGTGGGTGTTGCATCCGACGGGGCACATGCCGCAGACGGTCGGCACGTCGACGATCTCCCACGGGCGCGCCTCGAATCGGTACTGCGTCGGCAGGAGCGCGCCGACGGGACAGAGCTCCGTGACGTTGCCGGTGAACGCGCCGGTGTACGGCTCGTCCTCGAACGTCGTGATCACGGACAACGCGCCGCGGTTGCGCGCGACGAGCTGGCCGTCTTCGGCGATGCCCTCGCTGAAGCGCGTGCAGCGATAACAGAGGATGCAGCGCTCGCGGTCGAGCGAGATGGTCGGCGAGATCGGGATCGGCTTCTCGAACGTCGTCTTCTCGAAGTTCATCCGCGTCTTGCCGGGGCCGTAGCGGAACGTCAGGTCCTGCAGCGGGCACTCGCCGCCCTTGTCGCAGACGGGACAGTCGAGCGGATGATTGACGAGGATGAACTCGAGCGTCGCGTTCTGTCCGTCTGCGGATTTCTTCGACGTGCGCGCTGTCTTCACGACCATCCCGTCCTGGGCGGTCATCGTGCAGGCGGTTTGCAGCTTGGGCATGCCCTCGACTTCGATGAGACACATGCGGCAAGCGCCGATCGCCTCTCCGAGCCGCGGCTCGTAACAGAACACCGGAATCTCGATGCCCGCTGACAGCGCGGTCTCGACGAGGCCCGTTCCCTTCGCGATGTGGACCTCGTGTCCATCGATCGTCACGCGCACTGCGTCGGGAGTGCTCATGCGGGAGCCTCCTGTGCGACCGCGTCGTGGTGATGCTGATCCGACGGCGCGAACAGATGCGCGAGACTCGAGTCCTCGCCGAATGGGCAGCCGCCATGTTCGAGATGTGCGCGGAACTCGTCACGGAACTTCGTCACGCAGCTTGCAACAGGCATCGCCGCCGAGTCGCCAAGGACGCAAAGGCACTTGCCGATGATCCGGTCGCAGACATCGAGCAGGAGATCGAAGTCGTCCTCGGACGCGCTGCCTTCCTCGAACGAGCGCACGATTTGCACGAGCCAGCGCGTTCCGACGCGACACGGCGTGCATTTCCCGCACGACTCGTGCATGTAGAACTGCGCGATGCGCAGAGCGAACTGGACGATGCACGTCCGGTCGTCGATCGCTGTGATCACGCCGGAGCCGATGAAGAGGCCCTTCTGCGCAAGCGAGTCGACGTCGAGTCGCATGTCGATCTGGTCCGCGGTCATCACCGGGAACGAGGAGCCGCCCACCATCACGGCCTTGAGTTGCCGGCCGTCCGCGATCCCGCCGCCGAGGTCTTCGATCAGGTGGCGCACGGTGATTCCGTGCGGCGCCTCGTAGGCGCCGGGGCGTACCACGTTGCCCGACAGGCAGAAGACGCGCGTGCCCGTCGAGTCGGGAGGTGCACCGATCTGCGCGTACTCCTCCGGCCCCAGCTCGAGCACCTTCGGCACGTTCGTGATCGTCTCGACGTTGTTGATCAGGGTCGGCGAGTCGTAGAGGCCTTCGAGCGCCGGGAACGGCGGCTTCGAGCGCGGCTGGCCGCGCTTGCCCTCGAGCGACTCGAGCAGCGCCGTCTCCTCGCCGCAGATGTAGGCACCTGCGCCGCGGTGAATTGTCAGCTCGACGCCGCCGAGCAAGCCCGCGGCGCGCATCTCTGCGAGTGCGGCACTGAGGACGTCGTACTCGGTCGAGTACTCGCCCCGGATGTAGATGAAGACGTGCTTCGACTGGATCGCGTGGGCTGCGATGAGGCAGCCCTCGATCAGCCGGTGTGGGACGCGCAGCATGATCTCGCGGTCCTTGAACGTCCCCGGCTCGGACTCGTCGGCGTTCACCGTGAGGTAGATCGGCTTCGCGACCTTGTCCGGCGTCGGGATGAAGCTCGCCTTGCGCCCCGTCGGGAAGAACGCACCGCCGCGGCCGCGCAGGTTCGACTGGATGAGCACCTCCGTCACCTGCTGCGGCGTCATTGCGCGAGCTCGCTCGAGCTGCGCATAGCCGCCGACCGCGCGATAGGACGCAAGGTCGCGCAGCGGCTCCTCCAGAGCCCCGTCGAGGACGACGACAGGCGGTTCGGCCCCGATCCTCGTTTCCATCAGGCGCGCAGCTCTCCGACGATCGCCGCGACGTCGCCGGGCGTCACCGACTGGCGGTAGCGGTGGTCGACCGCGACGATCGTCGGCGTCGAGCATCCGCCCAGGCACTCCACTGCGCGGAGCGTTATCTGGCCGTCGGGCGTCGTCTCGCCTGGCGCGACGCCGAGCTCGAGCTCAAATGCTTCGAGCACGGCCTGCGCGTTGACGAGGCCGCAGCAGACATTCGTGCAGACCTCCACCATGTGCTTGCCCACGGGCTCGAGGTGGAACATGTCGTAGAAGCTCGCGACGGACAGGCAGTACGCCGGCGTCAGGTCGAGCGCCTCGGCTACCTGCTCGAGCGCCTCACGGGAGAGCCAACCGTAGCGTTCCTGCGCGATGCGCAGCGCGGGGAGCACCGCCGAGCGCGACTCCGGGTACTGCGTCGCAATCTGCTGGATCTCGTTGACGAGCGTCACCGGTCTGTGTCACCCATGACGGCGTCGAGCGAGCCGACGATCGCGATCATGTCGGCGATCATCGTGTCGTGCATGCACGTCGCGGTCGCCTCGAGCGCGGCGAATGACGGAGCCCGGAAGTGCACACGCCACGGCTTCGGGCCACCGTCGGAGACGAGGTAACAGCCGGACTCGCCGCGTGGCGACTCGATCGCCGTGTAGATCTCGCCCTCGGGAACGCGGAACCCCTCGGTGACGATCTTGAAATGGTGGATGAGCGACTCCATCGACGTGTGCAGCTCTTCGCGCGGCGGCAGCACGACCTTGCGGTCGTCGGCGATCCACGGCCGCCCGTCCATCCGCTCGAGGCGGCGGAGGCACTGGTCGACGATGCGCGTCGACTCCGCCATCTCGTCCATGCGCACGCGATAGCGGTCGTACACGTCGCCGCCTGCGTACACCGGCACGCGGAAGTCGACCTGGTCGTACGCGAGATATGGCTGGTCGCGGCGCAGGTCCCAGTCGATCCCCGACGCGCGCGCGTTCGGCCCTGTCTGGCCGAGTGCGATCGCATCCTCGGCCGACAGCAGGCCGATGCCCTTCGTGCGCTCGAGCCAGATCGCGTTGCGGTCGAGCAGCGCCAGGTAGTCGTCGAGCGCGTGCGGCATCCATTCGACGAACTTGCGGCACTCGGGATAGAAGCCGTCCGGGATGTCCTCGGCGAGCCCGCCCACCTGGAAGTAGCGGGTGTGCATGCGCGCGCCCGTGACCATCTCGTACAGGTCGAGGATCATCTCGCGCTCGCGGAAGCAGTACCAGAACATGGAGATCGCACCCAGCTCGAGCGCGGACGTGCCGAGGAACACGAGATGCGAGTGGATGCGGTTCAGCTCGCAGAGCAGCGTGCGCATCCAGGTCGCCTTCTCGGGCACCTCGAGGTCGAGCAGCTTCTCCACGGCGAGCACGAACACGAGCTCCGCGTTCTGGTAGCCGACGTAGTCGATGCGCTCGGGATACGTGACGCACTTCCACCACGTCTTGTGCTCCATGGTCTTCTCGAAGCCGGTATGCAGGTAGCCGATCACGGCGTTGAGGCCGACGACCCGCTCGCCGTCGAGGTCGACGATCAGGCGCAGCACGCCGTGCGTCGACGGATGGGTTGGCTCGAAGTTGATCTGCAGGATGTCGTCGGTCGCGAGCAGCTCCGCGGGGACGTCGAGGATTGTCGGCACGCGCGACGGGATGCGCGACCCTTCGTACGGCGGCGGGAACACGATCGGCCAGTCGCGCATGCTGCGCGCAGCATTCTTTTCCGTCGCGATGCTCATTCGGCGTCCGAGAAGCGCACCGGCTCGCCGCCGATGGGATAGTCCTTGCGCAGGGGATGCCCTTCCCAGTCGTCCGGCATCAACAGGCGCTCGAGATTCGGATGTCCTTCGAAGCGAACGCCCATCAGGTCGAACTGCTCGCGCTCGTGCCAGTCGGCGGTCGGCCACACCGGAACGACGCTCGCCACGGGCTCTCCCTCGTCGAGCCAGCACTGCAGGCGTAGTCGGCGCGCGGGCTGCTCCATCGCGAGCAGGTGGTAGCTCAGGGAGAAGCGCTTCGGTTTCGGCGCCGGCAGCGTCTGGTAGCCCTGCGTCGACGGATGGTTCAGGTCGCGCCCCGTGGCGGTACCGATGTAGCCCGACACGTCCTTGCTGCCCCAGCCGAGGTAATCGGTCGTGACGATGTCGGCGAGGAACGTGAAGCCGTCCTCGCGCGCACGCGCGCACGCGTCGCGAATGTGCTCACGCTCGACCGTGATGGTCGTCTCACCGAACGACTCCTTCTCGGAGACGAATCCCGGAAGTGCGCTCCAGTTCACGTTGCCACCTCGCGCCGTTCGTACGCCGGCGGCACGCCTGCGAGATGCGCTTCGTGCAGCCGGATGATCCCTTCCATCAGCGCCTCGGGCCGCGGCGGGCAGAACGGGACGTAGATGTCGACCGGAACGATGCGGTCGACGCCCTGGAGGATCGTGTAGTTGTTGAACATCCCGCCGGAGCTCGCGCACGCGCCCATCGCGATCACCCACTTCGGCTCGAGCATCTGGTCGTAGATCTGGCGCAGCGGCGCGGCCATCTTGTGTGCCACGCGGCCGGAGACGATCAGCAGGTCGGCCTGGCGCGGCGAGGAGCGGAACGCCTCCATACCGAAGCGCGCGAGGTCGTAGCGGCTGGAGACGATCGACATCATCTCGATCGCGCAGCAGGCAAGCCCGAACGTGTCGGGCCACATCGACTTCGTCTGCGCCCAGCGCACGGCCTTCTCGAGCGTCGTCAGCCCGAGGGCGCGCTCCATGTCCTCGGCGCCCATCTCCTCCTCGAACTTCGAGGGGCCCTTCGTCGGCCAGAGCAGCCGCTCGGACTGGAGGCCGTAATCCCTGAGGCGCTTCGGCTCGTCAGCCACGACCGATCACCACTCCAGGGCGCCCTTGCGCCAGATGTAGACGTAGGCAACGAGCAGGATGACGACGAAGAACAGGAACTCGACGAATCCGAACCAGCCGAGCGCGTTGAGCTGCACGGCCAGCGGGTACAGGAACACGATCTCGATGTCGAAGACGATGAACAGCATCGCCGTCAGGTAGAAGCTCACCGTGAAGCGTTGAGGCTTCATCTGCCCCTCGGAGACGCCCGACTCGAACGGGATCACGCGGGCCCGCGTCCGCCGCTGCGGCCGCTGGGCGAAGGCGAACGACATCACGATCATCGAGCTCGGGATCGCGAGCGCCAGGAAGCCGTAGATGAGGAATGGGAGCCAGTCGCGCAGCATTACCGGCGCGTCTTCTTTCCGACCGCTACGAGGAGCGAACAGGCCACCGAGCGGCGGACGTTAGCAAGGTCCAGAGCGCGACACTTGGAGAAGCGAAACCCACGAAGCCATGGGTGAGACGGGTGTTACAAAGTCGTCCGGTTCACCTCGGATCCGAGGTGCGGGGCGCGGGGTTCGCGCGGGTTCCCGCAGCAGCCACTTCCGTTGGTACAGTGAGTGTCGATGGAGCTTCAGGAGCGCACCGACATGTTGATCTCGCTCACCCCCGCGGCGGCGGACAAGATCCGCACGCTGATGTCCGAGGACCCCGACGTCTCGGTCCTACGGGTCGCGGTCGAGGGTGGCGGCTGCTCCGGGTTCCAGTACGGCCTCGGCTTCGACCGCGGTGCCCAGGAGGGCGACCATGCGTTCGAGTGCGAAGGCGTCCAGGTGGTCGTCGATCCGTTCAGCGCCCCGCATCTGCGCGGCTGCTCCGTCGACTACCTCGAGACAATCCAGGAGTCCGGGTTCAAGATCGACAACCCGAACGCCGTCGCGTCCTGCGGCTGCGGTTCTTCCTTCACGAGCGCCGCCGACGACGAGCCGGGCGATGCTCCGGCCGCCGGCACGGGCTGCGGCTCTGGCTGCAGCCACTAACGCGGCTGCGTCTCCTTCTCTAGCGCGTCAGGAGCTTCGCGGCGCGAAGCGCGTTCCCGTGGCTGAAGCCGGGGATCTCGACCGTCGCCTTGCCCGGGTGGATCTGGTCCGCGAGCGGCTGGGCGACGATCGTGCCGTCGAGGACGAGCACGAGCGCGTCCGGCACGCCGCGGGCCTTGCCCGAGAGGGCCGCCAGCCGCGCGAAGCGAGCAAAGCCCGCCTTGCCGCTGGCGCTGAGGCCGAGGACGACGCTCCAACCGATCTTCGTGCGATGCGTCGTCGCCGAGACGACGTCACCGGCCGAGAGCGCCGGCTGCCGGGAGAACGCAAGCCAGCCCGAACCGAAGGTGCAGTCGGCGCCGCAGCGGACGAGCGTCGCGCCGTTGGCGCGTCGCGCGAGCGCGGTCTCGCGCTTCCAGACCTTCACGTCGCCGAAGCTGTTGTGCGAGGCGCTCGCGAGATCGCTGTGGACGTTGAACAGCGCGAACCTGGGGGTGCCCGCCGACGCGCCGCCCGCGAGGGCCAGCGCAGCCAGGGCAGCCGCAGGCAGGAGAAGGGAGCGCCGCATGGCGTGGGTATCGGCTCCGGCAGTCTCGTCCTTGACCCGCGCGTAGCATCAAGCCCGTGAGTACGAACGAGATGGACAGGCCGCTCCGGGTCGTGGTCGTGGGCTCGGGCCCCGCCGGCTTCTACGCCGCCGGGGCGCTGCTCGCGGCCGAGCGCGCGGTCGAGGTCGACCTGATCGAGCGGCTGCCGACGCCGTGGGGCCTCGTCCGACTGGGCGTCGCGCCCGACCATCCAAAGATCAAATCCGTCTCGCGGGCGTTCGAGCGGATTGCCGACCAGCCCGGATTCCGCTTTCTCGGCAACGTCGAGCTCGGCCGCGACCTCCACCATGACGACCTGCTCGAGCTCTACGACGCCGTGATCTACGCGGTCGGCGCGCAGAGCGACCGTCGCATGGGGATTCCCGGCGAGGATCTGCACGGGTCGTGGCCCGCCACCGAGTTCGTCGCCTGGTACAACGGCCATCCCGACCACCAGCACCTCGAGTTCGACCTCTCGGGCGAGCGTGCTGTCGTGATCGGCAACGGCAACGTCGCGGTCGACGTCGCCCGGATGCTGGCGCTGACCCCCGAGGAGCTCGCGCCCACCGACACGACCGACAAGGCGATCGACGCGATCGACAACTCGGGCATCAAGGAGATCGTGATGGTCGGGCGGCGCGGACCGGCCCAGGCCGCGTTCACGAACCCCGAGCTGCTCGAGCTCGGCGAGCTCGCCGGCGCCGACGTGATCGTGGACCCGGCCGACCTCGAGGGAGCGGTGCCGGACGACACGAACTCGGAGCGGAATCTCGAGGTCCTACGCGAGTACGCACAGCGCAAGCCGGAGGGAAAGCCGAAGCGGCTCGTGCTCCGCTTCCTGCTCTCGCCCGTCGAGCTTTCGGGCGACGGCCGGGTCGAGCGGATCGAGCTCGTGCACAACCGGCTCGAGCCTGACGACCGCGGCACGCTCCGCGCCGTCCCCACCGGCGAGCGGGAGACGCTCGACACGGGCATCGTCTTCCGGAGCGTCGGCTACCGCGGCGTCCCGCTCCCGGGCGTCCCGTTCGACGAGAACACCGGGACGATCCCGAACGACCGCGGCCGGGTCGAGCCGGGCCTCTACGTCACCGGCTGGATCAAGCGTGGGCCCTCCGGCGTCATCGGCACCAATAAGAAGGACGCGACCGAGACCGTCGAGCTCCTGCTCCAGGACGACGCAGCGGGCCGCCTGCCGAGCACGGGCAAGACCGCCGAGGATGTCGATCGGCTCCTCGACGAGCGTGGGATCCGCCACGTGGTCTATTCCGCCTGGTCGGCGATCGATCATCACGAGCGGACGGCAGGCGAGCCGCATGGACGGCCCCGCGTGAAGCTCTGCACCTGGGACGAGCTGCTCGCCGCCGCCGGGATTGCGGTGGATCGGAATCCGGCCTAGACTCCGTCCGCTTCGCTGGGGCGAAGCACAGCAGGTTCCAATTGAAGGAGGGGGGAGATAGTGCATCACCGCCGTTTTCGGGCCTTCGTGCCCGCTGTTCTCGCCGGTGCTCTGGTCGCCGTCGTCGCTGCAACCGCGACGGCCGCTCCGAGCCCGCGCGCAACACTCACCGGCAGTGCGCCGCCGTGGGCGACGAGCTCGAGCTTCAAGAGCGCGACGTCCGGCAGCGACTCCGTCGGCTTTCGGGTCTATCTCGGCTGGCGCGGCAACGCCGCGGCGGCCGCGCAGGCCGTGTCGACGCCGGGTAGCGCACGGTACGGGAAGTATCTGACGCCGGCGCAGTTCCGGCAGCAGTTCTCGCCCAGCCAGTCCGAGGTGAGCACGGTCACGTCATGGCTCACGAAGCAGGGCTTCGCCGTGGACTACACGCCGTCCAACAATCTGTACGTCGCCGCCGAGGGGACCGTGGCGCAGGCGCAGGCCGCGTTCGGCGCCAACTTCGGCGAGTACAGCGTCAACGGGCTCACGCTCCGAGCTCCGACTGCGGACGTCAGCGTGCCGTCGAGCCTCGCGGGCTCCGTTGAGGCTGTCGTCGGGCTCGACGAGAGTGCGGCGCTCGTCCACTACGACCACGTCGGCGCGGACGCGTCGCCTTCTGGCGGGTTCCGCAACTCGCAGCCGTGCTCCGCGTTCTGGGGAGAGAAGCAGGCGACCGACCTACCGGCGTTCAACGGCCAGCATCTCTACTACGCCCCGTGCGGCTATGTCTCGGCGCAGCTCCGCGGTGCGTACGGCCTGACCGGCGCCGGTGACGGCAGCGGCCAGACGGTCGCGATCATCGACGCGTATGCGTCGCCGACGATCCTGTCGGACGCGAACACGTACTTCTCGAGGCACGGGCTGCCGCAGTTCCAGGGCCGTCAGTTCTCGCAGGTGGTCGCCCCGGGCACGCTGAAGCGCCCGGAGAACCCGCGGCAGGACCCGCAGGGCTGGTACGGCGAGGAGACGCTCGACGTGGAGGCCGTGCACTCGATGGCGCCTGGCGCGAACATCGTCTACGTCGGCGCTCCGAACAACTACCAGGACCTTGACGCGTCGTTGAACCACGTCGTCGACCGGGGCCTGGCGCAGATCGTCACCAACTCATACGGGTGGACGACGGAGCTGCTTCCGAAGGGCTTCGTCAAGTCGTACGAGGACATCCTCGTTCAGGCGGCCGCCGAGGGGATCGGCGTCTACTTCTCGTCCGGCGACAACGGCGACGAGACGCAGGTCATGGGCTACCGGACGGCCGACTGGCCCGCCTCGAGCCCGTGGGTGACCGCCGTCGGCGGCACGTCGCTCGGGGTCGACGCCAACAACCAGCGCGTCTTCGAGACGTACTGGGGCACCGACAAGTACACGCTGAAGAACAACAACTGGAATTCCGTCGGCTGGCTGTACGCAGGCGGCGGCGGCGAGAGCGTCCTGTTCGGTGTTCCGCCATGGCAAACGTCGCCGTACAGCGGCGGACGCGTCGTCCCCGACGTCTCGATGGTCGGTGACCCGAACACGGGGATGCTCGTCGGCCAGACGCAGTCGTTCCCGGACGGGAACTACTACGACGAGTACCGGATCGGCGGCACGAGCCTTGCGTCGCCGCTCTTCGCGGGCCTGATGGCCGTCGCCGACCAGGCGGCCGGTCATCCGCACGGGTTCGCAAACCCGGCGCTGTACGCGGCGGGCGCGGGCTCGTACAACGACATCGCGACGTCGAGCAGCGATCCGGTCGGCGACGTCCGAGTCGACTTCGCGAACGGCGTCAGCGCCGCGGGCGGGTTGCTGTACAGCGTTCGCACGTTCGGCGACACGCTGACGCTGCACTCGGCGCCCGGATTCGACGACGCAACCGGGCTCGGTACGCCGACCGCGGCGCTGATCCCGGCGCTGCCCTAGGCAGACACAACGGAGGTCGGGCGCCGCTCGGTGCGGCGCCCGACCCCGTCTACACTCGAAGCGTGAGCAAGGTCGAGCAGAACGAGCAGCTCTGGGGCGGCGAGACGACGAAGGCGATCGCCAACTTCCCGGTCTCGGGGGAGCCGATCCCGGCGCCTGTGGTGCGCTGGCTCGGACGCATCAAGGGCGCCGCCGCCCGCGCAAACGCCGATCTCGGCCTGCTCGACCGCGACAAGGCCGACCGCATCGCCGCCGGCGCGGCCCGTATCGCGGCCGGCGAGCTCGACGACCAGTTCCCGATCGACGTCTTCCAGACCGGCTCCGGCACCTCGTCGAACACGAACGCGAACGAGGTGCTCGCGAACCTGGCCGGAGAGGACGTCCACGCGAACGACGACGTCAACATGGGCCAGTCGTCGAACGACGTCTTCCCGTCGGCCGTCCACCTCGCCGCGCTCGACGAGATCGTCAACGACCTCCTGCCGGCGCTCGACCAGCTCGGCGCCTCGCTCGAGGCGAAGGCGACGGAGTTCGACGACGTGATCAAGTCCGGACGTACGCACTGGATGGACGCCGTGCCGGTCACGCTCGGCCAGGAGTTCGGCGGCTACGCCGCCCAGGTCCGCCAGGGCGCGGCCCGCGTCCGCGACGCCCTGCCGCGCCTGGGCCAGATCCCACTCGGCGGCACAGCCGTCGGAACAGGCCTGAACACCCATCCCGAGTTCGCGGCGCGGGTGCGCGCGATCCTCATCGAGGAGACCGGCCTCACGATCTCGGCGCCTGCCGACCCGTTCGAGGCGGTGGCCGCCCGCGACGGGATCGTCGAGGCGTCCGGCGCGCTGAAGACCGTCGCCGTCTCGCTGACGAAGATCGCGAACGACATCCGCTTCATGGGCTCCGGCCCGCGCGCCGGGCTCGCCGAGATCGCACTCCCCGAGCTTCAGAAGGGCAGCTCGATCATGCCGGGCAAGGTCAACCCGGTCATGTGCGAGGTGGTGACGCAGGTGGCGGCCCAGGTGATCGGGAACGACCTCGCGATCACGGTCGGTGGCATGCAGGGCCATTTCGAGCTGAACGTCTTCGTGCCCTTGATCGCCCGCAACATCCTCGACTCGGTGAAGCTGCTCGCGAGCGCGAGCCGCCTCTTCGCCGAGAAGTGCGTCGACGGGATCGAGGCGCAGCGGGAGAACGCCCAGCGCTACGCCGAGCTGACGCTCTCGGCCGCCACAGCTCTCAACCCGTTCATCGGCTACGACCGGGTGACCGAGATCGTCAATGAAGCGGCGGCGTCCGGCCGCTCGCTGCGCGAGGTGGCCCTGGAGAGGGGCGTCGAGGAGTCCATCCTGGATGAGGCGCTCGACTACCGCGCGATGGCCAAGCCGCACGGCCCCTCGTAGCAGCCGTCAATATTCTTTGCAAGGCTTGACGCTCACCCGTGTGGGGGGCAGACTCTCCGAGCCGTGAGTGAGGCCGACTCTGGGAGAGTTGCTTCGGTCTGGGGACCGAGGGCCTGAGCTTGGGTCGGCTCAATGTGTAAGGGGAGAGGAGACAACTTGTCCAGTAGTCGTGTCGGAAGGCCGGCAGGACGCCGCCGCCGTGTTCGCATCGCAGGTGTTGTGATGCTCGCGGTCGCATTCACGGCGTTCGCCGCAGCAGCGGCATCAGCCGGCGACGGCGAGTTCACGCCGTCCGCTCGTTTTGGACCGGTCAGCTCGGACGGGGCGAAGACCAACTGGTTGCCCGCGTCGATGAGCAACAAGGTCGTTTCGGCCATGGTGAAGATGACCGGGGACCCGGTCGCCGTCGCCGTCGCCGACGCCCGCAAGCAGGGTAAAAATCTTTCGAATGCCGATCAGGCAGCGCTCCGGGCGAGCCTCAAGTCCAAGCAGGACGGGATCGCCAAGGGACTTGAGCAGGCGGGCGCAACGGTTGTCGGCCAGACGCAGGACGCATACAACGGTGTCCTCGTCCACGCACCCGAGTCTGCGCTGCCGGCCATCGCCGCTCTTCCCGGCGTCACGGGCGTGAGCCGGCTCGGTCTCGAGACCGTTCCGAACAACGTCAACGGCGTTCCGCTCATCGGCGCGCCGGCCGCCTGGGGCAGCGCGGGGAACCTCACGGGCCTGGGCGTCAAGGTCGCGGTCATCGATACCGGCGTCGACTACACGCATGCCGACTTCGGCGGGCCGGGGACGGTTGCAGCGTGGAACACGGCGAAGGCCGCCAGCACGGATCCGGCCAATCCGGCCCTCTTCGGTTCGGCGGCCCCCAAGGTGAAAGGCGGGTACGACTTCTCCGGTGATGCGTACGACGCGAGCGTGGCCGGCTCAGTGCCGCACCCTGACTTGAATCCGCTGGACTGCAACGGGCACGGTACGCACACGTCGGGTACGGCGACGGGCTTCGGTGTCCTCTCGTCGGGCGCGACCTACGGCGGCACCTACGGTGCTAACACCGTCAGCGACAACAGCTGGATCGTCGGCCCCGGCGTCGCGCCGAAGGCCGATCTCTACATGTACCGCATCTTCGGTTGCGCGGGCTCCAGCGACCTGGCGATCCTCGCGATCAATAGGGCGGTCGCAGACCACATGGACGTGATCAGCATGTCGCTCGGCTCGCCGTTCGGGCAGGCCGACCAGACCGGCCCGGAGGCCGTCGCGGTGAACAACGCGGTCGCCGCGGGCATCACGGTCGTCGCCTCCGCCGGCAACTCCGGCACGAACGGGTATCTCGTCGGCGATCCCAGCACGGCGAACCATGCGCTCTCGGTCGCCGCGACCGACGGCAGCTTCCAGACCTATCCCGCCGCAGCGATGAGCTTCAGCGGTGGTGGAAGCCTGACGGCGATCAACGCCAACGGTGCCAGCTTCTCCAACGGTCTCTCCGCTCCGGTGAAGGTGCTTCGTGACGCACTGGGCAACGTCTCGCTCGGGTGTGACCCGGCCGAGTACGTCAACCAGGGTGCGGCGGGCAAGATCGTCGTCGTCCAGCGCGGGACCTGTGCCCGCGTTGCTCGCGCCGTCTACGGTCAGAAGGCCGGTGCGGTCGCGGTCGTCATGATCAACACCTCGGGCTCGCTCCCGCCGTTCGAGGGCGCGATCACGTCGAACCCCGACACGGGCGAGGCCTACACGGTCACGATCCCGTTCCTGGGCGTGACGGGCTGCGCAGAGGCCGCGACGTGCGCGGTCTCGGCAGGCTCTGCCGCAATCCAGGCAGCGGACGGCCAGACGGCCACGCTCACGAACACGACGACGCCGAACACGACCTACAAGGCGAACGCGAGCTTCACGTCGGGCGGCCCCCGTTGGGGCGACTCGGCGGCGAAGCCCGAGATCGCGGCTCCGGGCGTCAGTGTCACGTCGGCGCTCGCCGGCGGCGGCACGGCCGGCACTGTCCTGTCAGGCACGTCGATGGCCTGCCCGATGACGTCCGGCACAGCCGCGCTCGTCAAGCAGGCACATCCGTCGTGGAACGGCGACCAGATCAAGGCCGCGCTCGTGAACACCGCGGATGCGTCGCTCGTCGTCGGCTACAACGGACGCCTCGACGGTTCGGGCTTCCTGCAGGCGCAGAAGGCGACCGACACGAATGCCGTCGCGTCGACGGCCGACGGGCTCGACTCGCTCTCCTTCGGCTACGTGCCGGGGTCGGGCGACTACACGGATGCGAGGACGTTTACGGTGAGCAACTACGGCTCGTCCCCGATCACGTACAACATCTCGGCTCCGGCTCCGGGCGGCACCACGCTCGCGGCGGTTCCGAGCTCGTTCACGGTGCCGGCGAACGGCGGATCGGTGTCTGTCGTCGTGACGCTCGGCATCCCCGCCTCGACGTTCGCGGGTCTGCCGTCGGACTCGACCGGAGTGCTCGGCCTCGGTGCCATCGTCACGCTCCGCACGGCAATCACTGCTGTACCGACGAGCTCCGGCGCGGGAATCCAGTCACTCCGCATTCCGCTGCTGGTCGCTCCGCGCGGTCTCTCGAACGTGACGGCGGGTCCGCTCACGCCGTACGTGAAGCAGGGGTCGAGCAACGTCTACACGACGTCGACGACGGTGAACAACGCCGGGATCCACAGTGGCACCGCGGACCTCTACGCCTGGGGTATCAACGATGCCAATGACCTGGGCGCGGCCGCGAACGACGTTCGTGACGTCGGGGTGCAGTCGTTCGACGACGGCACCAGGCGTTTCGTGATCAACACCTACAACCAGGTGTCGACCGCGGCCACGCAGGAGTACGACGTCGCGATCGACCTGCAGGGCAACGGCAAGCCCGACTACTTCGTCGTCGGTGCAGACATCGGAGCCGTGACGACCGGGACGTTCGACGGTCGGTTCGGCGCGTTCCTGTTCAACGCCAAGACGGGTGCACGTATCGGCGGTGTCTTCGGGACAGAATCTCCGATGAACAGTTCGACAGTGGAGATTCCGTTCTCGCTGGCGGCGCTCGGGCTCCACGCCGGCAACGGCGACTTCCACTACTGGGTCAATGCGTTCTCCGTCTACGGCGGTGCGGTCGACACGACTGCAGCGGCGACCTACGACTCGGCGAATCCGAGTGTGTCGACGGGCGCGGGCGCGAGCGTCCCCGCCGGCGGTTCGGCGACGATTCCGCTCTGGGCGGACTACGGCAAGCTGCAGAGTGCACCGGCACTCGGCTGGCTCTCGGTGAACGTGGACGACGCTGGCGGCGCCGTCCAGGCCGACGAGATCCCGCTGGGCACGGTGAAGTAGGCCGGGTCGAGCACGAATACAGGGCGAGGGCCGGCGGAGACGCCGGCCCTCGCCGTTTCAGGGCACACTGGGCGCATGGCTGCGCTGTTGGCGCTCGCGCTTTCCCTGACGGGACTCCACGGCATCGTGACCCGCGGCCCGACGACGCCGGTCTGCCAGGTCGGCAAGGCGTGCAGCGAGCCCGCGGTCGGCGCGGTGCTCGTGTTCTCCCGGGACGGCCGGGTGGTGGCTCGGGCTCGCACGGGCGCCGGAGGGCACTACTCCGTGCATCTGGCACCCGCGGTCTATGCGGTGCGGCTCAGCCCGGCGCAGCGGATCGGCGGCTTGACTCCGAGGCAGGTCCGTGTGCGGCTCGGCCCGAGCCGATACCTCGATTTTGCGATCGATACAGGTATTCGATAACCCACGACCCCCCATTAGGGGCCTGCGGCTGTCCGGCTTTGCGCCGATAACGAGTGTGATGAAGGCTTCTGCGGCCCTAGTCGTCCTTGCGACGGCATTGTTTGTGACGTCCGCCGGTTCGGCAGCGACACGCGTCGACGCCGGCAGCGGCGCCGGGACGCTGTACACGGTCGTCTTCAACAACAGCACGCTTCCGGCGAATGTCGACAAGCTCGTCGCCGATGCGGGTGGAACGATCGTGCGGCGTCTGCCGAAGCTCGGCGGTCTCGGGGTTGTGTCTTCAGACGCGACCTTCGTTGCGCGCATGGACGCGAGCCCCCTCGTCGCGGCGACCCAGGCGTCGGGCAAGACGTCGCTCAAGCCGATCTCCGCGGCCGGCTCGGTGCCGGCCGGTGGCGCGGGCGTAGATCCGCAGGCTGAGCCCGATCCGCTCGGCAGCGAGCAGTGGGACAAGATGCGGATGAACGTCTCGTCGACCGGTTCGTACGCCACGAATCGAGGAGCCGGCGTCACGGTGGCATTGACCGATACGGGCGTCGACGCGACGCACCCGGACATCGCAGCCAACATCGATCTGGCGCTGAGCCACAACTTCCTCGTCGGCGTCCCAACGCCTGACTCGCCGGATTCGCGCGACCCGTCGAACGTCACGGATCTCAACGGGCACGGCACGTGGACGGCGAGCGCAGTCGGCGCACCGATCAACGGCATCGGGATCTCGGGCGTCGCCCCGAATGTGACGCTCGTCGAGCTCAAGACGAACGATGCCGCGGGCAACGGCGACTTCCAGACCCTCGCCGCCGCCATCACGTATGCCGCCGACCGGCACTTCGACATCGTTTCCTCGAGCATTGTGGCCTACGCGCCGCTGTGCCTCGATCCCAAGGCGCGCAAGCAGGGTTGCGACGACGCCGACTACCTGCTCATGCAGAACGCCGTCGACTACGCCCGCGCGCACGGTGTGCTCGTCGTGGCCGCGCTTGGAAACGAGAACCTGGATCTCTCCGACCCCAAGGCCGTCGGCAAGATGTTCGGCCAGCCGGGCGGCGTGGTCGAAACGCCGGGAGGCCTCGACGGCGTCGTCGGCGTCTCGTCGACCGGTTACGCGAACGGGAAGGCCTACTACTCGAACTACGGGCTGGGCGTCGTCGACGTCGCAGCTCCCGGCGGCGATCCGCTCTTTCAGCCTGCGCCGGGTTACACCACGGGCGGCGGCGTTCTCGGCGCCTGGTCGAGCGACGCGCCCGCGGCCTCACATGAGACATCCAACGGTGGCGCCCCGTACGCCTGGTTGATCGGCACGTCGATGGCGACGCCGAATGTCGCCGGTGTCGCCGCGCTGATCGTCGGCAGGTACGGACCCCTGAGCCCGGCTCAGATCGAATCGCGGCTGGAAGGCACCGCCGTTGCACAACCGTGTCCGAAGCCGACCACCGTGCAATACAAGCTCCGCGATCCGAACAATCTCTACAACTTCGCGACCTGCGAAGGCGGCGGCGCCGGCTTCTTCGGGCACGGCATCGTCGATGCCGTCGCCGCGCTCGCCGGTTAGTAACTGACGGCGCCGCGGCCCGTGGCCGCAGCATGCTGCTGCTCGTCGGCGCGGTAGCTCGAGCGCACGAGCGGACCGGCGAACACCGAGCCGAAGCCGAGCGCTTCGCCCTGCTCGCGCAGCCAGCGGAACTCGTCGGGATGCACCCAGCGGTCGATCGCAGTGTGCTTCGGGCTCGGCTGTAGATACTGGCCGATCGTCACGACGTCGACGCCGTGCGCGCGCAGGTCGCGCAAGGTCTGTACGACCTCATCGTTCGTCTCGCCCATGCCGACGATGATCCCGGACTTCGTCAAGACGTCGTAGTCGGCGATCTCCTTCGCGCGCTGCAGGAGCCAGAGCGCGCGGTCGTAGTCGGCCTTGCCGCCGCGCATGTGGCGATGCAGTCGGCGCACGGTCTCGATGTTGTGGTTGAAGACGTCGGGCCGCGCGCCGATCACCGTCGCGAGCGCCTCCTCTTCGACGCCGAGGAAGTCGGGTGTCAGCACCTCGACGGTCGCGGCCGGCAGCTTCGACTTGATCGCGCGGATCGTCGCCGCGTAGTGCGCGGCGCCTCGGTCGGCGACGTCGTCGCGGTCGACCGATGTGACGACGACGTGCTTGAGCTCCATCTGCGCCGCGGCCTCCGCGACGCGCAGCGGCTCGAGTGCGTCCGGCGGCGTGTCGGGCCGGCCGGAGTTGACGTAGCAGTACCGGCAGGCGCGGGTGCACGTGTCGCCGAGGATCTGGAAGGTCGCGGTGCCACGACCCCAGCATTCGGAGATGTTCGGGCACTTCGCCTCCTCGCAGATCGTGTTCAGCGAGAGGCCGTGGATCAGCTTCTGGACATCGAAGTAGCGGCCGTCCTTCGACGGTGCGCGCACCTTCATCCACTCCGGGCGGCGCGGCCGTTCTGCGACGGGAAGCGACGTCTCCATCTTGTTACCCAGTCTACGGTTGCGGTGGCCCTTCACCTGCAGCTACGGTAAGCGGACTGACCCGTCCGCTTAGAATTGGAGTCCGATGAAGCGCCACGCAACGAACCCCTGGGTAGTCCTCGTCCTCATCTGCTTTGCGCAGTTCATGGTCATTCTCGATGCGACCGTCGTGAACGTCGCGCTCCCTTCGATCCAGAAGGACCTGGGGATGACGGAGGCCAATCTCCAGTGGGTCGTCAACGCGTACACGCTCGTCTTCGGCGGCTTCCTGCTCCTCGGCGGGCGCGCGGGCGACCTGCTCGGCCGCAAGCGGCTTTTCCTCGGCGGCGTGATCGTCTTCACCGTTGCGTCGCTCATCGACGGCCTTTCCACGAGCTCCGGGATGCTGATCGCGGCCCGCTCGCTCCAGGGCCTCGGCGCTGCGTTCATCTCGCCGGCCGCGCTCGCGATCATCTCGACGACGTTCAAGGAGGGCTCCGACCGCGCCAAGGCGCTCGGCGTCTGGGCCGCGATCGCGATCGGCGGCAGCGCCATCGGGCTCGTGCTCGGAGGCGCGCTGACGCAGGCGTTCTCGTGGCCGTGGATCTTCTTCATCAACGTTCCCGTCGGCATCGCCGTGTTCGTGCTCTCGACGCAGCTCGTCCCGGAGTCGAAGGACGAGACGGCGCACCGGAGCTTCGACGTCCCGGGCGCGATCACCGTCACCGGTGGACTGATGACACTCGTCTACGCAATCGTGCAGACCGAGCAGAAGGGTTGGGGCTCGGTGACGACGATCGTCACGTTCCTCATCGCCGTGGCACTACTCGTCGGCTTCGTCCTGATCGAGCTGCGCGCGAAGGCGCCGCTGGTGCGGTTGTCGATCTTCCGCGTCCGTTCCCTCAGCGCGGCGAACATCGTGATGTTCCTCGTCGGGTCGGGGCTGTTCGCGATGTTCTTCTTCAACTCCCTCTACATCCAGCGTGTGCTGCACTACGGCCCGCTGAAGGCCGGCCTGGCGTTCCTGCCGTTCACGGCGGGAATCATGATCTCCGCCGGACTCGCCTCGGCATTCGGGCCGAAGGTCGGCGTGCGCGTCACGTCCGCGATCGGGCTGGTCGTCGCCACGGCTGGTCTCTTGCTGTTGATGCGAATCCCCGTCGACGGCTCGTATGTCTCGAGTGTGCTGCCGTCGCTGCTCCTCACGTCGCTCGGCATGGGCGCGGTGTTCGTGTCGCTCACGCTCATCGCGACGACCGGGCTCGAGGACGAGGACCAGGGTCTCGCATCGGGGCTCTTCAACACGTCGCAGCAGGTCGGCGGCGCGCTCGGCCTCGCGATCCTCTCGACGATCGCGGCGAGCCATTCGACCAACGATTCGCCCGCGCAGCTGGTACGCGGGTTTCACTGGGCGTTCGCCGGTAGCGCGGTCTTCGTGCTCGGCGGCCTCGTCGCGCTCGTGACGATGCTGCGCCAGCGCGACGTCGCTGCGATCGAGCAGCAGGCAGAGGACCATGAGGTGATCACCGCCACCGCATGACCTTGCGCGCCGACGCCCAGCGAAATCTCGACCGGCTGCTCGAAGCGGCAGGCGAGTGCTTTGCCGAACAGGGCGTCGACGCGAGCATCGACGAGATCGCCCGGCGGGCAGGGGTGGGGCACGGCACCGTCTTTCGCCGCTTCCCCACGAAGGACGCCCTGCTCGCCGCGGTACTCGCCCGTCACATGGCCGAGCTCGCGGTGGCCGCAGAGACGGCATGCGGCGAACCCGACGCAGGCGAGGCGTTCGACCGCGTCGTCCGCGGCATGGCGGAGGCGTATGCGCGCGATCGCTCGCTCGCCGAAGCGGTGAAGCGCTGCGAGAAGGCTCCGGAGGTCGACGCGCTCGTCGACGCAGTCGGACGGCTGTTGCAGCACGCGCAGGACGCGGGCGCAGTGCGAACCGACGTCGACGCGATGGACGTGCTGGCGCTCATTCCGACGGCCGGGGCGTACCCGCAGATCGTGCTCGACGGGCTGCGCCCGCCGGCGCTGCGCTAGTTCGACGCGAGGCCGGCGTGCACGGGTTGTGCCCAGAGGCCGGCGCCGTCCTCGGCCGGCAGCGGCTCGAGCTCGAGGCCGAACACTTCCTCGAGTGCGGCGACTGCATGCGGCCGCACGTCGTCGACGGTGATCGGGCGTCCGGCTTCGCGCGCGACCGTCGTGAACATCGCATCCTCGAGACCGCAGGCAGTGATCCAGTCGGTGAACGGCGCGGGATCGAGATCGACGTTCAACGCGTAGCCGTGCGTCGTCACCCAGCGCGACACGTGCACGCCGATCGACGCGAGCTTGCGCGGCGGCTTCGTCAACCAGACGCCGGTTAGCCCGTCGATCCGTTCCGCCTCCAGGTCGAACGGCGCGACGGTGCGGATGAGCGCGTCTTCGAGATTGCGCACGTACTGCTTCACGTCGCGTCCGTGCCGCTTCAGGTCGAGGATCGGATAGCAGACGAGCTGCCCGGGGCCGTGGAACGTCGACTTGCCGCCGCGATTCGTCTCGACGACCTCGACGCCCGTGCCTTCCGGGATGTGCAGCTCGGCGTCCTCGTCGGTGCGGCGGCCGAGCGTCACGACGGGCGGGTGCTCGAGGAAGAGCACCGTGTCCGGGATCGCGCCCTGCGAGACGGCGCCGGCGAGCGAGCGCTGCAACTCCCACGCCTCCCCGTACGGAACCGTGCCGAGGTGCATCACATATCCGCCGCGGGCCATGTCGTCAGGCTAGCGCGGGCGGACCGTTCTAGCCGCCGTCGCCCTCCCAGGCTTCGAGCCGGGCGCGGAGGTCGCGGAGGAAGCGGCCTGCATAGGCACCGTCGACGAGGCGGTGGTCGTACGTGAGCGTGATGTTCATCATCGACCGGATCGCGATCACGTCCTCGTCCTGGTCGTCCTGCACGACCACCGGACGCTTGACGAGCGCGTACGTGCCGAGGATCCCGGACTGCGGCTGGTTGATCACCGGCGTGCCGTGGAACGTGCCGTAGCCGCCCGGGTTCGTGATCGTGAAGGTTCCGCCCTGCACGTCGTCCGGCATCAGCTTCTTGCCACGCGCCCGCGCGGCAAGGTCGGCGATGCCCTTCGCGATGCCGAGCAGGTTCATCGTCTCGGCATTCTTCAGCACCGGCACGATCAGCCCCTTGCCGTCCGCGAGCTCGACCGCGAAGCCGAGGTTGACGTAGTTGCGCGTGACGATCGAGTCGCCGCGCAGCTCGGCGTTCACGTACGGGTAGTCCTTCAGCGTCAGCACGGTCGCGCGCGCGATGAACGCGAGGTAGGTCGGGTTGACGCCGTAGCTCGCCTCGTACTCCTTTTTGAGTGTCCTGCGCGCGGCGACGACGCGCGAGAGATCGACCTCGATCGCGCTCGTGACGTGCGCGGCGGTGTCGAGTGAGCGGCGCATGTGCTCTGCGATGCCGCGGCGCATTGCCGTCACGGGCTCGAGAGCCTCGCCCGGCTGCGCTTCGGCCGGCGCTACGGGTGCGGCAGCGGGCTTGGTGGGCGCCGCGGGTGCCGCCGCCGGCGCGGGTGCCACCGCGGGTGCAGGTGCAGCAGGCGCGGCCGTCTCGCCGCCGCCCTCCACGAAATCGAGGATGTCTTTCTTCGTGACGCGGCCGCCGCGGCCGGTGCCGTGCACCTGGCCGGGATCGACGTCGTGCTCGGACGCGATGCGCGCGACTACGGGGGAGACGAACGTCTTGCCGTTCTCCGACGGCGGCGCCTGCGGCGCGGGAGCCTCCGACGGCTGCTGTCTCCGGCTCGGCTTCCGGCTCGGGCGCCGCAACCTCGGGCTGCGCGCCTCCTGCAGAGCCGCCAATTTGGGCAAGCTTCGTGCCGACCTCGACCGTCTCGCCTTCCTGTACGAGGATCTGCGTGACGACACCCGAGCCCGGGCTCGGAACCTCGGTGTCGACCTTGTCGGTCGAGATCTCGAGCAGCGGCTCGTCGGCCTCGACCGTCTCGCCCTCCTGCTTCAGCCACTTCGTGACCGTGCCCTCGGAGACGGACACTCCCATCTGGGGCATCACGACATCGAATGCGGTCTCGGTGGC
>Ga0193728_1000034_pt1 | contig 53625 bp, 46 predicted proteins | sample U1c1metaG_FD_143037 | JGI IMG/M metagenome (GOLD analysis project Ga0193728, IMG submission 143037) | Soil microbial communities from a riparian zone of the East river system, Colorado, United States - U1c1 | ecosystem: Environmental > Terrestrial > Soil > Riparian zone | place: USA: East River... | reverse complement strand
AAGATCCTTTTTCCAAAAGATCAACCAACAAGGTAGCTCCGAAGAAGGATGAAAAGATCACCATGACCTTAAGCATGCCGGGGGAAGAAAAAAAGATGGAACAAAAGCCTGTGCCAGCCGCTGAAACACAAATCAATGATGAAACGGCTGCAGCCATCCTGTCGCAGGAACTGCAGCCCCAACGGGTAGAAGCCCAGACCTTGATGGCCGAGCCCAATGTGCTTTTTACGATCGAAAACCCTGGTAAAATTACGGTTGAAAACCTTGGGGAAAAAAAGCCTGAGGAAGCCAGGACAGAATGGATACTTTCGCAACAAGCTACCTCCTCCACAGAAAATAAGATTTCTCAAAAGATTGTTGAAACGAATTCTCCCACATCTGCAGTGTCGGGAGGATACCTTGCAAGGCCATCCAATATTTATGCAGAAGAAACAAAGCCAGCGAAGGAACCGGTTCCTGAACGTGCCCCTGTGAATCAACCTGTCTTGAATACTGCAGCAGCTAATCCGAAGGAAGAAGCTGCGTCTGCTGAAATGCAATTGGTATTCAAAGATGCTGTTCCAGCGGCGGATGTGCCTCGGGCCCATCAAGCTCAACATCATTCGACAACAAATCCTCCTGCTGAGGAACCTGCAATGCAGGACGAAGCGGAGGAACAAAGACGTCGTGCATCGGAAAGAATCAACAAGTTGCGCAACTTGTCGTTCAACATCAATGCCGCGGATCCGAATAATGAGTTTGAAACTGTGCCGGCCTACATCCGCCGAAACCTGGACTTGTACAATACCATTTCCAGCGTTGAGGATTTTTACAGCAATTATGAAGTCAAGACAGACGAAAACAACAATTCAGAAATCAGTACGATCAATACATTCCTGGACGGGAAGAAACCCGATTAAACCCTAGGGATAACCGATAGATACAGTTTGTTTTTTAGTTGTTAGATCCCCCTGGTTTTCCGGGGGGATTTTTTTCTTGCAGCGTATCCGTTTAAACGATTCGGGTATTGAAGTGTTACAAAAGGATATCTCATTCAAAATCGATAGCTCATGCCTAATGTACTCATTACCGGTGGCACCGGTTTAATTGGAAAAACTCTGGCGAAGCTGCTTTTGGAGAAAGGGTATGGGGTGATCATTTTAACCCGAAAGCCGCCAGGAACTGTTGTTTCGGCGGGCATGAGTTATGCCACCTGGAACGTTATCGAGCAAACCATTGACGCCAGAGCGATCGGGAAAGCGGATTATATCATTCACCTCGCGGGTGCGGGCGTAGCAGACAAACGCTGGACAAATAAAAGAAAGAAGGAAATCCGGGAAAGCAGGACGATGGGATCGAACCTGATCGTTAGGGCATTGAAAGAAATTCCTAACCATGTAAAAGCAGTTGTAAGTGCCTCCGGCATTGGTTGGTATATGCCTTCACCCCCCGTTTCCGAAGGATCCGGGATCTGGGTGGAAACGGATCCCTACGACACGAGCTTTTTAGGTGAGACTTGCAGGCAGTGGGAACAGGAAATTGATCCCGTCAACCTGCTCGGCAGGCGTTTGGTCAAGTTGCGCACGGGAATTGTGTTGAGCAACGACGGGGGAGCTCTACCTGAATTCATGAGGCCCATACGATTTGGTATAGCGGCCATTTTAGGAAGTGGCAGGCAAATGATGAGCTGGATTCATATTGATGACCTATGCAGGCTTTACCTGGAAGCGATACAGCATGACCGTATGGAAGGCGTCTTTAACGCCGTAGCGCCCAAACCCGTAGACAATAGAACATTCATCCTTTCCCTGGCTAAACGTATGAAAGGAAAATTTTTCATTCCATTTTATGTGCCCGTTTTTCTTTTGAAATTATTTTTGGGCGAGATGAGCGTTGAAGTTCTGAAAAGCGCGAATGTGAGTGCAGGGAAAATAAAAAATACGGGCTTCCAGTTTTTATATCCCAGCCTTGACGCTGCGCTGGAAAATCTGGTGGAAAAGAAAAAATAACCCTTCCTTATTTCTTATTCCTTATTTTTTCGTTCTATAAGTCCGTCTTTCGAAATCTCCAACTCGTCAACAGGATATATAGGAGTAAGTAGGCGGCGCCTACGGCCAGGTAAGTGGGTATATGATGTTCCCACGCCGATAGTTTACCCTGGCCCATTAATTTCCTGGCATAGGGCTGGGGGATCAGCATGTCAACCACTTCTTCAGGGAGATAATCGACCCAGTCTTTTTTGAATTTATTTCGCCCAAGGGCTACCACAAATTGTTCTATGATCAGGTAAATAAAAAAAATGCCCATTGAAAGTCCGGCGCGCTTAATCAGCATGCTGAACAGAAACGCGATGAGTGAATAGGACAGCATTTCGACGAAAAAAAATGCTATAAACCGAACATCCTGGAAAACGGGGACCGTTGCATTGGGTTGCTTGACATAGTGTCCGAACAGGAGCGCAGTAATAAAGACGATGCCTGTGACGAAAATGGAAAACAGCAACACTTCAAGCAATTTGATATTAATGAACTGGTGCCTGCTCCATCCGTCAATGATATTCTGCCGATGTGTTCTATAGGTAAATTCATTGCAGGTTAATGTAATAATTAGAATGGCGGGAATAAATAACAATAAGCTGGAGTTGAAACTAACGGTTTGCCATACATCAGGAAACGAAAAGGGTGTGCCGAAAATACTTTGCCCCTTAATCTTGGGAAAGGAATTGTCTGTGAGGTCATAAAAGGAATAATTGAATGCAGGGATGCTTACGGTCGTAATACCCAACAGGATCCAAAATGTCCGGTAGTTCTTTACTTTCATCCATTCTATTTTCAAAGTGCGGAGCATAGCGGTTAGTTTAATTACTCACGTTGTTGGTTAGTTCAATGAATTTGGATTCCAGACTTCTTTTGCGTAATTCCAGATGATTCAGCACAATGCCTTTTTCAAAACAATATTGATTGATGTCGGCCAGGTCGGGCCGGTTCTTTTCAAAAAAAACCTGCAATTGCAGGTCGACTTTTTTTATGTCCCGGACTCCGGGAAAGGACGTCAGTATTGTTTTTAATGCTTCGAGGTCCGGCGCCGCCAATGCTATCATGTCTTCATTCACAAGTACTTCGTCAACGTTTCCGGCAGTGATTAGTTGACCTTTTTGTAGAATGGCCACGTGAGTGCAAACTTTTTCCACTTCGTCCAGTAAATGACTGGCAAGAATGATCGTCTTTCCGTCCCGCGCCAGTTCGCGGATTAATTGCCGTATCTCAGCGATGCCAGCAGGATCCAGGCCGTTGGTCGGTTCATCAAAAACCAGGATTGACGGGTTGCCCAGTAAACATGAGGCGATGGCCAATCGTTGTTTCATGCCCAGGGAATAGGTGCTAAACTTTGATTTCCTGCGCTCGGTCAATCTCACAAGTTCCAATACGCGCGAAATGTCTCCGGCATCGCAGCCTTTGATGGCTGCGGCAATCTCAAGATTTCTCTGGCCGGACAAATAATGATAGAAGTTCGGCGTTTCCAGCAATGTGCCGATTCGTTTTCGTTGCGCTGCTGAAGGAGATTCGCCAAACCATTGATAGGTTCCTGTATTTGCTTTCAAAACATCCATCAGAATACCCAGCAAGGTCGTTTTACCGCTACCGTTCGGTCCCAGGATACCAAAAACGGAGCCTTCCGGCACTTCAAAAGACAACTGCTGCAACGCCCTGATCCTGCCATAGAATTTCGTGATGTTGCTGATCGATAAAATATTTTTCAACGGGATTATTTTGTGAGCGCCAAGATAAAACTAAAATTCAAGATTATTCATTTAAACGGGTCTGACGGTCTCCGTCTGACCCGTTTAAATGAATAATCATATTATTTTTTGTGCTACATCATCTGGCAACAAGCTATATGATTCACTTATAAAATTTTCGATAGAATACCTGCAATATGCCGCAGCCAGATTCTTGCTACAGAGCGAGCCATTCCTTAATCCGGCATAATCCTTATATGAAGAAAACTCCCATTGTTCCAAATCCTTCGTTAATCCAGCCTTGAGCGGATTTTGGTGAATATAGTGAAAGCAATTCATGAAGTAATCGCGTTGGTACAAGGTGTCCCGCAACGTTGAGTCATTTTCCGATAAGCACTTGGCTTTTGTTTTTTGCCTGAACAAGGAGCCTGAACGATTCGAACTGGCATTGAACATCTTTGTGTAGCTACTTAGCAATTTTCTGATCCCATTTGTTATAGGATCTAGCATAAGCCCTCCTTGCCTTAAGGATATATTGCATCGTTCATCATTAGTTCCTCACGGGCTTTCCGCCCTTTAATACACTTTGAATTCTTTCCAGGGTTTTCTTTTCGCCGCATAAACTGAGGAAGGCTTCCCGTTCCAGGTCGAGCAGGTATTGTTCGCTCACGAGGGTGGGTTCGCTGAGATCGCCACCGCACATCACAAACGCTAATTTTTTTGCAACCAACACGTCATGATCAGTTGCATAGTGGCCACGCCACATGCCATTGATGCCCGCATAGAGCATGCCAAGCGCTGACCTGCCCAATACTTTTATATCCCTGCGTTGCACCGGCAGCGTATAGCCCTCGTCATACCATTCAATCACAGCCTGTTTTGCATCGGCGATTCTTCTTCCCTGGTTCACGCTCACGAAATCCCTCCCCTTGCGTAATATGCCGAGTTCAAATGCTTCGAAAGCGGAAGTAGAAACTTTGGCGGTAGCAATGGTGAAGAAGCGATTTTTGAGCGTAATGGTTTCGGGTTCATCTTCATGCATCTCATCCGCCGCACGTACGGTGAACTCTTTGGTACCGCCGCCACCGGGAATCAATCCAACGCCCAATTCAACCAGGCCGATATAAGATTCCGCAGCTGGAACCACTTTATCTGAATGAAGGCTCAGTTCACAGGCACCACCCAGCGCAAGGCCATGCGGAGCGGTGACGACCGGAACCGCAGAATACCGCGCACGCATCATCGTATTTTGAAATTGGCGGACCGCCATGTCGAGCTCATCGAATTCCTGTTCAATCGCAAACATAAAGATCATACCGACATTGGCGCCGGCAGAAAAATTCTGGCCTTCATTGGCAATCACCAGGCCTTTGTATCTTTCTTCGGCTATGCCAATGGATTTTTGAATACCTTCCAACACTTCGCCGCCAACGGTGCCGAATTTGGTGTACCATTCCAGTCCCAACGCGTCATCTCCCAGATGATACAACCTGCAGGCACTGTTTTTCCAAACGGTTTGGCTTTCAAAATGCTTCATGACGATGAAGGCCGGCCCGTTCGTGCCGCCTGCCGGTTCATCGTAATGTCCTTTTGCGGGAGCATAGCAAAGTTTATGCCCCCCTTCAATTTTATAAAAGGATTTGATTCCTTTAGCCAGCATGTCATCCACCCAGGATGCAACGCGATGGCCGGCTTCCTTCATTTTCTTAACCGTTGATTCCACGCCCAATGCATCCCAGCTTTCGAAAGCACCTATTTCCCAACCAAAGCCGGCCATCATAGCGTCGTCTACCCTATAAGGTTCATCGGTGATTTCGGGGATGCGGTGAGAGATATAGGCAAACAATCCAAAATGAAACTGGCGATAAAACTCGGCGGCCTTATCGGTTCCCTGCGTGAGCACCTTCAATCTTGTGGCAAGATCATCTATAGACCTGGCAGCCTCAACACTCGCGAATTTTGTTTTTTTCCGGGGTTCATATTCCAGTGTTTTCAGGTTCAGTACCAGGATTTCTTTTTCTCCTTTTGCATCCGGAGGCAATTTCTTAAAAAATCCCTGTCCGGTTTTATCACCGAGCCAATTGTTCGCTACCATTTTATCCAGCCATGCTGGAATGACAAAAGCATTTTTTGCCTCATCATCCGGGCAATTTTCATAAACACCTTTTGCCACTTTCACCAGCGTGTCGATGCCCACGACGTCGGCTGTTCGAAAGGTTGCCGATTTGGGGCGGCCAATCACAGGTCCCGTCAGGGCATCTACTTCATCAATTGTTAATCCAAGCTTTTCAAGAAGTCCGAATATGGCCATGATCCCAAAAACGCCAATGCGGTTGGCGATAAAGGCAGGAGTGTCTTTACATAAGACCGTGGTCTTGCCTAAAAAAAGATCGCCAAACTGCAACAGGAAATCAATGATCGCAGGATCGGTGTCCGGGCCCGGAATGATTTCGAGCAGGCGCAGGTACCTCGGAGGATTGAAAAAATGGGTGCCGCAGAAATGTTTTTTAAAATCATCGCTCCGTCCTTCTGTCATCAGGTGAATGGGAATACCCGATGTATTCGAAGTGATCAAGGTGCCAGGCTTCCGGTATTTTTCAACTTCTGTAAAGATGGATTGCTTGATGTCCAATCTCTCTACGACCACTTCAATCACCCAATCGCAACCCGCAATATCTTTGAGATTATCCGTGAAATTTCCGGTAGTGATTTTTTTTAAGGCATCCTTAGTATAGAGTGGCGAGGGATTCGATTTAACTGCCGCCGCAAGCGCTTCGTTCACGATGCGATTCCTTACCGCAGGATGATCCAGTGACAGTTGCTTTGCTTTTTCGAGGTCATTGAGCGAAGCAGGGGTCATATCCATCAGCAGGACAGGCAATCCGACGCCTGCAAAATGACAGGCGATCCTGGAACCCATTACCCCGCTGCCCAATACGGCTACTTTCTTGATGATTCTTTTCATAACGGTCTTTTTATCGCTGTTGATTGGTCTCTTCTTTATCCGTGTACTACGGTTTCAGGTTTATTTTTTTGTGAAACGATAGACATTGCACTCCAATCAATATTTTCTCTTCCGCTTTCTACCAATTCCTGAAGATTATTTTTCAGGAGATTTGCCAGTGGCATGGGCTGGTTCACAGAAGCGGCTTGCGACAAAACGAGGTTCATGTCTTTCAAACCCAGTTTGGCAGTAAAAGCTGCGGGTTCGAATTTTTGCTGAAGAACGATGTTTCCGTAATTGACATAAACAGGAGATGTAAACAGGGTCTGCGTCAGCATTGACCACATCTGCTGCACATCTACGCCGCTTTCCTTTCCGAGCGCCAAACATTCACCCATTGCTTCGAGGGCTGCAGCGATCAAAAAATTGCCGCATAATTTTACGGTATTAGCGGCTGTAATGCGATTGCCGAAATCAAAAATCCCCGCTGCACCGGCGTCTTTTAATAAGGGCTCCACAGCCTTGCGCGTGATCTCATCTCCACTCAGGACGAAGTTCAATTTCCTTGCCCGGGCCGCTTCCGGTCTTCCGAAAACCGGAGCCGCTAAAAATTTTTTATTCTGCGCTGTGTACAATGACTCCATGGCTTCAGCTGTAACAGGCAGGATGGTACTCATGGATACGTGTATCTGGCCAGGCCTCCCATTTTCGAGCAATCCATCCTTACCCTGTACAATATTTTTCAATGCCGCATCATCGGACACCATGGTGAAAACAAGGTCAACCTGCCGGGCAAGTGACGCGACACCATCACAAACGATCGCTCCCTTTTCTTTTAGCGGTATTGATTTGGACGGCGTGCGATTGTACACATACAGTTCATGCCCGCTCTGGAGTAAATTTTCGGCAATAGGGGCACCAAGGTTGCCCAGACCGACGAATCCAAGTCTCATACGCTCAGCCATAATGGTTGGATTTAGATGAATTAATTAGAATATAATCATGATCAGGAGACAGAGGATCCCGATGCTGTTTTGCTGTCAGGACTTACAAAAATAAGTTTTCCATCCGGATTTTCTGCCATCAGGATCATGCCGTTGCTCTCGATGCCTTTCATTTTCCTGGGCGCCAGATTCGCGACGACGACCACCTGTTTTCCCACAATATCTTCTGGTTTGAAGTGCAACGCGATACCAGAGACGACGATCCGTTTTTCAAATCCGAGATCGACCTCTAATTTGAGGAGTTTGTCTGCCTTCTCAACTTTTTCGGCATGCAGAATGGTCCCCACTTTTAAATCCAGCTTGGCAAAATCATCGTATTGAATGGTTGATTTTTCGTTTTTTGCAGCTTCTTTGGGCGTTTCCACTATCGTATTGTTGTTTTTATTGGTCGCATTTTGATGTAGTTTTTCCACCTGAGCCGTGATCTCCGCATCTTCAATTTTTCTGAATAGCAATTCAGGTGGCCGCAAACTATATCCTACACTTAATAATTTGAGCTTGCCTGCATTTTCCCAATCCAGGATCTTATCCACTACTTTCAGCAGGTGTAGCATTTTCTTAGCTGTGGTGGGCAGGAAGGGATTGACCAGGATAGCCAGGTTGGCCGTCAATTGCAAACAGAGATGAAGACAATTGTCTATTTGCTTTTGATTGTCCGCACTTATATCCTTTGCTCCGTTCGCCGGGGCTTTTTTCCATGGTTCCTTTTCCTGCAGGTATTTATTTCCTTTTCTGGACAGGTCAATGATCTCAAAGAGTGCCTCACGGAATTTATATTGTTCCAGGTTATTTTCCACTTTGGTTTTTGCCGCCTCAATGTCGCGGATTAGTGCGTGATCGAGGTCATCCAGGATTTCATTGTGGAGGGGTGGCACTTTGCCCGCGCAGAGTTTGTGCATCAGGACCATCGCACGGTTCACAAAATTTCCAAAAATAGAAACCAGTTCACTGTTGTTGCGCTCCTGAAAATCTTTCCAGGTAAAGTCGTTATCCTTTGTTTCCGGTGCATTGGCGCACAACACATATCGCAAAGCGTCTTCACCGCCCGGAAAATCCTTTACATAGTCGTGGATCCATACCGCCCAATTGCGGCTGGTGGATACTTTTTGACCCTCGATATTGAGGAATTCATTCGCAGGCACGTTGTCGGGCAATACAAAATTTCCATGCGCTTTCAACATGGCCGGAAAAATAATGCAATGGAACACGATGTTATCTTTCCCGATGAAATGCACCAGTTTGGTGTCTTCCTGGCACCAGTAATCCGCCCATTGCGGAGTCAATTCCTTGGTGGCGGATATGTACCCGATAGGCGCATCAAACCAAACGTACAACACTTTTCCCTCCGCGCCGGGTAGCGGAACTTTCACGCCCCAATTGCTGTCGCGCGTCATGGCGCGGGACTGCAGTCCATTGTCGAGCCAGCTTTTACACTGACCATACACGTTGTTTTTCCAGTCGGAGTGCTCTTCCAGAATCCATTGCTTCAGCCAGGGTTCATATTGTTGCAGTGGAAAATACCAATGTTTTGTTTTCCTTTTTACGGGAATCGCATCGCTGAGTGTACTCCGGGGATTGATCAATTGTTCGGGGCTCAGCGAAGATCCGCAATTTTCGCACTGGTCTCCATAGGCCGAGGGATTGCCGCAAATGGGGCAGGTTCCTGTAATATACCGGTCGGCCAGGAAAGTGTTTGCTTTTTCATCGAAATATTGTTCGGTCTCCTTTTCTTCAAATAAACCATCGTCGTACAATTTTTTGAAAAAAGCTGCCGAGGTTTCGTGGTGGATTTTGTGGCTGGTGCGCGAATAGATGTCAAATGAAATATTCATCTGCTCCAGGCTTTCCTTGATCAGCGCATGGTATTTGTCAACAACCTGTTGAGGGCTGATGCCTTCTTTCATCGCACGGATCGTGATGGGCACACCGTGTTCATCGCTCCCCCCTACAAACTTAATATCCCGTTTCCGGGCCCGTTGGTAACGGACATATATATCTGCAGGCAGGTAGCAACCTGCCAGGTGGCCAATATGCAACGGGCCGTTCGCGTACGGCAGGGCAGCGGTAACCAATATTCTTTTATAGTCTGTCATGATCCGATCGTCGTTGAAAAGAGGGCAAAAATACCGCAATTGACCGCCAACACCAAAATGCCGCGATGCCGGTAAAAATGCCCAATTTCTTATAACTTTAAAACATGAACCGAAAGGATTTTGTTTCCTCAATAATTACTGTTCCTGTTTCTGCTGCTTTGTTTACGCAAATGGGCAGGAAGAAAAGCGATCCGGCATCCCTTCTGAACCCCGGCGCCGACGATCAGCTCATCCCACCATATCTTAAATCAGGAGACATCATCGGCATAACCTGTCCGGCTGGAAATATCAGCCTGGCAGAAATACAACCTGCTTTGCTACAGATAGAAAGCTGGGGTTTTAAAGTGCGATTGGGAGAGACCGTAGGAAAAAAGGATTTTACTTTTGGCGGTACAGACGATGAACGCGCTGCGGATTTTCAGCAAATGCTCGATGATCCCTCCCTCCAGGCGATCCTCTGTGCAAGGGGCGGATATGGGTGCATTCGTATTATCGACCGGCTTGATTTCAGTCATTTTGCCCGCAGGCCTAAATGGATCATTGGTTTCAGCGACATTACCGTTATCCACGCTCACCTGGTGAATAATTTTGGCATCGCGTCCATACATTCCAAGATGTGCAATAGCTTTCCCGACGACTGGAGTCTTGCCGAACCCGTTCAAACAGACAGTATACTATCAATAAAAAAGGCTCTGGCGGGGGAACCCATGAGCTATGATGCAATACCCAACGCCTTCAACCGGTCAGGCATAGCCGAAGGAATACTGATTGGAGGGAATTGCAAGACCATTGAAACCCTGTCGGGAACCCGGTCGGACTTTTATACCGACGGAAAAATGCTTTTCCTGGAGGACACTGGCGAGTACCTTTACAGCATCGACCGCATGTTCTGGAACCTGAAGCGGACAGGTAAGCTTGACCATCTTGCCGCGCTGATCGTCGGAGGATTTAAAATAAAACCAGATGATCCGGGAGAAGAATTTGGCAAAACCGTCACCGATATTGTATTGGAAAAAGTGAATCAATACCATTATCCCGTCTGTTTCGATTTTCCCGTCGGTCATCAGAAAAATAATTACGCGTTGAAATGCGGCGTCAGGCACAGACTTCAGGTGACCCGGGAACAAGTAAGCCTGCAGGATTTGCATAATCTTAACTCATCTACCCGCTAAAAAATCATTCATGGTTAAAGTGCCTCCATATCTTCAACCCGGCGACCTGATCGGTCTCGTTTGTCCGGCAGGTTATCTGCCGATTGAGAAGGCCCGGACCTGCATCCGGGTATTGCAGGAATGGGGTTACTCCGTTCGCATTGGGAAAACACTCGAAAATGAATCGGCGGATTATTTTTCCGGCAGTGACCGGGAAAGACTGAACGACCTTCAGCAAATGCTGGATGACGGGGAAATAAAGGCGGTGCTATGCGCCCGCGGAGGTTATGGCATTGGGCGCATTATTGAAGATATCCGTTTCAAACAATTCAGGAAGGCGCCCAAATGGATTATCGGGTTCAGCGACGTGACGGTTTTGCATTCACACATCCACACAAATTATGGGATTGCCACGCTACATGCGCCTATGGCTTCGGCGTTCAATGATGGCGAATACGAGCATGAATTCGTTCAATCCCTTAAGCGAGCACTGGAAGGGCAAAAAATGAGATATCACTGCCCGGGTCACGAATTCAACCGGAAGGGAGAGGCCATTGGTGAACTGGTCGGTGGCAACCTCAGTTTGCTCGCGCACCTTATCGGCACTCCATCGGATCTGGAAACAAAGGGCAAAATACTTTTCATGGAAGACGTGGGAGAATATCTGTATAACATTGACCGCATGTTATACCAGCTTAAAAGGTCTGGCAAACTTGACCGACTGGCCGGATTGATCGTTGGTGGGTTTACGGAGATGAAGGATACGGAGCGCCCTTTTGGGAAAATGGTGTATGAAATTATCCGGGATGTAGTTAAAGAATATGATTATCCCGTCTGCTTCGGTTTTCCCGTGAGCCATGACAAACGGAACTATGCATTAAAGGCAGGAATCGGATATAAATTGAAAGTTTCGAGGAAAAAGGTTAGCCTGGAAGAATAGCGATAAATGTAAAATATTAAATCTAAAATCTAAAATGTAAAAAATGTCTTCCCTTTTACATTTACATTTTAGATTTTAGATTTAATATTTTACATTTCCACCGGAACGCTGCTATGGCGCGGCATAGCGTTTTCGACGTTGACACCCAGGCCAATGTCGGCTCTGAAGAAATGGCACAATTGCCTGTTGACGATCTCGTCTTTTTTTGGACCGTTGATTCCACTCATGGCGCCGACAATATTACTGACCAGGTTTTTCTTGTCGTCAGCGCTTAATACTTCCCGGTAGAAAATTCCTGGTTGCGTGTAGTGGTCGTTTTCGCCTGGCCCGTTCCGGTCGTACCAATCTGCAACCTGGCCATCCAATTCAAGCGGCAGGCCCGTGTATTTTTCATCGGGTTTAATGTTGTCGAAACTATTGGGGAAATAATTGGGATTACTGCCTGCATTGCCGTCCACCCTCATATGGCCATCCCTTTCGTAATTGTTGACAGCATAAGGACATTTATTCACCGGGATCTGTTCATAGTTGGCACCCAGGCGATAACGATGGGCGTCGGGATAGGAGAGTAATCTTCCCTGCAACATTTTGTCTGGTGAATAACTCACTCCATCGATAACATGTGCGGGCGCGAATGCTGCCTGTTCCACTTCAGCAAAATAATTCTTCGGATTTTCATTCAATTCAAAAAAGCCGACATCGATGAGCGGAAATTCTTTCTGTGACCAGGTTTTGGTCAGATCGAATGGATTGAAGCGGTGAGATTTTGCTTGTTCCGGGGTCATAACCTGGATCTTCATGTTCCATCTCGGAAAATCGCCTTTTTCGATCGACTCAACCAGGTCGCGTTGCGCAAAATCCGGATCTTCTCCTTTCATTTTCACAGCGTCGGCATTGACGAAATTCCGGATTCCCTGTGCTGTCTTGAAGTGAAATTTCACCCAGACTTTTTCGTTCTTATCGTTGATCAAACTGAAGGTATGGCTCCCGAATCCGTGCATGTGACGATAACCGTATGGAGTGCCCCGGTCACTCATCAGGAACATGACCTGGTGCAGGCTTTCGGGGTTCAGGCTCCAGAAGTCCCACATCATTGTCGGACTCTTGCAATTGGTGAAGGGATCTCTTTTCTGGGTATGAATAAAGTCAGAGAACTTTTTTGGGTCTTTGATGAAGAAGATGGGTGTGTTATTGCCGACCAGATCCCAGTTTCCCTCTTCGGTATAAAATTTCAGGGCAAATCCGCGTGGGTCACGTTCTGTATCTGCCGATCCTTTTTCTCCACCTACGGTAGAAAAGCGCAGGAACATGCGTGTTTGTTTTCCGATCCTGTTAAAAATCTTTGCCCTGCTGTATTGGCTGATGTCGTGGGTTATGGTAAGTGTTCCATAAGCTGCACTTCCTTTGGCATGAACCACTCTTTCCGGAATGCGTTCCCGGTTGAAGTGCGCCATTTTTTCGTGCAAAATAAAATCCTGCAATAATAAAGGACCGCGTGGCCCGGCACTCTGGGTGTCCTCGTGATGATAATAGGGAATCCCGGAGGCGGTCGTTAATTTCTTTTCTTCGCTCATGATGAAGGCTTGAATGATTAATTGTATTGATGACTGTAATGACGCCAAATGTCCTCCATTTTGTGGATTTGAAAAATTGATTATTTTTATGGTTTAATAGATAATATCTATATAATGACCTTTATACAATTGGAATATATCCTCGCGATTGACAGCTACCGGCATTTCGCCACTGCCGCAGAGCACTGTTTTGTTGCGCAGCCCACCCTGAGCATGCAGGTGCAAAAACTGGAAGATGAACTGGGTCTGAAAATTTTTGACCGGGGCAAGAAGCCAGTCATTCCTACAGAAGCAGGCGTCGAAATCATCGAGCAGGCCAGGAAGATATTGGCTGAAAAATCCAGGATCGGGGAGATCGTGCAGAATAAAAAAGGAATGATTTCCGGCGAGTTGAGAATTGGCATCATTCCCACGCTGGCTCCATATCTTTTGCCGCTGTTTGTGCAGGGGTTTACAAAGAAATACGGGCAGGTCAAATTGATCGTACAGGAAATGACTACGGAAGTGCTGGTTAACAGGTTAAAGGAAGGAAGGCTTGATGTTGGCATTCTCGTCACGCCGCTTCGGGAGAACGGCATCAGTGAGTATGTATTGTTTTACGAGGAGCTGCTGGCCTATGTGTCGGAAAAAAACTCGATCTATAAGAAGAATTATGTGCTGGCCAAGGACATAGACCCGCATAAACTCTGGTTGTTGGAGGAAGGACATTGTTTCCGGAGCCAGATTGTGAATCTTTGTGAACTGTTCAAGGCGAGCAGGGAAGGCACCCATTTCGAATACGAAGCTGGCAGCTTTGAAACCCTCCGGAGGATGGTCGACCTGCACGATGGCATTACAATTTTACCCGAATTGGCCACAATAGATTTTACCAGCCGTCAACGCCGGCTCATCCGGCAATTCAAAAGTCCAGCGCCCACACGCGAAGTGAGCCTGGTTGTGCATCGCGATTTTGTAAAACAAAGACTGGTTGAATTGCTCAAACAGGCAATCCTGGACGCCATTCCCGAAAAGGTAAGGCTGAACAAGGATCAGCATGTGATACCAATTTAATGTGCGGATGTGCGAATTGTGCAGGTCGCAGCCCTCGCACATTCGCATATTCACTCATTATCCTTATTTTTATCCGCATGAACAGACTGAAGAAACTCCTTCTTTTCCTGGTGGGAGAAAAAAGGTATCTATCATTGCTCGCCTCTTCTTTTCAAACCCTATACAAGACCGTTGGATTGGGCATCGACTACCAGGATATCTATTTCCTCAGGGAAATCATCCGGGAAGGATATTATTGTGCTGATATCGGCGCCCACTTGGGCTACTATACGCTCGAATTGAGCAGGCTTGTGAAAACAAGCGGCAAAGTACTTGCCATAGAACCCATGAGCAAATTTCATCACACGCTTCGCAAGCTGGTATCGGGTAGCCGTGCCAGTAACATAACGCTGTACCAATTCGCCATGGGCGGAGACAGTGATTACGTAGAAATGGGCATCCCAAAGGTCAATAAGACCAAGAAATTTGCCTATGCCAGGATCATGAAGTCAAATACGTATTTGGAGTACATCGAATCCGAAAGGGTAAAAAATGAAACAGGGGATAACCTGTTTTATGACCTGCCGCGGCTTGACTTCGTAAAATGTGATGTGGAAGGACTCGAGATCCCGGTCTTCAAGGGTATGATGCAAACGATTGCCAGGCATAAGCCAATCCTGTTGTGCGAACTGGCCGAAAAAAATGAACGGATAACTTTACATGAAATGCTCCTGCCGCTCGGATACAAGACCTATCTCCTGGAAAATAAAAAACTGGTACTGCTGGATATACATTCAGACAGGAAGGCGATATCCCATAACCACTATTATATCCCGGCCGAACATGCTGAAAGGCTTGGATCACTGATCGTTTCAGGACGGCCTGGCCTAGCGGGACAATAATGAGTCTAATTTTTGATGGAAGAGCGGAAATGCATCAAGGTCATTGTGACTTCCTTTTTCTATGGTTACAAATTCGTCAGACGGTTTCATAACTGCAATAAGTCTGCTTGCCTGGGCATAAGGTATGATCCCGTCACCGCTGCCATGAAAAATGACCACGGGAGCCGTTACTTGCAACAGATACTCATTTACCGGGAACCTGTAGTGGATCAACTGGCCGACAGGGTAAATGGGAAAATAATGCGTAGCCAGCGCCGTCATGCTGTAATAAGGCGCCTCCAGCACAAGGTATTTGCAGTCCCTCACCGAGGCCAATTGTGATGCGATCCCGGTCCCCATACTTTTACCATACAGAATGATTTGTGCCGGTGCATAATGGGTCCTCGCCAGTTTATATAACTGCAAGGCATAATCGTACAGGCGTTTTTCGGTAAAGACCCCGGTACTTTTTCCAAAGCCGGGATAATCCATCATCCAAACCTCGTAGTTTTTGCTCGTAAAGTTGATGGCATGTTTTGCATACCACGCAATGTTTTGCCTGTTCCCGTGAAAATAAAGCACCACGCCCCGGGTGACCGAATCGTGAACCGGGTAGAATTGAATGATGTTGAGATTGGTTTCCCTGTCGTAGGGAATGTTGATTTCCCTGTATGAATAAGGAAGATCATATTTTTTATCTTTTGCAAAAGCTGTTGGATGAAACAGGATGCGGTCCTGCAGGTAATACAATATAATGCCCAGTAATGCATACACCAGGACGGTCAGTTTTATCCACCGGAAATATTTTCGCTTCATCCACCTGCAAGCTAAGGAAATTACTGCGTGCTAATTTTTCAAAATATCGCGAATGAAATTGTGATATTCGGGAAAGTCCGGGAGATTATTGTGTCCACCGCCCTGGATCCTGATCAGTGTTATTTTTTTTGGATTGAGTGCCTGCAGTTTTTCGCTTTGGCTGATAGGAATGAGCCAGTCCTTTGTGCCATGGATAATGTAAGTATGGCAATTCACGCGGGGCAGCCATTGATCCGTACGCAATTGATAGCGTAGTACATAACCTACCGGAAGGATGGGAAGAAAACGTTCCACTACTTTTTTGAAACTGTAAAAAGGCGAATCGAGGATCAGGAACCTGGGTTTGTTATCGGAAGCCACTTTGGCTGCAAAGCCGCTGCCAATGCTTCTTCCATACACAATAATATGTTGCTCGCCGTATTGTTCTTTCAAGGTTTCATATACAAATTGCATATCGCTCAGCATTTCTTTTTCACTTTTTTTTCCGGTGCTCTTGCCAAATCCACGGTAATCCACCAATACCACATCATAATTGTACCGGTAAAAATCCTGGGCCCGTTTTGCCCATCCCTTGATGCTCCGGGTATTTCCATGGAAGTATAGGACCAGGCCGGAAGGAGCCGTGCGGTAAAAATGCAATCCGTTAATGCGCACACCGGGTTCTATTTCGAAAAACAGCTCTTTAAATGGAACGTCGTACCGGTATTTGAAATCTGCGGGTAGTTTCTCCGGCTTGAAAATAAACCTTTCCTGGATGAAGTAGGCGACAACCAGCAGCAGCACATAGCCCACAAGGATATAAACCAGTGTCGGATGCAAGGGTTCGCCGTTTTAGTGAGCACTTATTGTTCGCCGGTTCTTTTTAAATTGAAACTGGGTATGGGAGACACGATCAGCGGGAATTTCTCGATGGTCACATTCGAGGGATCAAGTCCGAATCCCCGTTCCTCCGACAAACTAACCTCTTTCAGCCAGAAATACAATTTCATAATGACGCGTTCAAAAAACGGCAGTTCATTGTCCTGGCTCAGGTATTTTTCCATCACGATGATCTGGAAGTCGCCCACAACATTGTTCTTTTCCAGTGACTCATACCTGCTGGTGATATTCACTTCCCTGTTGTTGACCAGGTCTTCCACCACCTTCCGGAACATCAGGTTCACCTTTGGTTCAATCCTGAATCCCAGCCTGAATTCCACGCGAATGATATCGTTTGGAATGATGTGGTCCACAGAATATTCTGCCGTATAAGGATCATCCAGCGTATCGATGTGTACAAACCAATAAATATCCGCCCGCTTGGGTTTCTTGTTCAGAATGGAATAAATGATCTTGTGTTCGATTTCCTTGGGATTGTTCGCACTCGTCATGTACACCAGGTGTGTGGCGAATTTTGTAACGGTTCTGTCATTGCTCAGCTCCTGGATCTGGGGAATATAGTGTTCCATTCGCACAAATTCCACATAGCGGTTCTTGATCTTTCTCGAACGGAACCAGACATACATCACGCCGAACAGGCCGCCACCCACAATCAGGGTCACATAGCCCCCGTGTTTGAATTTGTCGAGGTTGGCATAGAGAAAACTACCTTCCAGGGTAAGGTAAACACCGAGGTACAGGTAGATCAGTACAGAGGATATCCTTCTTGAAATAAGGTAATTGGCAAATAAAATAGACGTCGCCAGCATGCAGAGGGTGATTGCGAGGCCGTATGCGGCTTCCATATGCGCCGAACTTCTGAAATACAGCGTTATTCCGCAACAACCGAGGAAGAGCATGAAATTGATGGCGGGAATATACAATTGCCCTTTTTCTTCAGTGGGATAATTGATCCGGAATTTTGGCCAGAGGTTCAGACGCATGCTTTCGCTGATCAGGGTGAATGATCCGCTGATCAATGCCTGGCTGGCGATGATGGCCGCCGCGGTCGCGATGATAATGCCGGGAATGAGGAACCACTGGGGCATGATACTGAAAAATACACTGCCGGAACTGGTGTTAAAGACTTTGTGGTCATAATTTGCCAGCAGCCAGGCGCCCTGTCCAAGATAATTCAGGATAAGACAAAGCTTGACATAGATCCAGGAAATCCGGATATTTTGCCGGCCGCAATGACCGAGGTCAGAATACAATGCTTCAGCACCTGTTGTACAAAGGAAAACGGCTCCTAAGATCCAGAATCCCCTGGGATAGGTCGTCAGCAGGTCAATGGCGTAATACGGACTCAGTGCTTTGAATATGTAGAGATCGTCGACCAAATGAATGCTACCCAAAACGGCTATCATCGTGAACCAGATGAACATGATGGGGCCAAATAATTTACCGATCGAATCTGTTCCGAACTGCTGCAGAAAAAAAAGTACCACCATGATGCCGAGGACCAGGTAAACGATATGCGTTTGCTGAAAATCTTTCAAACCAGGAAGTTGGCGCAAACCTTCGATGGCGGCAGTGACAGAGATGGGCGGGGTGATCATACCATCCGCCAGCAGGGCTGCGCCGCCAATCATCGCCGGAAGCACCAGCCATCTTTTTTGCCTTCTCACCAGGGTGTACAGGGAAAATATCCCGCCTTCACCCTTATTGTCTGCCTTGAGCGTCAGCCAAACATATTTAACGGTGGTTTGCAACGTCAGGGTCCAGATGATGCAGGATAAGCTACCCAATATCAGTTTTTCGGTGATCACCCGGCTGTTGATAATGGCATTGAGCACATATAGGGGCGAGGTACCTATATCTCCGTAGATAATCCCTAATGCAATAACTAAGTTGGCGAGTGTTACCTTATTGATTTGTTTGCTCACTGAGGCATGAGTTATTAATTGTTTTACTGAAGGGGCGCGATTGGCAAGCAAAGAATTGCGCCAGGCTAAGCCTGACGCGCACACAAAGATATAAGTAAATACAGAATCAGGGGTTCATTTTTTTGAAGTAAATCCCCCCGATTAGTTTTGCATATTTGTAACAACATTGCATTAAAGTTTTAATTATCTTACAATCGGAATATGGTTAAAGTAGCCATCGGTAAAAGAAATTCAGCTATGAAAGCATTGCTTGCAATATTGCTCCTGGTAAGCCCTTTTTTCCTGCCTGCACAAAGAATTACCTACTCTAATCCTGAGCAGGAAGATGGCAAAAAAACAAATTTTGAGATTATTGGAAAGATCAACGGGAATGTGCTCGTTTTTAAGAATAACCGTACAGAGAATGCCATCTGCGTTTACGACAACAACATGCGTTTGCTGAACCGTGAGAAACAAGATTTTTTGCCGGAAAAATACCTCAATATTGACTTCATTCAGTACCCGGATTTTTGTTACATGATCTATGAAATCCAACGCAAGAATATTGTTCATTGCACGGCTGTTAAGATAGATGGTATGGGCAGGAAAATGGGCGATCCCGTTGAACTGGATACCACCCAAATCAATTTCGCAGCCAATAACAAAATTTACTCGACCATCGTCAGCGAGGACAAACAAAAGATCATGGTCTTTAAGATCAACAGCAAGAATCCCCGCACTTTTTTCTTCACCTCCTTTTTATATAATGGCCAGCTTGAGTTAATCGACAGACACAGGATCAATCTGGCCATAGAAGAACGTGGCGACATGTTCAGTAATTTCCTGGTGGATAACGACGGACAATTCGTGTTCGCCAAATTCATGAAGAGCAGCAGCAATAGCGACTACATTTCCAAAGTGGCCCTGGTGATCAAAGGCGCCACCGCAGACACTTTTGCCATCAGGGACCTTGGGACGAATGACCGCCTGCTCGATGATGTCAAGATCAAGGTAGACAACAACAACAAACGCTACGTCCTGACCGGGTTTTACTATAAACAACGCAAGGGAAATATTGAAGGTCTCTACACGACCATCTGGGACGCATCTTCCAACAGCAAATTGAAGGAGACCCTGACGGTTTTTAACGATGAACTGCGCGCGCTCGCGAAAAGTTCGGAATCGAATGTAAAAATGGCTTTTAACGATTATTTCCTCAAGAATGTGATTGTTCAAAAAAATGGCGGTTACCTGGTGGTCAGTGAATCTGAGTACACCACTACACGCGGGTCAACCTTCAACCGCTGGGACTACATGTACGGGTATAACTCATTTGCGAACCCGATGGACTACTATTCTTCTTATTATAATCCCTATTCTCCCTATAACCGTTACGGTGGTTATGGCAATTCCACCCGCTACAATGCGGAGAACATCCTGGTGCTTTCTTTTGACAAGGATGGCAATCTTGAATGGAGCAATGTCATTCCCAAAAGCCAGTTCGATGACGATTCAGAAAACCTCATCTCTCATCATATCGTGAATACCGGTGGCGAATTGCATTTTCTCTACAACCAGTTTGAACGGAGAACGCAGTTGTTGAGCGACCAGAGCATTTCGCCTGAAGGAAAACTTACCCGCTATCCTACGCTCAGGAACCTGGATAAGGGCTATGAATTTATGCCGCGCTTCGGGAAGCAGGTGAGCAGTAAACAAATCGTGATGCCATGCCTGTACAGGAATTATCTTTGTTTCGCAAAAATTGATTTTTAAATTCCCAATAGGTGATCGGCATATTTAAACAAAAAAATTCAACCAATGCATTGGTACTGGTTGTTTACGCGTTGTTACTTAAGTTTTCCATTTTCCTGCACCCGGTATTGCCGGTGCTCCACAAAGAGGACAATTATCTCTACCGGTTTATCGTAAATGGTATCAATTCACTTTCTCATCAGGCTGCTTTTCCTTACGCGGTGCTGAGCTTCCTGTTGTTGTTCACCCAGGCCATATTGTTCAACAGCATTTGCAATTATCACCGCATTTTGCCCAAGCCCAATTATCTGCCGGGAATGTCATACTTGCTGGTTACCTCCTTATTGCCTGATTGGAATCATTTTTCGGCGCCCCTGCTGCTCAATTCCATTATGATCTGGTGTCTTTACCGGATGATCGCACTGTACAACAGCAATAAACCCGTGACCGCCATTTTTAATATCGGGTTGCTGGCAGGACTGGCCACGCTGCTTTATATTCCTGCTGTGGCGTTTGTTTTGATGGTCTTGTTTGCCCTGATCATTATGCGGCCATTCCGTTTACAGGAATGGCTGGTGGGATTCCTGGGATTTACTTCTCCCTACTATTTTCTATTGTTCATTCTGTATTTTACCAATCAATTGAACTGGAAAAATGTATTGCCCAAAATCATCTTTACACTGCCCGCGTTGCCCACATCGATATGGACTACCCTGGGCCTGGTTCTATTGGTCGTCCCTTTTATGATCGGAGGATATTTCGTGCAGAACAACCTGAATAAAATGCTGATCCAGGGGCGCAAAAGCTGGAGCCTGATATTGGTCTTCCTGATCGTCGCCGTGATCGTAATCCTGCTCAACAAAGCCGATTCTTATGAGAACTGGATTGTGACGGCAGTTCCTTTTGCGGCCTTTCATGCGGCTGCTTACTATTATCCTACCAATAAAGTCATGCCACAGGTCCTGCACTGGCTTTGCTTTTCGCTGATTGTCTGGGAGAATTATTTCCTGTAATTTATCCGCGGTGCTGATAAATGCACAAAATATTACCAGCGGGATCACTGAATCGGGCTGTGATCTCGGGCGCATCCATTCCAATGGGTTGCACCAGTTTGCCGCCATTGGCTATAATCAGATCCAGGGTTGCCGCAGCATCATCAACCATGATCGATAGCAACAGGCCAATTTTAGTTGAAGGTTTGCGTCCGAGCACCCAGGTGCCGCTTACCTGACCTACTCCATCATCAAATGCAATGTGTCCATCGCGACGTGTCCTGATCTCCCAACCGAATACTTTATAGTAAAATTCGGAAGATGAGCTGATGTCTGTTGCCGGGATTTGGACATAGCATATTTTCCCGTTTTCTGCTGTGGGTTGTGAGTAAAGCCCGACCACGTTTCCTGATGGATCGCTAAACCTGGCTGTTACTTCCGGCGCATCCATGCCAATGGGTTGTACCATCTTGCCGCCCTGCGCAATAACAGCATCCAGCGCTTTCGCGACATCGTCGACCATGATATAGACGAGCAGTCCGGGTTCGTCTGATGGCTCCCTGCCCATGACCCACATGCCACTCACCTGGCCAACGCCGTCATCAAAAGCGATATTGCCTTGATTGTCTGTCCTGGTTTTCCAGCCAAAAATGCCATGATAAAAAGCAGCCGATTCATCGATATTGACAGAGGGTATCTCGAGATAGCATATTTTGCCGTTTCCGAAATCGGGCTGGTTTGCATTTTCCATGTTTTTCTTTTTAGAGCTGTTGTTATAATTTATTTTTTTGTGCCGGCCTTGACCGGATAATCTTTTTCTTCCAAAATAAATATTTCTTCTAAAGGCTTGTCAAATACTTTTGCGATTTTAAGAGCGAGAAGGGTTGACGGAATGTATTTATTGCTTTCAATGGTATTGATGGTTTGCCTGGATACGTCAACAAGTATGGCCAGTTCGGCCTGTGTCATATTTTTCAATGCCCTTTCTATGCGAATATTATTCTTCATGGCTGCTCTTTTCCAGGTTTAATGAACGGTTCAGTCGAAAAATGACCCAGCGAAACCGGATGATAAAAAACAGGAGCGGTAGCCAGAGATTTAACCTCAACATATCAATAAAATTTATTCCATTCGTGAACAGCAGGCTGAACAATAGGACCAGGTAATTAAAATAGATGGCCCAGCGCAATGAATCCAAACGCAACTGATAGATTTGTTCATCCTCAATTTTTTCTTTCGAAAAGGCAATTAAAAAAAGGCCAATCAAAACCAGCACGGATGAGGCAAGAAAAAAAAGGTGTTCATTAGTGAAGAGGATGGAATCATTTCCTTTGACCGGCAACCTATGGCTGTCGATCCCGGGATTGGCCATCTCCCAAATCAACCGGACCGGGATATGTAGCAGGATAAGGGCAATGCCTAAATAGCGGCTTTTGTAGGGGAAGAGATAATTTGGCCTCATTTTGTCAAGTTTGATTTACCAAATGTAAAGTATATTTGACAAAATACAATTAATTCGAATAAAATTTTAATAGTTGAGATTATTTACGCCAGCCGCAATATGCTTGGCTAATTGACGAACTTTAGTCTGGTAAATAAACTTGTTCTACATGAAAATACCGATCATTCGGGGTGTTATTGATAGGCGGATATTGGTTAATTTCATTGCTGACCCTTTAGTCATTCAAAAAATAATTCCTCAACCATTTCAACCAAAAATTTATCGAGGCAAAGCCATAGTAGGGATTTGCCTCATCAGGCTCAGGCATGTCCGGCCAAAAGGGCTGCCCGGCTTTATTGGTATTTCCTCCGAGAACGGTGCACATAGAATCGCTGTTGAATGGTTGGAAAATGGGATATCTCAGCAAGGAGTTTATGTTCCTCGTCGGGATACGTCATCGTTTTTAAACAGTTTGGCAGGCGGACGCATCTTTCCTGGGAAGCATTTTCAGGCGAAGTTTGATGTTGATGAAAAAGACGGACATTACCATGTTTCTTTCACTAGTTCAGATGGAACAACCATTTCAATCGATGGCGATAAGGCAAAAAGTTTTCCTGCAAAATCAATTTTTAAAAACCTTGAAGAAGCATCAATCTTTTTTGAAGCCGGTTCTGTGGGTTATTCTCCGAATGGTAGGAAATACGAAGGATTAATACTCAAAACATTTAATTGGAAAGTTGAACCATTGAATGTGACATCGGTTCAATCCAGTTTTTTTGAAAATGAAATCAATTTCCCAAAAGGGTTTGTTCAGTTTGATAATGCACTTTTAATGACACAAATCGAGCATGAGTGGAGTTCAGTTGGACAAAAGACAGAATACTCCCAATAATAATAATATAGGCTCGAAACTAATATTCTCAACATGTCCAATACCGTTTATATCGCTACAAGCATTGATGGTTATATTGCAAGAGAGGATGGCACAATGGATTGGTTGATGGATTTGCCTAATCCGGACCAAAGCGACTATGGTTTTTCTGTATTTCTTGGGAAAATGGATGGAATCATTATGGGAAGAAAGTCATTTGAAGCCGTGCTGGAATTTAATGAGTGGCCCTATAGTGTTCCGGTGCCGGTATTCGTATTAAGTAATTCCATGAAGGAGTTGCCCCCCGGGTTACCGGTAAAAGTCGAAATTGTAAATGGCGAATTAAAAACAATGGTTGAATCGCTCAAGGCCAGAGGGTTTAATCATCTTTATATTGATGGAGGAAAAACGATACAGGGTTTTTTGCAAGCAGATTTAATCGATGAGATGATCATAACAAGAATCCCCATACTGCTTGGCGCCGGGATTCCTTTGTTTAGTCAGCAGGCTCCTGAACTCAGGTTTGAACATGTGAAGACAGATGTCTTAAATAATATGCTGGTAAGAAGCAGGTATATCAGGAAGCGATGATCATTTTAATACAACTACGCTTTGTCCGCATGCCATTTTGACCGACAGCAAAACCCCTTCAGGCAATTTATAGGCTTGCTTTCTATATGGATTATATATTTCTTCGGGATTTCTTGGGTGTTTCTTCGATAATTGTTCGATGTTTATCGAAGAGCCATCGAACAACTATCGAAGAAATACCGAAGAAAGTAATAACAAACTAGAAGGCGAGTATCCCGAGAGCCATAAAAAACATGCCAAGTAGACAGTATGTGCGGGTTTGCCTTCAGCGGTTTCAACTTTCCTGCAACTTTACTACCTTTGCAGCATAAATTCTCCAGCAATCATGAAGTTCGGAATCGTTGTTTTCCCTGGCTCAAACTGTGACCGCGACATGCAACATGCTCTGGAGCATGACCTTAGCCAGGAAGCAATCATGCTTTGGCATAAGGACACCGATCTCAGCGCCTTTAACCTGGACGACTGTATTGTGCTGCCAGGCGGGTTTTCTTATGGGGATTACCTTCGTTGTGGCGCGATCGCCAGGTTCAGCCCCATGATGCAAAGTGTGATCGAATTTGCTGACAGAGGTGGACATGTGCTGGGAGTCTGCAATGGCTTCCAGATCCTCTGCGAGGCACATCTGCTGCCTGGCGCCCTGCTTAGGAATGCAAACCAGCAATTCATTAGCAGGAATATCTACATGCGGGGCAACGACCCACAGGACAGACCCTTGAAAATCCCCATTGCACATGGCGAAGGCAGGTATTTTGCCGATGATAAAACCCTGGATGCATTGGAAATCAATGATCAGGTGATCTACAAGTATTGCGATGCAGAAGGACATATCAACGAGGCAGCCAATCCCAATGGTTCTTTTAGGAATATTGCGGGTATTTGTAATAAAAAAAGGAATGTTTTTGGTATGATGCCTCATCCCGAACGTGCTTCTGCCGCAGCACTGGGCAATACCGATGGCAGGAAGATCCTTCAGACCCTGTTTATCAACAAAAGGCCGGAATTTGCTCCAGGTGAGGCCAGGATGGTCAATTTTTAGTTTTTCTTAGCATTTAATGATAGAACTTTAGGCCTTCTTTCAGTCTAAAATCAAGAATGTTCATTTTATGAAAAAGATTGTATTGTACGGTTTGTCAGCCCTGATGGTCCAGGCAGCCATAGCTCAGTCGAGCAAGCAGGTGCAATGGGCCTATGCGGCGAAAAAAATTGCTGATAAAACCTATGAAGTACACATGACAGCGACCATCAATGGCGACTATCATCTATATGCCCAGGATGCTGGTGGAGAAGGGCCTGTTGCCACCTCTTTCAACTTTGTCAAGACGCCACTGCTTGTCCTGGATGGTCAGGTGAAAGAATCGGGCAAGCTGATTAAGAAATTTGAATCCGCCTGGAGTCACGATGTGAAATATTATGAGAAAAATGTTGATTTTATCCAGACCGTAAAAATAAAGGGTAACGCAAAAACCAACCTGTCGGGCAAAGTAGAATTTATGGTCTGCAACGACAGACAGTGCCTGCCACCTTCAGCCGTCGACATCAAAATCTCTGTCGGAGGATAGTCGGCTTTACGACATCATAAAGCTTTGAGAAACGGGTTCTTTGCATCAGGAACGCGTTTGTTTTTTGAATAGTTCCTGTCAGCATGAATAGAATATTACGCCTCCTTGTTTTACTCTCTTTTGTTTTTGCGGACCAAACCATGGCCCAGGATTCCGCTTCCCACACAATAGATTGGGGATTCAGCGGAGCAAAATTAAACGGAGACCAATACGTCATCAGGTTGCAAGGAAAGATAGCGTCAGGATGGAAATACTTTTCCATCGCGATGCCCGACAGCCTGCCCAATTCGAGGGTCCTGCTTGACAGTGCATCCAGTCTGAAAATTGCTGCGATTGAAGAAAAGGGAAACATGCAGTCGGCCAAAGAACCCTTGTTCGACAATGCCCCGATCAAATATTTTGAAAAGGAAATTGACCTCCTCGTAACCCTGCAGGGAAGGATTGCAAAACCTGTTAAGGGCGTGATCCAATTCATGGCGATTAAGGGAGATAGTGTAGCCGGCCCGGAGGCTGTTCCATTCGTCGTTTCTTTCGATCCCAGCGGTAACTTACTAGTGAAATCCTTGACCCTGCAGGTTTCCACCGAAGCCGCACAACAGCTAAAGAGGTCATCCATTGACCTGCACCATCCAATAAATCCCTGCGGCGGTACAGGAGTGGAAGGACATTCAAAAAGCCTGTGGAATATATTCCTGTTGGGCTTTTTGGGCGGACTGATCGCTTTACTTACGCCATGCGTTTTTCCCATGATCCCCTTAACCGTTTCGTTTTTCACGAAGCAATCGAAAGAAAGAAAGCGGGGCATCGGGAATGCAAGTCTCTATGGTTTTTTTATCCTATTGATCTATACTTTACTCAGCCTGCCTTTTTATTTTCTTGATTCCCTGAATCCGGAAATCCTCAACAATATTTCCACCAATGTCTGGCTGAATATTTTTTTCTTCGTGGTTTTTATAGTTTTTGCACTTTCCTTTTTCGGTCTTTTTGAGATTACCGTTCCGGGAAGTCTTGCCAATGCAGTAGATACCAAAGCGGGGGCGGGCAGTTGGGTTGGGATCTTCTTCATGGCCCTTACCTTGGCATTGGTATCTTTTTCCTGTACAGGGCCTATATTGGGTTCGCTGCTTGCAGGATCATTATCTACTAACGGTGGCGCAGTTCAACTCACTTGCGGTATGGTCGGGTTCGGACTTGCATTGGCGTTGCCATTTGCCTTGTTTGCCCTTTTCCCTGGCTGGCTGCATTCACTGCCGAAATCGGGTGGCTGGTTGAATACCGTAAAAGTGGTGTTGGGTTTTTTAGAAATTGCCCTGGCTGTCAAATTCCTCTCCAATGCAGACCTGGTTGAACATTGGGGTATTTTAAAAAGAGAGGTGTTTTTGGGTATCTGGATCCTTACCGGCATTTTCCTGGTGCTTTATTTATTTGGAAAAATCAGATTCAGTCACGATCCGCCTCCTGCCAGGCTGGGTATTGGCAGGATAGTGGTTGCGATTTTTTTCCTTGCTTTTACGGCTTACCTGGTGCCCGGACTTTTCAAAACCAAATATGCCAACAGGTCCCTGGTGAGTGGTTTTCCACCTCCCTTGTCATATAGTCTTTATGGAGATGAATTGATAAAACTTTGCGGCCTGGAAGCCAACGTCCGCAACGATTATCAGGCGGCCTTGCAATTAGCCAAACTGCAACACAAGCCGGTGATGATCGATTTCACCGGGTGGGCCTGCGTCAATTGCCGCAAAATGGAGGAAAACGTTTGGACAAGTCCGATCATCAAAGAATTGATCAGTAAGCATTTCGTACTGGTATCGCTGTATGTCGACGACCGGAAATTACTACCCGATGACAGGCAGTTTATTTTTCAAACCCGGGACGGATACAAAAAAGAGATCAAAACCATTGGCGATCAGTTTGCCACGCTTCAGTCTGAAAACTTTATCAATGCCTCGCAACCACTCTACGTACTCCTGAGTCCCGATGAAAAGCTGCTCAGCTTTCCTGTAGGCTACACGCCGGACGTAAAAGAATATGCCGCCTGGCTGCGTTGCGGCCTTGATGCCTACGAAAAAACAAAGAATTAAGTACAGTTCCCGTTCATCAAATTCGGTTTTGCCCGCGTTGGAAATTGCATTATAATTACGCGCTAAAATCTAGTAAATCTCTAAATAACGAAATATGAGAAGATACCTGCGACAGTTTTTTTATTTGATCCCCTGCCTGGCATCGGTGCAGGGCATCATGGCACAATCCAAGACTGCCATCACTGTGGATACGGTCAAGAAAGCCGGCAAAACCCCTATTGCTGACAAAGTAAAAGGCAGTAAAAAAATAGAAGGTCTTCTGACACTTTACCAGGATACTGCTTCGGGCAGCCTGCAGCTCTTTGTCAGAAAGGAGCAGCTAGGCAAAGAGTTTATTTATCAGAGTTTCTCGATGGGAGGCCCAACGGAATTGTTCCTGAATCAGAATATGATCCGGACCACCTGGGTCTTCAGGATCCATAAGGCTTTTGACAAGATCGAATTCGCGCAGGAGAACACCAATTTTTATTATGACAGGGAGAATGCGGTGAGCAAAGCGGCCAATGTGGATGTTACCGAGGCGGTTTTCTATTCCGACAAGATCGCGGCGGAGGACTCAACCGGCTACCTGATCAGTGCGGACGGATTGTTCCTGAGCGACAAGCTGGATCCCATCAAACCCGTATTTCCTCCCAATGTGCCGCCGGGCGCAGTTTTCAACCTGGGTAACCTGAATACGTCTAAATCGAAATACGGCAAGATCCGGTCCTTTCCAAAAAATACCGATGTCAACGTTGAGCTGGAATTCGATAATCCCGTGCCCTTTAACCAGGGTGGAAAAGATATTACCGACGCCAGATATAACCGGATCCGTTTTCAACATACTTTCCTTGAAATGCCGGAAAATGATTTCAGGCCGAGACGGGATGATCCAAGGGTTGGATATTTTACCGAAGAGATTGATAACCTCACTTCGATCGACGTGCCAAATTATAAAGACGTTATCCATCGATGGAACCTGAAAAAGAAAGATCCTACCGCTGCATTAAGCGAACCAGTTGAACCCATTGTCTGGTGGGTTGAAAACACGACACCTGTTGAGTATCGGGAAACCATCGTAGAGGCCGGGCTGAAATGGAATGAGGCCTTCGAAAAAGCAGGATTTAAAAATGCAGTGGTGATGAAGATCATGCCAGATACAGCAACCTGGGATCCTGCTGACGTAAGTTATAATGTGATCCGCTGGGTGTCATCACCTACGCCTTCTTATGGAGCCATCGGGCCGAGCTTTGTCAATCCAAAAACGGGACAGATTCTTGGAGCGGACATCACGGTGGAGTGGTTCAGCGGCAGTGCCACACCTATATTCGACGAGTTATACGGATTCAGTGGCGGAGCTTCACCTGATCCGACGACCACAGTACCAATGCTGCAGAATAAGCATATGATCACCTGTACCCTGGCCCAGGAACTCAAGGCTCAGTTTTCGGCCGGCCTGACGGTGATGGAAGCCGATGGTGCGCCGGTAAAGGAAATCAAGGAAATGCACAAGCAATTCCTCTACTTCCTGATCCTGCATGAAATGGGACATACCATGGGTTTAAATCACAATATGAAGGCCAGCCAGATGCTTTCGCCGGCCGAAGTGAACGACAAAGAAATCACGCATAAGTTGGGATTGCAGGGATCGGTCATGGATTATCCGGCGATCAATGTAGCTCTTGACCGTAGCAAGCAGGGCGATTATTACACGACCAAAGCAGGCCCTTATGATCTGTGGGCTATTGAATACGGTTATACCCCAAGCAGTGCGGCAGATGAAGAAGCTGTCATCAGCCGTATCCTCACAAAGAGCACAGACCCCAGGCTGACTTTTGGCAATGACGCCGATGACATGAGATCAGCTGGCGGCGGTGGCATCGACCCCCGCGTGATGGTGAATGATATGAGCAATGATATGGTGGCCTATGCCGAAGACCGGTTTAAACTGGTCAATGGCCTTATGGGCAAGCTGAAAGATAAGTATAGTAAACCCGGAAGGTCTTATGCTGAGTTAAGGTCCCGATATGGTATCCTCAACGGGCAACGATTCTCTATGGCCGCTGCGGTGAGCCGCTATGTTGGCGGTGTCTATGTGGACAGAAGTTATGTTGGACAAGGATCCACCAATAAACCCTTTACCCCGGTGCCGGTAGCATACCAGAAAAAAGCGGTGGATTTATTGAGTAAATATATTTTCGCCCCCAATGCATTTGATGCAGATGCGCCTTTGTTTGCCTATCTGCAGATGCAACGCAGGGGATTTAACTTTTTTGGTGGAACCGAAGATCCCAAACCGCAAATCACGGTGCTGGCCATTCAGCGCGGGGTGCTTGCGCATGTTTTGAGCGCGAATGCCATGCAAAGGATCAACACGACATCGCTCTATGGCAATACGTACAGTGTGGCCGACATTATGGCTGATTTTACGAAAGCCATCTTCAATGCGGACCTGATGGGTAATGTCAATCTTTACCGCCAGGATATTCAGACGGAATTTGTAAAAAACCTCAGCGTTATTACCAATTCACCACTGGGTGGTTATGATGATCCTTCCAAGGCGGCGGCACTAAGCACGTTGAAAAAGATTAAGGCACTATTAGCAAGGGCAGTATCGCCCAATGAGCAAACCAGGGCGCATCGGGTGAATTTGAATTTCCTGATTGATAAGGCGCTGGTGATCAAATAGAGTTGACAGATAACAGTTGACAGATGACAGTTGACGGTTAACAGGCATCGTGAATGGGTCTGTTAACTGTGAACTGTCATCTGTCAACTAAAAAAGGATCCGACATTGTCGGATCCTTTTTAATTAGGTGTCATTCTGTACCAGCCTTCCAACGGCAAGCAATTTAGAGGTGTTGGATGGAGAGACAGAATGACAAAAAGTAAAGAGTCCCTGCCTTTACGGGCAGGAACTCTGATATTTTTTATTCAGTCTGACTACTCATGAAAATTAGCAATTATTTCAATATCCTGGGTAAATGTACAGTGTAAAAAGTTCTCTTCAAAGTGCAATCTTTTTTTCTGTCATCATTTTCCTCAGATTGATCAGGCCATAACGCATTCTTCCGAGCGCGGTGTTGATGCTACAATTGGTTAAAGAGGCGATCTCTTTAAAACTTAGGTCAGCATAATGGCGCAGGATGATTACTTCACGCTGGTCTTCCGGCAGTAAGTCGAGCATCTGGCGTACTCTTTCGTAGCTCTGACGCTTCATCATTTTGGTGTCGGGACCTTCTTCTGTAAAGTTAATGACCTCAAAAATGTCGCGGTCGTCGCTGGTCTTAATAGCAGGCGTACGCTTTACTTTCCGGAAATGGTCTACACAGAGGTTATGCGCAATACGCATGGCCCAGGGCAGGAATTTGCCTTCTTCAGTGTACCGGCCGCCCCGGATGGTGTCAATAATTTTGATCAGAACGTCCTGGAAGATGTCCTCGGCAAGGTATTTGTCCTTAACGAGAAACAGGATAGATGTGTACAGTTTGTCTTTGTGGCGAAGAATTAATGCCTCTAGAGCATGCAGATCGCCGTCGCGAAATTGGTGAATTAATTCATGGTCGGTTTTAGCGCGTAATGATTTCATAAACTTCTACGGTTTTTAAAAGGTGATAGGATATATTATGGATTTAAATTGATGCTTGGCTTTTCTGTGTAGAAGTGATCAGTCCGATAGGCGATGTTTTTAGTTTAGTTTAATTATTGTACGAATCGGGAATTAAAGATATACAATTTTTGGAAAAAACAACATTTTGGGAATCATTTTGTTTTAAAAATAGTTTTTGCAACGGGTTACGTGCCAATTAGGTGTTAAATTCGTTAAATTCCTATAAAATTTTTCGTAGTTATACTATGAGTGTTTCAAGTAAGGTCAGGCAACAGGAAAAAATAATCATCAAACATACTCCGCAGGATTCAATCATCATTAAAGGCGCCAGGGTTCATAACCTCAAAAACATTGATGTCAGCATTCCACGGAACGCACTTATTGTGGTAACAGGCGTTTCCGGATCAGGAAAATCATCACTCACCATCGATACCTTATTCGCCGAAGGCCAGCGTCGCTATGCCGAAAGCCTCAGCGCTTATGCAAGACAGTTTATGGCCAGGATGAATAAGCCGGATGTGGATTATATCAGGGGGCTTTGTCCCGCCATCGCCATCGAACAAAAGGTCATCACACGTACACCAAGGTCTACAGTGGGCAGTATGACTGAAATTCATGATTACCTTCGGCTGCTCTATGCGAGGATTGGAAAAACTTTTTCTCCCATTTCGGGAAAAGAGGTAAAAAAAGATGACGTGAATGATGTTGTCGAAAAAATTGCAGGATTACCTGAAGGCGATAAAGTGCTCCTGCTGGTACTTTTTAAACAACATCAAAACCGCGATAAGGCGGAAGAACTGAATATTCTTTTACAAAACGGGTTTTCGCGCCTGTATGTCAACAAGGAAATTGTTCGAATAGAAGACCTGCTTGAAACGGAAAATGCAAAAAAATCTTCTTCGGCCAAAACATCTGTCCGGAACCGGGAAGACCCGATATTCATTTTAGTCGACCGTCTCGTAGTGAAACCATTTGACGAAGACGACAAACACCGGATCGCAGATTCGGTGACGACGGCCTTTTATGAAGGCGAGGGCGAGTTGATGATTGAAGTCAATGCGGATCAGACATTTCATTTTTCCAACAAATTTGAGGCAGATAGCATTCGTTTTGAAGAACCTGTACCCAATTTGTTTTCTTTCAATAATCCTTACGGCGCGTGCCCGACCTGCGAAGGTTTTAGCCAGGTTTTAGGCATAGATGCAGAACTGGTGATTCCCGATAAACGACTTAGCGTATATGAAGGCGCCATCGCTCCATGGAAAGGAGAGAAATTGGGGTGGTGGAAAGAACAATTCATTAAAGCTGCAAAGAAATTTGATTTCCCTGTTCATAAACCCATAGCAGACCTGACCAAAAAACAATATGAGCAATTGTGGCAAGGCAACGAACATGCCCATGGCATCAATGACTTTTTTGAAGAGGTGGAAAAAAACCTGTACAAGGTTCAGTACCGTGTTTTATTATCGCGCTACCGTGGCCGCACGATTTGCCCGGAATGCAACGGTTACCGTTTGAGAAAAGAGGCATTGTATGTTAAAGTAGCGGGTAAGCATATTGGTGAGGTGAATGAGATGCAGGTCAAGGATCTTATGGTTTGGTTCGACCAGCTTGCCCTGAGCAATTTCGATCAGAAGGTTGCAAAGAGGATATTTCTGGAGATCAACAACCGGCTCAAGACATTATTGGATGTCGGGCTCGGTTACCTGACCCTTAGCCGCCTGGCCAATTCCCTCAGTGGCGGCGAGAGCCAGCGCATCCAGCTGACGAGATCCCTGGGCAGTAACCTGACCAATTCTCTCTATATCCTGGATGAGCCATCCATCGGCCTGCATGCCAGGGATACGCAGCGACTGATCAGGGTATTGAAAGAATTGCGTGACCTGGACAATACCGTTGTGGTGGTCGAACACGATGAGATGATGATGCGTGCTGCGGATCACATCATTGACATGGGACCGCTTGCAAGTCATTTAGGCGGCGAAGTCGTGGCCCAGGGCAATTACGATGAGCTGATAAAAAATGGGAACAGCTTAACCGGTCAATACCTTAAAGGAGAATTAAAAATAGAGCCCCCAAAGAACCTGCGCAAATGGACGCGATCGATCCTCGTAGAAGGGGCCCGGCAACACAATTTGAAAGATATTACCGTCGAATTCCCCTTGAACGTTTTGTGTGTGATCAGCGGCGTGAGCGGCAGCGGAAAAACCACCCTGGTGAAACAGATCCTTTCACCGGCGCTGCAAAAACTAAAAGGAGAATTTGCCGAAAAGGTCGGCACATTCCGGAAACTGAGTGGTGACATCGATCTGGTTTCACAAGTTGAGCTGGTAGATCAAAACCCCATCGGAAAATCTTCCAGGAGCAACCCGGTTACTTATATAAAGGCATACGATGAGATCAGGGACCTCTACTCCAAACAACCGTTGAGCAAGATCAGGGGCTTTCAACCAAAACATTTTTCTTTTAATGTGGATGGCGGCCGTTGCGATACCTGCAAGGGAGAAGGCGAGCAGGTCGTGGAAATGCAATTTCTTGCCGACGTACACCTGACCTGCGAAACCTGCGGAGGAAAAAGATTTAAAGAAGAGGTGCTTGAAGTCAATTACAAAGAAAAGAATATTTACCAGGTGCTTGATATGAGTGTGGATGAATCCCTGGATTTCTTCAGGGAGGAAAAAGAGATTATCCAAAAAATAAAACCTTTGAGCGATGTCGGCCTGGGCTATGTCAAATTGGGACAATCATCTGATACATTATCTGGCGGGGAAGCGCAAAGGGTGAAGCTGGCTTCCTTCCTGGGCAAGGGCAAATCACAGGGTCATATTTTATTCATATTCGATGAGCCGACCACCGGTCTGCATTTTCACGACATTAAAAAGCTGCTCGCTTCTTTCAACGCACTGATCGCGCAGGGCCATTCCATCATCGTGATCGAGCACAACACCGATGTCATCCGCTCCGCTGACTGGGTCATCGACCTGGGGCCGGAAGCTGGCGATGAAGGAGGTTCGCTTGTCTACGCCGGCGTACCGGAGGGATTAAAAAAAATTAAAGAAAGCCACACAGGGAAATACCTGTAGAAATTACATTTCTATCTGAGTCTGTCCAAACTCTTCACCAGTCTCTGATCCTTATAAATTCCCGAGGCTGCGAAGATCAATAGCACGGGGATCGCAAAAACAAATATGGAACTCAGGTCGTAATTTCCTTCTACAAACTTTTTCGTTTCCCGGTAATACAAAAAAATGTTGAGCGTAGAAATAAGAATGGCTGCAATGGCGATCCTCAATTGCAGCTTCCTGTTTTTATAGAGAAAAATGTCGATCAGGATGGCGCTCACGACCACTACAGAGAGCACCAGGATCAAGGCGCTGGTGGTTGCAGTAAGATATTCAAAGGTTTTCGACTGGCCGGTCGCCTGTTTGTTTCCACTGAAGAACGAGTACTTGAATGTCAGGAAGTTTGCAGTTGCGGCAAGAAGCAACCAAAGGGTCTGCAGGCGTTGTAACATATGAAACGATTAATGCACACAAGTTATCTAAAATCTACCAAAAAAAATTGCCTTCAAAGGAAGGCAATTTTTACACAAGCCGGCATTTATTTTGGGGTTTGAGCGGTCGGGTCAGGGACCAGGTATTGGTTATCCTTTCTTGAAATCGGAAATGATCTCCATTTCACCATCCTGAGTTACCCGGAGATTCTTGATCGTAGCGCCGTCATCCAGATGCACAATATAGACCAGTGAGTCGGCAACATCCACTTCTTCCACGATCGTGATCGCATAATCGTAGTAGGTGCTCTTTACGATCTTCCTGATGTCCGTCGGCAATTTGTTTTCACCAAACGTTTTGACTGTGGCCTGCCAGCGACCCTTCTTGTCGTAGAATGCCCTGTTGCTGAAACCATCCACCTTAAAATAGGTAAAATAGCCAGAAGGGATATCGAACCATTTGACCTCCATAGCATGATTGAACCTGTTGTTAAAATCCCTGAGTGCTTTTGAGTGGACCGCGCTTTCATCGGTTGCACTGGCTGCGGAAAGATCTACCAGTCCTAATTCATAATACATTCCCGTGAGAGAATTCGAAAAATGCTTTGTGTTGGTAAAGGCGATAACGTTGTTATTACCCTGTGCGAATACGCTGTTGGCAGCGGCAGCCAATAAGAGGCAGCTTCCTGCAAGTGCAAAGAATGTCTTTTTCATTTTTTGAGGTTTAATAGTTAATGAACTTGATTTAAGTAGGCCTGATATGGCAGGCGGTCAGTTCATGTAGCTTTCATCGGGTTTGATCATCATTTCAAAATGCGCGCTTGTCTTATTGGTCGCACTATTGAATCCCGGGGAAACAGAAATTCTTTTTTAGCTGCTGATTTTTTTTTATATTAGGATTGTAACAGCAACATCAGGATGGACAAAGGACTTCCCATTCATTATAGTGATCAGGAAATAATTGATCATCTCAGGGAAAACGATCCGGGAAGGCGAAGAAGTGAAGACCAGTTATTCAGCAGGTATTCGTATTTCATACGCGAGGGCATGACAAAGCATGCCTTATCGGAGGACGATGCATTCTCTGCCTATTCCGACTCAGTTTTGTCTGCCATTGAAAAAATTTCCAACCGCAGTTTCGAAGGCCGTTCTTCGCTGAAAACCTATTTATTCCAGATTTTCCATAATAAATGTGTTGACCTCATCCGGAAAAAAACGACCAATAAGGGCAGCGTACACAGAACAGCCTCTATAACCGATATGCTGGCTCAGGTTTCTGACTCGGCCAAGTCGGTGATTCAGAAACTGGTCGATAAAACGGATTGGAGTATGTTAAAGGAAAGGCTGAATGGGTTAGGCGATAGCTGCAGACAACTTTTGGGATTATGGGCAGAAAGCTACAGCGATAAGGAAATCGCGGCACTGCTCCGGTACAAAACAGCAGATGTTGTCAAGACCAGCCGCCTGCGTTGCCTTGAAAAATTAAGGCAGCTTTACAAACAAACCTGAGAGGGGTTTAAAACCGAATTATGGATAGCCTGGAATATATTGACAATTATTATCAAGGCCCCCGTTCACCAGAGGAAACCAGACAATTCGAGCAAAGGATCTTGGAGGACGCTGTTTTTGCACAGGAACTGGCATTATACCTCAGTTCAATGCAGGCCGTGCGGGACCTCGGGAATGAAAAGAAGGAAAACAGGTTCCGGGAACTATATGATCAAACCAGAACAGTCGGGGCTGGCAAAATAAGAAAATTGTGGCCGATGATCGCTGCGGCTGCCGTGCTGATTGCCATTGTTGCAGCAATTTGGATGTTTCCGCGAACAGGCGATCGCAAACAGCTTGCGGATGAATATATAAACAGGGAATTCACAACCCTGGATGTGACGATGGGAAAGCAGGATAGTATGCAGGTTGCGGTGGCGCTTTATAATGAACAGCGATTTTCGGCCGCATTACTTCAATTTGAAAGCATACTCAGGTCTGATACTTCCAATACCATGGCCTTGGAGAACGCGGGCAAGACAGCCATCAGGCTCCGGGCATATGACAAAGCTTTGACCTATTTCAGGCGACTCGAAAATAAACCCCATCTTTATGCAAACTATGGCCTGTTTTACCAGGCCCTCACGCTCATGAGAAGAAATCTGCCCGGCGACGATGTTCAGGCAAAAAGAATGTTGCAGGAAATCGTCGGCAAAGACCTGGATGGAAAGGCGGATGCGCAGCAATGGCTGAATAAATGGTAAGGCATCAAGATTTTTCATTATACCTAAATCGCTTTTTTATGAGAACCCAATCATTTCACCCATCCACATTATCGAACAATCTTTTCCGGTCCGTCCTGATCCTTCTATTTAGTTTTTTGCTGACCTCCTGTAAGCAAAATAGCCCTGACAAGGCAAGCCTGGACACCCCAAAAAACTGGATCGTTCTGAATGTCAAATTCAAGCCCAATACAAGCATTGAAAACCGGGAGGCATCGATCAGTACCATTGAAAAATTCCTGCTCAGGAGAGTTGATGAACTAAGAGAAAAAGGAAACCCGGACTTTAAACCATATTTTATTACAAGGCAGAATCCGCTCGCCGAACCCATGACCTATCAAATAAGGGTGGGCAATGACAATGAATTCGGTACGCCTCCGCCGGCTCCAAACATCATGTACGTCCCGCCACCTACCTGTACCTGCATAAACAAATGCGGAGTATGTGACTCTCTGCTTCATCTAACGGTTTACATTCCCAACTCAGTAGGGTTGAACAATGCTTTACGGGCCCACAGCGGTAACGATTCGACGGCGAAGCCAGTCACCCTGGCAGAGTATATTGAAACCTTTGACACCGCAGACCCGGAGGCAAAAAAAATTAATTGATACGGAATTGAAGGGGCAGTGAATAAATTTGTGCATGCGACCTGTTATTTTCATCTTATTCCTTTTTTTTGCCCATGCGGTCTATGCCCAGCCTTTTCCCTGCCCCCAAAAAGATTCACTTTGGAACAGGATAGCTTACCTGCCGCATTCTGCTATGAGCATGAAGGACCAGTTGGATGAATTGCTTCAATACGAGAAGTATTCAAAAGCCTGTTTCTTCGACAAAGATTCCCTTTATACCTTCCTCCAGGTCAATATCAGTATTGATTATTTCAGAATGGGGGATTTTGTTCCTGCAATTCAATATGTCAGGAAAGCCATCAATCAGGTTTATGCCAATTTCGACCGTCCGGAAATCAACAAGAAGGGACTGGCGAAAATATACTATTACCTTTCGATCTACTATGATTCCCTCAAGCTGATTTCCCAGAAAAATGAAGCCATAGACAGCTGCATTGCCAACGAAGTGAAACTGGACCGGGGCTATCATTTTACCAGCCTTGTGCTCACCAACAGGGTGCGGGATCTTTATAATACCGGCGATTACCATCTCTGCGCAGAATATGCCGATTTTGGCGAATCCCTTATCCACCGGTATTATAAGTTCAGCGACAGCATGGATTATATCATTTACTTCATCTACTCAAAAGCCAATGCACTGTTTTCTTTGAAACGATTTGCAGATGCTGAACAATACCTGCAAAGCAAAAAACTGGAGTTTGCCAAGGAAAAGAATAAGATTTATGTAAGCGGCATCTATAGCATGCTGGGTCATTTGCACAAGGCCAAAGCAGAATATGAAACGGCAATCGTATATTTTCAAAAAGCATATCAGGCTGACTTACAAACCAGTGACCGAACGACCGCTTTCGAGGTACTGAACCAGATCGGGATGATCTATGCAGAAAATATTGTTCAACCTGGCAAGGCACTTTCTTATTATTTCCAGGCTTTGCAATATGTCACGGCATCTGACTCATTTCCTATTCTGGGTAATATTGCAAACATCTATGTCAGGAAGAAATCCTTTGATTCGGCATTTTATTATTTCCATAGGGCCTTTAGCAGCATCAAACCAGGCATGGACGAAACCGGATTGATCCCCAAACTAAAAGATTATTTCAATGAACATACCGCCAAAGATATCGTCAAATTGGTGTTAGACAAAGGTGATGCCTTGCTCTCTCTTTATCAGGAAAACCACAGCAAAAAATCATTACTCGCGGCATTGAATGTCTACAAATCAGGTGACCGGCTTTTGGATAAGATCAAGGCTGATCAATCTGAAATGATGTCGCAGCTTTTTTGGCAGACCGATATCAGGAGCCTGTATGAACATGCGATCAAGACCTGCTATCTCATGAACAGCCCAACCGAAGCATTTTATTTTTTTGAAAAAAGTCGCGCATCCCTCCTTTATAACCAATTGAACAAACAAAACAGGAGCAGGAACGAAGATATTCTGAAGACGGCTCAGCTTAAACGCAAAAAATTGCAATTAGAACGCGAACTCGAAATGACATCGGGTTCCTCCAATCAATATGTAGAAATCCAAAAAAGGCTTGTAGCCAACCGCCAATCCCTCGACCGGCTCGGACAGATGATGAAACTGGAGAACCCACTCTTTTACCAGGCTTCATTTGACACGTCGCAGATCAGCATTTCGGACACGAGAAAGCAGTTGCTGAAGGATCATCAGGCTATCCTGGAGCTTTTTGAAGGCGATAGTGCAACATACGCCCTGCTTATCAGTACCGATAAGGCTACTCTTAAGCAAATCAATAAAAGAGATTGGGATAGCAGCACGCGGCGATTTACCACGTATATTTCCGATCCCGTCCTGCTCAATGGCAATCAGCCGGAATTTATTCGGAGCGCTCAGCATCTGTACCAACTCATTTTTGAAGGAATTGACCTGCCCAAAGGGCGGATTATTATTTCACCTGATGGACCCAGTTTCCCATTCGAGGCACTGGTCATTTCGGGTAACGCAGAAGAGCCTGTTTATTTTCTCTATGACCACGCCACAAGCTATGCCTATTCTGCCCGATACCTACTGACAGATTTTATCAGGAATGAAACCCTGTCATCCGGGAGCTTTCTGGGTGTGGCTCCCATCCGGTATCCCTCAAAGGGATCATTGTCGGGTCTTCCCGGGAGCGATCAATCCGTGAACCGGATAGGATCTTATTTCTCTAATCCGCAGTTGCTCATTGCCGACAGCGCTACCAAGGTAAATTTTATGCGGGCGTTTTCGTCATTCCGGATCATTCAACTGTATACCCATTCATCAGACAGCAGTGAGCGCCATGAGCCTGTCATTTATTTTTCAGATTCATCTCTTTTTCTATCTGAACTAATACCGGAGCGCAAACCCCTGACCCGGCTCATCGTTTTATCGGCATGCGAAACCGGCAATGGGACCCTCTTTGAGGGAGAAGGCGTATTTAGTTTCAACAGGGGATTTGCTGCATTGGGTATACCAGCTGCCCTGACCAACTTATGGGCTGTTGAAAATACATCGACCTACCGGCTGACGGAGCTCTTTTATCAATACCTTACCCAAGCCTTGCCAACCGATATTGCCCTGCAACAGGCAAAAATCGCATTCATACGATCATCCCCGAAACAAAAAACGCTGCCATATTACTGGGCCGGAACCATCCTGGCTGGAAAAACCGAAATTCTGGTTGCAAAAAACGGAACTGGCTGGATCTATGCCCTGCTGTTTGCTGTGGCCACACTAGCCGTGCTTTTGATATGGCGAAGGAGGTCCTCCCGGAAAAATAATTTTGAACAAAAAGTTTAATTGGTTAACTTTCATAGACAGGATCGTCGCAATCCCGGATTATTAATCATTAAACGCCTGACATGAAAAAGAATTTCTACACAACGATTGTTGCGGTGATTTTTCTGGGTTTTGTTGCCGCATCCTGTCATAAAGAAAACCTGCAGCCTAATAAAACAGTTAAGGAACAAGGAGCCAGTTCATCTGCAGTCGCCGCAGGCGGAATCTCTTCTCAGGCTCCGTCTAATCCTTATGGCACTTGTCATCCTACCTGCCCTGCAAGCGGAGGCAAATGACGTGCGGATTTGTCTCGCCTCAGGCAAGATGCGAATGGGCGGTAATTTGTATTCGCACATTAATTGCTAGTCCAACTCCGGATAGAGCGGAAACTCCTTCATGAATGCGTTGACGTTCTTTCTGATAGCAGCCAGGGCGGTGTCGTCTTCAGCCTTGATGAGGGCTTCATCAATAAATCCCACGATCGGGGCCATATCTTTTTCTTTCATGAACCTGGTGGTTACGGCCGGAACGCCTACCCGGATCCCCGATGTGATGAACGCGGATTTATCGTCGAAGGGCACCATGTTCTTATTTACCGTTATGTCCGCTTTTCCCAGCGCAATCTCGGCCTTTTTGCCGCTGATTTTTTTGTTGCGAAGATCTATCAACAGTAAATGATTGTCGGTTCCTCCGGAAACAATATCATAACCTCTCTCCAGGAAGGCATTCGACATGGCCTGCCCATTGGCGATGACCTGTTTGGCATATACCGTAAATTCATCTGTGAGTATTTCGCCAAATGCAATGGCTTTGGCGGCGATGATGTGTTCAAGCGGCCCGCCCTGTGTGCCGGGAAATACTGCCATATCGATCAGGTTGCTCATCATGCGAATTTTTCCTTTCACATCCTTTAATCCAAAGGGGTTTTCGAAATCTTTTTTCATGAGGATGATCCCACCCCGCGGGCCGCGCAGGGTCTTGTGCGTGGTAGAGGTCACAAAATGACAAACTTCAAAGGGGCTATTCAGCAGGTTTTTTGCGATCAGTCCTGCCGGGTGCGCCATATCGCACATCACAAAAGCGCCCACTTCATCGGCGATTTTCCGGATGCGCCGGTAGTCCCAGTCACGGCTATGCGCAGAAGCGCCGCAGATGAGCAGTTTCGGTTTTTCCTGCCGCGCCACTTTTTCCATCATGTCGTAATCGATCCTTCCGTCTTCTTTCCTGACCCCATAGAAAACAGGCCGGTACAATTTCCCGGAAAAATTAACGGGCGATCCATGGGTGAGGTGTCCGCCCATACTCAGGTCCAAACCCAGTATGGTATCTCCCGGCTGTAGCATGGCCAGCAGTACCGCGTAATTGGCCTGGGCCCCGCTGTGGGGTTGTACATTGGCATATTCGCAGGCAAAAATTTCTTTCAGCCGGTCAATCGCCAGTTGTTCGGTTTGATCCACGATCTCACAACCACCATAATACCTTCTCCCGGGATATCCTTCTGCATACTTATTGGTCATCACATTGCCCATGGCCTGGATCACCTGGAGCGAGGCAAAATTTTCGGAAGCGATCAGTTCAATGCCATGACGCTGGCGTTCAAGTTCCTGATGGATGAGGTCGAATACGAGGCTGTCTCTTTGCATGGCGCAAAATTAGGCCAACAATCAATAAAAGAGACAAGCGATTCGATTTTGGTGAAAGATTTGTTGTTCATGTGGAGAATTGTATTGACTTGTTGTACAAGTGTTTCCAAATCGATCGTCGTCCTGTTTGAAAAAATGATCACCGCGTAGTCAAGAGATGGGACGGTAAAAACGACGGCCCGGAATCCACCATTCGAACCTGTATGGTAAACCGCTTTTACGCTGTCCTTTTCACTCACGAACCAGCCGAATCCGTACCAGAGCTTCTTTGACCGGTCAATCGGAAACTGGCGCGAACGGGCCAGCTTTACGATTTCCGGATCAGTATCCGGCCCTCCTTTTTGCAAAGCATGGTACCATCGCAGGTAATCCTCGACTGAAGTATATACGCCGCCATCGCCCTCCGTGGAAAAGAAAATCGATTCGTCAGCATCGAGCCTGCGAAAGCTAACCGTGTCGCCCAGGGTATCGTAGCCCACGGCCCGCCTTGAAATCGGAGTCCCGATTTTTAACACCTGCGAATGTTTCATGGATAAAGGCTCAAAAACGTGTTTTCGAACATAATCCGCGTAGGACAAGCCGCTCAGTTCTTCGATTATGAGTGCCAGCAGGCAGTAGGCCGTGTTGCTGTAACGGTATTGTGTGCCTGGCACAAAATAAGTGTGGTCAAGACTGCGGACCGCTTGCAGTACGTCTTTGTCAGCGGCATGTTTTATCAGGTTAGTATCGATAAAAGCATAATGATCCAGGATGCCGGAACTGTGCGTCAGCAATTGCCTGACCGTAATCTGATTGCCGGTCGACGGATTAAAACCCGGGAAAAAACGGGATAAATTATCGTCTAGGGATAATCGTTTTTGTTCTGCAAGGCGAAGAATGCAATAAGCAGTAAACTGTTTGGTCAGCGAGCCGATATTGAAATTGGTTATACTGTCAATTGGTTCGCGGGTCACCTGGTTCGCAAGACCGTATCCTTTCTTGAAAACAATTTTTCCTTTCCATTCGATGACAATAGCAGCGCCAGGCAAGCCTTTGTGATAACAGGTATTGAACAGGGAATCGAGCTGCTGATGAATATCCTGTGAAAGAGAGGAGAAGGCGAAGTTTGCCATCAACAAGCATAGAGCCACCTGCTTCATCGGGAAAATATTTTTTATCAATGTAATGAATTAACGGTGCACCCCGACATAATTTGATGTTGAAACCATAAAATTCACTACTTTCACAGGTTTTTTGAAGGGAAATTGTTTATTGGTTAAGGGAGGAAAAACACGTTTGTATGAAAGCAATCATTCCAGTCGCAGGCGCCGGCACTAAATTGCGTCCGCATACTTATACCCAACCCAAGGCCCTGATCCCGTTGGCAGGCAAAACCATCCTGAGCATTATTGTGGACCAGTTGCATGAAGCGGGCATTCATGAGTTTATTTTTATTGTGGGATATCTCGGGGAAAAAATACAGGATTATGTAAAGGACAAATATCCCCAGCTTACTTCACATTTTGTTTATCAGAACGAACGTCACGGGATCGGGCATGCGGTGTTGCTGACCAGGGAGATCGTAGGAGCAGATGAGGTTTTTGTCGTGTTGGGAGACACGATTTGTGAATTTGACATTCAAAAAGTGTTGGAAAACCCCCATTCCATGCTGGGAGTAAAGAAAGTCGATGATCCGAGGAATTTTGGTGTCGCGGAAATTGAAGAGGATGGGATCATCAGCCGGGTGGTTGAAAAACCCCAGATACCCAAATCAAATATGGCATTGGTAGGCATTTATCAGATCAAAGAAACCGCCTATTTGTTCAATTGCCTGGAAAACAATATCCAGAACCAGCTTACCAGTTATGGCGAATACAACCTGACCGATGCGATCGAATGCATGATCCGGAACGGCGTTAATTTCCGTTCTTTCAAAGTGCAAAACTGGTTCGATTGCGGCAAAAAAGAAACCCTGCTCGACTCCAATGCCAAGCTGCTGAAGAAGTTCGGCGGGAACATTGCACCGGACCATCAGTTCGACAATACCATCATCATTCAGCCTGTCAGCATCGCCCCGGGATGCGACATTAAGAATTCCATCATAGGTCCCAATGTGGCGATTGGAGAAAAGACCCAGGTGAACTACTCCATCATCAAGGATTCTATTATCGGGTCTTTTGCCAACCTGAATGACATCGTACTAACGCATTCGCTCATTGGAAGCGATACCGAGGTAAAGGGCGAGAGCAGGAGCCTGAATATCGGGGACAATACAGAAATAGATCTCGGTGAAAGCTGATCATCCCGCATCTTTTAATCAAGGCAGCGCCAGCGCAGGAAAAGCTGTCTTTATTACGTGGCGCGAGACCGGTCAACGGTCAGGCGGATAGTAGGAAACCCTGAGCCGAAAGTATTTTTACAAATTATTTTCGATTCAGGTAACCAAATGGCAATCCATGACGTCTTAAAAAGAGTAAAAACGCTTAGCTAATCCCGAAAGGAATAGTAAATTTGTGAAGAGGCCGATCCGGCTGAATCGAATAGGGGAGTAAGGGGTATTTTACATTATTTTTGTATTAACGGCGTGATTTGATGATAATCTCTGAGAAAAGGAAATGAGGGAAGGATTAACTTCGCTTTCAGTACATTTTAAAAACCCCATTGTATGAGAAAAGGTAAGCTGTTGTTTTTGTTCTGCGGACTGCTGTCTCTCGCTTTCCTGGCGAAGGCCAGCGGTGGCAAATCCAATCCCAGCCTGCTGCAGGGCTATGTGAAAGACGCAATCACTAAAAAACCGGTCTCTGGTGTTGTTGTCTCCGCCACTACCCCGGGCGCCAATTCGCCCAAGGAAGTGATGACAGACGCAGATGGTTTTTTTCATTTCTCTGAATTGCCTTCGGCCCAGATTAACCTGCAATTCGGTAAAAAAGGGTACCAGTCTTACAAACGTGCGGGTGTTATTATCAAGGAGAAGACCACAGTTAAAATAAATGTTGACTTTTTGCGCGAGGACATGAATACGGATCCTGATTCAAATACAGATGATTCAGAGTATCCCCTGTTGCGCATGCTCGAAATATAATTTAAGGGTTATTTGTTGAATGGTTTATAATTAAAAAGGATCCGACGCTGTTGGATCCTTTTCCTTTTTGCGCCAGAAGTTACCTGAACGGGAAAAAATAAACGGGACTGAGAACAGACCCGTTTCTACTACACATGAGGCTTAATCTATATCGCTGTTAAACCTGACGTTTTTCTTTTGCGGCCGCAATATGTTTCGGTTTTCTTTTTATTAAAGTCAATCATTTTCCCTGCTTGTTGCATCCCACACAAAATAAAGGTCATAAGGCCGATTATATACGATGTTATTCGTATAAATATACGATGCATTTCGTAAAATGAAGCGGGATTTGAAACATTTTTTTAAAAACTTTCTGGTATACCGGGCCGCCCTGTGCATACCCGGACAGTGGACAAGTAGGTGATTTCGGGGGATTTTTTTAAATTCCACCTGAAGCGGGATACTGATTAAAAAAGTATATTTATGATGGCGTTTCTAAGCCATGGGAATGAAAAAGCCGCTCATCTTGCTCATTGGTTTTGGTTCTGCATTGTCTTGCCAAAAGAACGAAGGCATTCCTCCCCCCAAAGGATGGGATTGGTTTGGTACCCATGATGCAAGGGTCTATAACTATGTGCTCATTAGCGGAAACCAGGTTACCAACAAGGCAGACAGCAACGACTATCAGATTTCAGTGGCAGCAGCCTTTATAGACAGCAACAGCAATAAATTGCAAGGGGTTAGCGACTTGCTGGTCAATCAAAGGGGGATCAGCAGGGCGGTGGATAACAGTTATAATTTCGGATACAACAACACGCCTTTCTTCGATGAGGGTCTCTCATTGTTCGGATCTCAGGTGACCATTAAGATCAAAGGATTTGCTGAAGCAGACACACTCACCGAATCTCTTTATTTGCCAAGAAAGGTTGTAAAATGGATCTCGGATTTCCCCGATTATGTTGATCACGCAAAGGACCTGAACCTGAGCTGGGAGAAAGACGAACTAAATCCATGGGGCAATGTGATCATCCAGGCGTATTATTATCCTGGTCTAAGTCAAATCAACGATTCATCCTTGCCAAAAGAAATTAAGCCTTTAAATATTACCACGCCTGATAATGGAAACTATAGCATCGCGATGAATGACCTGCTCCGGTTCCCGGTCCACTCCTACATCGGCATATCGATTGCAAGGGGGACCCAGGTAGTTTCCCTGCTCCCCCTCTCCCGCAGAAGGATATTCTTTTTTTCAAGTTCTTCTGCCAGCACGCCGCCGCTGTTGGTGAGCAACAGCAAGGCGCCCTGAGAAATGTAAAATATTAAATGTAAAAGTAGGGCGGTATTCACTTTTACATTTAATATTCTACATTTATTATTTCCTAAGGGCCCATTTCCACATCTCTCTCCAGGTCACTTTTTTTCCGTACAACAGGATGCCGGTACGGTAGATTTTTGCTGTTAACCAGGTCAGGAACAGAAAAGTCAGGATGAGCAGGACCATGGACAAGCCAAGTTGCCACCAGGGTACATCATAAGTTATGCGGCCCATCATGACGATGGGCGAGGTGAGTGGGAACAAGCTGCCGAACAACGCCAGACTGCTGTCGGGATCATTCACGGCTTTGGTCATGATCACGAAGCCTAAAATGATCGGCATCATGATCGGGAACACGAGCTGCTGTGCCTCCTGTTGATCTTCGCTCACTACGCTGCCTACTGCGGCAAAAAGCGATGCATACAATAAATAACCTCCAAAAAAGTAAAAGATGAAGCAAAACAAAATTTTGACAATGGGCAGATTTTTCAGGCCTTCTGAGATCGTCAGAAAAGTAGAAGAAGCCCCCGCCTGTGCATCGGAGTTGCTGGCCGCCTGTACTGCCATTTGATGAAATAATCCAGGGAAGATCAGTGGTAAAATAAATTGCAACCCGATCACCAAAATAATCCAGATTCCAAACTGGGTAAGTCCCACCGCACCAATGCCAATGATCTTTCCCAGCATGAGCTGGAATGGCTTCACGGAACTTACGATCACTTCTGCGATGCGGTTTACTTTTTCTTCCATAACGCCGCGCATCACCATCATACCATATATCAACAGGATCATATAGATCAGCAAACCCGCTGCAAAAGAAACGGCATAAGCAACCCCGGCAACACTTTTCTTTTCACCATTGGCAGAATCTACCGTGTTGTCAATCGAAATGTCTGAATTGATGGCCTTGTATTTTTCCGGGTCGATCTGGGCAGAGGACAGTCTACTGGCTTCAATGGCCTTGTTAACGGCGTTTTCAATTTTTCCTTTTGCAGGCAGGCTGACTGCCGACTGACTGTGCAGTTTGAGACCCTTTGGATTCGTGATATCCGTTTGAGGCACGTACAGGAAAGAAGTATATCCCTGGTCTTTATATTTTTCCTTAAAGGACTGCTCTGATTCATGCTGGATAAACGTGTAAGCAGTTTTGTCGTCTTTGTCGTTAGGAGAATTGCCATGAAACAAGTTGGCTTCGTCAAGGATCGCTACTTTTTGGGTGTCACTGCTCCCGCTGATGGAAATGGCAATGATGGCCGCGTAAAAACCGATGATGATGATGGGCACTAAAATGGTCGTCAGCAAAAAAGACCTTTTCTTAACTCTCGACAGGTATTCTCTTTGTATAATCAGTCCGATCTTATTCATAGCTTTTGTTTAGGCTTCAACTGTTTGAAATTGCCTGGTTGCAGGCGTGCCTTCAACCAGTTTGATGAAAATATCGCTCAGCGAAGGAAGCATTTCGCTGAAATAAGTAATACCCGCATTTTCTGCCAGGAAATATTGCAGCAGGTCATTGGGCCTGTAGCCGTCTTTTATTTTCACGACCAGGCTATTGTCTTTACGTCCGATCACTTCAAAGCAATTAGACGAAGCAGTAGATGGCATTTGATCAAAGCCGATGCTAAACAGATTTTCTTTGAATTGTTGTTTTACCTGCGGCACTGTTCCATCCAAGATTTTTTTGCCTTTATTCACGAGAATGATGTGATCACAGATTTCTTCTACCTGTTCCATGCGGTGTGTGCTGAAGATTATGGTGCTTCCATTCCTGGCGAGCTGATAAATTTCATCCTTGATCAGGTTGCTGTTGACCGGGTCCAGGCCGCTGAAAGGCTCATCGAGTATGATCAGTTTGGGCTGATGGAGCACCGTCGTTACAAATTGCAGCTTCTGTCCCATGCCTTTGCTGAGGTCCTCTATTTTTTTATTCCACCAGCTTTGCATTTCAAAACGTACAAACCAGTCTTTTACTCTTGCAATGGCATCCTGCTTACTCAATCCTTTTAGCCTTGCCAGATAAACGGCCTGTTCACCGATTTTCATTTTTTTATATAATCCCCGTTCTTCCGGCATATAGCCGATGTTGACCACATCGTTGACAGGATCGAAATTTTTTCCATCAAAAGTGATTTCACCCTCATCTGGATAGAAGATGCCGGTGATCATGCGGATTAGTGTGGTCTTTCCGGCGCCATTGGGGCCAAGCAAACCAAAAATCGATCCCCTTTCCAATCCAAAGCTGATGTCATCGACCGCTTTCTGGGTGGCGAAATATTTTTTAAGGTTTCTGACTTCGAGGATGTTCATTCCCAGTTTATTTATATTCAAATATAATTTACAAAAACCGAACTGTCGCCGAATAAGTGTGGGTGGCAATAGCCAGGCAAAGGGGCTACGAAAGAAGAGAAACCAGTTGTCGCGCTACTCTTTCACCATCCATGGCTGCGCTAACAATGCCTCCGGCATAGCCAGCCCCTTCTCCACATGGATACAGGTTGCTTATTTGAGGATGCCGGAGGCTTTGTGGATGTCGCGGGATGCGTACGGGCGAAGAGGTTCTTGATTCAGTGGCCACTACTACCGCTTCCTCCGTATAATATCCCTTCATTTTTTTCCCAAAATCAACAAACGCCTTCCTAAGCCGGTCATGGATAAATGGCGGCAATACCTCCTTCAGTGCTGCCGCATGTATACCTGGCAGGTAGGAGCAGGCAGGAAAAGAGGTCGATATCTTGTTGTTTACAAAATCGGTCATTCTTTGCGCCGGCGCTACCATATTACCGCCACCGGCCTGGAATGCGGAGACTTCTACCATTTGTTGAAAATGCATGCCGGCAAGGGCTCCATATTGTTGCTGTTGATGCACGTTTCTTTCATCTACGGCGACGACTATACCTGAATTGGCGTAGGGATTGTTTCTTTTCGAAGGAGACCATCCGTTCACCACCAACTCGCCTGCCGAGGTTGCCGCCGGGGCGATGATGCCACCCGGGCACATACAAAAAGAAAACACCCCCTTGCCCGTTACCTGTTCCACCAGACTGTAAGAAGCCGGCGGCAGATTATTTTCGCCCGAAACACCATATTGGATACTATCGATCAACGATTGTGGATGTTCTACCCGGACACCCAGTGCAAAATCTTTAAATTCAATGAGGATTTTTTTTTGTTGCAGCAATTGAAAAATATCCCTTGCAGAATGGCCGGTGGCCAGTATCACTGCGTCTGCCGAAAAATTGTCTTGGTCAGAGCAGATAACTTTTACAATGGAGTCATTTTCTATCACCAGTTCCGTGACCTTTTTTTCGAAATGGAACGCTGCGCCACCTGCAACCAGTTGTTGCCTGATGGCAGTAATAATATTCGGCAGTTTGTTGGTCCCGATATGCGGGTGCGCATCAAATAAAATATTTTCTTCCGCACCGAATTGCACCAATATGTTTAAGATGCGGTTGATGTCACCCCGCTTGCTGCTACGTGTATATAATTTTCCATCGCTGTAGGTTCCTGCCCCGCCTTCTCCAAAACAATAATTACTTTCAGGATTGATGATGCCTTCTTTGTTCAGTATGGCGAGATCCCTTCTTCTTTCGCGCACAGCCTTTCCCCTTTCAAGCAGTATGGGTTGGATGCCGGCTTCCATCAGGCTCAATGCGGCGAAGAGACCAGCCGGACCGGCGCCGATGACAATTACTTTTTTGCCAGCTTTAGAAACATCTTTAAAATGAATGGCAGACCGTGTTCTGCGCAAAAAAGGCTCATCTATAAAAACCAGCAGGCTCATCAGGATCCGGGCCTGCCTGCCTCTTGCATCGATTGAACGCCTGAGGATATGAAAACCTGTAATCGCGCGCAGTGGCTGGCCCAGGGCCTTTGCGCAGTAGTTGCGGATGATCTCATCTGATGCCGCTTCGGATGGAAGCAGTTTGATTTGAATGGTCTTTTGCATGTGTCAGGCAGTTAACCCAAAAGCATTTTGATCTGACCAGGGAACTAAAAAAAGTCCCCGGATGGCAAAGGTACCTGAATAAAATTTCTTTGAAAGGGTATAATTTATAATCAGGTAATTAGCTGAAGTGACTGGTAACCATGCGGTAAAAAAAAGCCTGTCTAAACAATGAGTTGCTGTCAAAAAAAAGCCTGGAATTTTTTTTTAAAAAAACTTGGGTGAAACTGAAATACTATCAAATAATGTGTATCTTCAATCACTTCTCAACAATTTTACTATGAAGAAATGGTTTCTGATTTTTGCACCTTCATTTTCTTTCTTCATACAAAATTTGTATAAACCACAGCGGTTCTTTTTTTCTAACTGTTTTAAGCGAGACAATCATTTTATTTTAGCGATCGAAGCAGGTTAACATTGGCCTTTGCTTTGTTTGCGTTAAATCCTTTCAGAAAAGGCGGGAATAGGGTTTCAAAAATGTGTTATTTTCAATAAGAGGGCTATATTTTTAACAAACGAGAAAATGTTTCTGTGACGATGTTTGCGATGTGTAAAACTGCACGAATAAAAAATTTTTTTTTCAACAAAAAACTTTGATATTCGTCCCCCTGCAAAAGTTTTTTAATGTTTGTCCTACCTGAAAACCCAGAGAAAATAGAATTCATAAATCAGCCTAAAACTGCTTATTGCGTAATGCCTAAAACGTTTGATAAAGTCTGGACCAATTGCCTTGAAATAATTAAAGACATCGTAGAATGGCAACATTATAAAACATGGTTTGAACCCATCCGTCCTGTTGAATTAAAAAACAATGTTTTGGTTATACAGGTTCCCAGCCAGTTTTTTTATGAGTACCTTGAGGAGCATTATGTAAATCTATTGGCAAAGACTTTGCGTCGTATTTTAGGTAAGGAGGCGAGGCTGGAATACCGGATTATGGTCGATAGCGGCAATCAGCAAAATAAACCGTTAACCATGGATGTTCCTGCACAGAGTTATAAGACTTTTTCAAACAACGAAATGGATTTTCCACTGATCATAAACAATCCTGTCAAAAACCCTTTCGTCATTCCGGGGCTAAAGAAGATGCAAATTGATGCACAGCTGAATCCTGTGTATACCTTTGAATCATTCATTGAAGGAGACTGCAACAGGGTCGCGCGGAGGGCCGGAAAGACAGTTGCCGAAAAACCTGGGGCCAATTCTTTTAACCCGCTTGTTATTTATGGCGGAGTGGGTTTGGGGAAGACCCATCTTGCCCAGGCTATTGGTAACGAAGTAAAGCGTACGCATCACAACAAAGTGGTGTTGTATGTGAGCTCAGAAAAATTCATCAACCAATTTATAGATCATGGCCGCAACAATGCGATCAATGATTTCATTCATTTTTATCAGTTGGTTGATGTGCTGATCATCGATGATGTACAGTTCTTCAGCCGGGCTGAAAAATCGCAGGATGCTTTCTTTGCCATCTTCAATCATTTGCATCAATCGGGCAAACAACTGATCCTTACGTCTGATAAGTCTCCCAAAGACCTGGAAGGCGTGCAGGAGCGCCTGCTGAGCCGCTTTCGCTGGGGATTGAGTGCAGACCTGCAGGTTCCGGATTACGATACGAGGATTGAAATTTTGGAACGGAAAATGAAGAACGATGGGCTGGATATGCCGAAAGAAGTGGTCAAGTATCTGGCTTATAACATCAACAGCAATGTGCGTGAACTGGAAGGCGCGCTGATCTCGCTTTTGGCACAGTCTTCGCTTAACAAGAGGGAAATAGACCTAGAGTTGGCGAAAAAAGTACTCCGTAATTTTGTGAAAACCAGCAGCAAGGAAATAACCATCGAAACCATCCAGAGAATGGTGTGCGAATATTTCGATTTGCCCTATGACAAACTGCTGCAGAAGACCCGCAAAAGAGAAATTGTGCAGGCCCGCCAGATCACGATGTACCTCGCCAAAGCATTTACCAAAAATTCACTCAAAACCATCGGCGAACATTTTGGGGGAAGGGATCATACAACGGTCATTCATTCCTGCCAGACGGTAAAAGACCTGATGGATACGGACAGCCTGTTCCGTGAAAATGTATCGGAGTTGCAACAGAAAGTGCAATTGGCAGCCATGTAAAAATATTATTGCTTAGCAGAAGCGGCCCATTCATTGACCAGAATGGGCTTTTTCTTTTGCTGGCACGCAATTAATCTTTATTTTTGCGTCCCCTTCGAGGAGAAGGGCAGGTAGGAGAGGTGCCTGAGTGGCCGAAAGGGCCGGTTTGCTAAACCGTTATACGAGCTTAAACTTGTATCGAGGGTTCGAATCCCTCCCTCTCCGCCTTCGGGGCGTAGCGTAGCCCGGTCATCGCGCCTGGTTTGGGACCAGGAGGTCGCAAGTTCGAATCTTGCCGCCCCGACAATGTGAGGAGTCCAAATCCTCTAAAAAGCAGTAAAATCAAGGTTTTACTGCTTTTTTTTGCACATTTCGTATCAAAATAATACAAAGAAAATCAATCGAACGCACATTGCCTTATTGAACGCCAACAAGGGCGAAAATTCCAGCAAATATTCAGCCCATTTCTTTTTGTACGTTACGTCATGCAGATGTTTATGTACTTCCATCTGTCAATTATTTAAATGGTATTCCTTTTTTAAAGCATCCATTGCCGAAATGGATTGCCTTTTCGCATCATTAAGTAATTTAATTTCCACCTTGTAAT
>Ga0193728_1000033_pt1 | contig 53667 bp, 43 predicted proteins | sample U1c1metaG_FD_143037 | JGI IMG/M metagenome (GOLD analysis project Ga0193728, IMG submission 143037) | Soil microbial communities from a riparian zone of the East river system, Colorado, United States - U1c1 | ecosystem: Environmental > Terrestrial > Soil > Riparian zone | place: USA: East River... | reverse complement strand
GCCGCATTCGCAGAATAGAACGATCAGAAGTGCTGGGTGCAAAGTCGGACTTTCCGACGAAGCGACTCGCACTGCGTGAGCTCGAAAAACGACTCGCGGCCGTCAACAATCCTCGCTACCGAGCCCGGCCCACAGCGACGTTTGAAGAATTTGCATTTCGTTGGGAGTCGCGCGTGCTGACGCAACACAAACCTTCCACCCAGGCCACGATCCGTAGTCATTTACGAAAACACTTTGTTCCTTACTTCGGGCCATGCCAGATGAAAGACATTGGCACAGAAGAGGTTCAGATGTTCGTGTCCTCAGTGGGATTAAGCGCAAAAACCAAAAAAAATCTCCTTGCCACTATGCAGATGCTTTGGAAATCGGCGCGTTCGTGGGATTACGTGGCCCACGATGCCGTGTCCGATGTAGTACTTCCCAAAAGGCATCGGGTGCCAGGGCGATTTTTCTCAATCGAGGAAGTGCGACGTATTCTCGGAGCAGCGGCCGGGCCATATCGAACGTTTTACTGGCTGGCCGTAGAAACGGGAATGCGTGCAGGCGAGTTGTGCGGCCTCCGAGCGAGCGATTTTGATTTAGAGCGTGGGTTAGTGAACGTCCGGCAAAGTGTGTGGCGTGGAAAGTTTCAATCCCCAAAAAGTGAAAACGCCGTGAGATGTTTCGCACTCTCGGCTCGCTTGCTTGAGCATATTGCCGATACTCTACGTCGGTTGACGCCCAACAAAGAGGGATTGTTTTTCGCTACGCGCAACGGGACTCCTTGGGACGCAAATTTGTTGGTGAAACGAAAGTTGTATCCTCTGCTCGATTCTCTTGGCATCGAGCGCGGAGGACTGCACGCTTTCCGTCACACCAATAGCACGCTGATGGATAGTCTAGGCGTGCCTTTGAAGGTCCGACAGCAGCGACTTGGACATAGCGATCCTTCGCTCACGTTGGGAATTTACACGCATGTTTTCAGCGCGGACGATGAACGCTTTGCGGAGCAATTGGACGGAATATTGCGCCCAAATGCGCCCAAAAAAGAAAACGGCTCAGGGTTGGAGCACCCTAAGCCGTTGTATCTAAACTAACAGAATGGTTGCGGGGGTCAGATTTGAACTGACGACCTTCGGGTTATGAGCCCGACGAGCTACCAGGCTGCTCCACCCCGCGCATTGACTATAGCTGAGGTGCGCTGTCTCGTCAAATTACTATGAAATCTCCGACTAAGCGCTTATACGTGGGCTCTAACAAAATGACGACACTGCAATGTAAATGCGCTCGGCATTCAGACGGGATTATTTAAGTTATGGGTAAACTAAGGTAGGCGCCCCAAGAATTCCAAATAACTGAACTTACCGACTGCGCTCCACTAAGAACTAGCTGGGTGTGCAGTCCCAATAAAAAAGGCCGAGCAAATCACCAGTCTTTATACGGTGTCCCATCAAACGGTGATGTTCTATCTGAATTTGAATGCACATCCACCATCCCGGTGCCAGTCTGGTCAGGGCTCAGCACTACTTCATCGAATTGCGGTTGCCAATCTTTTGCTTGAGTCATCGGATCGGTCGGCACGACGCGGAGATATCCAGCTTCTTGCAAAGCCTCGATGGACTGTGGAGCGGATTGCTTATCGAGCGTGTAGTTATCAATTGCCTGGCGCATCACCTGCAAATCCTGCTTCAGGGTGGCCTCGCGGGCGCGAATCACCGAGCGGTCATACCGTCCCGCCGCAATCCCGATCAGAATAAAGATGATCGTAATTACGATCATCAATTCGATCAGCGTAAAGCCAAAGCTACGTGCGCGCCTCTGCGAGCAGAAATTGGCGTTCATCCCTTGGTGCATTTTCAATCCACTCATACCCAAATCACCAATCTGAATATTTTGTTCCGTCTTGCGCAACGCCTTGCGACTTCGAATACACATCGAATACGTTTTTTCCGCCCCAGCTCGTGGAGTCGGGATCATCCTGCACCGCGCGCAACCCCCATTCGTTTTGCCCTGTCATCGGATCTACGGGAATTCTGCGCAGGAAGCGAATCTTTTTGTCACTTGAGGCGCCCAGTTGCACGCCCTTTACCAGCGTTTCCAAATCCGGCGGATACCCTTCGCTGCCAAGTTCCACTCTGATCTGGTTGCGATCAGCGGCATCCTTGTAACGATCAATGGCATCCCGCATTTCCCGCAAATCGCGGTGCAGTTCGCTTTCCTTGCTCCGTATCACGGTGAACCTTGCGATGGGTAGAGCCGCCGACGCGAGTATCAATAGGATAGAGCAAGCGATGATCAATTCGATCAGCGTCATCCCAGCTTGATCAGGAACTCGCTTGATAGAGAAAAACTTTTTAGTGTTGCCCAGCATGGCCGTTTAGTACCCCACTACTAAGGTTGAACCTGCACGGTCGCTTCGCTGCTGACTAGCGGAATGGGTTTTTGCTGGGAGTCTTTGGCGTTAACCTGCACGATGGAGAGGTTTGAGGAGCCGGGCGCGATACCCTTGACGACAATCCCCATAAGCGTGCCGCTTCCATTGACGCCCGCGGTGTTCGGCTGGCGGGTCGCGGAGATAATGGCTTGTCCATGCTCCTTGTCCACGCGCGATACGATGGCAATTTCCTGCGTGCCGCCAGATAGAAAGCCCCCATGTTGGACTTCTTCGATGCTGACCACCGCGGGGTTATATTGCAGCAACAGTGGTATCGAAAAAAGGTCGTTAACGTTGTCTACCACAATACCCACGGTAGTTGTTTGCCCCGCTTTCAGCGAAACACTCCTGGGCTCAAATCGTATTCTCGCACCTTGCGCGCCTTGACCAGCGCTGGGAACAGCCGCTGCGGCTCCATCCGGAGGATTGCCAGCACTCCCGGTAGGTCCTACCGGCGCGGGATTTTGGTTGGGTGTGGCCGCGGGTTGTTGAACGCCCGGTGTGGGTTCCGCAGTCGGCGTTCGAACGTCACGATCGCGCCGAACTTGAACATTCGACTCAGACCCCGAATACAACGGCCGCAAGTTTCCTTTAGTCCATTCCGGAATGCGCACGATGCGCGGAGTCATAACGATCAAAACTTCATTTTCCTGATGGTCAGTTCTGTCATCCGAAAAGAAATACCGCATGAACGGAATCTTCGCGAGTCCTGGCCAGCCATTTAATGTGCGCGTGTCGTCCTTTTCAAACAAACCACCGAGTACGTTTACTTCGCCTTCCTTCAGGCGAATGTCTTGCTCGATTTTACGCTGGCTGATGATGGGCTGCTGAATCCCGCCAATGGTCGAAATGCCGGTCTGAGACGACACCTCGACAATTACTTTCAGGCTCACTTCGTGATTCGGGTGCACTCGAGGAGTAATGTCTACGTTGACGCCGACTTCCAGATATTGGAATTGGGTATTGACCAAGGGATTGACGCCCGTGGCGCCCACGCCAACGCCCGCCTGAAAGCTGCCCGTTGCCACCGGTATTTTATCGCCGACACGCAGTTTGGCAGGCTGCCCATCTATGGAGCGAATCTCCGGGTTCTGAATGATTTTTGTGTAAGTGTCAGTCAAAATGGCATTGGCTGTGATGCTGGGAACAGTTACGGCATAAGAGTTTCCATTTAAATGCGACAATTGATTGAATGTGACGGTGTTGTTTGTTGGAGTTGCAGTGGTAGTGGTACCCGTTGTAGTTGTCGTCGTCGAAGCGTTCGGATTGATTGTGACCGACGCAGTTTGTATTGGAAGAATGCCCAGATCACGCAGGCGGTCGGTGCGCGCTTGCAGCACCTCAACCTGCACAACCACCTCGGGCTTGGCTTTGTCGATGTCCCCGATCATTTTTTCCGCCAGCAACAATTTGTCCGGAGTATCGCGAATGATGATCGCGTTTTGCGAATTCAGTTGATGAATGCGCTTTAAATCCAGCAGTTGACGCAATCCGGTAACGATTTCCGTCAAATCTTGCGGCTGCACGGTGTTGGCTAGATAGAATGTCTTTACAATTTGCTCTTCGTAGTCGCGCCGCTTCTGCGGTTGGTCCGGAATCACGAAGATAATATTTTCCGTGACCGGCTTCCAAAACGCCTTGCTTTCCAGCGAGACGATATCGAGCGCTTGCTGCAGCGTCACGTTGTTCAGCTCCGTGGTAATGCGTCGGGCAGGGAAGTCCGGATCAAAGATCACCGTCAATCCAGCCAGTTTGGCTACGGTTTCGAATACCAGCTTCGCGTCGTTGGACATCGTGAGATTGATCGGCGCGTGGGACAAAGGCTTGATCTCTGGCGGCATCGAGGCCAAGGGTTGCGCATTGGGGTCGGGCGGAACCTCCGCTGCGGCATCCGCGTCGCGGTTCTTGTCCGAAATCATCGCGGCAGTCCTGCGCAACTCTTGCTCCGCGACCGGGCTGGAGGGATCGACTACCCCAGCGCGCTGGAATTCAGCCAATGCGGCCTGTAAATCGCCCTTCTTGCGCATCTCCAGGCCCTGCTTGATATGAAAATTGGAGGCCTCGAAGCGGATCTGGTCAACCTTGATTTTTAAATTGGCATTATTAGGGTCGGCCTTTAACGCTTGCTGGTAGTAGGTGAGTGCGGCGTCGTAATCGGAAATTTCTTCCGCCTTACGTCCCTGAGAATACTCGGTTTTCCCGTGTTTCGGGCAGCCTGCAGCGAGTAGGGCAAGACATATGTACAGTGTTGCTGTACCGCAACGTCGCATGAATTCTCCGAATCTCGACTGGTTCATCGAAAGTCTAACACTCGGCTTAGAGGCCGGGCAAGGAATCAGGGGTTGGCTGTCCTTTCATACAACAACCCCTAGGTGGCGCGGATTTAACACTCCAGCTATGATGGCTTGTTGTGGCTAAGCCCGCCAAAAAATCTGCGAAGACTGATAAAGTTGAGGAGTTGATCGTTGCGCAAAACCGCGCGGCCTCCTACAACTATCACATTCTGGATAAGTTCGAGGCCGGCTTGGTACTCCACGGCACCGAAGTGAAAGCCTTACGCGAAGGAAAGGCCAATATCCGCGACGCTTATGTTGATTTTAGACCCACTGGGGCCTGGCTGGCCAACGCTCACATAGCGCAATATTTACCCGGTGGGCCCTGGAATCATGAGCCGCTAGGCGCGCGAAAGCTGTTGCTGCATAAAAATGAGGTTAACAAATTGGCGGGACGTACTGAAGCCAAAGGTTTGACGGTTATTCCCCTAAAGATTTACTTCCGCAAAGGCATCGCCAAAGTTGAAATTGCTTTGGCGCAAGGAAAAAAATCGTGGGACCGCCGTCAGGACGAACGCACCAAGGAAGCTCGTAGAGAAGCGGAAGACGCGATGTATCAAAACCGGAGGCGATAACGCAGCATGCAAATTACGTTGGACACCAGGAATTATTCAGAACTCGAAACCGAAGCGCTTGTTGCTTATTTATTTGAGGAGTCTGACCCTGTCCAGGGCCAGTTGGAAGAAATAGACCGTGGAGCAGGAGGCTTGCTCCGCAAGCTCGTAAAGGGCGGGGAAGTTTCGGGCAAAATGCTGGAGTTCACCCTTATCCACTCGCCGCAGGGACTGAAAGCTTCTCGGCTGTTGCTGGTAGGCGCCGGTAAACGTGAGCAATTCAACGGCGCTGTGGCGCGCAAAGTCACGGGAGCCGCCCTGCGTTATCTAAAAGCTCGCTCAATCAAGAAGTTCGCGATTCTGGCATCTGACAAAAACCGAACAGAGGATTTTGCTCAAGCTGTTGCCGAAGGCGCCGTCATCGCCAATTTTGAATCGGACAAATACAAGACCGACAAGAAGACCGACAAATCCATCGAATCAGTACTGCTCATCGGCTACTCTGATGCGCAAAAATCCGCCGGAGAAAAAGGCTTGGCAACGGGTCAGACCATTGCCGAAGCGCAGAATTTTACTCGCGACCTGGTTAATGAACCCGCCAACAAACTGACCCCTAAAATTCTGGCGGAAAAGGCCGCAGCCATGGGCAGGGAAGCCGGCCTGGCGGTCGAAATTCTGGATGAACAAAAAATTGCCGACTTGAAAATGGGCGCACTGCTCAGCGTCGCGCAAGGAGGCCCGGAGCCGCCGCGCGTCATGGTCCTCACCTATGTGCCTACAAACCTAAAACCTGACTTGCCTGTGATTGGTCTTATTGGTAAGGCCGTGACGTTCGATACCGGCGGTATCTCCATCAAACCGGCTGATGGTATGGAAAAAATGAAATACGACATGGCTGGAGGGGGCGCCATGCTCGGGGTCATGCGCGCCATCGCCTCGCTGAAACCAAACGTAAAAGTAATTTGCGTAGTACCTTCGACTGAAAACATGGTCGGCGGAAAAGCCCAGAAGCCTGGCGATATACAGACCGCCATGTCCGGCAAAACCATCGAGGTCCTGAACACCGATGCGGAAGGCCGTTTGATCCTGGCCGATGGCATTACCTTTGCCAAGCAATTGGGAGCCACTCACTTAATCGACGCTGCGACCTTGACCGGTGCCATCGTAGTGGCTTTATCCAATGTCAACGCCGGCGTGTTCGGCTCCGATCAAGCCTTTACAGAGAGACTTCTGGCTAGTTCCAAAGCTGCCGGTGAGAAAATGTGGCAGATGCCCATCGACGACGACTACCGCGAATTCATCAAGGGCAGTGTCGGCGATATTCAAAATATCGGCAGCGGAAAAGGTGGCGGGGCCATCACCGGCGCTATGTTCATCAAGGAATTCACGGGCGATACCCCCTGGATTCATCTCGATATCGCCGGCACCGCATGGAATGACGACCAGAAGCCGTGGATGGCCAAGGGCGCGACAGGAACGGCCGTGCGCACTCTCGTTCACATGCTGATGTCTTATTAGATTCCGTTTGTTAACGCGCAAGACAATCTAGGATTAGAATTATTTGCATAGTGCGGTTTTTGAATCTCTCCTTGGGATTCTTTTTCCTAATTTCCGGGCCAGCCCTCAGTCAGAGCTACATCTTTTCGGGCGCCTCGATCCCTAATAAATCCAGCGCTCTTACGAGTTGCGTTTCAACCAATTCTGTCAACCGCAGCAGGAACGCGCGTTTCTGCTCATCCGCTTCCGATAAAATGTGATGGTGGTGATAAAACAGGTTGAACGCCTGGGCAAGTTGAAATGCAAACTTCGCCACGAAAGCCGGCTCCTGTCCTTTTATGGCCGCTTCCACGGCCATGTCAAGCGATCCGGCCAAGACCACCAACTCCCACAGACCGTTGCCGTCCGGTCCCGAAAATAACTTCGCAACGGTTTCCTGCATAACTTCCATCTGCGTGGCGCCCACTTCCGTCCCTTTACGCCGAATCCCACGGATGCGCACCACCGCATACTGGCAATAGGGACCAGTCTCGCCTTCAAAGCTCAAAGCATCCTTAAAATCAAACGCGATGGTCGCATTACGCGTAAATTTCAAAAGGAAGAATCGCAATGCCCCGACGGCAATCTTGCGCGCGGTCTGCCGTTGCGCTTCACTGTCCATGTCGGCGTGCCGCTGCTGAACTTCGCTCAGTGTCGCAGCTTCAAGCTTGTCGAGTAAATCGTCCGCCTTCACCCCGAATCCCTTGCGGCCACTGACCTCCACGTAAGGTTTTTTTGTTTCTTCGGGTGAAAGCTCATAACCCATCTCCGCCGCGCATCTCGGAGTCAGCGCCACAATTTCGTACGCAAAATGAATGGAGTGATCCGCTTCTTTGCCGTGTCCCAGCGCGCGCAATCCCTCTGAGACGACATCCTGCAAATAGGCCTGGCGTGAATCAATCACGTTGTAGACGGTCGTAGCAGGAGCCCCAAAATTTGGCGCTGACGGATCACCATTTATGCTCGCGGTGCTCCATAAAATATGTGAGCCAGGCGCATCGGGCCATTTGACGTAAAAAAAATCTTTGCCCAGTAACCCGAATTTCCATAATTGGTAAGCGATATCTTTTCCTACGTATGTCACTGTCCCGTTCGAACGCACAATAATTTTGTCTTGATTGTTGGGATTCTCATCCAAGTCGAAACCAGCACTTTCGTTGGCATCAGGACTTTCCTTCCGGGCGGCATCCTCTTTTCCCGCCTCGGCTTTTTCTTTTGCGGGCATGATCCAGCACCCGGCCATCTTTCCACTCGTTGCCAGTCGAATCGCTCCCGCGGCCTTTAACTGTTGAAACGCCGCATCCCAAAAATGCAAATGTAAAATTTCGCTCTCGCGTGCCAGCAAGTCGTACCAGATGCCCAATCGCGCCATCGTGCGCAGGTGCAGACTCACGATGGCATTGGCGATCACCATGCCCATTTCGGCAACTTCGCCGCCACTTTCTTCAATTGCCTTCAGAGTCTCGCCGCGCAGGGTAGCCGCACGGGTTTTGTCTTCCTCTAGAAATTGCGCCGCGCGCGCGTAAACGTCCCAACAGAGATAATCGAATTTCGGCTTCGCAGCCAGCTGGCATACCTGCGCGAGGTTCTTCCTCTCCATGTGCACGAAGCCGATGACCACGTCAGCGACCTGCACGCCAGTGTTGTCGATGTAGTTTTGCACCTGTACCGCGCCGCCAGTGTGCCGCAACACACGCGCGATCGTATCGCCCAGCACGGCATTTCGCACATGCCCAATGTGCGCCGCCTTATTCGGGTTAATGCTGGTGTGTTCAACAATTATTTTGCCGCCCCGCCGCCCAGGGGCTGTGGCCGAACCTGATTCACGTTGAACTTCTAGCAAAAAGCTTGCGCGGTCAAAATAGGCATTCAAATACCCGGCACCCGCAACTTCAACTTTTGCAATTCCTTCGATCAGTGCCAAGCTGGACGCGATTTCTTGCGCGATTTGCCGTGGCGCGCGCTTTAGCCGTTTTGCCAATTCAAAACTAACCGGCGAAGCCGTCTCGCCCATTTCGATTTTTGGCGGGCGCTCCGTAACGATCGCAATATCCAACCCGTACTTTTCGCGGATATGTGCGCCTAACGCGTCGCGGAATCGCTTTGTCAGGTTCAGATACACATTTCCTCAATCCCGTGAATCTATTTCACCATCTACAATTAACACGGAAGACCGAAATACGGATTTGGTGTTGTGCAATCTCGATGAAATTTATGCGGCGGGTTTCCTCGTCCACGCGCCCAGAATGGCGCCCATTAAGCACAACCCCACCAACGCGTAAAATTCGTTGATGGCAAATAGCTGTCTAGGCCGCATTTCATACATGTATGTGGTGTATGTCACGGGACCCAGAAATCCGATCCATATAAGTATACCCAGCGCTGCGCCACGTGCAGCTGTGTCGGCATTTCGCCAGGCGCAAAGTTGTGCTAATACAAACGCGATAACCAGATTCAGAACAAACGAGATGATGTATGGCGCGATGGGATTCGAACCGCTGGCCTGCTCCGGAGTAATATGTTCAAGTGCCATCCACGGTTTGCTGAACAGCACTGCGAACCACACCGCGCCCAGCAACCAATAAGCTAGCGCGGCTACAAACACCGCCACATAATTCGGCCTCATTTATCTCCTCCTTCAAATGGCAATAGAGCGATCTCAGAATTCCATGGACACGTGCGGAAGAGTCTTATGTTTGTTACGGGATGATGTCAAGTTTTTGAGGGGCGCTGGTATTCTATTTGCATGCCAGCGCAGGAGAATGGAGCGGAGATCCGATTATTTACCGAGCAAGACGCTCGGGCGCTTTGGGATTTGCGCATGCTGGCACTTGAGACCGATCCCTGGTCTTTCGTGGATTCGCCGGAGGAACTGCACGCTATTTCCGTGGAAGAATTTGTCACGCGCTTGCGTGCTGACCATGCCGAAAACTTCATTGTCGGCGCGTTCGTAAGGGACAGCGCTGTCGGAATGGTCGGCTGTTATCAAGAAGTGCCCTTAAAACGTCGGCATAAAGCCTGGATATGGGGCGTCTTCGTCAATCCTTCCGCACGCGGGCGTGGAATCGCTAGATCACTAATGCAGGCTGCAATAGCACGTGCCAAGGCCATCGACGGCTTAGACATGGTTATGCTAACAGTGGCGGTCGACCAACCGGCTCCGCGAAAGTTGTACGAATCCCTCGGATTTCGCTCTTTCGGCGTCGAGCCGAAAGGAATAAAAATTGGCAATCAGGCCCACGACGAAGAGCACATGGTCCTCGAATTCAGGAAGTAGCCATATAAATGGCCAATGTTTGACACCTTTTAGCGCCGCCGCTACTATCAATTAGCCACTTCATTTGCCGTTCTGGATCTTCTCGTACGGCGAAAGACCCCATGAAACTTGCCTATTTTGACTGCTTTTCGGGTATCAGCGGCGACATGACGCTCGGAGCGCTTGTGGACGCTGGCTGTTCCGCGGACTTGCTGCGTGGGGAATTAAAATCCCTGCAAGTTCCAGGTTGGACTTTGACCACAGAGAAGGTCTGGAAGAACGGCATGGCCGCCACCCATGTACGCGTCCGGACTGAAGAACGGCAAAAACATCGTTCACTCACGACCATTCTTGAAATTTTGAACAATTCAAATCTGGCTCCGCCAGTTCGAGAACGCGCTTCGCGCATTTTTCAAAAACTTGGTGAGGCCGAAGCGCACGTTCACGACGCGCCCCTTGAAAAAGTTCATTTCCATGAAGTTGGTGCCGTCGATGCGATTGTTGACATTGTTGGATCATGTATAGGATTTCATGCTCTGGGCATTGAGCGCTTTGCATGTTCGCCGCTGAATGTTGGTGGCGGCACGGCAAAAATGGCTCACGGCGTGTTGCCTGTACCCGCGCCGGCGACAGCCAGACTTTTGCAAGGCGCGCCGACCTTCTCGAATGGCGTGCAGCGTGAACTGGTGACTCCCACTGGCGCGGCCATCGTCGCAACATTATGCCTTTCTTTCGGGCCACAACCGCCCATGACTGTTTCCGCCATCGGTTACGGCGCCGGAACGGCCGATCTCGAAGGACAACCGAACGTCGTACGCATCATGATTGGTGAATCCCCCGACAAAACGTCGTCCGCGAACGATCAAGAAATTTCCATCATCGAAGCCAACCTCGATGATATGAACCCGCAAATCTATGGCTACGTTCTGGAAAAAGCATTATCGGCGGGCGCTTTGGATGTGTACACCACCGCATTGCAGATGAAAAAGAATCGCCCCGGTACGTTGCTGACCGTTTTGTGCCGACCCGAAGACACCGACACGTTGATGTCGCTTATTTTCGCCGAGACCACGACATTCGGCATACGCTCGCACCGGGAGCAACGCCGGGCCTTGCCGCGGGAGTGGGTGAACGTTTCTACCACTTATGGCTCGGTGCGCATCAAACTGTCACGCTCGAATGGGCACATTCTGCACGTCACACCAGAGTATGATGATTGCCGCAAACTTGCCGTCGAAAAACAAGTTCCATTGCAACAAGTAATCAGCGAAGCCTTACGTGCGTATCAAGCCGGCGAAAAAGCTAGCTAAATTCACGCATCAATTTATTTATTTGGAAGCGCTGGACGGACTAATCAGCTGGCGCAAAATATTGAGCACTTGTATCCGGAAGACTTAGGTCAAAATAGAGGAAATGGCGTCCGCAAAACCGAAGTATTACATCACTACTCCGATTTACTATGTAAACGCGCGTCCGCACCTCGGGCACACGTACACCACCATCGCCGCGGACGCTATCGCGCGCTATAAACAGATGCGCGGATTCGACGTGCTCTTCCTGACCGGCACCGATGAGCACGGCCAAAAAGTCGAGCGCTCTGCGAAGAATAACAACGAATCGCCGATTGATTTCGTCGATCGCGTGTCCGCAGAATACCGCGACCTCTGGAAAGAGTTGGGCCTGCGTGTCGACCGGTTCATTCGCACCACCGAAACCCGCCACGCTCACGCCGTACAGCATCTGTTTCGTGAGATTCAAAACAACGGCTACGTCTATAAGGGGCATTACGAGGGGAATTACTGCGTCTCCGACGAAATGTATATCGACGACTCCACCCCGGGCGCGACTTGTCCGGAATGCGGCCGCGTCACCGAACGCGTCAAAGAAGAAAATTACTTTTTCCAGCTTTCAAAATTTGAAAAGCCACTCCTGAACTATTACGAACAACACCCGGACTTCATCCAGCCGGAAGCTCGCCGCAACGAAGTAATTTCTTTTGTTCGCGGCGGTTTGCGTGATCTTTCCATCAGCCGCACAACATTAAAGTGGGGAATCCCCTGGCAGGGCGACGAGAAACATGTTTTCTACGTATGGTCCGACGCGCTGACGAATTACATCACTGCCGTGGGCTACCCCGTCCGGAAAGATGAATTCGCCCGCTATTGGCCGGCCGATGTGCATCTGGTCGGTAAGGAAATCATCCGTTTCCACGCGGTGTACTGGCCCGCATTCCTGATGGCTGCGGGTCTGGACCTGCCCAAAAAGATTTTTGCTCACGGCCATCTCTTGTTCCAGGACGAGAAAATGTCCAAATCGCGCGGCAATATTCAATCCGCGCAGCCCATCGTCAGCGTCTTGGGTGTAGACGCCTTGCGCTACTTCCTGCTGCGTGAAATTGTTTTCGGAGGAGACGGCGGCTTCAGTCGCGAGGCGCTGATCGCTCGCTACAACAGCGATCTTGCGAACGGCCTCGGCAATCTTGCCAGCCGCACCGCGGCGATGATTGATCGCAGTTTGGGCGGAAAAATTCCCAAGGCCACTGAGCTTCAGCCGCAAGACCAGGGACTCGCCAAAGTCGCGCAAGCCTCCATCGCTGAGGCCCTCGAACACTATGATAAATTCGAATTCTCGCGCGCACTCGAATTGATCTGGTCTATCATCGCCGCCGCCGATAAATATCTCACCACCGAACAACCCTGGAGTCTGGGCACTTCCGACGCGGACCAGCAACGTCGCGGAACAATTTTGTGGGTGACCGCCGAAGTTTTGCGCATCGTAACTGCACTAGCACACCCGATTCTGCCCGAAAGCACTGCCAAGGTTTGGAAGCTTCTTGGACAAACCGGAAATTTAGCATCGCTCGAATTAGACACTCTGCGCTGGGGCCAACTCTTACCGGGCGTAAAGCTCGGAGAACTTCAAGCTTTGTTTCCGCGCGTCGAAAAAACCGAAGCAATGGAGAGGATCGAAGCCATGGAAAATCAGTCACAAAAACCGGCCGCTGCACCAGCATCAGCCGCACCCGCAAATGCACCCACTGCGGCTGCTGCTCCAGCCGCGGCACCCGCAGCCACGGAAAAAATCGGCATTGAAGACTTTGCCAAGGTCGAAATGCGCGTCGGGCAAATTCAAACCGCTGAACGCATCGCAGGCGCGGACAAATTGCTGAAACTCACCGTGGATATCGGCACGGAAGTGCGCCAAATCTGCGCCGGCATCGCCCAGTTTTACGAACCGGCAAAACTAATTGGCCGCAAAGTGGCAGTAGTTACGAATCTCGCCCCACGCAAACTGCGCGGTGTCGAATCCAACGGCATGATCGTCGCGGCGGCTGTCGGCCCGGAAGGAAGGCCGGTCCTCGCTGGTTTCCTGGAAGATGTGGAAGTCGGCGCCCGCCTCAAGTAGCATCCCTTGCAAATGGAACTAGTCGACTCTCACGCCCACATCGATTTCCCCCAGTTTGCGGACGATCGCGAAGCCATGTTGGAGCGGGCCCGACTCGTGGGGGTATCGGCGCTGCTGGCGATCGGCACCGGGCCCGGGCCGGAGAAATTAGATTCCGCGCTGCCCTACGCGGATCAATACGACTGGATCTACGCCAGCGTCGGAATTCATCCGCATGAAGCGAAGCAAGTCACACCGCAGCACGTCGAAAAACTCGCGATCCTCGCAAAACATCCCAAAGTAATCGCTTGGGGCGAAATTGGACTGGATTATTTTTACGATCACTCCCCGCGCGATGTCCAGCATCAGGTATTCCGCGACCAAATGGCTCTGGCCCGCGACGCCAAACTCCCCCTCATCATTCACTGTCGCGATGCCTGGCCCGATTGCCTTGCGCTCATCGAAGAAGTCTGGCGCCCCACAGGGCTCGGCGGCATCCTGCATTGTTTCACCGGCACGATCGAGGAAGCCCGACGCGGCCTCGACGCCGGCTTCATGATTTCCTTCGCGGGCAATTCCACTTATCCGAAGACCCACCACATCCGCGATGTCGCAAAGGAAGTCCCTCTTGACCGCATCCTGATCGAAACCGACTCTCCCTACCTCGCTCCTCAACGCTACCGCGGCAAACGCAACGAGCCCGCCTATGTCGCGGAAGTAGCGCGTACGCTCGCGAATGTGAGAAACTTGTCGCCGGAAGAATTCGCCGCCTCCACATCAGCAAATTTTTGGCGTTTCTTCCAGCTTGTCCGGCCGCCAGAATCTCCGGCCGCTACATTTTGATGCGGCAAAGTTGGGCCGCATGATTCGAGCGGTGCCAGGAGGAATCCCATCGCGCTGCTAACCGCTAAGGAGATCTTCGATCTAGTCCGCGACGATCTCGTCCTCGTCGAAGAGGAACTTTCACGGCAAAGTGCTACCGCATTCGAACCAGTTTCGGAAATAACCAGCTATCTTCTGGGCGGCGGCGGCAAACGACTGCGCCCGGCGCTGCTCATACTGTGCAATCGCTATGCAGGCGCACGCAGCCCCGGTGCAATTCGACTGGCCGCAGTCGTGGAGCTCCTTCATAGCGCTACGTTGATTCACGACGATGTAATCGATAGCGCAAACACCCGCCGCGGCCGTCCCTCCGCGAATTCCAGATGGGGCAATCACCGTAGCGTTTTGGCTGGCGACTGGCTCTACATGCAGTCCTTCCAGATGGCGCTGGAGGAGCGAAATTTCCGCATCCTCGACGTGTTGATCGACCTCACACAAAAAATGGTGGAAGGCGAGCTCATTCAACTCGAGAAGATCGGCCGCATTGACGTCACCGAAGATGATGCCGTACGGCTTGCGACATACAAAACTGCATGTCTCTTCAGCGGGTGCGCTCGGCTCGGCGCTGTCCTCGCCGGACTCGAGGGAGAAGAAGAAGAGGCCCTCGCGGATTACGGCCGCTACGCCGGTCTGGCCTTTCAACTGGTCGACGATCTGCTCGATTTTACGGCTTCGGCAAAACAACTCGGGAAGCCCGTGCTTAGCGACCTGAAAGAAGGAAAAGTTACCCTTCCGCTCATCTACGCCATGGAAAACGGCCACCGCGACGCTAGAGATCTCGTCATCCAAGTCCTAGAAGAAAAGGAATTTAATTCCGTACGCCCAGAAACGCTGGTCGCACTGGTTCAAGACTCTGGAGCCCTCGGGCGCGCGCGCGAACTCGCTCACGATTACGCCCGCCGCGCGAAAGCTTGTCTGAACGGGCACGCCGACAGCGAGTATGGTCGCGCGCTGATGACCCTTCCGGATTTCATTCTCTCTCGCGAAAATTAATTGCATCACCGCGGATCGCTATGCTTCCTTTTAAAGTCGTCTATCACCCGCGCTACGATTTGAATCTCGGCGCACATGTTTTTCCCTCGCAGAAATTTCGCTGGATCGCCGAAGAACTCCTTAGTTCGGGAATTGCAGGTCCTGGCGATTTTCTTACGCCCCAGCCCGCCTCCGATGAAGATCTTTTGCGGGTACACACCTCTTCATGGGTGAACAAATTAAAAACCGGCTCACTCTCCGCCAGTGAAATTATGAAACTGGAAGTCCCTTACTCGCCGGAGCTAGCGGAAGCGGTCTGGCTAGCCGCAGGTGGCACAATCCTGGCGGCGCAGTCGGCCTTGCGGGATGGGTTCGGGTCGAATTTAAGCGGCGGCTTTCACCACGCCTACGCCAACCACGGGGAAGGTTTCTGCGCGATTCATGACGTCGCCGTCGCGCTTCGTCGTCTGCAAAGTGATGGCGACATCAAGAAAGCCATGATTGTCGACACTGACGTGCACCACGGCAACGGCACCGCGGCCATTTTTACCGGTGATTCTTCGGTCTTCACCATCTCCATCCACCAGGTAAATAATTATCCGGCCGACAAGCCTCCATCCACCGTGGATCTAAATATGCGAGATGGTGCCGGCGACGATGAATATCTTGCCGCTCTAATCCCCACAGTGGAGCGTTGTCTCGATAAATTTGAACCCGACATGATTTTTTACGTTGGCGGCGCAGATCCCTACTCCGAAGATCAGCTTGGAGGTCTTTTACTAACCAAAGCAGGTTTGAAGCGCAGGGATCGTGAAGTATTTGAAGCCGCAAGATCGCGTTCCATTCCGGTTACAACCGCTCTGGCCGGAGGTTATGCGCGGCGTGTGGAAGATACTGTCGCGATCCACGTCAATACCATCATCGCGGCTCGCGAAGTGGCTGAGAAATATCCTCAGTCTACGGAGCGGAAGTCGCAGGGGGCAGGCTCGTAGCTGACGTTTCCAGTGCGCGCCGGGCTGCTGAGGTTAGGTCGCGTTCGAACGTTTCCTCTCCGAATCCTTCCGCGCGATAGGTGACTTTGCCGCGACGATCGATGATGACGACGGTGGGAAGATCGTTGACTGCTAACAGGTGATCCAAACCGTCCGCAAAAACCACCGGCACGTGCGGTTTTACTTCTTCCAGGTACGGCGCGACTTGGCTTTCGTCATCGTCGCAATCGGCTTCGATAAAAGAAATTTGCTCATTTCCTTTGAACTGTGCCGCGACCCGCTCGAATTGCGGTTCGAGCGCTCTGCATGGGCCGCACCAGGTAGCCCAGAAACTCACTACTAGCACCTCGCCTTTTTTGGCGGCTAGTGGATAAGGCGTTCCATCCGGAGCTTTCCGTAACGTAAATTCGGAAACTTCCCGCGCTCCGGAGTTTTTCTTAGTTTTAGCAGTGCTGGTCGCTTGCGAGACTTGGTCATACGCCCGTAACAGGTAATCACCCAGTCCCTCATCGGAACCATGGGCAATCCGCCACACATTTCCAATCTTTTGGCGAATTTCTCGACGGGTCACCCCGGGGTTCGCGCTATCCGCCAGAGCAAAGGCTCGCGCATATTGCTCAATAGCCGCACTGAAGTCCTTATTCATCTCCGCCACTTCTCCCAGTTTTTCAGCTGCTCCGGCGGTGGGCGACGCCGCGTAACTAGATTCAAAATCCTTTTGCGCCCCCGCCTTATCCTTTAACTTCAGAGATAGCTCCCCACGCAATTGCAAAACGGAAGCGCGGTCACGCACCTTCGCCATCCGCCATTCGTCAGGCGACATTTTCGGCGATTTCTCATCCAGGCTGGTTCGTTCCACAAAGGCCAGCACCCGTCCGGCATAACTAATTGCACGGCGCAGCCCCGCCTCGTCGCCGCTGCGCTGGAGTAGTTGAATTGCCACCAGCGTGATCGACATGTCTTCGGGAGCGAGCGCCACGACGCGTTCCGCATAATCTGCCGCCCGTGCCGTGTCGCGAAGTTGTAAGTTGGCTTCCACCAGCGCGCGATAAATTTGCGGTCGTTGCGGTGAGTCCGGATATTTTACAAGGTACGCTTCCAGGTTGCGGACTAGCGCCGCCCGGTCGTTTCCAGCGTTCGCAATCGCTTGCTGAAGTTCCTCTGCGGCACTTGGGGCTTTTAGGGGCGGGCTGCTTTTCTCAGGGCCCGGGTTCTGCTGTTGCGTGGGGGTAGAAGCACTCGGCTTGTTATCGTTTTGTGCGCACACCAGAGCGGTATTGCTTAAAGTGAGCAAAGTTATCGCCAATATTATGGCGACGAGCAAACCGGGCCTTGGAGCCATGTCTCGATTCTAAGGTATCTACGGCGTACGATGCAGGTTTCACGGATTGGCAGCTCAACAGGATAGTCTGATTGTTATTTCAAGGTCAGACGCTTAAGGGGCCCCGCTAACGTGAATTTCTCCGGAAACAGTGTGCACTTCAATTCGCCCACCCCCATTCCCGGCGTGGGCGCGCAGCGAATGTTTCCCCTGTTCCTCGATTACGATCGGAATATCGGCCTTGATTTCTCCCGAAATCGCGTCCGCGGCAAAACGAAAATTCGAAGTGGGCGGCACATATACGTTGACGCTTCCGGATACCGTTTTGAGATCCCAATACCGGTGTTCACCAGGATCACCGCGAATGATTATTTCGCCCGAAACATCGTGGGCCTTGGCGTCGAATTTAGCGCCCTCTATATCAATTGACCCGCTGGCGTCGTCAGCCTCCACGCGCCCACCCGGATTCACCACCTTCACGGCGCCGCTAAGGGTATGTGCCTGCACATCGCCCTTCGCGTTGTTGATGGTTACTTCTCCGGAAGCGCTCGAGGCCCGTACATCCCCACCAACATCATTGGCGTCTACTGAGCCGCTCATGGATGTCAGTTGCGCGTCCCGTTCAATTTGTTCCACGCGTATGGAGCCCGAGGCTCCCTGCGCGGTGACAGGTCCACGCACATTTCGGATGTTCAGTGCGCCGGACACCACGGTCAAATTCATTTCCGTGTCATGCGGCACTTCGATCTTGTACGCGATAGTCAAATTCCGCATGTTCGAGAAATGTTTTCCAACCCGAATGGTGTCGCCTCTCTGCTCAATTCCCGGGTTCGCCAGCGTCTCATTCAGCCGTTCTTGGGGTTTATCAAACCCCATGCCGCTGGCGCGCACATCTCCGTGCACGTGCACTTGCCCATCGGCGCTCCCGCTAATTTCCACGTCGCCCGTTGGATTGCTCAGCTCCAACCGCGTGTGTCCGGTAACAGTAAAGGTTTTACCAAATGAGCCGCTTGCGCCCGCGCCTGCGTAGCAACCTGCGAGTGCAAAAGCGGCCGCCGCTATGAAAGCGTGAAACGCATTCTTGTGAGCACTCCTCACGGGTCTCCTTGCAAAGGCCAGCCTTTCCGGCTTAATGGTTAATACTTGTACCTATTATGGGTACGTAGGGAAAGGAAATTATGTTCCGCGCTGCATTTTTACCGGGGATTGGTTAGCTTTGGTAAGGCTCTCATTCAGAGACCCTTGGCGATAACCCTCGAGATCCAGCGCCACATAAGTGAACCCGGCCTTTTTCAGCCCTTGAACCATTTTTGCCGCCATATTTTCGGAAAATGCCAGTGGCATTTCTTCCGGGCTGATTTCGATACGCGCCAATTTGTCATGCAAACGGACTCGAAACTGCCGAAATCCTAGCTCTCGCAAAGCTGATTCGCCCCGCTCCACAAGCGCAAGCCGCTCCGGCGTCACTTCCGTTCCGTACGGGAGGCGCGAAGATAAGCAGGCTGACGCTGGACGGTCCCAGGTGGGTAATCCCGCCCGTTCAGAGAGCATTCGAATTTCAGCTTTCGTCAGACGCGTATCCAGCAGCGGAGCTAGTACCCGGTGTTCGCTCGCCGCTCGATGACCGGGCCGAAAATCCAGCGTGTCGTCGGCATTCACGCCATAACAAACCGCTTCGAACTTTCGCTCAATAGCTAGCTTATCCAACACGTCAAACAGCTCATCTTTGCAGTAATAGCAGCGGTCTGCCGCATTCGCGCGATACGCAGGACTATCCATCTCATGCGTTTCGACGAATTCATGATGCACGTGCAATTTAGTAACAAAATCTTCCACCATGGCGCGGTCGTACGCGGAAAAACTCGGCGACAGCGCCGTTACGGACAGCGCCCGTTCGCCCAGTGCCCGTTGGGCAGCCCACGCAAGATAGGCGGAGTCCGCCCCACCAGAAAGCGCCACGATGATCGAGCCGCAATCCGCCAGACGAGCGAGTAGCTGCTCCTCTTTTTGCTCTGCCGTGAGCGAACTTTGTTCCCTCTCACGAATTCGAATTAGTGCATTCCCCATACCGACCGAGTATATCCCACGGACAATCTAAACAACTCCGGTGAGCACTGTACTCCTTCACTTGAAATCGAGCAGCACATCCACCATGGCAGTCTCGGCATCCGGCTGTAACCAGTGTCCCACCGACTCGTAATGCACCGGCAGATCGACAAAAATCTGCTCCCGATGGACCTGCAGTTTCAGAAGGATGTCCTCATACTTGGTCTTGTCGAAAACATCCCCGCTTAAAATTGGCCATGCCGCGCGCAGGCGCTTCTCGCCGGTGGGTGACATTCCCGTCAAAACCAGTTTTCCAAACTTATATGGTCGCCCCTCAGAAATATTGATTCGGTACGAAACGGTGTGGGCCTGATCGTCATATTCGGCCACCGGTTCGACCTTCGCGTCCAGGTAACCTCGATGTCCGTATTCTTCCTGCACTCGCGTCCACGCTGCCTCGATCGCCAGCCCATTCGCTACATCGCCTTCTTTCATGCCGATCAGAGCACTCATAGTGAAGCCTGAGAGCACCGTATTTCCGCTCCATTGCGCACCCTTCCAGTGGTAGGTAGGGCCCGGCGTGATGGGCACAAACACCGGAATTTGGTCTGGCAGTTTTTGGTTTGGATTACCACTTAGCCGAATTTCTGGCGGACCGAGTTTTGCGCGCAAAAAACCTTTTTGCAGATAAAGCGGCTTCACCTGTTCCGCTAAAAATAAATCTATGACCATCCGCGAATATGTTTTCCCTTGCACTTCGCCGAGATGCTGCCGCAGTTCTTTGGAACCTGCCAGCACAGGATCGCCAAATTCTATTTTCGCGATCTGCAGCACGACATCCGCGATTCGAAACTCCTGCACCGTACCTTCGCCAAGCGGATTGCTAATGACCTGATATTCCACCTTCGTATTCATGCCGCGGGATGCGATTAAATCAGTCACGATCGAGGCCACTTTGTCGTCGGTTGCGCCACCTTCCGGCACGGTTCCGTCGTAGAAAGGTAAAACTTTGCGGATCGCGTCCGCCAACTCCCCATCCGTAAACCACGGAATATTGTCGAAGTACGCGGGAATTCTGGGCGCTTCTACCAGCTTGAACGTCAGGTACAGGCCGTCTTCTTTGGATTGAAACGCATAATTCACATTAGAAAACAGCCCAGTTTGTACCAGGCGATCCGCCGCCGCTTGCAAGTGCTGCTTTCCAACAGCGCTCCCGACGCTCAGCCCAGACAGTGCGATGACTTGGTCTGCGTTTAGGTGCTTAACGCCGTCGGCGTGAATCGCTTTCAGCGTAGCAGTGGTGTTATCGGAGGTTTGCGCGAAGACCGGCACAACCGGAGCGGCCATTAGAAGGGAACTCAGACAAATAAAAATAATGGACAAAACGGATCCTCGACCCATCGTTTTATTCTAACGGAAAAGCCCGGGAATTTTTTGTGAGCAGAAGGTCTATTCGACGGTCACGGATTTCGCAAGGTTTCTCGGCTGGTCGACGTCACACCCTCGCCGGACCGCGATGTGGTAAGCAAGTAGTTGTAATGGGATTATTTCAAGCAACGGTGAAAGCAGTTCCGGCGCAGGCGGCAACTCAATAATGTGATCGGAAGCCGCGCGCGCCAGGTGATCGTTCTCCGTCGCGATTGTAATTACAATGCCGTCCCGCGCTTTCACTTCCTGGATGTTCGACACGCTCTTTTCATAACGCGTCATGGAATCAGGATCGCTCTCATCGCGAGTCGCCAGCACCACCACCGGAAGGTTCTCATCAATCAACGCATTTGGCCCGTGCTTCATTTCTCCGGCCGGGTAACCCTCCGCATGGATATATGAAATTTCCTTGAGCTTTAAGGCGCCTTCCAGGGCAATCGGGTAATGAATACCGCGGCCGAGGTAGAGAAAGTCGCTGTAGCGAAACAGTTGGCGCGCGAGATTTTCGTAAATTCCTTTTTCGTCTGTTTGCAGCACGCGTTCCATTTTGTGCGGAATTCGAGTGATCTCCTGCATCAGTTTAATGGCGCATTCGGAGCTGACTTTTCCGCGCACTTGGCCAAGGTAACCGGCCAGCAGAAATAGCGCGGTGAGCTGCGCCGTGAATGCCTTGGTGGACGCGACGCCGATCTCCGGCCCCGCATGAGTCGGGATGGTTCCTGCCGCTTCCCGGGTGATCATGGAGCCCATGACGTTGCAGATGGCCACCGTGGGCGAACCTTTCAGTTTGGCTTCGCGTTGAGCCGCGAGGGTGTCGGCCGTTTCTCCGGATTGGCTGATGCAGACCGTTAACGTCTTGGAGTCCAGAATGGGGTCGCGATAACGAAACTCGCTGCCGTAATCGACTTCAACAGGAATGCGGGCCAGCCGTTCGATCATGAATTTGGCGGCCAGTCCGGCGTGCCAGCTCGTTCCGCAGGCGACGATGCGCACATTTTCAAAGGTGCGAAATTGGTCCTCGGAGATTTTCATTTCATCCAGGAAGATTTTGCCGGTATCTTGCGAAATTCGGCCGAGCAGAGTGTCGCGCACGGCCCGCGGCTGCTCAAAAATTTCCTTCTGCATGAAATGCTTGTAGCCCCCCTTTTCCACCATGATGGGGTCCCACGCGACGTGCTGGGTGGACCTTTCGACCTTACGGCCATCGTGATCCATGACTTTTACGCCGTCGCGCGTGAGCACCGCGATGTCGCCATCGGCGAGGAAGAACATGTCGCGCGTGTGTTCCAACAGCGCGGGGATATCACTGGCCACGAAATATTCCCCGTCGCCAATTCCAATCACCGACGGAGGGCCCAAGCGCGCCGCCACGATTTTCATCGGTTCCTTTGCGGACAGGAACACCAGCGCGTAGATCCCGCGGAGTTCCTTGAGAGATTTGCGGACCGCCTCTTCAAGCGGCGTGTTGTTGGCGGAATGTTTTTCGACGAGATGCGCCACGATTTCGGTGTCGGTCTCGGTTACAAATTTGTGCCCCTCGCGCTGAAGTTGCTCCTTTAATTCCAGGTAATTCTCAATAATTCCGTTGTGCACCACCACGATCTGTCCGCTGCAGTCACGATGCGGGTGAGCATTTTCTTCCGTAGGCCGCCCGTGCGTGGCCCAGCGCGTGTGCCCAATGCCATAGGTACCTTCAATCGGGGATTTGGCGATGGCTTCTTCCAGGTTGCGGAGTTTGCCCGCGGCGCGGCGGATTTCCAGCTCGCCGTCCTTGGTGACTACCGCGATCCCGGCGGAGTCATAGCCGCGATATTCCAGTTTCCGCAGGCCCTCGACGATGACCGGAACGACTTTTTTAGGCCCGATATAACCGACAATGCCGCACATGAAAGAGGCTCCTGTTTATACTTCAAGGTTAACATGTGGCAAAAGTGCCAGACAAAATCCAGGAGAACATGTCGCGAATGAGGTTATGTGTATTGGGCAACGCTTCGATAGCCGCTGGATTTCCGAATTAGTCGATAATTTCGAAGCGGTATTCTTCGATAACCGGGTTAGTTAGCACGTCTTTCGAGATGCGCTCTAGTTGGCCGTGGGCCTCTTCGCGGGTCCAACCGCCGAGATCCAGCACAAAAAATTTCCCCTGCCGGACGTCCTTCACTTCGGCATAACCCAAGCCGGCGAGCGCGTGTTGGATAGTTTGGCCCTGGGGGTCGAGCACGGTGCGTTTCGGCATAACCCAGACGTGTGCTTTCATTAGCGGATTATAACATTTACGTCCGTGGCGCAACCGAGCAGGCTGCCGTCTCGCCTCTGCGCAAATCAAAAAAAACGAAGGGTGCCCCACCATCGATTTTCAAGGTGGGGCGTGAATTTTCCAAGAATTATCCGTGCGCCCCATTCCAACGTCTTCGCTCGAGATCACCTCAATGCCGAGGTAGCTTTTCCGACGCGCTGGAGAGCCAGCTTATCGTGGTCTTTGACGAACGCGTGTTCGAAACTCATTTTCGCGATGCGTTTTAGTTCCGCTTCTCCCAATCCCATTCGACGGGCGTTTTCATATTCGGATCGCAGGTTGGTGTGAAACATCGCAGGATCATCAGTAGACAGCACCACTGGAATCCCATGACGAAATAGTTTCGGCAATGGGTGTTGCTCGATTTGTGCTGCAGGAAGACCCAGTTGCTTTGCTAGCGCCCCGGTCCTGATGTTGCTTTGCGGACAAATTTCCAGAGGGATGCGCCGTTCGGCCAGCAAATTCATTAAGGACGGGTCACGGACCGCCGCTATGCCGTGACCGATACGCTCGGCTCCGAGCAGTTCGATGGCTTGGCGGATTTCTTCCGGTCCGCCAAATTCGCCCGCGTGCATCAGTCGGTGCAGGCCAATGGTTCCGGCCTTTTCGTAAATGGCTCGGAATTCCTTGGCGGGGATGCTCAATTCGTCGCCGCCGATTCCGAACGCCACGATAGATTTCGAGCCGCATCGTTCGGCAGCTTCCACGACTTTCATGGCTGCGTCAGCCCCGAATTGCCGAACGGCGTCAAACACGAAGTTAAGTTGCAGACCGCGGCTACGAAGAGATTCGGCGGCTGCGATGATCGCTTCGAAGTTTTTTTCGGGCGATTGATGGCGCAGTACCATCACCCCGACCGAGAGAGTGATTTCAGCGTAAACGACATTTTGCGCCAAGAGCTGTTGGCCAAGACCGCGGAGCGCCAATGCAAAATCTTCCGGAGCTCGAAGCAGGGAGGAGACCCATTTGAAGGTTTCAATGAATTCCAAAAAATCGCGATAGGCGTAGCGCTGCAGAACATCTTGTGTGGATGCGGGGACACCGTATTTTACGGCTAGCGCGCAGACTGTTTCCGGTTGCAGCGAACCCTCCAGGTGCAGGTGCAGCTCAGCCTGGGGCATCGCCAGGAAATCGGCGGAGAGCACACGGGATTGCATTTCCTGCTTCAATGGGGAAGTTGCGGCCGGCCGGCATTGACCCACGCGGTTAGCCAATAGGAACCCACGTCCGTTGCGGCATCGGACAGTTGTCGTATCAAAATTACCGCTGCCGCGTTATAGAAGTGATCGAAGTACTCATCGTTATAAGAATTCTCGCCACGTTTGGAGTTTCGGTCCGCCAACAAAATTGTTTCCAGCCAACTATGCGAGCTCAGGCAGGCTTCGAACGCGTGATCCGTCGGGTCACTGATAAACGCGGCATCATTCGGCCGCATCGGAAAAAAAGAAGAGTAACGATCAATCAGCGTCGTGCCAAAACGCTCGTCGATCCCGGTTTGGCCTGTGAGATGCCCATCGAAATCTTCGGTAGTATTAAATGGATCGTGGGCTTCGGCAACGTAATTAGCGAGAACGGCAGCGTCGAGTTTGGCTTCGTCCCAATGCCCGGTCTTTATGTCTTCGGTTAGTTTCTGGCTGTAGACGCCGATTTGCCAAGGTAGCAAGCCGTTGGCTTGGAGCTTGGTTTTTCCATATTTAGCTACTGCCGCTTTGTAGTTTCGCGGGAGCGCGTCGTAAGGGAAGCGCCCGTATTTATCGAGGAACAGAAAGTGATTATGACGCTCCGCTGCCCTGGTGGCGATGGTATCGAGTGGGTCGGTGACGTGTTGAGATAAGAGCGCGCGGTTAGACTCGAAAAAAGCGCGAATATCTGCCGGTAAAGTATCGATGGCTTTATTTACCACCAGCTTGTTGCCGTTGCGGCCCCAGGCCCGGGCGCTGTGTGGCAAAACTACAAAGATCACGGCTACACTGAGGAACCGCGTGCGACGTAATGTTGTTCTGTAGCGCGTCGGCGACATGACGGTATGCGGCCTCAGTGTGCGTTGCTTACTCTTTTATGGTCGGGCCACGGCTCGCAAGGTGCTGCGCTTCCGCCCGTAGTTGTAGTAAATCACAAGTCCGATGACCATCCACACAAAGAAACGAATCCAGTTGGTGATCGGAAGGCCTGCCATCAGCAGCAGGCAGGTCAAGATCGTGAGGATTGGTGCAATCGGGCCGCCCGGAGCGCGAAATGCCCGCCGCCGTTCCGGCTCGCGATAACGCAGAATCAAAACTCCCCCCGCCACCAGAGCGAACGCAAATAGCGTCCCAATATTTGATAAATCCGCCAGCGTTCCGATATCCAGCAGACCGGCTGGAATACCCACGACGATGCCGGCCATCAACGTCGAAAAATCTGGGGTCCGAAATCTCGGATGCACACGACTGAAAATCCGCGGCAATAGTCCGTCGCGAGACATTGCAAACCACACTCGCGCTTGCCCCAACTGAAAAACCAACAGTGACGAAATCATCCCCAGCAGCGCGCCGATCAGCACCACCAGTCGCACCCCGGTGAAATGCAACTTCTTCAGCGTATTTACGACCGGAGCGGCATCATCCAAGAGCGTTTGCCAGGGCACCAGTCCAGTCAGTACCACCACCACGCCAATATAAAGCAGCGTGCACACAATCAACGTCGCAATAATCCCGATAGGCAAATCACGTTGGGGCCGTTTGCATTCTTCTGCGGCGGTAGAGACCGAGTCAAATCCAATGTACGTAAAAAAAACGATCGAGCCCCCTGTCAAAATACCTGGCCACCCATTGGGTGCGAAGGGATGCCAGTTAGCGGGATGTACCAGGCGCGACGCAAACGCAATAAAGACCAGAATCGCGGTGATTTTTAGCAACACCATTATGTTGTTCGCGCCCGCCGATTCCCGGATTCCGCGAATTAGAATTACTGTGAGCAACATGACAATCAGAAACGCCGGAAAATTAAATCCAAAGTGCCACCCGGGATCCAGCAGCATATTCCCTTGAAAGTCCGACATTCCGGTCGGCAGATAAGCCGGAGAAATCCATCGCGGGTTGGGATGGACGCCAAAAAAATCAAGCAGATCGACGATGTGCGCCGAAAATCCCACGCACACCGCCATGTTGCTGACCGCATATTCCAGAATCAAATCCCAGCCAATGATCCACGCAACCAATTCGCCCATGGTCGCGTAGGTGTAGGTGTACGCGCTTCCGGCAATGGGAATCATTGCCGCCAGCTCCGCGTAACACACCGAAGCAAACCCGCAGACAATCGCCACTAGCACAAACGACAATGCAATCGCTGGACCAGCACCCGGCCGCCCAAACGAGGCCGAATGGTGAATCAAATACTCAAGAAGGGGAGCGTTAAGGATGGACGATGCTTGCAGTTGCTGCCCGGCGATCGCCGTTCCGATCACCGTAAAAATTCCCGAGCCAATCACCGCGCCGATTCCCAGCGCCGTCAGACTGACCCAGCCCAATGATTTTTTTAGTCCAACTTCGGCGTTCTCAGAATCCGACAACAGTTGATCAATGCTCTTGCAGCGGAAGATATCTGTTGCCACGCACACGCTCCGGTCGATCTTGGGTTCCCCGGCTCAACTGGACGGAAACCAATCCAATTTGCGCGGCGAGGATGGAAGGCTGTTGCGCCTCAATGTACCTTGCCAAGACAGGAGACGCAACAACGCGGTGCAGCCGGGGCTCCGAGTCCTATGCTAGTTCGAGTTGCGCGTAGCGCTCGATAAATTTCTTGGTGCCGCGGCCCGGAAAACTCACCGAAACGCGCCGGTCTTCATCGTCGCCTTCGACGCCCACAACGGTTCCAGTCCCAAACGTCGGATGCCGAACTTTTCGTCCTAGCATTGGATTAGCATCGGCTCCCCGTTTTAATGGTGGCCGGCTGAAAGAGCTCGGACTACCTTGCCGCCGCTGCGACGACGGGACGGTCTTCGGTCCGCTCCGTACGCGCTGCAAGAATTCTTCCGATGAATAGGAATATTCTGGGTCAAGCTCATAACGCCTTTTCTCGCCGATTTCCGACATTGAACCACGAACCGTATCCACCAGCTCGCTGGGAATTTCCGTCAAAAATCTGGATTGTATCGACGCTCGCATCTGTTGCTCATTCCCAAAAACGCGGCGGTACAGCGCTCGGCTGAGTGTCAGCGATTTGCGCGCCCTCGTCATTCCCACGTAACAAAGTCGCCGCTCTTCTTCGATGCCTTTTTCTTCATTGAGCGATCGACTGTGCGGGCAAATGCCTTCTTCAAGCCCGGTCAAAAACACATGATCGAACTCCAGCCCCTTCGTGCTGTGCAGCGTGATCAACGTGACGCCGGGTTTGCCTTCGAACGAATCAGCGTCGCTCACCAGCGCCGCGGCATCTAGAAAATCCGCAAAAGTTTCACCGGCGTCCATGCTTTCGGCCACGGCGCGGGTCAGCTCCTCGAGGTTTTCAATGCGCGCGACGTCGTCCGGTGTGTTGCGATCTTTGAGCATATCCATGTAACCCGTTTCATCCAGAATGGTGTGGAGGAAATCCGCAGGCTCTTTCTCCCTTAGCGCGGATTGCAATTTCACGATCATTTCCTGAAACACCTTCAACGGCGTAACCGCCCGGCCGCCGGCGGCTCCCGAAACAAACATGCCGATTGCGGCCCACAGCGACGGGCCATCCGCTCGCGTTGTTTCGCGCAGAGCGTCTAAAGTAGTTTTACCGATGCCGCGCGGCGGAACATTGAGCACCCGAAGCAGCGACACATCATCATCCGGATGCATCGCCAGTCGCACATACGCCAGCGTATCCTTTACCTCCGCGCGATTATAAAAACTGAAACCTCCCACCAGCTTGTATCGCAATCCCCTTCGTCGGAAAGCTTCTTCGAAGGCCCGCGATTGAAAATTCGTGCGGTATTCCACAGCGCAGGTCTGTGAGGGATCATCGCCGATGAGGCGTTCCAGTTCCCCGGCAACAAATTCCGCTTCGGTCTGTGCGTCACGTGCTTCGAAATAACGCAGATGCGAGCCTTGACCATTCTCGGCCGTAAGGATTTTGCCGAGGCGTTCAGGATTATTGCCCACTACCGCGCCAGCGGCATCGAGGATTTGCTGCGTCGAGCGATAATTCCGCTCTAGCTTGATCACCTTAGCGTCTGGAAAATCGCGCGAAAAACTCAGCAGGATCGAAACGTCCGCGCCACGCCAACGGTAAATCGACTGATCTTCGTCCCCCACCACGCACAGATTGTGTTTCGGGCCGGTCAGCAGCCTGAGCAAATCATATTGCACGCGATTGGTGTCTTGATACTCGTCGACAAGAATGTATTGGAAGCGCGCCTGCCACTTCTCGCGTACCTGCGGAGATTCGCGCAGCAGCTTTACCGTTCGCAGCAGTAGGTCGTCGAAGTCCAGTGCGGCGCTTTGCTTCAATTGCTTTTCGTAAGCCGCGAAAATGTCCGCTACGTGACGGCCGTTTTTATCGATGGCTTCGGCGCGAATAGACTCCGGTGTCTTCCCATGGTTTTTGGCGTGACTGATGCGGCTCAGTACATTCCTGGGAGTCAACATGTCATCATCAATCTTCAGAGTCGCCATGACCAACTTCACGGCAGCCAGCTGATCATCGTCGTCGTAAATCACGAAATCGCGCGGGAGCCCGGCGTTGGCGGCTTCGCGGCGCAAAAACCGAGCGCACAACGAATGAAATGTGGAAAGCCATGGCGAAGACGGCGGCACTCCAGCTCGCAGCAACAGGTCCGCGACACGGCTTCGCATTTCCTGAGCAGCCTTGTTGGTGAAAGTTACCGCGAGAATAGATTCCGAAGGCACTCCGTTGGCAATCAAGTTGGCCATGCGGAAAGTGATGGCCCGGGTTTTGCCGGTGCCTGCGCCTGCCAGGATGAGTAAGGGGCCTTCTGTCGTTTCTGCCGCGATACGTTGTTCCGGATTTAATTCTTCCAGAAGACTTAGCATTCGTCCGTTAGTTTCAGAAATGTTTTGCACCTATTCATCGTAGCCGAGCGTTTCGGTACGCGCAAACCGGGATTTATTCAGCAAATCAGGCGCGGAATAAAAGTTGACGCGAAAGAAGAGAAAGTTATTTTCCGGTGGGTCTGCCCAAGTCAATTTCAAAATATGTCAGCGAACGATTATTCTCCATTACAACAATATCTGGCACATATAAGCGTGCCCCATCCAATAAATCAAATTGTCCTTGAAGATCGAAATACAAAAGCCCTTGAACACTGCTGTGGGGAGCAATCACGTTCGCCGGAACACCCGCAGTTTCCGCTTGCTGTTCCAGCTCCGTCCAATGCTTGTCATTGTTATGAGGGATGCTTACCGGAAGCGGGATTTTCGAGCGCGATTTCGACGGGTCCTTTCCTCCGGGCTTCAATACTTCGTCCGCCACCTGGCCGGCAGTCAGGGCCTTCGACTCCTGTCGGTTGTCCTGGTCAAGTTGAAACGATAAACGAATTCGATCCAGGCTCACTTTCATGCTTTCATTCGAATCATTACGAAACACGACATGCATCGCCACGATCCCCGCGGCAAATGGCGATTTCTTCGGGAATTTCTCTTTGTATAATGCGGCGTCCGTCCAGGGTTGCGCCGAAATCGTGAGCCCTTCATGCGTTTCTAGAGACGCCGTTTTCAGCGACGCTCGCTGGCCCCCACTCTGTTGAGCATCGGCATACGTCCCGGTCATCAAACACGCCGCCAAAAAGGGAACTGCCCCGGATAGGTTACGCATCGCGTTATAATAAACCTTTCTCATCTGACGCCTTCGATTCCAGGGCGATGTACGGGGTTGCCCCCGCGCTGGCGCACTATAACACTTGCGGGTAAACAGACCGGAGCACTTTCAGTGTATTACATTTATAGCTTACTTTTGGGTATAGCTGCTGTTGTGCTCACGCCGTATTGGCTTGTGCAGGGACTCCGGCACGGCAAATATTTCTCAAATCTTCTCGAACGCCTCGGCTTTTCGTATCCATCCTTCAGAACAGATCCAAATTCCCAAGGTGCAATTCTTTTGCATGCTGTCTCTGTCGGCGAAGTCCTGTCCGGAATATCTTTGGCGCGCAGACTAAAGGAAGTCTACCCAAACAGTCCGCTGGTTATTTCTACTACTACCATTACCGGCAATGCCTTAGCTCGCGAACGCATGCCTTTCGCCGATGCGGTCATCTACTTCCCGCTGGATTGGGCATTCTGTGTCCGCCGAGCCTTAAATGCCATTAAGCCTTCTCTGGTCATCATTCTTGAAACTGAAATCTGGCCTAATTTTCTCCGTCAGGCCCGTCGACGCAACATCCCAGTACTTTTCGTCAGCGGCCGTATCTCCGACCGCTCCTTCCATCGCTACCAGAATTATCTTGGCGCCTTCGGATTTTTCCTGCGCCCGTTTCTCAAGCGCGCTCTAGCCGATCCCAGCATGTTCCTTATGCAAAGCGAAAAAGACGCCGAACGCATCCGCTTTCTCGGCGCGTCTGCCGGTCGCGTGCGCGCGAGCGGCAATCTGAAATACGATCTGGACCTCCCTGATCCCACGCCGGTTTCACATTGGCTCGAGACGGAAATGTTGAGAACCGGCCGCACTCCAGTTATCGTCGCAGGTAGCGTAGTCGCTACCGAAGAGCCCTTGGCCCTGATCGCTTTTGGCACCTTGCAAGGCGAATATCCCAATGCGCTGCTGGTGCTCGCACCGCGAAAGCCCGAGCGCTTCGAAGCGGCCGCTGACTTCATCCACGAATCGCGCCGGAAGTTTCTGCGGCGTTCGCAATTGCCGATTCAAACTTCGTCAAATGGCGGAAGCGCAAGCTCCAACGCCTCCATCGTGATACCAAAAGATGTCACCGTGCTGCTGCTCGATAGCATTGGAGAGTTAGCCTCCATCTATCGTTGCGCCGACGGTGTATTCGTAGGCGGATCACTGGTTCCGTCCGGCGGCCATAATATTCTGGAGCCCGCAGCCTTCGGCAAAATTCCGGTTTTCGGTCCTTCCATGGAAAATTTCGCGGAGATGGCGTCGCGCTTCGTTTCCTCGGGTGCCGCCGTTCAAGTGGAAAGCCCTGAGGACGCTGGCGTCGCGTGGATCGAAATGTTCCGTGATCCCGATCGCATGCGCGCGATGGGTGACACCGCGCGTGCGCTAGTGGAAGGCAGCCGGGGCGCAACGGATCGAGCCCTAGCGGTGATTTCCGGATTCCTGAATGAGCACGGTGCGCTGCAGCGATGACCTTATCGCGGCCCCTTAGCATTTTGTTGTGGCCCGCATCTAAACTCTACGGTGTCGGCGTTGCGCTTCGCACACGGCTTTACGCCCACGGCTGGCGTAAACAAAAGCGCCTGAAGGCCGCAGTCATCAGCGTAGGCAACTTATCCGTTGGGGGAACCGGCAAAACTCCACTGGTAATCTGGCTGGCGCAAAAGCTCCTTGAGCAAGGCCACCGCGTAGCCATTCTCACCCGCGGCTATCGTGGGACCGCCGGCAGCAGCGATGAAGTCGACCTAATGCGTTCACGCTTGCAAAATCGGGTAATCTTTGGAGTGGGCAAAGATCGCTTTGCAGAAGGTCAACGCATCGAATCACGTCAGGCCATCGATATCTTCTTGCTCGATGACGGTTTCCAACATCTTCAATTAGCTCGCGACCTCGACATTGTATTGATGGATGCTTCGCGCCCTGTGGGCGGACAGCCACTTCTTCCAGCTGGCCCGATGCGAGAACCGATCTCCGCCGTGGTTCGAGCCGATATTATTGTGTTTACCCGCACTGAAAATGCACCCGGTGCGAAAGAGGCCATTCAACGGTTTTGGAAGTTGCCAATTTTTGCAGCATCAACATTCTTACTAGGCTTTCGCTCCCTCGGAATGGAGGGTCCCCTCCAAACCGTCGCAGACCTCGGCAGCGGCCCCTTCTTTGCTTTTTGCGGGATCGGCAATCCCGAAGCATTTGTGCGTGATTTGCAGCGATGGGGCGTGGCTCCCGTTGGACACATGTTTTTTGCCGACCATCACCGCTATACACTCGAAGACGTGCAAGCTATCGAACGAGCAGCGAAAGGTGTCGGCGCAAAAGGGCTGCTGACAACTGAAAAAGATTTTTGCAATCTGACCAGCGTCGCCCTTCCAGCTTTGCCTGTTTATGTTTCCATCATCGATCTAAAAGTTGACGGAGAAATTGCATTCCTGTCGGCGATCGACCATTTATTGCAAGCCCGTGGTGCCCAGGCATGAAAATTCTCATTCGCGCCACGAATTGGGTTGGCGATGCCATCATGGCCTTGCCCGCAATCCGCGCCATTCATAATCGTCCAAACGCCAACATCTCAATTTTGGCTCGCTCTTATGTGGCCGACATCTACCGCGATCAAATCGTAGCCGATGAGTTGATCATTTATGATCATCGCGGTAAACATGCCGGAATCTTCGGTCGCGAACGTCTGGCATCCGAATTACGGTCCGGCAAATTTGATGTCGCCATCCTCCTGCAAAACGCTTTCGATGCTGCGTGGCTTGCATGGCGCGCAGGAATCCCGCAACGCATCGGCTACGCTCGCGATGCCCGAAGCCTGCTGCTGACCAAGGCCGTCCCGTTACCTAAGCCTGGCGAAATTCCGTCGCACGAAAAATTTTATTACCTCGAATTACTTCGCCGTAGTGCCTGGATTGATTCCATTCCAGACGAACCCTTAATCAAATTGCACCTCAGTGAAACCACCTGCGCCCGTGCAGCCGAGCAACTCGCTTCGGCAGGAGTTCGGCCCCACGCCGTTCGAATCGCCATTGGTGCCGGAGCCTCCTATGGGTCGGCAAAGTGTTGGCCGCCGTCGCGTTTCGCGGAATTAGCCAACCAACTCCAAGCGCAATGGGATGCCGACGTGATACTTTTTGGTGCTGCCGGTGAGACGGATGTTTCATCGGCCATCGCTTCCGAAATGAAACGCGTCCCCATCGATCTCACTGGTAAAACCACCATCGCCGATCTACCGGCGCTTCTATCGCAATGTCATGTTTTTATCGGTAACGATTCAGGAGCCATGCACGTCGCCGCCGCTGTCGGGCTTCCCACCGTCGCCGTCTTCGGGCCCACCGATCCGTTCGGCACCGCGCCCGTGACGCCCCGCCACACTATCGTTCGTGAACAACCCTATTGCAGCCCATGCTTTCTCCGACGTTGCCCCATTGACCATCGATGTATGACCCGTGTTACCGCCAGCGAAGTGGAAGCCGCCGTCAATCTCTTTCTGGCTTCCGTTGTGGTGGAGCGTGTCTGATCACCGCCTAAAACCCGCTGTTTTTCTCGATCGCGACGGCACTATTTCCGAAGAAGTCGGCTACTTGAATCACGTTTCTCGTTTTTGTATGTTTCCATTTGCGCCGGCTTCCATCCGCAAACTCAACGAGAGCGGCCTTCTCGTCTTTGTCATTACCAATCAATCAGGAGTTGGTCGTGGATACTACCCGGAATCTTTGGTGCACACCGTCCACGATTTAATGACCAAGCAGCTGGCTGATGCCGGAGCGCAACTCGATGGCATCTATTACTGCCCGCACAGCTCCGGCGATGCTTGCGCGTGCCGGAAACCTGGCCCCGGCATGTTGGATCAAGCCTCCGCTGAACATGGCGTCGACTTGATGCGCTCTTTCGTGGTCGGAGACCGCCATAGCGACGTGGAGTTGGCGCATCGTGTCGGCGCCCGCAGTATCATGGTGCGCACCGGATATGGAGAAGGCGAAATTCTCTGGCACGAGTCAAAGTGGAAATTGAAACCCGATTTCATCGCCGCGGATTTAACAGCGGCGGCAGATTGGATCCTGGAGCAAACGCGTTGAAGCGCAAATCTCAACAAAAGATCGATTCGTCTTCGGTGGATTTGCGCGCCCTCGCGGAATATATCGAGCAATTTTCTTCGAAGACCATCGTTGTCTTAGGTGATTTCGTCGCCGACGTATTCGAATTCGGAGAAATTTCCCGCGTCTCCCGCGAAGCCCCGGTACTCATTCTTCGTCATCGTGAAACGCAACTCGTGCCTGGTGGCGGAGCAAACGCTGTCAACAATCTTGCTGACCTGGGAGCCAAGGTGCTGCCCGTCACGGTTGTTGGCGACGATTCCAACGGTACCGCTTTGATCAATTATTTTCGCCAGAAGAAATTGGACACTTCCCGCATTCTGCGCGTCAAAAACTCCTGCACTCCCACGAAGACTCGCTTTTTGGCCGGTTGGGCGCACACCGTCGGCCAGCAAGTCCTGCGTGTCGATCGCGAGCCGCAAGCGCCCTTACCAGACGAAGCCCGCAAGAAATTAAGCCAATTTTTGTTCAGTGCTATAAAAAACGCTGACGCTTTGGCAATTTCCGACTACGGCTTCGGCGTTGCCACGCCCGCGCTGGCCTTCGAAGCTTCCTCCAAGAGAAAAAAGCTTTTACCCATCACTCTGGACGCTCGACACAATTTACATGCCTACAGCCGCTCGCGCATTACTACCGCGACGCCCAACGAAGCAGAACTGGAATCCCAGCATCACACTTCCATGGGCGAAAATCTTGAGGAGCTAGCCCGCGCTGGGCACGCTACATTCGCCGCGATGAAGTTAAATTCTTTGCTAGTCACTCGCGGACGCCACGGCATGGCGCTTTTCGAATCCGGTAAACACCTAACGCATATTCCCGTCCATGGCAGCGATCAATCGGTCGACGTAACCGGTGCTGGCGACACCGTTCTTGCCACCTTTACGTTGACCCTCGCATGCGGCGCTTCTCCCCTCGAGGCTGCGCACCTCGCCAATATCGCTGGTGCCCTGGTCGTAATGAAACGCGGAACGGCTACCGTGACTCGCACAGAACTTTTGGCTGCCATACATGATGAAGTCGCCGGAGTTTCCGCCTAGCGTATGCGCTCATCGGAATCGAAAATCGTTTTGCAGCAGAAACTCAAGTCTCTCGTCGTCGATCACAAAAAGCGCGGTCAGACCGTCGTGTTCGCTAACGGTTGCTTTGATATCTTGCACGTCGGCCATGTGCGATATCTCGAGGCCGCGCGCCAGCAAGGCGACATCCTTATTGTTGCGGTAAACAGCGATGCTAGCCTCCGAAGTTTGAAAGGTCCCGGACGCCCCGTCCTTGACGAAAACGCTCGAGCCCGCCTCGTGGCCGCACTTCGCGCCGTTGATTACGTGGTGATCTTCAGCGAACCAACCGTGGCATCGTTGCTCCGCGATTTGCTCCCAGATATTCACGCTAAAGGCACGGACTACTCTACTGACACGGTTCCCGAACGCGCCATCGCGAAAGACCTTGGCATTCAAGTCGCCATCGTCGGCGATCCCAAAAATCATTCCACCCGCGCGTTGTTGTCCTCGCTGCGCAAGGCGCCGCATGGCTGAGCGCCGCTTCCTGGTCGTGCGCCTCGGATCTCTCGGCGATATCGTGCACACATTCCCAGCGGTAGCCGCCTTGCGCGAATCTTCTCCCGCTGCGGAGATTATCTGGCTCACTTCAGCGCGTTACAAACTGCTTGTTCAGAGCAGCGGTCTCGCGTCTGCAATATGGACCACCGACACGCGTTCAATATCCTCGCTCAAAAAAACTTTTCGCGAAATTCGCGCCGCCTCATTCGATACCGCCATCGACTATCAAGGACTTTGGAAATCCGCCAGCTTGCCGTTTCTGGCCGGTGTCAAGCGCCGCATCGGGTTTTCTCCAGAATCCGTCAGAGAATTTGGCGTGCCGCTTCTCTACACCGATCGTGTTCGCGCCACCAGTGCGCACGTGGCCGACCAGAACGGGGAATTGTCTAAGCGCGCCGGGGCTCAAAACGCAGTTGCAAATTTCCACCTGGATCCGCCGCCCTTGCAACGCGAAGAACTTTCCAAATATTTGCCCGGTGACGGCATGAAGCATTACATCGTTTTAAGCCCGGGAGGCGGCTGGCGCTCCAAATGCTGGCCCCCCGAGCGCTTCGGCGCGTTATGTAAAAAAATATTCCAGTCGCTGTCACTTCGCTGTCTCATAAATTACGGTCCGGGTGAGGAAGATTTGACTTCCAAAGTTCGCGCCGCAAGCGGTGACGCTGGTCCTTTGCTGTTCGACGGCGAACTCGCCGTGCTGATGTCACTTTTGCGAAGCGCCGTTTGCGTTGTTGGCGGCGACACCGGCCCTCTTCACCTGGCGGTTGCGTTGGGCACGCCTGTCGTCGCCCTGTTCGGCCCAACAAATCCCGCGCGAAACGGCCCGTACCGCAACACGAGCAGTTCTGCATCGACCCAATCTTCGGATCGCCAGAATCCTCAGGACATTGTTCTCCGCGCTCCAAACGTAGTAACCACTCACAGCCGCCAGGACCGTACGCATCCGTCAATGTTGGAAATTCAAGTTGAAACCGTCTTCGAAGCCGTACGTCGCATCGTCGAGGTCCACAGATGAATTCGGCGAGCGCATTTTTCGTGCGATGGCGAGTTCGCCTGGGCTACCCCCTCGCAATCGCAGTCTTATTCTTTGCGCGCCCGCAACCTCGCAGCATCTTCTACGGTGCGCTGGTCGGCCTCGTCGGGCTGGCCCTGCGCGCCTGGGCCGCGGGCTATCTCCACAAACAGGAAGTGCTCACTGTCACAGGTCCCTACGCCTACACCCGCAATCCGCTCTATTTGGGAAGCGCTGTGCTGGCGTTGGGGGTGGCCATCGCAACACGCTCGTGGATCTCGTCGCTTTTGCTCGGCGTGTATTTCACGGTCTTTTATTCCATCGTAATGCGAAGGGAAGAGAACGAACTACGCCCCCGTCATGTTGAGAATTTTGATCGTTATGCCGCTGCCGTGCCGCTCTTCTTTCCTCGACTGTCTCCCGCCAAGCTTTCAGATGGAACCACGGGAGCATTCTCCCCCTTCCAATATAAGAAAAATCATGAGTGGCAAGCAGCCGTCGGTTTTTTGCTATTACTGGTTGTTCTGGTTCTGATTTGGCGCTTCCGCGCGTTTTGAAGTAGTCACGGTCGATACTTCGGGGCACGCCACGAAACAGGAGATTTCCAGTCGATCGCCAAGCCGCAGACCGGCGCTTGCAGGCAAAAACGAGCCACCAAAGTCGACGCCAGAAAGCTCGATGCTATAACCCGCTCCCCACGGAAGCTTTTCTGGCTCATCTGCCAATCGCCCGTAATATCGGAGCGGCGATTTCAGATTGATTTTCCCGGCGTCCACCAAACTCAAAATATGATTCGCTCGCCGCGGTTGTTCCTCGATGCAAACTCCGGCCATGCCGAGCATCCCCCAGCACAACAGAGAAGCCAGCCCTGCGAGAACGACTCGCGAGCGCCGTAGGAAAAGAATACCGATCAGCAGGGAAGTAGCGGCGCTAAAGAAAAGGAATGCGACGAATGCGTGAGAACTACTGCGATGAGTGATTCCGGGATTCAGGTCGCAAGCGATCCCTGAGGCAAATGCCGTGACGATCGCAAGTGCCGGCAGTTTCATGCAACTTTTCGCAATCGAACTAAAGATTCAATGTGAAATGTTTGTGGAAACAAATCAAACATCGCCATCTCGGTAATTTCGTACCGATTGGTGACCCTAGCCGTACTGTCTCCGCCCGCTTCGGCGCCCACGCCAGCAACCGTCCCGCGAGGTTTTCGCTGCGAGTCAGTCAATACCGCCAAATCCCTGGCCAGCGTCGAAGGGTCACAGGATAAATACACGATCTCCGCGGCTCCCAAGGCTGCCAGTGCCGCCGCAGCCGCGGTCCCAAGCCCCGATCTCGGCGGATCCAGAACCACAAAATCCGGCCGCTCTTTGGTCTTTTTCAAAAATTCTTCCGCATGCTCGTTGTGAGAGATGATATCTACGCCCGCATTTTTCGCATTCGCAAACAAGTCGCGGGTAGCCGCCAGATTGGCATCCACACTCACCACCCGTTCGAATGTCTGCGCCAGTGGCAAAGTAAAAAATCCTACCCCCGCGTACAAATCCAGTGCGAGAGTACCCTTCGCACCCGTCGTCACCGCCTTCAGCAAATACTCAGTCAGGAACCGGTTCACCTGAAAAAAAGACAAATGACTAACCTGGTACTTAAACCCGCCGACTTCATGTGTCAGAAACCCGGGTCCACTCAGTTCGAAACGGTCCTTCTTCTGGTCCAGCAGCAACAAACTATCAAGCCGCGGCAATTCCGCGCGGAGTAGGGAAGCGATCTGTTCGGGAGGCGTGGGAAATTTATCGAATGCCACGTTAAGCGCAATTTTCCCGTCCGCCGAATCCGTAAACGCCTCTATCTCTAAAATCCCCGCCGGCAATTTCCCGCCTCGCGCCATCTCCTGCAACAGCGTAAATGTCTCCAGTAATCGCGGCGAAAGTATTGGACAAGTGTCGATCGGCAAAATCACCGAACTTTCCGGCAAAAAATAGCCGAGAGCCCGTGGCATTCCGCTCCGCACCGCCCACTGCGCCCGATTGCGGTAGCCGTACGGCTCGCCCGAACGTGCAACGATCTCTCCGTTCCACTGCACGCAGCCCAACCTCGATAGCGTCTCGCGCAAAATCTCGATTTTCAGCTGTACCTGTTTCGGCGCCGGAATATGCTGGTAGTGGCATCCGCCGCAAACTTGAAAATGTGGGCATGCTGGCGCTATGCGTTCCGTGGAAGGCGAAGTTACTTCCACCAACTTGGCCCAGATCAGTTTTTTCTTTTTGGTCTTGGCAGCCGCGCGCACACCTTCGCCCGGCAACACATAAGGAACAAAGACGGTGTTGCCGTCGGAATGCGTCAATCCATCACCGCCGTAAACAAGCTTCTCAATTGATAATAATAACTCATTTGACATAGTTGGGGCCTCTATTTTACTGCGAGCAGGCGGGACGCAGCCGTCTCAGCGATATCTGCAGAAGAAATGCGGGTACTCGAAAGTGTAACCGACAAGCCTCAAAAAAGCGCGTGATGTACAATACCGATTGATTTGGGAACCCCAGCCCAGAAATCGCGGTGTCCAATGATGAGCAAACACCTCTCTTTTCGATTCGCTTTTTATTTTGCTTCGGTACTGGTGCTTTCTGGAATGCTTTTCGCGCAGAGCACTGCAAACAAAACCCTGGTGGTTAACGGTAAAACCGCCAGTGCGGGCGTCCGGCAAATCAATGGCCGCTTGTACATCGACCTGGAGACCCTTGCCCAGGCCACTAACGCCGTATTCACCGTTGAGCCCCGTCGTGTGGTGCTCACCATACCTCCTGCCGATGCCGGCGCTGCCGCGGATAACGATTCCACGCAAAATTCACAAAAACTTTCGCGGGACTTTTCGTCCGCGGCTATATCCGCCCTGGCCGCCATGCGCGAGTGGCGCGTGGCCGTCCGCGCCATGGTTCTCTACGGGCTGGCCGTCAGCGAGACGTGGGTGCAGGCCTATCACCAACAGACATTGGACGCTCTTGAGCAAGCAGGCGTCGCTGCCTCCACCGACGCCGATAAGAATGCTCTTCAACTATTGCGCAGTGAAGCAGACATGATGACCTCCTGGGCCAACCAGGTGGAGGCTGACCGTCAGCAACTTAATGGCGCGAAGGTCGTCGATCCCAATGCCCTGAAAGATGACCTAACCCTGGCGAAAATCCAGAAGTGCAGCCAGTTCCTGAATTCTATGGTGCTCAGCGGTACGTTCAACGACGACCCCAGCTGCCACTAACGAGGCGGCGCAAGTCGCCGTCGCTCGCACATCACAAAAACGCGAAGGCTGCCCGTGGCCTCGATTATTAGGGTTGGTCTTGGTTTGTTCCGGATAACCCTAGTTCATTTTGTCCAGCGTCGTTATTAATTCACGCCAAATAAAAAAGACTCAACCTCGGTAATCCAATCTCCTCCAACAATCGTTTTTGTATATATTGTTTTTCCACCAGCGCCAGTTGTTCCGCCTTCATTTTCTTACGGTAAGCCACCAATTGCCCGTCCATCTCGCGCCTGATTTGCAGTATCCGTTCTTCACTGACATAACTAGCCATCAGCGCTTGTTGCTTGTCGTCCAGAATTGTCAATCGACGCTCCATATCTTCCAGATCGACCGACCCGGGTGTATCGAGCAGCACCATACTGGATTCCAGCGATTTTGCGATTTCCAGTAAACGCGAACTGAATTCAAGTCCCGCCTGACTTGCCGCTAGCTTTTCCGCCGCAGCTCTAATCCCGTCCACGTTTCGAGCGAAATAAGCCTTAAGCTCCTCGCGAGAAAATATCTCCTTTGGCGCAACACGCGCGGCCTTGGGCGCACTTCCTGCCGCCGCCTCTTGCTGTTCCTCCGCCGCTTCCAGCACCGCGTCCGTGCAGTAAGCCAGACTCTTCAGCGGCTTGCCCAACCCGCCGCGCCTCGACCTTTGATAACTCTCGAACGCGCGATCAATTCCTTTCAAAGCCGCGTCCAATGGAATCCCTGCCTTCTGCCAGGTCTCCATAATCGCCCAGTCCAGCGGCGACACCAGAAGATGCGCGCCACGCTTTTTCCAAAAATATTCTTCGATTTCCGTGAAGTAGTTGAAGTAGTTCCAGCTGTCCATGTGATGACAAATACGTAGCCGGCCAGCTCTTAAACTTGGCCGTTTATTATCGCGGGGCTTTCTTATCTGCGACACCAGACCTTGCATCACGAAGCCGTCCCGCCTTGCTTGAATCTGCGGTTTGATTCTTTTCCCAGATTAGCCGCAGACCCTTCAGCGTCAAGAATTCGTCGGTGTGCTGAATATGCTTGGAACCCCGCGCAACCAGTTTTGCGTGTCCACCCGTGGCCACCACCGTGACTTCGTTCCCAAGCTCATCCTTCATGCGTTTCAGCATACCGTCCACCAGGTCCACAAATCCGTAATACAGCCCGGATTGCATGTGGCTTACCGTATTTGTTCCGATGACCTTTCCCGGATCTTTGATTTCCACGCGCGAAAGTCTCGCCGCTCGCGCAAATAACGCTTCCGAGGAAATTCCGATGCCCGGGGCAATTGACCCGCCAAGATATTCACCACGCTCCGAAATCACATCAAAAGTAATGGCCGTCCCAAAATCCACCACGATACACGGGCCGTACTCATGAAATGCCGCCACCCCATTCACAATTCTGTCGGCCCCCACTTCCAGCGGATTATCAACCAGCACTGCCATCCCCGTTTTTACACCGGGCTCCACGAATAGCGCCCTTTTCGCTAAATAAATCCGCGCCATTTCGCTGAGTGTCCAATTCACCGGCGGTACCACCGAGCTGATCATCACCCCGGTAATCGCGTCCTGATCCAAGCCCGCCAACGTGAATAAATTCCTCGTCAATACTCCATATTCATCGACCGTTTGTTCCCGCGCCGTACTCAGCCGCCAGTTGGCGACCAGCTCCGTGTCGCGAAACACGCCCAGAACCGTATTCGTATTTCCAACATCGATGGTCAGGAGCATATTTTCCCGTTTATCCGCATCTTCAGTTTACCGAATCTCCGCGACCTCACCGGCAATCACCGTCGTTGTCTCGCCCGTGTCGCGCTTCACCCGTAGCAAACCCTCTTCTTCTAATCCCGCAGTTACCCCTGTGAAGCTTTCTCTGCCATTCGTTACTCTTACCCGCTTCCCGCGCGCATAGCTCGACGTCGCTTCGAACCGTTTCACAACGCTCTTTGCTCCCTCGCGTAGCAACTCCTGGTAATCGCGCTCAAATTGTCGCAGGAATTGCACCAGCACTTCCAGCCGCGACTGCGCTCGCCCAGTCTCTATCCGCAACGAAGTGCTTTTGCCAGCCAGATCCGCGGGAAATTTCTCCTGGTTCACGTTGATCCCGATTCCCATAATCACAAATCGCACCAGCGCGGGTTCCGCATGCATCTCCGTCAAAATTCCGCCCACTTTTTTTCCGTTGATAAGCAAGTCGTTGGGCCATTTCAAATCTACATTTAGGCCCGTCACTGCTTGCACCGCAGCGTGCGCCGACAACCCTGCCATCATGGTTAGCAGCGGAGCTTGCACCGGCGCCAGCCGCGGCCGCAACAGAAGTGTCGCGTAAATTCCCGTGGCACGCTCGGAATGCCAGGTGTGCCCCGCGCGGCCTCGTCCGGCCGCTTGCTCTTCCGCGAGCACCACGGCACCTTCCGCCTCACCGGCGTGGCCGAGCTCCAAGGCCACGCGATTGGTCGAATCCGTCTTGAAAAAATGATAAATCCGCTTTCCAAATAAACTGCCCCGCAATCTCTGTCGCAGCATGTCCGCGGTCAAAATGTCAGGCACTTGCTCCAGAAAATATCCAGTGGCTGCGCGCCCTTTTACCTTTACACCAAGTTCCCTCAACCGCGTCACCCATCGGAACACCGTCGAGCGCGATACTCCGATTTCCCGCGCGATCCTCGCTCCACTGATAACGATCGTTCCGTTTTCCGCCAGCAACGTCAGCAGCGCAGCCACCTGCCGCTCCGTGCTCCCGGCAATATTTCGAGAAGGCTTAACGCGGACTGCCATTTGGAATGTCCTGACTTAAACGAATGCGCGAGGCTTGCTGCGTCCCATTTTCAACTAACAATCTAACTGCTCAAAACGCTCTGTCAGTTTTTGCATTTCAATCCGCTGTGTCGCGAGTGTCGCTTCTAATCCTCGAATGATCTTCTCCGGCGCGCGACTGCGAAATGTTTCATCGTCGAGTTGTCGTTCCTTCGATCCAATGGCTTTTCGCAGCCCTTCCAGTTCTTTGGTGATTTTGGCGCACTCCGCGGCGGCGTCCACGGTTTCGGCATACTCAATGCGCAAGTCAAATTTCGCGCTCGAGCGCATTACGCTGCCGCCCTGCGCCAGCCCCCCTTCAGTGATCTTCAAATCCGTCAGCATCCCTAACCGTACAATGCCATCACGATTCGATTCTACCGACGCCCGCGCCGCTTCATGCGCCACCGCAAGCTCCGCGGCTACTTTTTTCTTAGGGTCAAGCTTCACTTCCGCGCGAATATTGCGCACCGCCGTTATGATTTCCTGCAGCAGTCCAAATTCTTCCAGCGCGGCATCATTGCGCCAACCGTCCTGCACTTCGGGAAAACGTTCCAGCGCTATCGATTTCGCTCCCGCTCTCTGCGGAAATTGGTGCCACAATTCCTCCGTTAGGAACGGCATAAATGGGTGCAACAGCCGCAGCGCTGCCTCGAACGCCGCAAATAAATTGCGCCACGCTACAACCGCGCGCTCCTTATCAGTACTTTGTAGGTCGGGCTTCACCCACTCAATGTACCAATCGCAAAAGTCGCCCCAGAAAAACTGGTACACGCCTTGCGCTCCGTCGTGAAACCGGTAATTCGTCAATGCATCATTCATTTGCTCGATAGTCGCCGCCAAACGTGCAAAAATCCAGGCATCCCGTAGTGGGACGGTGCCCTCAAGCGCATAAGGAGCATTCGCGCGAATCTCAGGGCTCGCCAATTCTTCTAACTTGGCGCCACCCTGCTCAAACTTTTCCAGGTTTACAAACAGAAAACGCGCCGCATTCCATATCTTGTTGGCAAAATTGCGAGCCCCGCTCAGACGATCATCCGACAGCACAATGTCCGTTCCGGGCGCGGCCATCGACGCCAGGCAAAATCGCATGGCGTCCGTACCGTACTGCTTATTCAGCAATACCGGATCAAGTCCCGTCCCTTTGGACTTGGACATTTTCTCGCCGCTACCGGTGCGCACTAGTGAGTGCAAATACACGGCGCGAAAGGGAACTTGCTCTGTAAAGTGAATCCCCAGCATAATCATTCGCGCGACCCAGAAAAACAAAATGTCGTATCCGGTGATCAGCAAAGTCGTCGGGTAGTAAGTCTTGAAGTCTTTCGTCTCGCGCGGCCAGCCCAGCGTCGAAAACGGCCACAGTCCTGAGCTAAACCAGGTATCCAGTACGTCCGGATCCTGCTTTAGTTTTCCGGACCCGCAGGTTTTGCACTTCGCGGGCGTTTCGCGCGCCACCGTAACATGCCCGAAGTCCTGGCAATACCATGCCGGAATGCGATGTCCCCACCAGAGCTGCCGTGACAACGTCCAATCGCGAATATTCCTCATCCAGTTAAAATATTCTTCCCGGCGATTGTCCGGTACGATGCGAATTTCGCCCTGTTCTACAGCCTCAATCGCCGGTCCCGCCAGCGGTTTCATTTTGCAAAACCATTGCGTCGACGCCCGCGGCTCCACGATCGTTTTGCTCCGCTCGCACAACCCCACCGAGTGCGCATGCGCGGTAACTTTTTCCAGTAATCCCTGAGTCTTTAAATCCTCAACAATCTTTTTCCGTGCTTCAAATCGGTCCATGCCCGCGTAAGCGCCCGCTGCGGCATTCATTTTTCCGTCGTCCGTCATTACATTGATTTCCGCCAGGTGATGCCGCTGCCCAACTTCAAAATCATTGGGATCATGCGCGGGTGTTATTTTCACCGCTCCAGTGCCGAACTCGCGATCTACCATCTCGTCCGCGATAATCGGGATCAAGCGATTCATCAACGGCAGCGCCACGTTCTTACCAATCAAATCTTTATACCGTTCATCTGCGGGATGTACCGCGACCGCCGTATCCCCCAGCATGGTTTCCGGCCGCGTCGTAGCCACCACCACAGATTTCGCAGCAGGCTCGCCGGAAACGCCACCATCTGCATCGGCCACCGGATACTTGACATGCCACAAATGTCCTTGCCGCTCTTCATGCACCACTTCCAGATCGCTCAAAACCGTCAAACACACCGGGCACCAATTGGTCAGGTAATGCGCGCGATAAATCAGTTTCTCCTCATACAAGCGCACAAATGCTTCTCGCACCAACCGAGACATTTCCGGCGACAGCGTGAACTTTTCCCTCGACCAGTCGCAGCTCTCTCCAATCTGCTTCATCTGCTCGGTAATCGTGTCGCCGCTTTCCTCCTTCCACTTCCATACCCGCTTCTCGAACTCTTCGCGTCCCAGCGCGCGATAATCTATGCCTACATCCGCCAGTTGGCGCACCACTGCCCGCTGCGTTGCAATCCCGGCATGATCAGTGCCCGGCAAATACAATGTGTTGTATCCGCGCATGCGATGCCAACGCGTCAGAATATCTATCTCCGTATGCTCCAGCATGTGTCCGATATGCAGTGATCCGGTCACATTGGGCGGCGGAATGACGATGGAAAAGATAGGCGGTGGCGCATCCGGATCGGCGCGAAAAAGAGCCTCCGTTACCCAAAACTCGGCCCACTTCGGTTCAATTTCTTGCGGTTGGTAACCTTTAGGAATTTCGCGAGCCATTAACGCAAATTTCTCCACGAACGCTTGGCACTATCTGCCATTCAACTGCCACGACAACTGCTTTTCGAGAATGATCTTTGACTATACGAGGGACAAAGCGGCGTCGTCAATTATGCTCAGTCGCATTATGCTCAGTCGCACCCGGTCGCACTGGACGTCCGCGCCGCTGGCAATTCTGATGCGAACTAAAAATGTTTTGGAAAGATCAGTGGGGAAGAGCTACTTCTTCGATTTCAGCTCGTCTTGTACCAGCAAGGCTATAACCGGCTTCAACAGTTCTCGAGTTACCGCCTGCATAACTTCCGGACTGAGTTTTGACAATACTTTGGCCACCATCGCATCCACTTCCGCCTGCGTTGCCGTCGGGTGCGTCGAAGCCACTTCTGCAGTCGACAAATCCGAAATCACTGTGGCCAGCTCGTCCGAAGAAGCATTGCCGCCGTTCGACGAATCCGAACCGCTGCTTGTCAGCGTCCGATCAGAGGCCACTTCATGGGTGCCTGCCGCTTTTTCCGAGTCCAATTCCGCCGCCCAGGGATTGGACCTTTTCGCCTCGCTGTCCCAGGGGCTCGCCGGGCTCGAAAACCAGCTATTGACCGGCTCAGGCTCAGCCCGTTTCTCTTCCTGCTTCGCAAACTCCTCCTGTCGCGAAACTCTTGCCCGCCTCACAATTTCTTCTTGTCGCGCAATTTCTTCTTGTCGTGCCGCTTCTTCCCGTCGTGCAGTCTCTTCTTGTCGCGCCGCTTCTTCCCGTCGAACAATCTCTTCCTGTCGCGCCGCTTCTTCCCGTCGTGCAATCTCTTCTTGTCGTGCCGCTTCTTCCTGTCGTGCAACCTCGTGTTGCCGGGCAGCCTCTTCCAGATGTGCAATCTCTGGCAATGGTTCGCTGATTACTTCGTTCGCGACCTCCCCAACCCGCTGTCCTACGAATTCATCCTGGCTCGCAAACCGCACGCTTGCTGGTCCGGCCGAAAATTCAGATTCTTCCGCGACTGCAGTCGCGCTCTCATCACTCGAAAATGCTTCCGTGCGTTCTGAATATCCCGTTTGAGGGTGTTCCTCGACAAGATTTTCAGCTACGTGCGTCTCTTCCGCTTTGGCATTCAGCGATTCGCTCTCAAGTGTGCCGATTTCCGTAACAAACGCGCCCATATCCGCCGGTACTTCAGCTGCCGTGACAAACCCGCCTTTGTCTTCTGTTTGTTCCCACGTTTCTCGCGCACTCTTCCTTTCGGTAGCTTGCAATATCGGGTGGTCCCGCCAATCCTGCACTGGACCGCTTTTCTCCTCTGCTTGAGAAGTACTCGGTCCCTCCTCGCGCCGCCACGAAGGTGCTGCTTCTTTCGATCCTTCTTCCTCTTCTTCAGGCACCTCGTTGGGTTCGTCTACCTCAGACCAGTCCCTGCTGGTCTTCTCGGCTTCATAGGCCGAAGTGAATTCTGTTTCCTCGGTACTTGTCGGTCTCAGCAACTCCCCGAATGCCATCGTCGGTTCCGCTGCGTCGATCCTCACTGGTTCCCGATCTGTAGGTGCGTCCACAAAACTCTCATCGCCTACGACGATCGGTTCGGGCGTTGAGGTCCGGCTGAATGACAACCCTCCCAGCGGAGAACCAGGCGTTTGTTCTGGCTGTGGCATGACCACAGGTACGGGTGCTGGCGCAAATGCCAAAACATCGGCAGGCTTGCGCGGAGCAGCCGCGGGAGTTTTCTTCTCTCTACCTCCCTCAGCCTGACCCAGCGCAACTCCAGCTCGCTCAAGTGCCGACTTCACCATGACGATCAAGGGATCAGGCGGAACAAATGGCTTTTTCAATACTCCGTCGGCGCCCACTCGTTGCGCCTCCTGCTCATCAAGAGGATCAAATGCGCCGACAAGCAGAATTACCGGAATATGTTTCAGTGAGGGATCTTCTTTGACGTACTGGCAAACTTCGTAGCCGTTGCGCACCGGCATGAATACATCCGCCAACACTAAATCCGGGCGGATCTCGGAAATTTTTCGTACCGCGGCTTCGCCGTTGCCTACCGCGACGACGTCAATACCCTGATCCTTCAGGGCCAGCGCCACCATCCGCTGGATGTTGCTGTTGTCGTCCGCAACCAGAATCTTGGCCACCCACGTCCTCCGCGAAATGTAATGCAGACCCCAAGCATCGGCAGCCGGGATTTTGCTCGATTCTTCAGGTATTTGAGCATCCTCCACCGTGGTCGTCAACGCATCAACGGTTTCCTTGTGTCCCAAATGAATACGGCGCTAACCTGCACCATTGGCCGGGTCTCGCGAACCTCCGCAGGGCAAAAAAAAAAGGCGTGGCCAGAGGCCACGCCCGTTCCCCTGATGTCAGGTCCTACCACGGCACGAGTTTGCGCACACCTTTTTTCTTCTTGCTGCTCGATTCTTTCCCGTTGTCGCCTTGATTGCTTGAGTCTGTCTGCGCCCCGTCAGTCTTACCCGCGTCCGTTGCGCTCGCTGTTCCTGACGTGGTCGTTCCGCTTGCGTCGCTTCCAGTCGCCACCGCGGCATCTCCGCCGGTAGCAGCCGCGGGTGCGGCCGAGGTCGATTCTCCGGGGATTCCCGAACTTGATTCCGGCTGCGACGCGGTTGCTGGGGCGCCCGATGTTGCTGGCGTGGTGTTCTCCGGCGCATTAGTAGCATCAGCGGGCGTAGCACCTTCCGCGCTGCCACTCTCATCTGTCTTCGGCCCGCCTGGAGTTACCGTAGCCACGATCCCAGTCGTATTCCCGGTAGCGCCCGTCGTCGTTCCGCCTCCGCCGCTCCCACCCACCACAATGCGCGACGAGTTGCCCCCGCCGGTAAGCACATCCGTTGCCGAGGAGGTGTCCGCTTCGGGCTCAAGGTTCGGCTCGCCCACCCGCGCAGCAGTCTTCATCTCCCCCGTCGGCCCGGAATGTAGGATCCCAAGAGGTTTCTTTGCCAGACTGGTATGCGGCCGCGGAGCATTCTGTTCCGCAATCATCCGCGCACGAGCTTTAGGATCGGGCTGCGGCACCGGCACTTTCATCGCCACCAGCCGCGCCTTAGCCTGTGGCGCTTCACTCGAAAGCGGGTAATTTTTCACAATGCGTGCATAGTAATTAGCTGCAACCTCTTTCTTCTCCGCTTTATCGAAAATGTCAGCCAACATCCAAAGTGCGTGATCCGATCTGCTATACAATGGATAACGGTTGGTCACCCCGATCAGCCGCGCCGCTGCTGCGCGCTTGTCGCCTTTCGCGTAGTAATAATAGGCCACCCGATAATCCCCTTCGGCGATCACCTCTTGCACTTCGCGTAAATGCTGCATCGCTTTATCTGCCAGCGGATCCTTCGGATATTTCTGCAGGAAGGTCTGGAATTCGCTCTCCGCTTCTTTCGCCTCGGTGCGATCCCGGTCTGGCTTCTCCATTTGCCTAAAGTGACCCATGGCCACCTGCAGTTGCGCGTACGAGGCCTCCGGTAGGAAAGGGAAGAACACGATGAAATCTTTGTACCCCGAAATGGCCTGCGTCATATTGGCCGTGCCGCCCTCTTTATAATAGGAGTCAGCAATCAACAATTTCGCTTTGGCCAAATATTCGCTGTCAGGATAAGTGTTGATAAGGGTCTGCAGGTTTAGGCGTCCAACCTCATGCTTGCCGTGCTTGATGTCTTCCGCGGCGCGGTCATACAAAACCTTGTCCGGCTGGACGTTGTTGTCCGCGCTAGTGGACTTATCAACTTTTTTCTTCTTGTGCAGGATCTGGGCGGTGGATTGCGTTGCCCCCATTAGGAAAATCGCCATCATCAACAGGAGCGCTATACGACTGCTAGGTGCATACGGCGGAGTACGTAGCAAACAACACCTCTCTAAAATGTTGAAATTCCTTCAAGCGTCTGTCGCGGCCGCTAGGGAGAGCCGCCCGAAACCCCGAACCCACCGGATTATAACCTGAACGAAAGGCCAGTCCGCACTCATGTTTGCCCTTCCGGCAGTAAAATCCCGTTAATGAGAACCGCTCCCATACCTCGGGGTTGCCTCCCTATCTTCTTTTATTCTTAATGTTTCTGAGGTATTCCGAGCAGTCAGCTGGACGCAGGGTGGCCCACCTCGGTTTTTTGGAGGGTGGGTCCTTTAACGTGGAAACACCGCGACCCATAACTACAAAGCTCTCGAAATGTTTACGCTAGCTCTAGGGGTAAGCTACTTTTCAGCGTTCCGCGACCCGCTCTACAAAGCTATCGTCAGCTCAACTGGTGCGGAAGCCGGAATCCGCGACCCCGCCAATGGCGTCTGATCCACTACCGCGCCATGAGGCCATTGCGGAGCCGTCACATAGTTAACTTTGCGCCGCAATCCCGCAATATCAAGACGGTGTTGCGCATCGCTTTCGTTCAGACCCACCAGGTGCGGCATCACGTAAGCCTTATCGCGATCCCCTTGCGATACCAACACATCTACTCGTGGCGTAGCCGCCCCGGTTCCCGGTTTCGGATTCTGAATCACCACCGTATCCGCGGGCACCTTCGGCAACGTGATATTAGAAACCTCTCCGATTTGCAGCCCTTCGCGCAGCATCTCTATGCGAGAAACTCGCAGCGTGGTTCCTTCCAGCCGGGGAATGCTCAGTTGCCTCTGCCCCAGGCTGAGCACCACGTGAGCTTGTTGCGACACCTTCATCAACAATCCTGCCGTGGGCGTTTGCCTCACCACCACGTTGGTCGGTAAATCGCTATACACGCGATCCGCCACACGCAAAACTAAACCGCGGGACCGCAAAAGCTGACTCGCCTCTGTAACGTTCTTTCCCACAAGGTTCGGCATGGTCACTTCGCGCCCGTGAATCGCCACGCGCATGGCCGTAATTGCGCTCAGAAATGCCGCCGACGCCAGAATAAAAACCAGCAGCGACATCCTGCTTACCCATTCCAGTCGTTCGCGCAGCGTCATAATGGAATCTCAACTCAAAACCAAATAATCAGTCCGAGCCCTTGTCTCGCCGCGCGCTTGTCGACGCCACTAATGGTGGCGCCGGATACTCCGGCAATTTGTCTTTGCTGGTGTCCGCGCGTTTTACTTCCAGCTCCCCGAACAACAGCGACGGGCTGATGATCGTGGTCGGCGCGCCTCCGGAACGGTTGCTCACTAGCGGATCGTCGCCGGCGGCGATCAAATCACTACGCATTGCGCGCACGTCCAGCTCGCTGAACACTGCCCCGCGCACCAACTCTTCATGTCCGTCCTTCGCATATACGCGGTAAAGCAAGCGCGGCGTGTTGCCCGGCCCCAGCGTGTCCACACGATACGCGTACGGCAATCCTTGATCCGCCACAATCTGAAGCGCGCGCTGCCTCAACGCCGCCGGACTTTGCGCTTCCGACGCCTTGACTACCAATATGCCGACGCCCGGAGCAGGGAAAACTCCTGGCGCCGCGCGGCCGTGCCCGTTCGAAGCGGTAAAATCGCGTATCGGTTGGCGTCCCACTAAATAATTGGTCAAAGTTCCGTTATCAATCACCGTCACGCGCTGCGCTTTGACCCCTTCGCTGTCCACGCCATAACTTCCCACGGTGCTTTTGCCTTGAAATTCTTTCAGCGTCGGGTCATCCACCACTGTCAAAAAGTTTGGCAGTACTCGCGTCTTGTAGCTGGACGCAAACGACCCAGTCGTACGGTTTGCTTTTCCTAGTTGTGGCTTGCGCCCCACAACGTTCTGTCCAATAAGTGAAGCTACTATGTCATCCGCGGCGTCCGGCGCAAACAAAACCGGACCGCGGTATTCCTCTTCCACGATAGGCGCATTCCTCAAGGCCACCACTGTCTCCAATGTTTTCTTCGCATCGCTCATTAACGCATCGTGACTCGGTAATTCTTCCGCCCGCGCCACCATCCATGCCGGATTACGCGTCACGCGCATACCGTCGGCGGCCTGCGCGGCGCTATTGAATTGCACGCTGTATGTCGCGTGTCCGTCGCGCGTCACGGTCCCTTCCGAATTCACAAAATATTCGTTCACTCCCGTGAAATGCGCCGACGCTGTCGAAGACTGTACATCCGGATATTGTTTATATAGCTCGGTCACGTCCTCGAGCGTCTTCTTCCACTCCTTTTGATCGACCTTTAATGTCGCCACCGGCTCCAGCGCGATCACCTCCGGCTCCTTGGCAAAATCATCGACCGCGTTTGGATCCGCGCTGAACTGTTTCAACGCCGCCTGCTTTTCCGCGAATGCTTCCCCCGCGCTCTTGTACGCCTCGTCTGTTGCCGTCCAGATCTGGTGACGCAAAGCGATGGGGTCGTTATCCAGCGGCAGAATATTTGTCTCCCCGATACCCTGGCTGAAATAACTATCTTGTTTGTAGTCTCCGATACGCACCACTACCCGCAATATGCGCACGTGCACTCTCTGGCTCTGCACCAGGGCTCCAAATGCCGCCTCCGCGGCGTAATCATCCACATCGTTCACGCGGTATTCGATGTAGTAAGGTGCCAGCACCTGATCCATTTTCAAATGAGTGTAGGACCGCGATAGTTCCGTAAGCAGCGCTTCCAGTAATGCGTCGCCCTTCGCCGCTGCGACGGCCGCCGCCATGGCGCTCGAATTAAGAGGCCTGCCGGTGTCTACAGGCCTGGCACTTTCTGTGCGCGGCGAATCGGTCACTGCGGGTTCTCTTGCAGGAACGGGAGTTCCAACGATTTGGGCGGCAAAAAATAAACTTCCGATAAGTAAAGTTAGATGAGTTCTCTTCACGGGCGTTCTCCCGTACCCGCAACAGGGGCGACACTTTGCGCTGCAACCGAGGGTACCGCGTCTTCAAATCCCGGCGGCGGCAGAATCGGCGGCCGCTCATGAGCGTGCGCTCGCTTCTGCACTTCCATCTCTGAGAAAATAATTGCCGGCGCCACTGCCGCTACCGGCACACTCCCGCTTTCCGCGCCGCAGATTCCGTTGAACACATGCTCCTGATCCCCGGTAGCCACAATGCGCGTCAGCGCCGCCAACGGCGTGCCCACAATATCCACTCCCCGCACCAGCTCGTCCGGTCGCCCGTCGACATAAACTTTGTAAACAATCACCGGAAGCACCTGGAACGCTTGCGGCAACGACCGCGTCGTCAGCGTAAATCCACCCTGTATGTCGTCGAAGTACAGCCCGTACGGTTTCCCCTGTTTCTTTACTTCATCGATCAGCTTCTGCCGCATCTCTTTCTCAGGAATCGTTTGGCTGGAAGTCACAATTAAATTTCCCTGTCGCCCGGTGGGCATCAGTCCCGGCTGGTTTCGTCCATGCCCATTGGAAACTCCGAAATTCTTGATCGGCATCCGCGACATCAGAAAATTCTTCAGTACGCCGTTTTGAATTACATCCACCCGCTGCGCCGGGGTTCCCTCATTATCAAAATCATAGGACCCCGAAAGTTTCACATCTCCAATCTGCTTGGTCGTCGGATCGTCCGCCACGCTTAGAAATTTTGGCAGCACTTCCTGTCCCACCATCTTGGTAAATGTCTGCCCTTCTTCCTCGTCTCGCTGCCGGTGTCCCTCCAGCCGGTGCCCCAACACTTCATGAAAAAATACTGCCGCCGCCCGTCCGCTCAACAGCGCTGGTCCGTCATACGGCTCCGCCACGGGAGCTGCGCGCAGTGCCTTCAAATCCGCTGCCATCTTCTCGATTTTCGCGGACAATTCGCTTTCCGAGGGCAACCCTTTGGAAGTCGGTGCCTGAAAAGTCTCCACTCGCAACAATTCCATCCCGTCGTCAGCCCGCGTTTGCGCTTCCATAATCAACCGCGTGGAAGCGCTGGGGGTAACCACCGTGCTTCCTTCGCTAGTCACCATCCGCGCATTCGAGTTCTGCACCTGCAACATAACGCTTCCGAAATAAACGTCCGGATACTTCCGGAATATCGCCGACAACCTCTTGATCTCGCCTTCCCACGTCGCCCGGTCCAGCGTAACCGGCACCTTCGCTTCACCAATGTGTGTAGCCGACGCCTCTTTGG
>Ga0193728_1000032_pt1 | contig 54083 bp, 40 predicted proteins | sample U1c1metaG_FD_143037 | JGI IMG/M metagenome (GOLD analysis project Ga0193728, IMG submission 143037) | Soil microbial communities from a riparian zone of the East river system, Colorado, United States - U1c1 | ecosystem: Environmental > Terrestrial > Soil > Riparian zone | place: USA: East River... | reverse complement strand
TTGCTATGAGAAAGACCATATTCGTTGATATCATCTCCATTCTTTTGATCATCTTGTTTATTTATGCAGCTACCAGCAAATTGCTCGATCACCAAAAGTTCCAGGTGCAGCTTGGACAATCACCTATACTGACCGAATTCGCAGGAGTGATCGTCTGGATGATACCTCTTTTGGAAATCCTGGTTGCATTCCTGCTCGCCATTCAGCGATGGAGAGTAATCGGATTATACGCTTCGTTCAGTCTGATGACCATGTTTAGTGCTTACATTGTCGCGATCACCCGGTTCAGCGAATACATACCCTGCTCCTGCGGCGGCATTCTTGATCGTCTGTCGTGGAATGATCATCTGCTTTTCAATTTCATATTTACTATCCTTTCTGTTGTGGGAATACTAATCGAAACATCACTGATGAAATATACGCCGGACGTCAATTTACAGAAGGCTTAAAGAATTTTTATTGCAATAAAAACAGGGGTAACTGAAAACCTGCAAAAGAGTAAGTATCATTTTCGCTAAAGTTTTATTGCTTTTTGCATAATAAAGCAATCATCGTTATGAAAAAGAAACAAATATTTATTGCGTTGGCACTGGCTGTGGCCATAGGCGGGGCATTCTCCACTAAAGCAAATTCACGCGCAGAATTTACTACCTATTATGATCAGGTCACCGGACCAAACCCATGTGACGTAACGAATTGTGGCACAAACAGCCTCCATACTAAGTGTACGCAACAATTCTTCACGACCGCAAGTTGTGGTACAACGGCCTCGGTGACACTGTACCTTCCATGATCAGGGTTTGGATTAATAGAGAATTGGGAAGCATCCCAATTCTCTTCATTTAGAAAAAGGAGTATCATACTCATCGCATGACCGGCAAAATAATTCTGAAAATATTTGGCTGCTTTTCTTTTGGTATTATGATCATCATAACCTTGTTTTGGTATTCCAGGGGAATAAGTAAGGGCGAAAATGGATTTATCAGATTATTTCCTCCGCATATGATTGACGGCAGGAAAGAAATGGATCTGACTTACAATTCTTTTTATTTAGCGGGAGCAACGGCTAAGCATTTGTATCTGGCTAATGCTACTTATCCGAAAAGCATATGGATAACCGATCATGCGCTGCTGGATACTCAAAGGATCAATCTCCATATTGCCGATAGCGGCAAAATTGCCTGGAAGGCTGTCAGAGTGGTTGTTGACTCCCCGAACATTTTTTGCCTGGAGCCCATCACGCCCGCGATCCTTAAAGGCGATCTGGCTGATTTTACTTTTTACCGCCTTGCCACCAACAATTTTAATTTTTCTTTATCTGTTCCTCTTTCAGTTTCAACATTCGTGAACCTTGTTTATGACGGTGCGAAGGATGAGACGAAACTCGTTAAAGTGCCGGCGGATGCGCGGATTGGCGACGCCAGGTCCTATATGATCGAAAAGCAAAAAGAAGGCCTGTTTTCGACAGATGGCATGATTCGCTTTGACCGATTAAGCAACAGACTGGTATATATTTACTACTACAGGAATCAGTTTATATGTCTTGATTCTAATCTTAATTTTCGTTATCAATCCCGTACGATTGATACGATATCGCAAGCAAAAATCAATGTAGTACGCATAGCGTCGGAGAATAAGATTGTCTTGGCAGCCCCGCCATTGCTTGTCAATAATCTGAGTTGTATCGATCAGGATATACTGTATATCAATTCTCCGCGGTTAGCGAATAATGAGAATGAGAAAGGTTTTGCATCCTATTCCGTGATTGATATGTATTCTCTGAAAGACGGCTCCTATAAATACAGTTTTAATATTCCCGATTATAAGGGACAAAAGTTGCGAAATTTTAGCGTTATCAACCACCGCATCGTTGCTTTCCAGGGACATTTTATGCTGACCTATAAGCTGAACAGGTAATCTAATGGTCAGATTCACGCAGCGCGGCGTAAATGAGGGCAATCAATTCCTTGCTTTTCCCATCTCTCGGAACAGTGACTGAATAAATCCTTCCTTTTTTATCTACAAGCATAAGCGTGGGGCCTCCTTCTACATCATAATATTTCAGGAAGGGATGCTCCATTCCCAATCCATTCGTGTATAAATTGATAAATGTCTTCAGACTGTATTTTTCTTCGCGCACGCTTTTAAGCCATTGTGATTTTTTAAGATCGGTGCAAATACTAACAAATTGAATATTCGAATCATTTTTAAAAAGCGGGTAAACCAATGAATCCATTTGCCGGGCGAATAATTTGCAACCACTACATCCGGTAAACCAGATATCAATAAATACCAGCTTGCCTCGCAAATCCGAAAGCCTGACCATTTTGCCTGTTGTATCGGGTAAAGAAAAATCATATACGGGGGTCCCTTTCAATTTCACTGTCCGCCATTTTTTTAATATTTCTTTCAGGTAAGGGTTGTGAACCAGTTCATAAGCATCCTGAAGACAGGAATCAAAATCTCCTCTGGTATCTTGAATCCGCATATCGGTCAGGTAGTTGAGTAGCATTCTTTCTCTTAGTTCTCCCCGGTAATCGGCCTTGAGCTTATCATATAATTCTTTAAACCGAGCGTTGTAAACGTTGGCCAGTATATATTCGGCGTTTCCATTCGACTCTACAAACAGGCAGATCGCGCTTCTGGAGAATAGAAAATTCAGATATGCGGGAGATATTGTTGAATAAGAACTGGTATCCACAGGAAGCATGAGCATGGACCGGTAATATTGTAATAGTCTTTCCTTTTTCATACTGTCAGCGAGGTATTGCTGGACCATAAAAAAACATTGGAAAGTTATCCGGGTTTCTCCGATAATGTCTGATTTTAACATGTGATAGACTGGCCGGGAAAGCTTGTATTTATCCAGGATGCTGAACTTAATTTGCAGAATAGAATCTTCAAGTTGAATTCTTCTTAGGGAGTAAATAGGCTCATAAAAAATAGGTTTATTTTTTTCTTGTTCTATAAAAGGTTCAAGTTTGTTACTTGCCATGTCAATTTCCTGCCTGCATCGGTATTTTGTCGCTCCGATCCCGAAAAATCTGTACTGAAATCCTTTAGGCGTCCAATTAATCTTCATTTGAATATGGTCATCCGGTTCTAGAATGTAATAGTTAAGGACACTATTGCCTCCTTTGCTTTGGTTTACTTCAAAACCAATACGCATGGGATGTTCGATGCGCGGCAGTTTAAAAGAGAATGACCCGTTGCGTCCTGTAGTGCAAGTCATTTGAGTGGCCCCGATATTGCTGGCAATCACGTCTTTCCATACAACTACCGTTATGGTGCTTCTCCTTTTTCCCTCATGTACTACCTGTCCATCCAGGTAAATCGGTTTCGCTTGAGCATACGAGGACTGGCTTGGGCAAAATACACCCAGCAACATCAACAGGAAGATGAATTTCATTTCTTTGGGAATTGAATAAGGCGTTTAATATCCGGGATTTTGCGAAAGCTGTGGGTTGTTTTGTATTTCATATAACGGAATCGGGTAGAGTGCTGCGGTCGCCTTCCAGCCTGGTTTTTGCGGACCAAGAACGATATCTGCCCGGCCTGACCGTTTCAGATCGAACCAGCGGTTTCCCCATTCTGTAAAAAGTTCAACTTTTCTTTCCTGCTCGATAGCGAGTAGCAGCGCGGCCTGGTCATTGGCTGTTGTGGATGAAAGACCGGCCCTGGACCTGATCACGTTTAAATCATCCTGAGCTCCTGCGATATTGTTTTGCATGGCCCTCGCTTCGGCCCTGATCAGAAATTGTTCTGCAAGCCTAAGGAACATGGCATACTCAGTTACCGGAATGGAGGGATCTCCACCCATTGCTTTATATTTAAATGGGTAGTAGTAGGTTTGGGCATCCACCGTTAAACTATCAATCCAATTGTTTCTTCGGTAATCTCCAGGTTCAAAGGAATTCAACAGTTGATTGTTGAGGCTTACAATAGATGGGACCGTGGTCAGTATATAATTATATCCTTCCATAGTATTGAATCCGGGAGAAACCGGCATGAGCTGTAAAATCGTTTCCTGGCTATTCTTTAGAAAAACGCCGTTGAGATCTGACAACAAACTAAACATGGTTGTGTTTCCGATCAGCTTGCCAGATTCAGCTTCGGCATTAGCCCAGTCACCGGTATAGAGGTAGACTCTTGCCAGCATTGCTGAAGCGGCCCATTGATTTGGCCTTATTCTTTCTCCTTTTGAATAGGAATAGTCTGAGGCCAGCATGGATTCTGCTTCCTTTAGGTCTGCGATCACTTGCTGGTAAACCAGCGTGGGGGCAGAACGCCCTGTTTTGGCGGTTAGCTGATAATTGGTCGTTGTGATCAATGGAACGTCACCGAATAAATTCAAGAGATAGAAGTGGCAGAATGCCCTGATGAATTTGGATTCCCCCGTCAATTGTTTTTTAACGGCATCCGATACGGTTTTTGAGGTGGATAGTCCTTCGATTATGGCATTTGCTGAATAAATGTAACTGTACAGGTTGCCCCAGAGATTGTAGGTGAGATAGCCATTGGTCTTTGAAATAGCATTCTCATAAAATTCATTGAGGTCCGCAGTGGTTGAGTAGGATATAAATTCATCGGCGGACAGGGCTCCAAAGGTCGAGATATTCTGACTTAATCCGCTGGCCTGATCATTGGCCTCCATCATTCTATTATAAATTCCAGTCACCGCAGCAGTTGCGGTTGTGTTATCAGAGAAAACGGAAATGCCGACCAATGCTGTTGTCGGAGGATCTATGGAAATAAACTTTTTGCAGGAGTAAAAAAGCGTGGATAGTGCCAGTACACACATTACGCGAAATGACAAGTTATATTTTGATAGAGATTGCATAAATACAGATTTAAAAAATGATTTGGATACCAGCTGTTATCACTCTCAATGGTGGCAAATTGTAAAACCGTTGATTCTCCGGGTCCAGCCCGAGGTAATTGGAAAAGGTCACGATGTTTTGGCCTTGTAAGTAAATCCTGCAATCCTGGAGATGAATTTTCCCGGTCCAATTCGTTGGGAACTGATAAGAAAACGACAGGTTTTTCAACCTGATGAAAGAGGCATCACCAGTTGCATGATCGCTTAATTGATTATTAAAATATGCGCGTGTTGCGGGAGAACTAAAATTCTGGCTAAATTGCTGAATATTGGTCTGATCTCCTGGTTTTTGCCAACGGCTAAGCACTATATCCGGTTGGTTGGATAATCTGCCCGCGGCAGCGAAATAGTACATGTAATTTAAACCGGTTTGCCTCACAAATTGAAACAAGAAATCCAGGCGCCAGCCTTTGTATTGCAGTGTATTCTGCAGGCCGCCATAAAAGTCCTTTCCTATTTTTTTTATCGCAATTAGGTCCTGTGGGTAATCGATACTGCCATTCTTATCTGCGTCTTCGAAGCTATAAATGCCCGTTTGGGGGTCAACACCTGTATTGTGAAACAGCTTTTGAATATACAGTGATTGTCCTACCACATATTTATTGACATAATTAGACGCTTCGAGACCTGGGTATGCAACCAATTCATTCCGCGGAATGGTTAGATTAATGGCAGTAAGCCAGCTAAAATGCTTATTCCTTATATTGGTTGTATTCAGTTCAAATTCCCATCCTGTATTTTGAACAGTAGCCGGCAGATTGGCCTGAACAGAAGAGAAGCCGGTAATTAACGGCAATGAATACCCTACAAGCTGATTGGATGAGCGATTGTTATAATATCCAAGTGTAAAGAGAATACGGTTTTTCAACATTCCGATTTCCAATGCCGCTTCTGTTTTTTTATTCACTTCCCAGGCATAATCGGAATTGACCAGACGGGTGGGGTATAGACTGCCATTATCCTGGTAAGGATAACTTGTCGGACTCCAAAGGTCAAGGAAACCATAATCTCCTATCTGGTCATTTCCGGTGGTTCCATAACTTGCCCTCAACTTGCCAAAACTGATAACCGGGATTCCTTTTTTAATAAAATTTTCATTGGAAAAGATCCAGGCTGCTCCTACTGCGCCAAAATTCGCAAATTGTTTGCCTGGTCCAAACCTGCTCGATCCATCTCGTCTTGAGGTAATATTCAAAATATATTTATCAAACAGGTTATAGTTGATGCGCCCAAATAATGATTCGTACCGATATTGGGAATAGGTTGAACTCAGAACATTTAAGGAAGAAGCTGCTGCAGGGTTTTCTATCAATGCATCACTGCTGAAGCCGGTGGCCTGTGTAGCCTGGGCCTTCAATAAATTTTGCTGAAAGGTACCGCCAACAAGCGCCGTTAAGGTACCTGGCCCTGCAAGAAACGAATATTCTGCCTGAGGTTCAATAATCCAGGTTGAAGTATTACTGTTGGCAAAAACTGAAGACGCCTGGGCAGCAGCGAAGGCGGGGTTCAGGGATTTTTTTGGAGCATTCTGCATTTCGTCAACTGCCATGATGTTATAACCAAAATTGACTTTTAGTTTGAGACCCTTAAGCACTTCGTAGCTTAAAATTAAATTGGTAACCAGGTTTGAGCTATTGGCCTTGTAATTCCTTAAGAGAATGCTAAAGGGATTGTTCCAGGTACCGTTTTGCCAATTTAGATTTTTAGCTGAATCATAAATGGGTGGCGCATCCGGAGCAAGGACGAGGGCATTGTTTGTGAGGTCCAGGTTAAGTAACCGGTTATTCTCAATAACAAAAAACCCCGAAAATGCCATATTGAATTTTCTATTTTCGGAATAGTGATTGATATTGACATGTGCGGATGCTTTTTGATCAAAAAAGTTTCCGGGGAAGACCGTAGTTTCCCGGTGATACCCTCCACCCAGGATAAACTGCGTATTGATGTTGCCTCCGGATATTGATCCTTCCAGGTCCGTATAGTGCGACGTTCCTCCGATCAGTTCTTTCTGCCAGTTAGTATACCTTGTTGTATCCCACACCAAAAGGTCGCGTGCGGTTGAATTGTTAGGAACCACTCCGTCATTCTTAAAAGCTTCCCTCCTTATCTTAAGATAATCCGGTGTATTTAACAGACGCATCTTTCTTGTGATCTGACCTGCGCCGGTATATGCCGTTAAATCAAATTTGGTTTTGCCAGGCTTCCCTTTTTTTGTGGTGATCAGGATGACGCCATTGGCCCCCCTGGACCCATAAATTGCTGTAGCGTCGGCGTCTTTCAGGATGTCGATGCTTTCTATATCCAGGGGATTGATACCATTTAACGGATTTCCTCCATCAATGACGGGTGACGTAAAGTTTGAGTTGAGTGATGTAGAAGTGAATGGAACTCCGTCAACAATATAAAGTGGGTTATTGCCATTTGCAATGCTGTTTTGCCCGCGGATCTGAATCGTAAAACTGCCTCCCGGCACGCCGGTATTCTGCGTAATGTCAAGTCCGGCAACCCTGCCTTCGAGCGCGGCCAATGGATTCGATACCGGTTGCTCCGCAATCGTCTCCGCCTTCACCGTGCTGACGCTTCCCGTATTGAGTCGCTTTGTTGTGGTCCCATACCCGATGATCTGCACTTCATCCAGCTTGCTCGACAGGATCGCGAGGCGAATGAGCAGTTTGGTTTGATTCTTCACCATGATCTCCCGCGTCTGATAACCAACATGACTTACGATGAGGATCGCATCGCCTGGGATCAATTGCAGAAAAAATTCTCCATTGACATCCGTTTCAACTGCCTGGCCACCTGAACGGACAATAATACTGGTGCCAGCGAGCGGTTCTCCTTTTTCATTCAGGACCTGACCGCTTACATTGATCTTTTCGTTGCGCTTATTTTTTTCGCTTTCATTTTTCGCGTGTATGACGACCATTTTTCCTACGATCTGGTAGCTGAGCTGTTGCTCCCTGCAAGTTGCATCCAGGGCCTGCTGCAGACTGGCATTGGTCAGCTCAATGTCCATATTTTTTGTTCCTTCCAAAATATCCTTGTCGAACCAGATCTTATAACCGGATTGTTTTTGGATGGCCGTGAAGATTTTTTCGAGCGAAGCGTTTTTTTCAGAGAGGTTAATCCTTTCCTGACCGAGGCCATTGGCGCTGACCTGGAGAAAACCTGCCAGCAATAGGATAGCCGTTATTCTCATGAGCAGGAAAAATTGGATTACCGGGTGTTGCTTATTGGGCAACACGATCCGGGTATAGTTAAATTGCATACCTTCGTTTTGGTTGGGTTATAGAATGTCAGTCCTTGCAGATTGTAGTTCGGGGTAATCCAACCTCGCCGTCCCGCCTTGCCGCGGGACGGTTTTGGTTTGGATACCCTCAGAAGTTTAGGTCATGGCTTTTCGATTTAGGTTTTCACAAATAGTTTTTTCCCTTCGAGTCTTGTCTGGATCTGATATGCTTCGAGTACTTTCATGAGGTCCGATAAAGGCGCGTTTCTCGGAATTCCTCCATTGAGCCTGCGTTCGGGAATTGCGGATTCATGAATGATATCCACATCATACCATCTCGACACGATCCTGAGGATGGCTTCCATAGATAAGTTGCTGAAATTGGTTTGCCCGTTTTTCCATGCCACCACATCATCCAGGTCCACATGACTGTTGGTAAGAATCCCGGAACCCTTATCGGTGGCGATCAATGCCTGGTCACCCGGTACGATCAGTTTATTTTTATTTCCCTGGATGATCTTCACACTTCCTTCCAGCAGGGTGGCCCTGATCTCCGGCTCATCGGTGTAGGCATTGATGTTAAAATGAGTGCCCAGTACTTCAACGGATGCGGTTCCTGAATTGATGTCCACAAAAAACGGTTTGGCTGGATCATGGATCACTTCAAAATACACTTCGCCGGAAACCTCCACTTTTCTTTCAGCGCCGCTGAATGCTACCGGAAAACGTATTGTTGAGGCTGCATTAAGCCAGACTTTCGTTCCATCGGGCAGGATAAGTTTGTACTGGCCGCCGCGGGGGGTGGAGAGGGTGTTGGCCCCCACCTGTCCTCCCCCAATGGGGGAGGAATTATAAACCAACTTACCGCTATCTGTCTTATTCACCTGCGTGCTCCCTTGCGTTGTTATTTTGCCAATGGCTGCACTATCGAGTGCGACGGTTGATCCATCGGCGAGGGTAAGGATCGCTTTGTCTGAGCCGGCGGGAATGTCTTTTAAAGCATTTTCATTTTTCGGAAGCATCAACCGTTCTTTTTTATGCCTGCTGTTGAGATAGATCGCGCCGACCAAAATGATCAATATGATGGAAGCTGCTGCAGCAATCATCTTCCAGTTCATTTCTCTGTCAGGTGCTTTGTGTTTCCTGAGTTCAGGGATCTCTGCCTGCAATCTTTGCCAGGTCAGGGCCTTGAATTTCTGGTAATCGGCGAGTTCGCTGATCAGGTTATGGGTATCCGTCAGGTCCTCAAACAGTCTTTGATTTTCCGGCGATGCAGCCACCCATTCATTGAGCTCCAATGTTTCGGATTCCGTGAGTTCTTCACGGAGAAATCCAAAGATCAGGGTTGCTATTCGTTCGGGAGCAGGCATGCTGTCAAGTTTAAAACAATAACCGGCGCCACTCAAAACGACCGGTTATTGAAGACCATATATCACATGAGTAATGAATGTAGACCTGACTAAAATTTTCTGGTACCTTTCACTTGTAAAGTTAAAAATTTATTGAGCCCGCAGAGGTTATTATTGCTAAAGAAAACACTTAGGCCATTGCGCAGACGGGAAAGATTTCCAGTTATATCAAAGGAATTTGGTTATTAAGGAGCAGAACGAGAACAAATTCCCGAAGGGGATTAATTAGGACTGGTATAGATAGATCAACAAGGCGAGCGCTAATTCTGGCGTTTTCAGTTTAAGCCGCAGCATGGCCAGACCATTCGATTTTTGTTTGGCAACGGTCAGAATGCTCAGACCCAGCTCATCTGCAATCTCCTGATTTTTCATTCCATCCAGCCAGGACATTTTAAAAATGGCCCTGCACTTGCGGGGCAGCTTTTCAATTTCAGTCAGCACCTTTTTCATCAGCTCTGCTTTCAAATCCTCCTCAGCATAAAATGCTTCGGGCGCCTCCGCATCAATATAATTCATTTCTTCCTCGTAGGCCTTTACGTATCGGTCGTGACTGGCCCTGCGAGATGCCGCATTGCGAACAATTACCTGCAGATAGATTTTCAGCGTCTTCAGATCAGAAGAATCCTTACCATTTTTCCAAAGCTTCAAAAAAGCATCTGCAGTCAGGTCCGCAGCCACTTCCGGCGGCCCAAAACGCCTGGCGAAATAAAAAACGGCAGGGTAGAGTTGATGATAGACTTTTTCAAAGAAGTCAGGGTCAAAGGAATTGGATAACGGAACATATTTCCCTTCCTCTTCGCATACTTGAGCAGGTTCGTATGTGAGCCGCTTAAATATTGCTTCATCGGCTTCGTATTGCTTCGCGTCCATGATCTTTAGATAAAATCCGGATTCTCATTGCCTGAGAAAGCATGGACGCTATTTATCTGCTGCAAGCGGGGATTGAAAAAAATATAGAACGAGCCCCGTCTTACCGTGTAGAGGCACCGCTAAGCGCCTTGAAGCGATAAGCTGATAGGAGCCCGCCCTATATCTATAGAGCAGGCTTTCACTACCATCTCGCTTCGGTGAAAATTAGCGGTTTTCTACACGAGACTTATAGCGAAGTCCTTCAAATTAGGTTATGAAGAATCGCAAAATAAATTATTAATTCAACTTTTAAACAAGTATAAATATAGCAAATATTTTCATGTGGTGTATGAACATACGCCGGTATTTCTTGAAAATTCTTTGATTTTCATGCTGCATGAAAGGCAAAGAATCGATACAAATAAAATTCGGACATGCTTTAAAGAAAGCCATGAAGGCAAAAGGGCTTAGTCTGCATCAGCTGGCCGCCGAAGCGGATCTGGAATATGCGCATGTTCAAAGAATTGCTTCCGGAAAAGTAAACCTTGAATTAACTACCGTTATTGCTTTGGCTGACGGATTGGGAATGACTCCTGTTGAACTCTTTAGCTATTACTGAAAAGAGAAGGAGCTGATTATTGTATTTGTTCATGTAATACACGGATGTCGTGCCCGCAATTCTTTTAAAAATATCCCGGAAGGTTTGTATGTCAACATAACCCAGTCATACCGGTCTTCGCCTCTCAACTTCATCTTATTTTCAATACCACTTACTCTTTATTAAAAAGAAGATTCTTCAAATCCAGAAATTGAGCAAAATTGGATTTTCATGGATTGAATCATGATAAGCCTTTTGATTTTACTTCCTTCCCAGCTTATATATTTCTTTTGCAGATATGAATTATGCGTGAATGTATTAGTGATGTCATGCCTTATTTATGATCGGCTTATTTTTTTTTGAAGCGGAACATTCGGATATTGGCAGTAAACGCTAAATATGATCGAATTAGATAAAAACATAATACAGCCATTAATTGCGAAGAAGATATGCCATCCGCTGGAACCTCTCTCAGCCGAAGAGATGATTTCTGCCGTAAAGTTGTTGCGCGAGGGCCGTGATTTAGGACCAGCGGTAAGATTTATTTCCGTAGTACTCCGGGAGTCTGGCAAAGAACAGGTAAAACAATTTTCCAGGGGAGCAGAGCCGGACCGCGAAGCTTTTGCTGTTCTCTATGATAGCGGCAAGTTGAAAACTTATGAGGCGATTGTTTCTCTCACCGAAGGCAGGATTGTTCTGTGGAAAGAAATGCGCGGTGTACAACCTACCATGGCTATCGATGAGCAGGTTGCCTGTGAACAGGCTGTGCTGAACAGTCCCGAATTCAGGCAGGCCCTTAAGCAATATGGAGTCACTGATCCCAGCCTGGTCATGGTAGACATCTGGTCGGCCGGCTATTACGGCAGTGAAGAGGAAAAAAATATCCGGCTGGCCAGGCCCTTGTGTTTTCTGCGAACGGATCCCACCGATAATGGGTATGCGCGCCCCATCGAGGGGTTGAGGCCGGTGGTTGATCTCGACAAGATGGAAGTTATCCGGGTGGAGGACCATGGTTACGTGCCATTGCCTCCCAATGAAGGCAATTATGCGGCCCACCGGATGAAAAATTTCCGGCAGGATATTAAACCGATCGAGATCACGCAGCCGGAGGGACCATCTTTTGAAGTAGACGGTTACCAGGTCAGCTGGCAGAAATGGGATTTTGTGATTGGATTCAATGCGCGGGAAGGCCTCACCCTGCACAACCTGACATACAACGACCAGGGTGAGAAAAGATCGATCCTCTACCGGGCTTCCCTATCCGAAATGGTTGTGCCGTATGGTGATCCTTCGGAAACACAAAGAAGAAAGAATGCTTTCGACAGCGGTGAATATGGAATGGGGGCCTGCGCCAACAGTCTGGAACTGGGCTGCGATTGCGTGGGACATATTAAATATTTCGATGGCTTCATCACAGACAGTAAAGGAAATCTGGTCACGATCAGGAACGCCATCTGCATGCACGAGGAAGACTACGGTATTTTGTGGAAGCATACCGACAGGCGACTCGAGAAGCCCGAAGTGCGAAGATCCAGGAGGCTGGTGATTTCCTCGGTGTCCACAGTGGAAAACTATGAATATGGGTTCTTTTGGTACCTGTACCAGGACGGCAATATTCAGTTGGAGATCAAACTCACAGGAATTCTTTCGATGGGCGCATTTCCTGCGGGCATGAAACCGAAATACGGAAACCTGGTTGCACCACAGTTGTATGCGCCCAACCACCAGCATTTTTTTAATATCCGTTTGGATTTTGACCTTGACGGAGAAGAGAATGCCGTCTATGAAGTGAATGTTGTACCTGAAGAGATTGGTCCCGCCAATCCTTTCGAAAATGGTTTCTACGCCAAATCCACCCTGCTGGAACATGAATTGCAGGCCAGATCCCGCCTCAACCTGGAAACAGCGCGTTTTTGGAAGATTGTCAATAACAAAAGAAAAAACCAGGTTGGAGAATCGGTAGCCTATAAATTTATGCCAGGAGATAACTGCATTCCTTTTGCATCAAAAAAAGCCTATTGGAGACAACGCGCAGGCTTTGTGGAGAGTCATTTCTGGGTAACGCCTTACAGGGAATCGGAAAAATTTGCAGGGGGTGATTTCCCCAATCAGAGCCAGGGCGGCGACGGGATCATTCAATGGACTGCGCAGAACAGGTCGGTTAAAGATACCGATATCGTCGTCTGGTATACGATGGGCCATACCCACATCCCCAGGCCCGAAGATTATCCTGTTATGCCGGCGGCATATATTGGCTTCCTGTTGAAGCCGCTTGGATTTTTTAATGAGAACCCGGCGAACGATGTGCCGCCATCTCCTGCTAAAGCAGCGGCTTCCAATGGTAAAAGCTGTTGTCATGACTAAGGGTGCTGCCATGGCTTAAAAATTGGCGATCATGAAACTGATCTGTAAAGAGGCATGTGCTCCGAAAGAAAGCGTCCTCAAAGGAAACTGGTGGTCATTGGTCAATGCCATATTGGTATTGTTCATGCCCAAATGCGCATTTTGCTGGGCCGCCTATATGGGTTTTTTCAGTTCTGTCGGTCTGATCAGCATTCCTTACCGGCCATGGTTCTTTCCGGTATCCATCATACTCTTTATCCTCACCCTTGTCAAGTTGCTTTATAGTTCGATCCGCAAAAGAAATTTTCTCGCATTTGCATTAGGCTTGTCATCCGGCATGATCATCTTGCTGCAGAGACTCTGGCAGCCGGGTTGGGATTTCGACAAAGTTGCCATAGCGATGATGGCCATTGCAGTATTATTCGATCCATGGCTAAAGTTCCGGGATCAATGGGTAATGCGCAGCAAATCATAAACGCGTTCTGCAATGCGTTTTTCATAACAGCACTTCATCAAGCTTTTCCATCCCTTCATCTAGCCCGATGGGGTTGCCATTCATGACCTCAACCAGGATGACAATACATTAATGATTCTTTTCAGGAAATAGCTTTCTCATAAAAACAATCCTGGTAGAATTTACCAAAAACTTATTTGGAAAGTCGCTATTATCTTTATACTTTGTATCTCAAAGTACTTTTAGATATAGTGTTTCCACTTATATCAATGGATTTTTAAATAAATAAATTGCTCTATATGAAAATCAAAATGATCCTGCCTGCACTCACCGAAGCGAAGAGTCCGTTATGGCGCCCGATCAAATATTCCTTGTTTCCTCCTCTGGGACTGGCGACCCTGGCTGCCTATTGTTCGCCCGATGACCATATCGACCTGCAGGATGAACATGTAGAATCGCTGAACACAACGGACGAGCCTGAACTGGTCATTATCCAGGTCTATATCACCAATGCTTTTCGCGCCTATGCTCTGGCTGATCATTATCGCAAACAAGGCGCCTATGTTTGTCTGGGCGGCCTGCATGTGACCTCATTACCAGAAGAAGCCCTGCTTCATGCGGATAGTATTTTCATTGGTCCGGGTGAGGATATTTTTCCGCAATTTCTATCAGACTTTCGCAATAGATGTCCAAAGAAAATATATATCAATGCGAAACGGGATATTGAAGCTATTCCTCCTATCCGTCGCGACCTGATCAAACGGCATTTATACCTGGTGCCCAATTCCATCGTGGTTTCCCGTGGATGTCCGCATCACTGCGATTTTTGTTATAAAGATGCCTTCTTCGAAGGAGGCAAATCTTTCTATACGCAAAAGGCGGATGCTGCACTGGCAGAAATAGACCGCTTGCCCGGGCGTCATTTGTACTTTCTTGACGACCACCTGCTGGGCAATCAAAGGTTTTCCGCCGCATTATTTGAAGGAATGAGGGGAATGAACCGGGTATTCCAGGGTGCGTCCACACTCGATGCCATCCTGAGGGGCGACCTGATCGCAAAAGCAGCAGAGGCAGGCATGCGCAGTGTATTCATTGGGTTTGAGACATTAAGCCGGGCTAACCTGGTGCAAAGTAATAAAAGACAAAATCTCGATAAAGATTATGAACAGGCCATCCGCAGATTGCATTCGCTCGGCATCATGATCAACGGAAGTTTTGTATTTGGGCTCGATGAAGACGACCAGGATGTTTTCAAGCGGACCGTCGACTGGGCCGTAAGGAATGCACTCACCACCTGCACCTTTCATATTCTTACGCCTTATCCCGGAACCAGGTTATTTAAGAACATGGAAACCGGCGGGCGGATCCTCCATAGAAACTGGGATCAGTATGATACCCGCCAGGTGGTCTATAAAACCGTTGGTTTAAATGCGGATGAGCTGAAGACTGGATACGACTGGGCCTATCGCTCATTTTATTCATGGAACAATATATTCAAAGCAAGCATGCAGCACGACGGCTTCAAACACATCATCAAACATTTTGCTTATGCGGGCGGATGGAAAAAGTTTGAGCCTTTATGGAATTTTATGATCAAGACCAGGGGCCTGAATCAGATGTTGCCCTTACTCGAAGCCATCTTATCCAAAGCAAATAATCAGGTCAGTAAAAAAGCGGCCCGGTCTTTTTCACCCTTCCCCGCCATCGCATAACCAAATAAAAATCGGGGAATGTCCCTTGTACATCCTGATTCTGAAGGAAAGTTGGATTTACCCCGAAAATAAAATAAAGGAATTATTACTGATTCATTACTTAATCATTATGGTTCTTTCCTGTTATTTTTTACCTGACTGAATACTTCATTTTTGCGCCAGAATCATTCTCTGAGCCAAATGCACAAATATCTACTCATCATCTTTTTTGTTTTTGCTTACGCTGAGTCCTTCTCTCAATCCGTCCTCACAGGTAAAGTGGAAAGCCAGACCAGGAAAGAAAAACTTGCAGGCGCGTTCGTGTCCTGCAGCAACAACCAGGGCAAGCGCGTCAATACCGTAACGGACATAGACGGGGCATTTAAGGTTAAAGACCTTCCGCCAGGCTCCTATGAGTTAAAAATAGAATATGTCGGATTCATTACATACACCGATCGGGTGGTCATTGAACAAAATAAGACAACAGAGCTGAAGATATTGCTGGCGCAGGATGGTAAATCCCTGGCGGATGTTCAGGTTTTTGGTAAGATCAGCCAGGAGGAAGACGCAGGAGCCCGGCAAAAGGAGCAAAGAAGCAATAATGTGGTCAATGTGATATCGGCGAAGGCCATGGAGCGGTCGCCCGATATCAATGCCGCAAATGTGCTTCAGCGAATGAGTGGACTGACTATTCAACGCAACGGCGGTGGAGATGAAGCATACGCAATCATTCGTGGATTGGATCCCCGCTACAGCAACACGCTCATCAATGGCATCAAGATCGCGAGTCCTGACGAAAAATCAAGATTTGTTCCGCTGAGCATTATCCCTTCAGATCTTTTAGGCAGCATAGAAGTACACAAATCGCTTACTCCGGAGATGGAAGCTGACGCGATCGGCGGAACAGTTAATATGGTCATGAAAGATGCCCCGGATAAAAAGGTATTTAAAATACTGGGCTCGGTTGGTTATAGCAAATTGTTCTGGGACCGGAAATATGAGGATTTTTCCAAATCAGATATCGGGCAAAGGAGCCTGATCGAGCAATACGGACCTTCGTATACCGCAAAGCCCGGGGAATTCAGCCGCTCAAACCTCGATTTCAAACCGATCACCCCACTGCCTAATACGGTTTTTTCCGCCACCCTGGGACAACGGTTTCTGAACAATAAGCTGGGTGTTCTTTTGGCAGAGACTTTTCAAAATCAGTATTACGGAAGTAATTCGGTTTTCAACCAGGCCTCTGTTAACATACATACTTCACAACCGACCTATTCGGATTATGCCGTAAGGGCGTTTTCAACCCAGCAGTTAAATAACGGACTCGTGCTTCACCTGGATTACAGTTTTAACGATAAGCATAAGATCACCTTCACCAATGTTGTTTTATACAGCTACCTCGCCCAGTCAAGAACAATCGTGGACACGGCGATCATTGGAGGCAATGGCGGAAGAACGGTGCCCGGAACAGGCCCGGTCAGCACGGACTATTTGTCCATCACCAGCAGGCAGGTCATCGAAAATGCAAAACTGGAGGGCAAACATATTCTTTCGAAGCATTTTCTTTTTGACTGGACAGGAGTATTCTCTTACGCTACCAAGAGAAGCCCCGATTTTGCCGACATCGCAGTCAACAAGAAGATTGACACGGTCCATACGACCAATGATATCCACGGGCCCTATACCTTCGTCACTACACCGGATTATTTTGACAATATTAACAGGATTTGGCAGCATAATGAAGACAAGGATTTTGACGGCATTGCCAACCTGACCTATAAAACGGTTCTTCCCAAGAACATTTTTCTGGAAATCAAGGGCGGCGGATTATACCGGCACAAGACCCGGTATAATATCCAGGACGAATACCAGTTGTTGCCAACCACCAGCAGCAGCGGCGTGAAACAGATTTATACCAACATCTACGATGCGGACTGGACGGTATACAACAGCCATGGCACCTATGATTACGATAAAAATAATTATCGCCTTTTTGAAGATGTGACCGCCGCATTCGGACAATTTAAACTGGTATTCCCCCGGCTGGATATTGTGGGGGGCGTACGCCAGGAACATACCAGTCAGGGATATACGCTGAATACATTCTATCCCACCCAGATCAATGGGATAACCAAGACCTATACGGATATGCTCCCCAGCGGGGCCGTTAAAATAAAACTGAATTCTAAAACGAATATCCGCGCTTCGTATTTCAAGTCGCTTGCCAGACCGAATTATTATGATCTGGTTCCTGCCAACATACGGAGTGTTTCCAGCGCTACCGTGACTACCGGTAATCCGCAGTTGAGGCATTCGGTAGCGGACAATTATGACCTGCGGTATGAATTTTTCCCCAGGGAGGAAGAGCAGCTGTTTGCGGGAATTTTTTATAAAAAGATACAGGACCCCATTGAATCTGCTTATGTTAACGGCACCACCTTTCAGCCACAGAATTTTGGGACTGCGAAGGTTTACGGCCTGGAACTGCAGTTTTCAAGATATTTCGGCAAATTCTTCGGCGTCACCGGCAACTACACCTATCTGCATTCAGAAATATATTCTACCAAATCCTATATCGACCTTTCGCAAAATATTGCAAAAGACAGCCTGCAAAAAAGATCCCTGCAGGGACAGGCAGATCATACGCTGAATCTGTCACTTCTATACAGAAATGAAAAAAGAAGCCTGTTTGTCCAGGTAGCCTACGAATATATCGGGAAAACGCTTGCCCTGGTTTATCCTTTATATAATTATGATTATTACCAGGCTCCGCAATCCTTTCTCTCGCTGTCGGCGGAGAAACAGCTCAGGAACAGACATTTTACCCTCTTCGGGAAATTCAATAATATTTTAAATACCCATACCAAACAGGAAATAAACAATTTGCTGGTCGTTGATGAAGTAACCAAATTCAACTTCAGTCTTGGCATCCGGTATGCGAATTAGCAATCGCTAAAAAGTTTTAACCATAAAAATAAATATTATGAAAATGCAATTCAAAAACACGTATCTTTTTGCGACAGCAATAGTGGCGGCAATGGCATCCTGTTCAAAAAAAGATAATACTATGGTGATCACACCACCGGCTCCGGTATCCAACCCGATCGCGCCGGGAAATATATCGGGATTTGTAAAAGGTACATTTACGACGGGCAATACATATAACATTACCGGTGACCTGACCATCAAACCGGGTGATACGCTTGCATCGCAGGAAGGGGTCACGGTGATTGTAAAAAATGACGCACAGATTTTTGTGCAGGGCGTACTGAGTATCATCGGCACCCAGGATAAACCGGTTTCATTTAATTCTGACAGCAATATACCCGGCAGCTGGGGAGGTTTTCAATGTGATACGATGGTGACATCTGTTACAATTAAATGGGCAAATATTCAGAATACGGGCGGCCCTGATCCTTCGGGCAGCGCCAGAAAATCTCTGTTGGTGAGTTCTGTGGTTCCATGCAATGTGGATATTGAAGATTCGTGGTTCTCCAACGGGCAGGACGATTTGATCCGTATTGAAAATGGGGCGCATATCAGCCTATTGCGCAATACGATTACCAGTTCCGGAAGCACAGATGGTGAAGCGATCAACCTCAAAACAGGGGTAACCGGCGATGTCGCTTATAACGTGGTCTATAGCCAGGCCGGGACCGGAGTAAAACTTGAAACCAATGATTTGAAACCCATTCCACAGACCAATGTGAATGTATACAACAATACCCTTGTCTCCAATGGCTGGAGAAGAGGACAGGCAGAACCCGGCAGGGGTGTATCTGTCGGCCTGAATGCGATGGGGAATATTTTTAATAATATTATGGTCAATAATTACCAGGGTCTGGAAATTTTCGCTGATGCCGATACTTCTGCTGCGGATACCAAGTATGGGAATAATCTTTTCTATGCTTCGGTGGACACCTACCAGGATACAACCCAGGGCGGCAACCTGCCCATCAATATCAGGGCTAATTTTTATCCAAATGACGGAGTAGGCAAGCCCCAGTCTTCGGACCAAATCTCGACGGCAGTGGGTGACCATGATCCCAAGTTTAAGACTTTTGATGGGCAGGTAGCTACGCGAAACGGCGCTCCGAATAACAATGATTTCCATCTGAATACCGGATCAGCTGCACTGGGCACAGGGAATAGTACATACAACAATGATATCGGTGCGTACACTTCTGATGGAAAAGGAAACAAACATTGAGTTAAAACCAAAACCATGATCAGGATCTCTTTTTTTTGTTTTATCGTTCTCGTTTCTTTTGCAGAGGTTTCCTTTGCGCAGCCGGTCGAAAAAAACAAGGACAAGGATGATCCATTGGATGTGTCGCCTGTGCTGATCCGCGGTCCTTATTTGCAAAAAGCCAGCCCGCATTCCATCATGATCCGGTGGAGGACAGATGCTTTAAGCCGGAGCAGGGTCAGGTTTGGAAAAGATCCCCATGCTATGAACGGCCTGGCGGATGATTCCGCATTGGTTACGGAACATAAGGTACTATTGAGTTCACTTGAGCCCCTCACCATGTATTATTATTCCGTAGGAAGCATTAAAAATCAATTGCAGGGAGATTCAAACAATTATTTTTATACACTTCCTGTTGTTCACGAAGCAGGCAGTTATACGGTCGCGGCATTCGGCGATTGCGGCAACAATTCGGTCAATCAAAGGAATGTTCGCGATCAGGTGATTCGGTATCTGGGGAAAAAATACCTGAATGCCTGGATTCTTCTGGGCGACAATACTTATCCCGACGGCACCGATGCGGAGTTCCAGTCAAATTTTTTTAATATTTACCGGGACAACCTGCTCAAGAAATATCCCTTATTTCCTTCTCCCGGCAATCACGACTACCATGATGTGGAGTTTACGGCCGCGGTTGCCCAGCGCACGCATGAGATTCCTTATTACCAGATCTTCAGCATGCCGGTTGATGGAGAATCAGGCGGGGTTGCATCACATGAACAGTCGTATTATTCCTATGATATCGGGAATATACATTTCCTGTCGCTCGACTCTTACGGGTTGCAGGAAAATGCCAGACTATCGGATACGCTTGGGCCCCAGGTTCAATGGGTGAAGAAAGATCTGGAGCAGGCACGTGATGCAACCTGGATCATTGCCTATTGGCACCATCCGCCATTTACCATGGGATCACATAACGGGGATACGGAAAAAGAGCTGGTGGACATCCGCGAACATTTTATATCCATCCTGGAACGATATGGGGTTGATCTCGTATTATGCGGTCATAGTCATGATTATGAACGGTCCAGGTTGATGAATGGATATTATGGCAAAGAAAATGAATTTGACAGCGCCAGGTATGTGTTGAGCGGCTCATCAGGAAAGAATGACGGAACGGTTCGCAGCCAGCCCTACATGAAGAAAGACCTGCATGGAAAAGGCACCGTATATGTTGTAGCCGGTTCTGCAGGCAAGTTGGGTGGACAGCAGGCATCATTTCCGCACGACGCCATGTATTATTCAGATGCGTCCAATGGCGGCGCAGGGTTGATCCAGGTAAATGGAAAGACCCTCGATTTCAAATGGATCTGTGCCGATGGGGTGATCAGGGATCAGTTTACTATAGTTAAAAAGAAATGAATACTTTTAGATCTACTCGTCTCCAAAGAATAGTATTGCATTGCGGTATTTAATCATAACCAGTCTTGCGACAGTAGTCATTTTCGGAATAAGCTCAACCCGTTCCAGGCCTCCTGTTGATCGATCCGATCAGGTGGTCGCTTATTTTCTCGCGTCATCTGACACATTCTTCAGATCAACCACTGCGCTTTATGCTGGCATTGGGTTAATGGACAGTTCGGATCGTCGCAGCATCGATGGTGCCAAAGAGGCATTGAGAACCTGCCGCATAAAGTATAAACGCATTTCATTCTTCCTCGAGTATTTTTTCCCCAACCAGGCAAAGGCATACAATGCACCGCCAAAATATGAGGCCGAAGAACCCTTTATGGAATATGAAGAACCGCATGGATTGCAATATATAGAATCCATGCTCTTCGGCGGCAACCCCGTTCAACAACAAACGGCGCTGAATGATCAGGTGCGGGTGATCATGGAATCGGCAAAGGATTTAAGATCGCTGGTATATCATGTCAGTCTTTCCGATGCCCAAATAATGGAAAGCCTGCGAATCGAACTGATACGGATCATGACGCTCTATATCGCGGGATACGATGCCCCCTATTTAAAAAGCGGGATAGCGGAATCGCTCGAAAGCCTTCGGTCGCTGCAGCAGATCCTGCTGTTGTATTTATCGAATGCTGCTCAGGAGGATCGCATCTTATCCCAGGCTTTTCAACATGCGATCTTCTATTTAAAAAATCATCCCGATTTTAATTCATTCGACCGGCTGAAATTTTTATCTGTATACGCCATTCCGGTACAGCATGCTTTAGGTTCATTGATTGACAGAAAAAACCTGGGCATGTGCTCTGCACCCAATCTTGATTATGCCAAAAAAGATTTATTCAGCGGAGAAATCATCGGCCCGGAAAAAAAAGCTGCCCAAAAGATCACCTCATTAGGAAAAAAACTGTTTGACGAAAAAGCGCTTTCAGGAAATTTTACCCGGGCCTGCTCAGGTTGTCATCAACCTGGGAAATATTATACGGATCAGCTCAGCAGTAATATTTCATTCGATCATCGTTCAAACCTGCGAAGAAACACACCCAGCTTAATGTACGCGGCATTTCAAACGGCCCAGTTTTGGGATGGAAGGGCTAAAAACCTACAGGATCACATAATCATGGTTTTGAAGAGTCCGGAAGAAATGAATAATTCAATCGCAGCTATCGAGAAGAGATTAAACGGAATGCAAACCTATAAGAAGCTTTTTAAAAGTGCATTCGCCTTCAAGGACTCAGATACCATAACCATCCGGGAAGTAGCATCGGCCCTTGGAGCCTTTCTTAGAACGCTCGGCACATCTACATCGGATTTTGATAAATACATGCAAGGAAATAAAAAAACGCTGACCCCCAACCAGAAAAAGGGGTTCAATCTATTTATGGGAAAGGCACAATGCGGCACTTGTCACTTTGTTCCGTTGTTTAATGGATTAACGCCTCCTTTGTTCAACAGAAGTGAATACGAAGTACTGGGGGTGCCCGCGTCCGATCATTTGAACGCTGCCGTTGAAGACAAAGATTCCGGGCGGTATGCTTTTTTCCCTTCTCCATTTTACAGATCGGCATTTAAAACCCCCACGCTCAGGAATATTACAAAGACCAATCCTTATATGCATAATGGCGCATTCAAATCGCTTGCAACGGTGATGGATTTTTACAACAGGGGAGGCGGCGCCGGACTCGGCATCCAAATGACGAATCAGACCCTGCCCCGCGAACCGCTGCATTTGACGAAGGATGAAATAAAAGATATTATTCTTTTTTTAGGGGCATTAATAGATAAGCGGCTGGAATAATTGCATGTCACACCCGAGTGACGCAATCATCATATGAAAATATGGCCCATTACTGATCAGTATTGCTTCAACATTTTCCTTTAGGTTTGCTTTCTTTAAAAATTGCCAATGAGTAAATGGGTGTTATTGCTGTTACTGACAGGTATTCAAACTATTGTGAAAGGACAGGATGGGGCAGGTTCGGGAAAAGGAGCCATGATTACTGGTAAAGTGCTGGATTCCTTGTCAAGAACCCCCATCGAGTATGCAACGGTCAGCCTCTTCATTTCCGGGAATAAAAAACCGCTGAATGGCACCACGAGCAATGATCAGGGCGCGTTCACCATATCCGGCATCAAGCCCGGCAGCTATTCCGTACTGATTGAATCCATCGGGTACAAAGCGCGAACGGTGAACCATGTGGAGATCGGAAAAAACGGAACCCTTGATCTTAAAACAATTTATCTCTTGCATAGCCGGGCCACCCTCGACTCGGTTACCGTGACTGCACCCAGGGGTCTGATTGAAAATAAGATCGATAAAATGGTATTCAACGCGGAGAAGGACCTTACTTCCCAGGGAGGCGTGGCGACCGACATCCTGAAAAAAGTACCACAGGTATCCGTAGACGTAGATGGAAATGTGGAACTGGCCGGCAGCTCGAGCATCCGCTTCCTGATCAATGGAAAGCCCTCTTCGGCTTTTGGCAGCAATATCGCGGACGTGCTGCAATCCATTCCGGCGAGCCAGATCAAAAGCATCGAGGTCATCACCAATCCGGGTGCTAAATACGATGCGGAAGGTTTGGGCGGTATCATCAATATCATTCTCAAAAGCACCAAGGCCAATGGAATAAACGGGAGCATGTCGCTGAGCGCGGGTACCCGGATGGAAAATGGTTCGTTCAACTTCAACGCAAGACATGGAAATTTTGGCGTCAATGCATTTTTGAGCGGCAATTACAGGTTGCTGGCTGCGACGCCGAGTAGTTCGGATCGTTTGGCCAGCGATACGGGACAAAAAACAAATACCCGTTTACTCCAGGATGGGGAATACCAATTCAAAAGACACGGATACCAGACCGGTATCGGCTTCGACTGGACGGTGAAGAAGTATAATTCTTTTTCCGGTTCGCTCAACTATAACAATTTCGGAAACAACGGAACCGGCCTTATTGAGCAATCCCAGACGATGAACGGACAGGGAGGGAATACCATTTCCGAGATCCAATCCCTGAACCACAGCAACAATACTTTCCTTTTCCATAGCATCGACGCAAGTCTGGGTTATAAAAGAACTTTTGCCAGGGAAGACCAGGAACTGGAAATTTCAGCGAATTCAAGCTTCGGAAATAATCATATTGACGCCAACAGCTATCAGGTGCAGCAACCCCAGGATTCCATATTTTATGGTACCAACAGCACTAATCCCGGGAAAGAAAATGAAACAGAAATCAAGCTGGATTACACCCAGCCTTTGAAAAAAGGGGTGTTGCTCGGCGTTGGCGGGAAATTAAGTTTACGCGATATCAATAGCCGCTCCGATGTGCTCAGCTATCAACCTGCCATGGGGACCTATGTTTTCAACAATGCGCTCTCCAACAGCCTGAGCTACCATCAACAGGTCTATGCAGGATACGCTGAAATGAGCTTCCCGGTAGCCAAGCTCTTCAATGCGAAAATCGGAGGACGTTATGAAAGAACAGAAATTAATTCCTTTTATTCCAACGCACAGCAGCAGGTGAATGCGCCGGGGTATAATACCTTTGTTCCCTCTATCTTCTTTATAAGAAAGATTGGTGAAAATCAAACCGTCAAAATCAGTTATTCGAAAAGGATCGAGCGGCCCGATTACCGGGACCTGAATCCTTTTATCAATACCATTGATCCAAAAAATGTTACTGCCGGTAATCCATACCTGAAACCCGAGATTGGCAACCGGATAGAGTTGAGCTATAGCAGGGAATTTGACAAAACCGGTTCTATTATGGTCACCGCTTTTTACCGGGCCAACGACCATGATATCCAACCCTATATTGTTTATTATCCCACCCTGGTTGTCGGAGACTCGACCTATACCAATATCGCAGTGAGCACTAACCAGAATATCGGACTGGAAAAAAATATGGGGCTAAGCCTTTTTGCCGATATACATCCGGGTTCAAAATTTGGCATACGCACCAATGTCTTCGTCTTTGAAAGACATACCATCAACGCGATCGATGCAGGGTATAATTCAAACAGTTTCAATTACCGCATCAACATCAACCTGAGTTATCAGTTCCCGAAGAATTTCGCAGGGGAATTCTTTGGCAACTTTAACTCACCGAGGAATGAAGCGCAGGGCAGGTATCCATCCTTTACATCCTATAGTTTTGCCTTCCGCAAACAAATATGGAACAAGAAAGGAAGCATTGCCTTGACCGCAACAAATCCCTTCGGAGAATATGTGGATCAGAAAACGGAAGTATTCGGACCCAATTTCAGGACAAACAGCCTGCGCCGGGTGCCCTTCCGTTCCATAGGCATCAACTTCACCTGGAAATTCGGCAAGCTCCAGTTTAAGAAAGAAAAGGAAGAAGGCAATGATAACTCCACCGCAGCTCCGGAAGGATAATATGTCAGTTCAGAAATTTTTTGAATTATCATCTGGCTTTATATCGATCAATTTGAAATAAGGATCGATCCCGACAGATAAAGGCTTTCCGGTTACCTGGATATCCAGTTCCTGAACCCCGCCGGAAAACCTGTGCCGTTTAAAATAAAGCGGTTTATTGGATTTTGTTTGTTGCCCAAAAATCCCCACATCGATAAAATCGTGCATGTTCTTTGCGGATTGTTCATTGCCGGTACTGTCCGCATACGTTTTGCGGATGTCCAGTTTAAGATGCACGATATAATCTCCCTTTTTTTGCTGCGGGATCAATTTTGCCTCGAGTATCTTGTTATCATAAACAGTAATCTTTTCCCAGGTATCCGAGAGATAATATTGCATGGAATCCGGAACATGTTTTTTAAGATAACGGTAAAGGTCATTGCTTCCTGCAAAAGGAGCATGATCACGGAGCGCATAGGCGTCATGAAACTCACGCAAAGCCTGATTGAGGCTGTCTTCGCCAATCAGGTCTTTCAGGCCAAACAAAACGGTGCCTGCTTTGGTGTCCCAGACCCAATCCTGTTTCGCAAACAAGAGTGGCTTTTCCCTTTCATAGAAATAATGGTGCAGCAACAGGTACCAGTCTGATTCACCTTTTAAAAATTGGGTCATGTTTTCAATGCCCGCCTTTTTTTCATATAAAATGAATGCGCCATACTTCGCCAATCCCTGGGATATGGTATTGGAGCCGATCGTATGATTCGGTGCAACCTGGTACATCCACCATTGTTGTCCGAGCATAACGGCTGAATAGAAATAAGGATAATCAAAAAGCCCGGCATGATTGAATGATGCAGCCCATCCAAAATTCTCGGAGAAAGCCAGTACGCCAGGATAGGATCCATAGTTGGCTGTAAAGATCGAAGATTCAACCAGTCGAAGCTGGTCAAATGGATAAGGGCCATAGGCGCGGGAGAAATAATCAAGGCCATCTTTACAACCTTTCACAAATCGCTGTAGATTGGTCGCATCACCAGGCTGATAATAACATTCAATCCCAACTTTCTTTCCGTTAAACAAGGTCAGGCTGTCAACATAGCTCGCATATCTTGCAGAAAAAAATGGCATTGGGGGATAAGTAGGTTCTTCCTGTACAAAATGAAAATAATTTCTTCCCTGTTGCGTCCATTTTTTCTCAAGGCGACCGGGCGCGACGATGGTCTGGTCTCCAGAAGTGCTGATCGTAGCCTCGAACTGGAGCAGAGCTCCCGGGAGACTGGAAGTACTAATATGACTAAGTCCTGCAGAGTCATCCTGCGCAATGGTCTCTTCCTTTTTTACGGGCAAATGATATTCCTTCCGTTCCTGCGCATTATCATATTCTTCATCAGCATCATAACCTACTTCAGGAAGTCCCCCATCACCGGCGGCAACATGATGCAGAATTCCCGCGCCGGAAAAATTATTGGTAAATCCTTTATTTTCTATTGTGCAGTTTATTTCTATAATGGCCGTGTCGCCTGGCGCCAAAGGCGCCGGGAATTGGTATACCCTGTACATAGAGGTATCGGCTTTCGGACCGAACAGGTTGAACTTTGCCCGGGGATAGATCAGCGGACTGCTGTAAGGAATTTGTTTTCCGTTGTATTTAATCGAATAACTGCTCAGGTGGTCCCCATCCAGCAATAACCTGGCAATCGGCAGGGTCGTCTTGTTTAACAGGGTGGCATATGCGCGGGTGGACATCCTTCGTTCAGCAGGAAAAATATCCGTGAAAAGTCTCAATCTTACAATCGCAGGCAGCGGATCGGATTCGTACTGCTTGAGTGCCTTTTCAAAAAGCACCATGTGTTCAATACTTTCCCGCCTGGTCGGCCATGTATTCACGTAACTGACATTGTAATAATTGAATGAACCGCATGCAAGAAAAATAAGCAGCAGGAAGAGGGCCAGCGGTCTGATCTTTCCATGGAACCGGTGCCTGGCAAGCCTCATCCTTTCGCGGGCCGAAGTAATGACGCCACGGAAATAAAAAAGGGCGGCCACGACCAGCAGCAATGCGCCAAAAGATAGCCAGTACAGGTTGAACCAAAACAGCGGTTGAACCGAAGTGCTGATCCCATCCATATCTGAAAAAGTATAATCGGGCGTGAAGCCGTATAAAAACAGTTTGTAGTTATAACCGCGAATGGAACTCACGATGGTTAGCAGCGTCCAGATGGCCAGGGCCAGGGCATGGGCCGCAAACTTGTTGCTGATGAGTACATGCACCACGAAGGCCAGCATAATCATTTCTATAAACATCGGCAGCGTTATACCATAACAAGCGGCCAGGTAGATCGGGAAATTAAATTGGTGATATCCTTTGGCCAATTGAACGATCAGTCCAACCAGCAGCGGGAGGGTGGCCAGCATAATCGCGACCACAGAAAGCGCAATCAATTTTGAACCATATAACACCCAGTCGGCAGGGGGAAGGGCGTCATTGATCACGGCGAAACGGGTGGCTTTCTCCCGGTGCACTGTTTCGCCCGTATAAAACAACAGGATCAGAAAAATAAAAAAGACAAAATTCTGCGTATGCAATGTCATGTAACCAACCGTTCGCGGAAAATCCTGCACGCCGAAATGCTGTCCGAATCCCATCCAGAAAATAAATCCAAGGAAAATAATACCAGTCCCCACAATGATCCGGAAATAATTGTCCCTAATGATGCTGACCAGTTCAATTTTTGACAGGGTATAGATCACCCGGCGGTTATAGCCATTTTTGAAACCGGTGAGCACGCCCGGTATTTTCTTTAAAAATCCTGGGGTCTTAAATGTTACCGGATCCTCATCTTTTCGATGGCTTCTGCCGCTAAAAAACCGGGTAAAGCTAAAGCGGAGATAGGTCAAGAACACGATAGCGAGACCGGTACCGGTCCATGCGATCCGGTTGATCAGCATCAATCCACGAATAGAAACCAGGTTATGGTTTCTTTGTTCAGGGGTAGAATAATAGTCTATCACGTTGATCGGATTAAACGCGAACGGATCAAAAAGATACACGACCGTCAGGTTGTTCAGGTTGTGAAAAATAAAAAGCGTGGTTATGTAGGCCAGATACAGGATTACCCCTCCTGAATAAATAACTTTTATATTACGGGTGTAGGCCACAAGGCCGAAAAAAATTGATGAGGTGAACAACAGATTGGGCAGAACAAAAACAAGATAAGGTTGGATGTAATTGATCAGATGGTATGGTCCGACGCGGCTTTGAGCAAGCCAGCCCAATTTAGGACCCAACCAGGTGCCCAGTAGAGATCCCCAGATTAGGGTCGACCCAATGAGGACAACAAATAAAAAGGAACCCAGGAATCGTCCCCAGAAATAATCGTTTTTGGTGATGGGGTAGGACAGGTAATATTCATGTGTGTTGTATTCAATGTCCCGGTAAAGCGGCGTCCCCATTAGTGCAGCAGTGATGACCATCATGAATATGCTGCAAGCAGCAAAAAATTTTGCTATCGTGAGGGGTGAATTGACAAAAGTTTTCTCGCTGGCGGGAACGTATCCATGAGAAAAGGGATAGAAGCTAAACAGAAAAATCCCGATAAAATAAATGTATGTATCTGGTCTTTTGAGCCGGTACTTTATTTCGAACCAAAATATTTTCCGGAGCGCGTGCTTACCAGGCCGGCTCAGCGTCATGGTATTCATCCATCTCTCCTGGCTACTAGTTTTCTCCGATCTCCATTTTTCTTTTATGGCATCATAGCGCAGACCAGCGTCTTTCAGTATCGTCCCCGTAGTCATTTCAGGGTGTTTCAACATGCTCAACAATACATGTATGACTTCCACGTTGCGTCCGCCCGGTTCATCTGCTTCCGTCGCTGCGTCCCGTATTATTTTTTCTGCTTCTCTTGTGAGAGCAATGCGCTTTGGCGTCCCGGAACCATCGTGTCGGGCAGTTCCCTTCAAAACAGATTCCAATTTTTCCTGCAGCGCAGCCAGATCGACATGAACATCAGGGGAAGGCGATAAAAAAATATTGTCTTTTTTTTCTTTGGCCATGGCCAGCAGCAAATGCTCCGGAGCAATAAAATCATTCCCTATACGGGAGGCCTCGTCCCGGCTAAGGGAAATAATCTCTTTGACATGATTTGAAAACCTATTGTTCATGACCCTATAGTTGTGCTGATTTTAAAATGTATTGACATCGGCTTTTTCGCCCACGTTCCTGAAATAAACATCTTCCAGGTTGGGTGTAACGGGCTGGAACCCTTCTCCTGGATTCGATTCGCTGACGACCCGGATAAATATGTTGCCTGACTTGAGCTGGGTGGATACAACCTGCAGGGTAGCCTTGTAGCGCGGTAATTCGTTTTTCGGAATTGATTTGCCGAACATTTTGCCATTCATTTCTTCGATGGCTTCATCTGGTGTGCCGGTATACAATACTTCTCCTTCATTGATGATGGCGAAGCGGGAACAAAGCGTGCTCACATCTTCCACGATATGGGTGGATAATATCACGATGGTGTTCTCTCCGATATGGCTCAATAGATTATAAAACCGGTTTCTTTCTGCAGGGTCAAGACCGGCAGTGGGTTCATCCACGATGATCAGTTTGGGATTCCCGATCAATGCCTGGGCAATGCCGAATCGTTGTTTCATGCCGCCGGAATAGGTGCCTAGTTTTTTCTTTCTGTGATTGAACAGGTTCACATTATCCAGTAAGGCCTCTACCAATTCTTTTCGCTGCGAAGCATGGGCGACTCCTTTGAGACGGGCAATATGATCAAGCATTTGTTCGGCGGAAATCCTCGGGTAAACGCCGAACTCCTGTGGTAAATAGCCAAGCAATTGTCTCAGCTCCTTTTTTTGTTCCAATACGTTAAGGTCGTCAAGGAAAATACTGCCCTGGTCGGCTTCCTGCAGGGTTGCAATGGTGCGCATAAGCGAGGATTTACCGGCTCCATTTGGTCCAAGTAATCCGAACATACCGTTTTCAAGTGTCAGTGAAACGTTTTTGATCGCCTGTACACCGTTAGGGTAGGTTTTTGAGAGTGAGTCGATGATGAGTTGCATATAAATGATTCGCTTTATTTTTTTTGATAGAAGTCGCAGTTATCTCTTATCGAGCATTCTGGCTATATTGTATCCATCCAAATGAATATGTGAAGATCCATTCAGGTAAAGCTGAATATGCCCAAAGCGTCCACAGTCTTCATCGCTGAGGAGTGAATTGGATAGGTCAATATAGAGGGAGTCGATTTTTTTGGTGAACCTGATCTCGGATTGATCCAAGGCAGAAATGCGTACACGATTGAAATAGCTGGCAAGACTATCATAAAATATGAATTCGCCCAACTGCAACCTCGAATTGGAGACGCTGAGTTGATAATCCGGTGCCAGGAGGGAATCGCGGGCGCCACTCACCTGTAAATTAGAATAAGTCACCGTTACAGGAACAGGACCATTCAGAAACAGGTCTGTTTCCAGGTCACGGACGATCGGTCCAAATGAGTTTTTTGTCGCTTCGTAAGAATTGATGTCGCTGGTAAGCCATAAACTGTCTCCTTTTATTTCAAAACGGATTCTGTCTACTGCGTTTTTATTGATCTCCAAACCTGGTTTGGAAGCGGGCATGATGCGCAGGTTCTGAAGGCCTTCGATCTTAACATACCTGATCGGAGGAAGGCTGTAGGAATTAAACTGCTGTTTTCTCATATTCGCATCACTGATCAGGCCCCCTGAATGGAATTTCATATACAGGGCGAGGTGTACGGCAGCGCCTGCCATCACAATAAAACAAAAGGTCCCGATCAATATTTTATCACTTATGCGCATGGCCTGGGGTTTAACTGAAATGTTGTTTTTTATATTTTTCAAAACGTGCCGTCATCTCATCCGGCGCTATATTGAGCAGGTACATGTTGTTGAGAATATAGGGCATATCTTTTTCCATAAATTCTTCCTTACGGTATTGCATAGCGCTTTTGATCGCCCGGGAATCCACAAAAAAACCAATACCGCGCTCATTATAGATTATTCCCAATTGTTGCAGGAACTCATAGGTTCTCATGACCGTATTGGGGTTCACTTCCAGCTGAATAGCCAGTTCACGTACAGACGGTATCCGCTCGCCGGCTGTCCACTCTTTGAGCAGAACCCGTTCACAAACGAAATCGGCGATTTGCAGGTATATAGCCTTCGGTTCTCTGAATTCCATGGTTATGAATTTATGCTCATCTAAATCTCTTTCTCCCTGAGCCTGAAATAAGCGATCACGAGGAAAACAAGTGTAAAAACATATTTCATGGTGAAATAATATACCTCATCGGCCCAGCCGGGCAATAACACATAGGACTGGCCGTCAGCTGCATTCAGACGCCAGCTGCTGAGGCTTTCGTAAACAGCGTTCTCCGGCGCCAGCCTGCTCAGGATAAGACCGAAATAAATAAATACAAAAAAATACAGGGCGAACAGCCAAATGGTCGTTTTAATAAAACTGTATTTTGAAAAATATACCGACCCCAGTATAAATGCCGCCTGTGCGATAAAATAGGCTGTCAGGAAATAGGTGTTCAGATCCAGGGGAATGGGCACCACTTTCATTTCATCCTTATTCGAAAAAATATTCATCACATGGGCATGAACAAATGGGTCGTCTTTTACATTGGCATAGGAGTTCCACTTCAGGTCCACTGATTCGCTCAAATGCACCATGGGGATATCCACGAGATAAAAGATCAGCGTATAGCTGACAAAAAATACTATGACGGTATAGAAAACATGACATAGAAATTTTTCCAGATGCGAAGCCGGCAGCAGCAGGTAACCGATTCCTCTGGGAGCCGAGCTTAACTCATCAAATGTTGTGCTCGCAAAAAGACAACCCGCCAGAAACAATCCAAAAAAATAGGATATGGATTGGATATTGGGCCGTATGGTCCGGTGCGTGGCTAAAATAATAAAGGAATAAAGGCCTGTCAGCAACCCGGCAATCGCAAGCAAGGACAGCAGGTAGCGCTTCCTGTTTTCCGACCAGTGCCTGGCTACCAGTAAGGCCCACCTGCTAAAATCAAATGCATGACTCATATAGATGATTAAGGGATAAAAACAGCTTGAACAAGTCTTGGGTTGGTTACAATCGCCTTATACAATAATTCCAGGTCCAGCCGGCTCTCTTCATCAGCCTGGTTGCTGGTTACGATGGCGTTTCCACGAAGGGCCGGTTCACAGTAAAGTGCATTTTGGATTTCGTGCTGGTCGAACGAAATTTTAAAAGAAAGTCTTTTCGTAATGTTCTGGATGGTTTGGTCAAAAAGGATCTGGCCTTCATCGATCACAGTAACCCGGTCGATCAGGCTCTCCAGGTCTTTGACCTGGTGGGTGCTGATGAGTATGCATTTCTGCTCGTCCAGGGCGCCTGCGAGCACTTTCCTGAACTGGCCCTTGCTCACGATGTCTAACCCATTGGTCGGTTCATCCATCAACAGAAGAGAAGCATTGCTTGCAAGACAAAAACTGATCAGCACTTTTTTCTTCTGTCCATAGCTCATCTGCTGAAGACTATTGCCCCGTGGAATGTCAAATTCATGTATGTATTTTTCGAACTGGTTAAAACTGAATTTTGGATAAAAAGCCGCCTGGTATTTCAACAAATGTTCAAAAGAAATATCAGGCAGATAGAATTCCTCCGGCACCAGGTATATATCCTGCAGAAAAGCAGGCCGCCGGTTGGATGGTTTAAAACCCAGCACGTCGATCATACCCTGTTTTGGGAACAGCAGGCCTGCAATACTGCGGAGCAGGGTGGATTTGCCTGTTCCGTTTTTTCCAAGTAACCCATAAATATACCCGGCCTCCAACCGGAGATCAAGTCCGCTGAATACCTTTTTCCGGCCATAGGAAAAGTGAAGATTGGAGATCGCAACCATATTAAAAAAATGAGGTGTACTATTGTAATAATACACTAAGGTTGCAATAATAATCCAGTCCTCCAAATAATTTCGCAGAAAAATTGATTTTATTCCATCGGCCACAGCAAACAAAAGAAAGACCAGGCTTTTCCCTTCAGCGCAATTTTTAATATCTTCAGCCCGCGCAACCGTTGGTTTGAGACCGTTTTTTCAGAGATCTTCATCATCGCCGCGACGGCCGCAGTGGTCATATCCTGCAGATAGTACAGGATCATCACGTTTCGGCATTTCCTGGGCAGCCTGTCAATTTCCTGTTGAATCAGCAGCAAGAGCTCCGAAGTGGTCTGTGCGGATTCCATCCCGCGGTCCTGAGAAGCCAGGAACAGATCCAGGATGATCTGATGTTTTGCATTTCTGATCTTTATATGGTGGATGAAATCGAGGCAGGCGTTTCTGCACGCAGTAAAAAGAAATGCCCTGATTTTGGCGAGGCTTTCAAAACGCTCACGCATTTCCCAAAGCCGAAGAAAAATATCAGAGGCAATATCGTACGCATCATCCCCATTGCCGATGATTCTTTTTGCATACAGGAAGATGACCCGGAAATACAGGTCAAAAACAACCCGGTAGCCATCAGCCGCACCCCGGTTGAATTTGCGAATCAGCCTGTGTTCTTCTGATCGGTTCATGCATGACGATTTAGCGGAAGCTCCTGCCCGGAAAATAGCCATTTTTTTAATGCCTGTTCCTACCTGATCGTGGGATTTAATGTGAACGGTCGACACATGAGAATCTCCCAAAAAATAAAAAATAATGATGGATAATGTCCCCGGGGGTCGGGGGTAGTGGAGTGAAACGGTTTTGGAAAGCCCTTTAATCAGATATATGTAACAAAAAATAAGATGCAATTGCAAAAAAAATGCCCGCCAATAAAATCAGGCTAAAGACCTTTAACCTGTTTTCTTTCCAGTGCTCCCGGCAATAAAAGAAATTACAGCCATTATTGCAACGCATTTTTATGGAGCGTCTTAGAATAGTTCCTCTGCATCTCATCTCAAGGGGTTTAAATAAGAAAGAATGTGGCAAGTGGCCCCTAAAAATAATTACTTTCCATCCAGCTGTCTCTGGCATGACTTGATCTTAACCGAAGGATAACATAACGAATTAATCCTGCGCCAAGGTCAATAAATATTCGAAAAACAAATCTAATCTCTCATCATTCCCGTATGTCTAATTCGTTTCTCCGGATTTACGCATTTCTCCTCCCTATCAAAACTGCTTTTGACATTCATATTCTGTTCGCGCGAGGGGATTGATTTTTAAACTTTAAACATTATGTTATGAATCAAAAATCTAACAGTCGAAAGGGAGCTTTATTCCTATTGGTGATGACTATCCTGCTGGGTGCCACGACCTTATTGATGTCGTCGAGCCACCGGGAGGCGCCGATGATCGCCAATGATCCGTTGGCTGACAATACAGATCTGTATGCATTCCGAAGTCCTGATCACCCGGATAAAGTGACGATCATTGCCAATTACATTCCCGCCCAATTGCCCTTTGCCGGCCCAAACTATTACCAGTTTGGAGAGGACATCCGGTATGAGATCCACATTGACAATGATGTGAAGACGCCGGGAGATGATATCATTTATCGGTTCACTTTTCACCAGACCAATGAGGATCCTACCACTTTCTTTAACATCCGGCTGGGGAAACAAAACCTGAAGACAACCTATACCCTGGAAAAAAGCAAGGGAGCCGGAGAAGAGTTCCGAACCATCATCCGGCATGGCATTGTACCACCACCCAACATCGGTCCGCGGTCCATTAATTCTCCCGTAGGCTTGAATGTACCTGATTATAACTCCCTAATCAACAGCGCCATTACTACTGCCAGCAGTGGCGAAAAAGTTTTCTGTGGTGTAGCCGACGATCCTTTCTTCGTTGACCTGGGCGGCATTTTCGATTTAGGCGATGCGCCCCGTACCACGGGGTCTGCGCCTATGGATGGACTTAAATGCAAAAACGTATCGGTGATCGCCCTGCAGATTGATATTGCCGACCTGCAGAAAGATGGCAAGCCGGTTGCCAGGGCAAAAAATATCCTGGATCCGGATTATGTTATCGGAGTGTGGGCGTCTGCCAGCAGGCGTAAGATCAGGGTGTTCAATAAACCCAAAGTGGAAGAAGATTTCGACGGGAATAAAAAAGACGCTGATGACAACGATGACCTGGAGGGAAACCATCGCGAAAGGAGATTGGAAAATTCCTCCGGACCCTGGATTCAGATCTCCAGACTGGGTATGCCGCTGACCAATGAAGCGGTTATTCCCATCGGAAGGAAGGATTATTGGAATTTCCTGACGCCCTACGAAGATTTACCCAACCTGAAAACGTTTGGAAATTATTTTTATAATCCTGAACTGGCATTGTACATGGACGATTCTTATTTTGGTGGTGCCGTTCCTGCATTAAAGAACCTGCGCATACAGCGAAATTCTTTAGGCGCTTTTGGTTTTGGTAATAATCAAAACGGCTTATTCATCCTCAAAGGAAATAGCGCCCTGGCAGGAACCGCCTTGGACGACGCCATTTTCGGTAACCTGTTGTTGCCAGGACCCAATTCACCAAGATCAGTGGATCTCTGGCCAATCTTCAATACCGGCGTTCCCAACCTTCGCCCTTACCAATTAGCAACGGGAAAGAAAGGCAATCCGCTGGCGGCAGGTAAACCTTTTGTCAATAATTTTCTGCCAAACGGCGGAGATATGCTGCGCTTAAACATGGCCGTTCCCCCTACTCCACGCAACGATCCGAAATTTAGCGCATTGGGATTGGTGCAGGCCGCAGTACTCGGATTAACTGACCCCTTGTACAACAAAAGCACGGCCCTCCAATTTATACCGAATATGGATGGATTCCCCAATGGAAGAAGGTTGGAGGATGATGTTACGCGCATAGAGCTGCAGGCGGTGAGTGGCGTTGTATTGGCTGCCATCGGACTATGGTACGATGATTTTAAACCCGGATCAAATCCGGTTACGCAGGACCTCTTCAATGTACTTACTTACAATACCGGGGTGAATACAAATGACACGACGTTTAAAACTGCATTTCCATATGTTCAAACGCCCTGGTCCGGCACAAACAGCTGTTGCGGAATTCCCGCTGCCGGCACCAAAAACAATGCGACGACAACCAACGTTGATTCTGCGCAAATGATCCAATCCAACAGCACACTGGAAATATCGTCACCTGATATTTTCATGAGCGCCGCCCCGAATCCTTTTGCTAACAGCAATGTGATCAGGTATCACCTGGAAACTCCATCTGCCATCAGGATTGAAGTGTATGATGAAACAGGAAAATTGATGAAGGTACTGGTCAACGAACATAAAGACAGCGGCACCTATTCCGTCGAATGGAATGGAGCCAATCTGGCCAGGGGAGTTTACTTTATCTATGCTATCCGGGATGGAAACCTGAAACAAAGCCTTCGCGTGCTTAAACAGTAATTGTTCATGGCAAGCGGGCAGCGCGTCTGCTTGAAGTGTCTGCCTGCTTGCTTTTTATGAATCATGGGTGAATTGTAAAAAAATGTTTTATGGCAAAAAAATACTTTTACCTGGTGAGTCTTTTGGTGATCAGCATTGCTGCCATGTTCATCACAGCCCGCCACCAGAAGCAGGAAAATAAATTATATGATCTCCTGGATCGCAAGGATTATACCTCCTCTACATCGGAATGGGCTTTTAAAAGGCATTATACATCAGCCCTGCGCGAAAAAATCAAGCGCAATCCGTCAGACATTAAATCCATGAATGCCCTCTCAGGTCTCTTTATTCAGGAAGCGCGGGTCAGTGGAAATTATATGTATTACGACAAAGCGGCCCTTGTCCTGGCAAACAGGGTGCTCAGGCTGGATTCGGCAAACTTTGGGGCCATGACCTTTAAATCGCTGATCTATCTTTCACAGCATCATTTTGCCGATGGACTGGCCATCGCCCAACAAGCGCAGAGAATAAATCCGTTTAACGCCTTTATTTATGGCCTGCTGGTTGACGCGGACGTGGAAATGGGATTTTATGATTCGGCCGTGGCCAATGCAGAAAGAATGGTCTCTATCCGTCCCGATCTCAGGTCCTATTCCCGGGTATCTTATTTACGGGAGATCTATGGTGATTATCCTGGTGCTATTGAAGCCATGAAGATGGCCGTCGCTGCGGGTGGCCAGGGGGATGAACCAACGGAATGGTCGCGGATACAACTGGCGCGTCTGTACGAAAATACAGGCGACCTGGATCATGCGGCCATGCATTACGCGATTGCTTTGAATGAAAGACCCGGGTATCCCTATGCGCTGGCTGGCTTGGCAAGGATCGCCATGGGTGAAAAGCGTTATGACGAGGCCATCAGCGATTACCTGAAAGCGGATCAATCGATTCAAGATTATTCCATTAAAGAAGAATTGATCGATGCATATAAACTCGCCGGCAGGCACGCTTGTGCGGATTCTTTGTCAAAACTTGTTATTGACGCCCTAACTAAAGATGAACAGGGCGGCACAAAAGATGAAAACATCGGACACTATGCAGACCGGGAGTTGGCTTACGCATATTTGAGGGTAAATGATTTCGACAAAGCCCTGGAACATGCGCTGCTTGAATTGAACCGCCGGCCGGATAATATCGATGCCAACGAAACGGTGGCCTGGGCATATTATCAGAAACACCATGCATCGGCAGCGCTCCCATATCTTGAAACTGCCTTAAGGACAAGGAGCAAGAACCCAGTACTGCTTTGCCATGCAGGATTAATTTATGAAAAGGCAAATCAGCCGGTGCTTGCTAAAGCATGCTTCAAAGAAGCATTGTCGCATGGTCCAAACATCAATCCTCAATTAAAAAGCGCCTGCACACATTGAAACAACCCGTCAAATTGGTACTGTTCACGGGCATGCTGCTGCTCATGACATTGACTCCTGCAATGACCATGGCCCATACCATCAACTATGCGTTAGAAAAAGCGCCGGTGTCCAACGTGGTTTGGTTTTATATGAGGCTTGGTGTATTGCACATTATCCCTTATGGAACGGACCATATCTTGTTTATCACAAGCCTTTGCCTGCTCAGCAACCGCATCAAAACCATTTTATGGCAGGCCACCGCTTTTACTGTAGCGCATTCGGTGACGCTGGCATTGAGCATGAAAAATATCCTGATGGCTCCCGGTGCCATCATCGAACCCATTATCGCCCTGTCCATTTTGTTTGTTGCGGTTGAAAATGTATTGTACCGGCAATTAAAGCCCTCACGGATATTGATTGTTTTTTTATTTGGACTGATCCATGGAATGGGATTTGCGAGTGTTTTGAATGAGACCGGATTGCCCCGGAATAAATTTTATACTGCTATTCTTTCGTTTAATGCTGGTGTGGAAATAGGACAGGCGACCATTATTGTTTTGGTCTTTTTGTTGATCGTTATTCCATTTGGCAAAAAGGCCTGGTATACGAAATTTGTCGTTTATCCTGTTTCTGCTGTGATTGCAGTCATCGCTGCTTATTGGTTCATCAAAAGAGCATTTTTTGCCTCTTAACACTTTATCACGATTCTATACAGATTTAAGCCATTTACCGACCAACTACTCAGTGAAACCCGCTGTGTACTCAGTCTTTCCACTTTTACCCAATGCGATGTGTTAGCTTTTGACGTGAATTATTTTTTAACCTTAATGAATTTTTTATGAAAAAAAATTATTCTTTCGTCATCGCAAACAGGTTTGCCCTCTTTATATTTTTCGTTTGGGTGTTTTCCGCCTGCACTAAATCCCCTCCGGAAGACAAAGACCTTGGACTTTATGATATCGATGTCAAGCTCCAGCCCGAAAATGTAAAGGACCACGGTTTTGGAGGCTTTGGTTTTGTTAAATTCCGCCAGAATCCGGATACTGCACGAATAATAACCCTCGACACCTGGGTATTTGCCCTTAAACCCAACCACGCTTACCTGTTGCAAAGGGCCGCAAATCCAATCGCAGATATCACATGCACCAACACCGCATGGCTCACACTTGGCAAAGGCCTTGTGCCACAATCTATTGAAACGGACAGTAAGGGAAACGGGCAGGAAAATTTGTTTCGCGATATCACCGGTGTAGCCAGAGGGATGACGTTCCATATAGCTTTTCAGATCGTCGATGCCGAAACGTTAACAACTGTCCTATCCAGTGATTGTTATCAATATACAGTAAGGTAACTTTGAGTCGGAGTCGGGAGTCAGGAATCAGGAGGCTTGTCATTCCGAGCGGAGCGAGGAATCAGTCATAAGACGCTCTACCGCAACTGCCGATTCCTCGCTCCGCTCGGAATGACAGCCCTCGGGCTCCTGACTCCCGACTCGACTCCAAAACTGTATACTATGCGAATAGCTAGCTATAATGTCAATGGCGTAAATGGTCGTCTGCCCGTATTGCTCCGTTGGTTAAAAGAAACTGCGCCGGATGTGGTTTGTTTGCAGGAACTCAAGGCGCCCCAGGAAAAATTTCCTGAACAGGCCATTGTTGATTCAGGATACGATGCCATCTGGCACGGACAAAAAAGCTGGAACGGCGTTGCCATTCTTTCCAAAACCGGAGCTCCCGAAGAAGTCCGGCGGGCGCTTCCCGGCGATCCGGACGATATACATAGCCGTTATATCGAAGCACGGGTTGGTGGCCTGTTGATTGGTTGTCTTTATCTGCCGAATGGAAATCCTTTTCCCGGACCAAAATTTGAATATAAGCTGGGCTGGTTTAAAAGGCTGACGGCGCATGCCCTGAAATTACTTGAGTCGGATACCCCGGTGATATTGGCAGGTGATTATAATGTCATGCCCACCGAGCTGGACGTGTACAAACCGGAGCGTTGGGTGGATGACGCCCTGTTTAGGCCCGAGGTTCGCGCTGCATTTAAAGGGCTGACTGACCAGGGATGGACAGACGCCTTACGAAAACTGCATCCCAACGAGAAGATCTATACCTTTTGGGATTATTTCCGGAATGCTTACGCCCGGGATGCCGGTTTACGCATTGATCATTTCCTGCTCAGTCCTCAACTAAGCAGTCGGCTGGTAGCCGCAGGCGTTGATCGCCATGTGAGGGGATGGGAAAAGTCCAGCGATCATGGTCCAGCCTGGATCGAGTTGGATTGGCCCCGCAAATGATAAACCGCAATGTGTGAATCATGTAAGATTGTGTGGGTATTCTATAAAGTATTCGCTCAAAACTGATTTAACTTCGATAGTCTATTCGCCCAACCCGGCTATTATTCGGTATACCACCGGGAGCCTATTTTGAAAAATAAGAGTGACCAATTTGAGGCTTTATTTAACTATGCAACGATCGGGATCGTTGTAACGGATCATTCAGGCATTATCATCAACTTTAATAAATTTGCAGAAATCCAATTCGGATATTCCTGGGACGAAGTAATCGGCCAGGCGGTAGAAATGTTGATTCCAGGAAACTTGCATGGAGTTCACGTGGGACATCGTGAAGACTTTTATCATCATCCCGAGCCCAGAAGAATGGGAGAGGGGAGGGATTTATATGCCCTGAGAAAAGACGGAACCGAATTTCCGGTAGAAGTTAGTTTGAGTCATTATGAGATTGATGTGGAAACCTTTGTGATTGCATTTGTCGTCGATATCACGGTAAGAAAGCGCAGCGAATCCGTCGCGATACAAAAAAATGAACAGCTGGAAAGGGCCTTAAGTGATAACCGGCAGCTGTATTCGCAACTTGAGCAAAAGGTTGATGAGCGAACCACCCTGCTTCGGGAAACGCTGGCTGAACTCGAGCGGTCAAAAAAAGAATTAGGCGAGGCGCTGGAATCAGAAAAAGAGCTTAGTGAACTTAAGTACCGGTTTGTTACGACAGCATCCCACGAATTCAGAACGCCTTTGAGTACGATTCTTTCCTCGGCCTATCTGCTTGGAAAATACAAGCCCGGGGAATACGAAGAAAAAAATGAAAAACATATACAAAGGATCAAGAATTCGGTGGAGGACATGAAGGGGATTTTGGAAGACTTTCTTTCCCTCGGCAAACTGGAGGAAGGAAAAGTGCAGGTGAAAATAGAGGAATTTTCCCTGGAAATTTGTATGACGGAAATTCAATTCATCATGGATGGAATGGAACATATCCTTAAACCGGGACAAAAGATCAAGCTTATTCCCAGCCTGATGCGATCAACGGTTTTTGTCGACATGCACCTGTTGAAAAGCATTTTGATTAATATGTTTTCCAACGCAATCAAATTTTCAGAAGAAAATGCGGTTATTCTTGTGAGGGTCGAATTGTCTGAAAAACTCTTCAACCTCTCCGTGGAAGATGAAGGTATCGGCATATCCATCGAGGACCAGCAACACCTGTTCGAGCGTTTTTTCAGGGCCAGGAATGCCCAGAATATTCAGGGATCGGGATTGGGCTTGCACATCATCGCCAAGTACCTGGACCTGCTCGGAGGGACAATACAAATAAAAAGTGTGCTGGACAAGGGATCGTGTTTTACCATCAGCATACCTCAGCCTGTTTTATGAATGCACGAATACTCGTCATAGAAGACAATTTGCTGGTAAGAGAGAACATAACCGAGATACTGGAATTATCTGGTTATACGGTCTCCAGTGCAGACAATGGAAAATCAGGTGCCGAGATGGCTTTGCACCAACATTTTGACCTGATCGTCTGTGACATCATGATGCCCCAATTGGATGGGTATGGCGTGCTCCATCTTTTAAGCAGACATGACGAGACCCGGAATATCCCATTCATTTTCCTGACAGCGAAGTCCGAAAAGCCGGACATCCGGAAAGGGATGGAGATGGGAGCAGATGATTATTTGGTTAAGCCCTTTGAAGGCATCGAATTGCTCACCGCGATTGAAGTGAGGTTAAAAAAATCAGCACAAATGGGTAACATGCCGTTACCTGGCGTTGAAGGCATCAACAACTTTATCAATCGGGCAGGGGAACTGGGATTGGTTCAACTCACTTCGAACAAAAGAGAAGTATTTGAGTTCAAAAAGAAACACCAGTTGTATGCGGCGGGCCAGCGTCCAATGGTATTATATTATATTGTCAGCGGCAAAGTAAAAATCTATAAAATCAATCACGAAGGAAAAGAATTCATTACCCGTATTTGCGGCGAAGGAGATTTTTGGGGATATACCAGCATCCTGGAGGATATCCATTACCGGGAGAATGCTGAAGTGATGGAGGATGCGAGCCTGATGATGATCCCGGCCTCCGAATTTCTCGAACTGCTTACCAATGACACCCAGGTTGCGCAGCAATTTATCCGGATGATTTCCAGGAATGTCCTCGAAAAAGAAGAAGACCTGCTTAACCTCGCCTACAGTTCCCTGAGAAAAAGAGTGGCCTATGGTCTTGTTCAACAAATAGCCAATTTCCGGGAAGAGGATGAAACACCCATCATGTTGAACTTGTCCAGAAGGGAAATGGCGCAATCCATCGGTGTTGCCACAGAATCTTTTATCAGGACCCTTGCAGACTTTAAAGAAGAGCAATTGATCGATATCCGCGAGGGAAAGATTTTTATTCTTAATGAAGCCAAACTTAAAGATCTCCCCAACTGAATTTTCGCGCGATCAGGTATTATTTTCTTATGACAATCTGCTTTGTATATATTTTTGAACGCAGGTGCAGCTGAAGAATATATACACCCTGGCTTAGATTGCTTAGATCATAATCTGTCTGAAAACCAGATGCCGAATACACTTTTTCACCAATGGCGTTGAATATCTCGGTCGATACCACGCTGGTCTTGTCGCCCATATACGATAAGACAAATTTTCCCGAAGAGGGGTTGGGATAGATCGCTACATTTTCAACAGGGCTCCCGCATGCTGCTACGGCAACGACAAAACTATAGGTTTTGAGTCCATCAGGACCAGTTGCCAGCAGTCTGTAATAAGCTGTATTTTGACTGGAAAAATTATCCACGAAAGAGTAAGCATGGGGAACGGCTGAATTTCCGGCAGCATCTACCTTGCCTATGGCCTGCCAGGTTATGCCGTCGCTACTGCGTTCGATCGCTACATGGCCGTTATTTTTTTCTGAGGCTGTATTCCAATTTAATATTATATTCTTTTTGTTACAAACACCTGTGAAAGAAGTTAATTTAATGGGAAGCGTAACGATGCATAAGCCACCAGAGGAAATAGTCGCCGTCATCGCGGTCGTAGTCAAAGCGCCGGATGTGGTAAATGCCCTTCCATCAAGCGAAACCCCGGTATTGAGCGTTACTGCACCGCTATGGCAAATAATATTTCCGGAAAAAACAGAATTGTCACTTATGATCACGGCGCCCTGAACATCCCAATAAACATTTTTTGCTTGTGTGCCGTTGATGAGTGCGACTTTTGAAAAAGTGCCTGTCGAAAGAGCGCCCACGATCTGTATGACAAATATGGCATCGGTGTTCCCCTGCGCATCCAGGTAAAGGGTATCGGTAAAGACTGCTGCGGCGTTCATACGGTAAGTATGCGGAGTAAGGGTCAGGTTGTTTCCAAACTGGGCCGGGTACAACAATTCAATATCGAAGGGCAACGATTGTAAATAGTCATCCACGTTCTTCAGATCTATTGCGCATTGGGCGGTATAACCATCTGGCACGGGATGAATCGTGCCCATTACCGTCGCGGGATTGTATCCTGTGGTGTAACCCTGATTTGTTGCCACATCACCCTTAATTGCGGTAGAACCTGAATTGGACACGATGCCATTGGAAGAAAACAATGCATAACATTCGGTTGAAGCCAGGTTCGGCGCTACCGGCCCGGTAAGAATTGGCCTCCCGCAACCCAACGGCATATCTGCATGCGTCCCATAAATTGAAACGGCTCCCGCCGTAGAGAGCAATCTTCCTTCGATGATGCCACCGGCGCCCATGTCAACGGCTCCATTGTGCGAGATAAGTGTTCCTTTCATGACGGTCATCGTAGCCATGGATATTGCCCCTTCGGCTACCCAAAAGACATTACAGGCCACAGCACCATTGATCAGGTTGACCGTGGCGGAGGCCGCCGTCGTAAGGGCCCCACCGGTTTTAATGATAAATACCGCGTTGGGGTTTCCCTGCGCGTCGAGGTTAAGCACCCCAACAATAGATCCCGCAGCAGCCAGCGTATCCACTCCCGCAAAAAGAGTTTCGCCGCCACCGAGTACCGGTCCATGAGCAGATGTTGGAGCAAGGTTGGCCAGATAACTCCATGCAGCCAGCAGATCTGCCTTAGCCTGTATGGTTGCCGCATCTGCATTATGCACAACGCCATTGATATTCCCAAAACCTGAGATGGCGCCTACATTTGTACCTACATTGCCTGTGACCTGGGAGATTCCGGTGTTGCCAATAGCACCAACCGAAGAAAAAAGAACATAATCCGCTGCACTGCCCAGGTTGGGTGCCTGCGCGACATTTACAGCGGGGAAAGCGATAAAAATAACGGCCGTTATTGAGGTAATCAGAAATTTGGTTTTCATAGCGATAAGGGTTTTATAGGGCGCCTTTCGTGAATTTCAAAGGCATTGGACTCAAACTGCGTGATCGGGTATGATATAAATCTACCTCAAATAAAATATCTATTTCATGACTGCAGTTGAATACAGATATGATCTAAATCACGGAAAAGATATTTGCAGATGTAAACCCCTAGACCAGGGTAAGCATTTCCCTAATGTTTTCTTTTATTTCATCCATGGTCACCCCTTTGGTTATATATGCTTTTGCATGGGCCGCGTAACATAGATTTTTAATGTAATGCTGGGAAGAACTGCTGTAGATTATCTTGGGAATTTTATTGTAGCGCTGGTCAATCTCCAGCAGTTGCAGCGTTTCGAGCCCATTCAGCAGAGGCATGTTGTAATCCAAAATGATCAAGGAAGGCAGGGATGATTCCGGCAGGGAATGAAGCAGATCAACCAGCAGCTTCCCATTGCTCAGACAGGTGATGGTGTAGTGAGGTGCAATTTCAGCAAAGGCCCGGATAACGATTTCCTGATCATCCTCGTCATCCTCAACAATGATAACAGTAGCTTGCGCTTCGCTTTTATCTTTATCCTGGACCGGGATGTTGATCATTAATGCATACCCGTTTCCTGCCTCGGAAAGTATTTTCATGTTGCCGTTGTACAGATCCACGCGGCTCCTGATATTGGAAATCCCGGATCCCACGGTGACTGTGGCCACATCGCAGCCCTTTCCATCGTCAACGATGGATAAATGGATCTGATCGGTCATGTTTAAAGTGATCATGACCTTTTGCGCGCTGGCATGTTTTGATATGTTGCCGAGTTGCTCCTGAACGATCCTGAACAGGCAGATTTGAATTTCGGGATCTGTATCATTGAGGGCTTTGTCAATGGAAAGGTTTACCTCGAATGATCCGGGTACCTTAAAAATGGAAATCAGATCATTCAGTGACTCTTCAAGACCAAACATACCATAACCCGCGGGCACCAGTGAATTTGAAAGTGACCTGGTTTCCTGGATCGCTTTCACAATTATTTTTTCGGCCTTGTCAATAAAATCGATTCGGACTTCATCGTTGGCATGGGCCAGCTCCAGATAGATCTTGGAAGCCGCCAACAACTGGTTGATATTCTCCTGCAGTTCTTTTCCGATATGGCCGCGTTCCTTTTCCTGGTCGCTGATCGATGCACGCCCGATTTTTTGCTGACGTGCAATTTTTGACAGGGTTATTTTTTCGTCAAAGCTTATTTTCTGGGTAATATCACTGGAATTAAGCAGCACACAGGGCTGCGAACCGAACCGCATGTTATAAAATCTGCTTTCGACCAGCAGATTTTTCCCCCCTTTTGTCTGGTGAAAATACACGGCAGAGAAAACCTGCCGGGTTGTTTTCATGAATTCACAATACAGCTTTAATTTTTGAATTTCGTCTCTGGGAGCAAGATCAAGCACGGACTTATGCAGAAATTCATCTTCCGAATATCCATATTGTTCGATGGCGGAAATATTGACGGCCAGTATTTGTAAAGTGGAAATATCAAATATCCATTGCGGAAAAGGAATGCAGTTGAATAGCTGTCGAAAATTATTTTTATTTCGATCCAGGTCCTTCTTCAAACCTGCATTTGCAATAAAATGATCGGCACGGTCGCTTCCTTCCATGTTGTTTCCATTGGTATTCGCTAAAGGTGGGTCAAATTGCCTTATTGTTTGTTATACAATTTTTATAAAAACTTACATTATTCACACTTTCATCGAATTCACCGGTTTTTAGATTGAGCTGCCATCAGAAAATACTTAGCTTTACCATCACGCCGACGATAAAATAGGCTCTCCTGATCATCTCTGGAAATGCTGATTTTAATTGCCTGGTAAATAGTATTGTGACGACGGGAGTATATAATACGCCATTTGCCAATCATCAAAGCTCACCTGATTAAATTATTTGCAAATGAATCTGAATAATGAAACCCCGACAGCGAATCAAAAACTAAAAAAATCACCGACCGGAATCAATGGGTTTGATGAGATCTCCGATGGAGGTTTACCAAAACAGCGGCCCAGCATTGTTTGTGGGAACAGTGGCTGCGGAAAAACTGTTTTGGCCATGGAATTTTTGGTAAAGGGCGCTCAACAATACCATGAACCTGGCGTGTTCTTTTCTTTTGAAGAGACCAGAGAGGAACTTATTGCCAATATGGTTTCTTTACACTTCGGTCTTGAAGGCCTGATTAAGAACAAAAAAATATACGTCGAATACTTGGATCTTGATAAGAGCCGAAATATTGAAGCAGGCTCTTATGGTCTTGATGGTTTGTTTGTAAGATTGCAACAAGCCATACGGGCCGTTGGCGCGAAACGTGTTGCTATTGATTCCATTGATGCGCTATTTTACGGGCTTGACCACAAAATAGTGCGACAGGAGATCAAAAGGCTTTTCAAATGGCTGAAAGCGCAAAAGGTTACAGCCATCATTACATCGGAAGTGGATAGTGCAATTATCACAACCGATGGACTTGAGCAATATGTTGCTGATTGTGTCATTTTGCTGAATAATCGCGTGATCAATCAAACGGCAACCAGGCGTTTGCGGATCGTAAAAATGCGCGGATCTGCGCATGGCATCAATGAGTATCCTTTTATCATCGATTCCAACGGAATTTCCGTTTTGCCCCTGATGTCGCAATTGGCAAACCAGAAATTTTCTATAAAGAGAATCTCATCCGGCATTGATGATCTGGACGGTATGCTTGATGGAAAAGGATTTTTCGAAGGAAGCAGCATACTGGTATCGGGCTCCGCGGGCACGGGCAAAACCAGCATCGCCGTTTCCCTGATTGAATCAACCTGCAAAAAAAAGATCCGCGGACTGTATTGTGCATTTGAAGAATCTGCTGATCAGATCACCAGAAATATGCGTTCTATTAGCCTGAATATAGCGCCTTATGTTAAATCAGGAGTCCTGAAAATTTATTCCTCCAGACCAACAATACAAAACCTGGAACTACATTTGATCTCCATTCAAAAAATTATTGAAGAATTCAAACCAAAGATCATCGTCCTCGACCCGGTGACGAATTTAATGTCGGAAGGCGTCAACAGCGAGATCCGGCAAATGCTGTCTCATTTTGTTGACTTTCTGAAAGGTCAGAATATTACAACCCTTTTCACGGCTGCCATCACGTTGGAAACGATCAAAAGTAATCCGAGCGATGAAGGGATATCGGCCATGATGGATACATGGATACTAGTAAGGGACATTGAAACCAACGGCGAAAGAAACCGCGGGATCTACGTACTCAAGTCACGCGGCATGAATCATTCGACACAGGTAAGGGAGTTTGTAATTACTGACAAGGGTATAGCATTCCTCCCCATCTACATAAGCCATGAAGGTGTATTAACGGGTTCTGCGAAATTGGAAAATACACTCAGGGAGGAGGAAAGGAATGTTTTGCTCAGGGCTAAAATCAAAAGGGATACAGCTGAGCTGGAAGAAAAACGGAAAATACTCGAAGAAAATATTACCCTGTTGAAAGAAAAGTTTCAATCTGAGACAGAGGGGTTGAGGCAGATGAATGCAGACAATGAACTGAAGTCCAGGACGGACCAAAAAAATAGAATGGAGATCTCAGAGTTAAGGAATAAAACCATGAGTTCAAAGGAAAAATCGAAGAGAAGAAACAAGTAAGGGTCATCGGATTTAAACAAATAAAATGGCAGAATCAAAAGCCCAATCCGGAGGCAGGTATCGTGCAAAATCAGGTAAGTCAGGCAGGCCAGACTACGTGCTGCGGTTATTTGTATCTGGACTATTGCAAAATTCCGCACGTGCCATTAAGAATATTAACCAGATCTGCGAACAGCATTTCAAGGGCAATTATTCGCTGGAGGTGATCGACATAAACCAGCAGCCCGAATTGGCTTTGCATGAACAGATCATCGTGATTCCCGTAATGCTGATCAAATTTCCGTTACCGGAAAGAAGGATCATAGGTGATCTGTCGGATAGTTCCAAAGTCCTGGAAATCCTTAACTACAAATAGCCGGTTTCCATGACAAAGAATATTGATCATCTGATAAAAGAAAATGAGGCATTAAACCTTCAGATCGATGAACTCCATACAAGACTTATTGAGGCGAATGATATTATAGGCAGCATTCAAAAAGGCAAAATAGATGCAGTCCTTGCTTCTGGAAATGAATTAGGGAAGCTATTGGTTTCCAAAACTGATGACCAGGCCTACAGGATGTTTATTGAAAATATGTCGGAGGGCGTAGTAACGCTGCTATCCGACGGAATGATCCTGTATAGTAATTCTAGTTTTGCCCGGATGGTCGGCTTCCCACTGGAAAATGTGATCGGGTCCAATTTCCGTCAATTCGTCCCCGATAAAAATATTGGTGTATTTGAAGTGTATTTTGAAGAATACCCACCCGCCAATACCAAGGTCGAATTAACTATGGCGGGGCCTGAAGCTGAGGACATGCATTTCATCGTATCTATTAATACATTGCAGATCCAGGAATTTGCGGCTCTGAGCCTGGTTTGGACAGATGTGACAGAGCAAAAGCAGGCCGCTGAAAAATTAAAGACCATCAATGAAAACCTGGAGCAAGCTAATGCTGAACTAGCCACTTTTGCGCATATCGCCTCTCATGACCTGCAGGAGCCGCTAAGAAAAATAATGACCTACAGCAGTTTATTAAAACATGATTATTACGGCATCATCCCGGAGAAGGGACAGGAATACATGAATAAAATCGTGCGTACATCATCCCGCATGCGGGAATTAATTAATGATATTCTTGATTACTCGCATGTGTCCATGGAAAAAATAGTATTTAAACCAGTCAATCTCCAGACGGTTATCGATGATATTATGTCTGACCTGGAAATTGTTATCCAGGAAACCGGCGCAGAAATCAAAATCGAAAAGGAACTGCCGGTCATCGAAGCGGATAGCATTCAAATGAGACAGCTTTTTCAGAATCTGATCAGCAATTCCCTGAAATTCAAAAAGCATGATACCATTCCCCGGATCAACATTGGTTACGAAAACAAAATGGGAAAGGAAATTGAACACACGCACGAAAACATGCAGGAAGAACCATTTCATGTTTTTCTGATCAGGGATAATGGAATTGGCTTTGATCCGCAATACAGCAACAGGATATTTACCATTTTCCAGCGATTAAACAGCAACTCAAGATTCAAGGGTACCGGGATAGGGCTGGCCATTTGTAAAAAGATCGTTGACAAACACCATGGTTATATCAAAGCGGAAAGTAAATTGGATGAAGGGACATTGTTTACGGTCACACTACCCGTTCACGTCCTGGGCGGCAAAACGTACCTTTAAGGTACAGCCCTGACCCGGTTGCGAGATAAAATCTGCGTAACCGTCGAAAGAGGCGGCCCGGCTTTTTATGTTTTCTATTCCGATCCCATCCCATTTCTTACTGCTGTCGAACCCTACTCCATTATCGGAAATAGTAAGTACGATCGCTTCCTTTTCTTTTGACAGGTCAACCTTAACCATGGAGGCGCTGGCATGCTTGACAATATTGTTCAGTTGCTCCTGAACGATCCTGAAAACATTCAGGTTGAACCTGGCGTTCAGCTGTCTGTGTATTTCAATATCCATGCTGCAGTCTATTTTAAGCGGATACACTTCCATAATATCCTGGCTAAGCTTATGAATGGCATCGCAAAGCCCGAGATGTTTGATGCCGTCATGTACCATTTTCCTGGTCAATATCCTGATTTCTTCAATGGCGGTAATCAGGTACTCAGAGGACCGGCCCAGATACATTTCGTTGTTCACTTTACTAAACCTCGCAATATCCAGATATAACCTCGATGCGGCGAGCAACTGGTTAATGTTATCGTGCAATTCTTTACCTAGGTCCGACCTTTCCAATTCCTTGCCTTCGACGATAGCATCTGCTATTTGCACTTCTTTCAATTTAATTTCTTCTTCCCATTCCTTTTCAAAAAATATTTGCTGAAGCTGCGCAGAAGTTTGTATTTGTTCTTTTGCATTGATTTCCTGGTCCAGCTGATGTTCCAGCTCGTCCAGCCTGATCAGGTTGTCATCTGCTTTTGATTTTGCAATGATCGTGTCGGCAGTCACCTGTTTCTGTTTCCTGTCATCAATGTTTTTTTGAATGCGAATGCTTTCGCTTCGGTCAACCAGGGTGGTGATCGCTTTCTTGATATGATGGTCTCCCGTAAAAATAACGGAAGTGATCTGGCAGGGTAACTCGCCGCCGTCTTTTCGTAAGATCGTAAGATTACCGATCGCGTGACCGGCCCTTTCCCTTTTTTTTAATAATTGTTTAAAATTGCTATATGAAAAAACGAAAATATCCTTCATTTGCAACGTTAATAGTTCCTTTTTTGAATATCCTAATAGTTTGCAGGCAGCCAGGTTGGCCGAAATGATTTTGTCGGTGCTGACGTTGGAAATGATATTGGCGAGCAGCGAATTGTCAAAAGCGAGGTGGTGGAGATGGTCCGCGTCAAGGGCTTCTATCATCGGATCGGTTTGACTGGTCGGGTAACGCATAGGGCATAAGGTAACCTATTTCTCTGGATAATGAATCATTTAAAAATTTACGCAATTTTCACAAAACCTTACAAAATTCACACATTCTGACGAATGAAAAGCTTTTGTGAATTCAGGTTGTAAACAGAATTACCCCGTAGGTTTACCCTTCATTAAAAAAAATCTATGAAAAAGTCATTAACGATTGCTGCCCTCATTATTGCCCTCGGGCTGGAGGCCAATGCACAAAAATTGGATGCTTCCAAAGTGCCTGCTCCTGTAAAAGAATCTTTTGCAAAAAAATATCCCAAAATAGCTTCCGTAAAATGGGAATTGGAAAAAGGCAATTATGAAGCAGGATTTAAACAGGATGGTCAATCCATTTCGGTTTTGTTTACAGCAAACGGAACCATGACCGAATCAGAAGTAGACATCAAGACAAGTGAATTGCCGGCCGCAGCGCTCAGCTATGTAAAAACACATTACAAAGGGAAATCCATTAAAGAAGGCGCAAAAATTACCAAGGCGAATGGGGAGATCAATTATGAAGCAGAGGTAAATGGTAAGGATGTTATATTTGACGCCAATGGAAAATTTCTGAAAGAGGAGTCGGATTAAGATACAGCACTCCGCAAAAATTGAGGTTTAGCAGGTTTAGGTGGGGGTGTTTTTACGCCCCCTTTTTTCGCTCACTTTATTACCCATTTTTTTAAAACAAATATCATGAAAAGGAATCTTCTGACATTATCGTTTGTAGCAGCAGCTTTTTTATTGAACCTGGTGGCCAGGGCACAGCCTTCTGCTGTTTATTCTTTTGACAAAATCATTTCTGTACCGGGCGACGGGGGATATGATTATTTATCCATTGATGAAGTAAACCGGCATTTGTTTGTTTCACACGGTACGTCGGTTAACGTCATTGATCTCAAAACCGAACAGGTCATTGGCTCCATCGATAACATGAAAGGGGTGCATGGCATAGCGGTAGATAATGAACTCAATAAAGGATTTATTACCGATGGAAGGGATAATTCAGTGGTTGTTTTTGATCTGACCACATTCAAAACCATCGCTACCATTCCGGTAACGCCCAAAGGGCCGGATGGCATCATGTTTGACCCGTTTTCAAAAAGAATATTTGCTTTTTGCGGCAATGGAAATGCGGCATCGGTTATTGACGTGAAGGATTTGAAGGAAATCGGAACGGTGGATCTGGGCGGAGGCCCTGAATTTGCCGTGCCGGATGGCAAGGGCATCATTTATAATAACCTGGAAGATAAAAATAGCCTGGATGTGATCGACGCCAATACGATGAAGGTCCTGCGTAATTATCCTTTATCGCCCTGCGGCGGCCCGACCGGACTTGCATTGGATCTGCCCGACAATCGTGTATTTACGGGCTGCCGGGAGAATAAGGGAATGAGCGTGGTGGATATCAACAGCGGGAAAGTCATTACTACGTTGCCGATCGGCGGCGGCGTCGATGCGGTTGTTTATGATGCGTCGACCAAACTGATCTTTTGTTCAAACGGCGATAGTACCACTACGATCATCAGACAAAAATCAGCGGATGACTATGCCGTCGTTCAAACCTTGTACACCAGGGTACGCGCAAAAACAATGGCGCTCGATAAGATCACGCATAAAATATACCTGAGCGCACCCAAATTCGTTCCCGGAACAAGAAATGTCGTACCCGGAACATTTGCCGTGCTGGTATATAAGATGAATTGACCAGGTTCACAAGACTGTTTTCAAAACAGCCCAAACGTTTTCAGCGACGATTTTATCCCCTTCGGCGGTTGGATGAATGCCATCCTGTTGATTCAAGCGAGGAATACCTCCAACCCCCTCCAGGATAAAAGGCAATAGCAGGATGTTATTTTTTTTGACCAGTTGCGGAAACATGTCCCGGAATTCGCTGGAATATCTTTCGCCCATGCTTGGGGGGACCTGTATTCCTGCAAGAATAATTTTGGCCTCCGGATATTTTTGTTTGACCCGGACAATAATTGAATCGAGGTTTTTGATCGTTTGGGAAACGGGCAAACCCCTTAATCCGTCGTTGGCCCCAAGTTCGAGAATAAAAATGGCAACCGGTTGTTGCAAGATCCAATCAATCCGGCTCAGGCCATCTGCGGAAGTTTCTCCGCTGATGCCGGCATTGATCACCCGATAGGGCAGGCCAAGTGAATCTATCCTGGCTCCAATGAGTGCAGGGAAAGCTTCCGAGGGATCGAGTCCGTAACCTGCAGTAAGACTATTGCCAAAAAAAACAATATTTTTTGGCGGATCCAGCGGCCTTCACAACAGTGGAATCTGCTGGTTCATCCTGCGTCTTCGTATTTCCATTCGGGTTATGGCAGGATGCGGCAAAAAAAATAAACAGGACGCCGGTGAAGAGGACTGATTTCATTTTGTCAATTATCCTTTAAATTACATTCGTTTAACTATCCACATTTGATATTCATTGCCTGAGTCAATTCTAACCATCCGGAATGTAAGCAAAACCTATCAAAGCGCGGGCCATAAGCTGACTGTGCTCGACAAAATTACTTTTTCGATAGAGGCGGGGTCGACGGTTGCGATCCTGGGACCTTCCGGTAG
>Ga0193728_1000031_pt1 | contig 54196 bp, 46 predicted proteins | sample U1c1metaG_FD_143037 | JGI IMG/M metagenome (GOLD analysis project Ga0193728, IMG submission 143037) | Soil microbial communities from a riparian zone of the East river system, Colorado, United States - U1c1 | ecosystem: Environmental > Terrestrial > Soil > Riparian zone | place: USA: East River... | reverse complement strand
TGTGGTGCTACGATTTCCTGGTATTTGGAAAGCAAAGCGGCAAATGCAGTATAAGCATCAGGAACGCGGATCAGGGTAGCTGGGATTTTTTGCCTCAATTCCTGTGTTTCGTTGATGATCATGATGGATGCGCCGGTAGTATAGAGGTATTCTTCATATTTGGGATTGGCAAGAAATGACAACTGCCCGGCTACTGCTTCTTCAATCTTTCCGAATGAACCGACAGCGATATCAGGATTGCCTTCTACTTTACCATTGATCAACAACGCTATTTGTGCGGCTGAGAATTGCATATATTTTTTTTGACCCTGGACTAAGTCATGGAGCAAATATAAAATTTTTTCACGGGGCTTGACAAAGTCCGATGAATTAAAGCATTATCTACCTGGGAAATGTCTTTAACGGTGCCATCCTTAAAAAGAATTTGGATGAGTTCATCGGAAGGATTATAGGTAGTATTCACCGTTTCACCGGTAAACACAAAATAATCCACTTCTTTCGCAGTCAGGGCAAATTTACGGGAAGCTTTCTCGGCAAATGACTTGACCAGCTCGTCTTCGAAAGGGCTGGCCTGTAGTTTGACTTTGAAGAGGTTCCGGTTGATCAATCCGCTGCATAAAATAGAAAGTACTTTATCAGGGTGCGAGACCCATTTTTTAATCCCACACATCACATCATAGTCATCCAACTGACAGAAGGGTTCGAGTTGTGAGGTAACGTCACCAGAACGTAAAAATAAATCCAGGATTGCCGAGCCTGAATCAACCACTGTTCCTGCTTCAATAAGATCCTTGGCCCTCCCTATAATTTTCACCAGCATTTTTTCAGCACCCAATACGGTCTTGTGAAGGTAGACCTGCCAATACATGAGCCTCCTGGCGACCAGGAATTTTTCGATGGAATAAATAGCCTTGTCCTCAACCATCAAATTGCCGTCATACACCGTGAGCATTTTGATGATGCGGTCATATCCGATAACGCCTTCTGACACACCAGTGAAAAAACTGTCGCGGATAAGATAGTCCATCCGGTCCACATCCAACTGCCCGGAAATCAGCTGGTGCAAAAAAGGTTTGTGGTATTGATTGGTAAAGATGTCGATCGCCATATCGAGTTGTCCGCCGAACGCGGAATTCAATCTTCGCATGATCATGATCGAGATGTCCTCGTGTGCAACATTCGTGATCAGGACGTTTTCCAACGCATGGGAAAAGGGACCGTGACCAATATCATGCAACAGGATCGCGATTTTTGCACTGACTTCTTCTTCGGGACTGATATCAAAACCCTTTCCTTTTAATTCCGCCAGCGCATTGCACATGAGGTGGTATGCGCCCAGGGAATGGTGCAAACGGGTATGCACTGCACCCGGATAAACCAGATGCGCAAAAGCCATTTGGTTTATACGCCGCAGGCGCTGATAATAAGGATGTGCAATGACCTTCAACAATAAGGGATGGTCGATCGTGATAAAACCATACACCGGGTCATTGATGATCTTGCGGAACTGAACAGCCATTCTTCCCTATAATTTGTTAAAACAAAACAAAAGCGACGGCAAAGCTACTAATGCCCTTTGGATAATTTAAATTTGAGTCTAGAGGCTGCGAGTGGTGAATAGCGAGTGGCAAGTCGTACATCCACTTGCCACTCGCTATTCACCACTCGCCGCTTCCCAGCGAACAATAAATTTAAACGATTACCATGGCCTTAGGAAAAATACTTTGGGTAGATGATGAGATAGAAAACCTGCAGTCACAGATTTTGTTCCTTAAAAATAAAGGATATGAAGTCACTGCAATGACGAATGGATACGATGCGATTGAATTTGTTAAAGACAACCCTGTTGACGTGGTTTTGATGGATGAAACCATGCCTGGTATCACCGGGTTGGAAACATTGGCCAAGATCAAAGAATCCAACCAGCAGATCCCCGTTGTGCTGATCACCAAGAACGAAACGGAGAACCTGATGGATGAAGCCATCGGCAGCCAGATCACAGATTACCTGATCAAACCGGTGAATCCCAACCAGGTGCTGCTGAGCCTGAAAAAAATCATCGACAATAAACGGCTTGTTTCCGAAAAAACGACCACAGCTTACCAGCAACAGTTCCGTGAATTATTCACGGTGCTCAATAACAATCCCAACTACAATGAATGGATGGAGATCTATAGAAAACTCGTGTATTGGGAACTGGAAATGGAAAAAAGCGACAGTCCTGAAATGCGGGAGATCCTGCAGTCGCAGAAACAGGAGGCTAATTCGGAATTCTTCAAATTCATTTCGAAAAATTATGCGAAATGGATGAATCCCAAATTGGATGATCGTCCGGTGCTGTCGAACACGCTTTTCCAGAAAAAGGTTTTTCCATACCTGGAAAAGGGCGTGCCGATGTTCTTTGTACTGATCGACAATTTGCGTTTCGATCAGTGGAAATCCATTCAGCCGCTATTTGCCGAAAACTTCAGAATACTGGAAGAAGATACTTTCTACAGCATCCTCCCCACGGCAACGCAATATTGCCGAAACGCGGTTTTTTCGGGCTTGCTGCCAGTGGATATTGAAAAACAATTCCCCACACAGTGGAAGAACGACGATGATGAAGGCGGCAAGAATTTATTTGAAGAAGAATTTTTCCGGTCTTCGCTCAAACGCCTGAAAAAAGACAACCTCAAATTCTCCTATACCAAAGTACTGAACCACCAGGCCGGTCAGGACCTCGTGAACAATATTCACAACCTGATGAACAACGACATCAATATCATCGTATACAATTTTGTCGATATGCTCAGTCATGCGCGTACAGAAATGGAAGTGCTCAAAGAGCTGGCGAGTGACGAAATCAGTTACCGGAGCATCACCAGCAGCTGGTTCGAACATTCTCCGCTCAACCAGGCGCTGAAAAAGATTGCAGACAAAAAGATCAACCTGGTTTTAGCCACCGATCACGGCAGTGTTCGGGTGAAAACGCCTTACAAAGTGATTGGAGACAAACAAACGACTACCAATCTTCGCTATAAGCACGGACGAAACCTGAATTACGAAGCAAAGGATGTGCTGGCATTCCGCGATCCCCGCGAAGCAGGATTACCCGTTCCAACAGTGAACTCTTCATTTATTTTTGCAAAGGGCGATGGATTTTTGTGCTACCCCAACAATTACAATTATTTCGCCAACTATTACCGTAATTCCTTTCAGCATGGGGGCATCAGCCTGGAGGAAATGATCGTTCCGGTGATCAGAATGACCAGCAAATAAGAAATAAGGAATGAGAAATAAGCAATAGAAAATTAGTTTTCGTACCTTTGACCAATTCAATAAAGCAGATGAAATATACTCAATCTACCCTCGATAAAATTGAAAAAATACTGGATGAAGCCGCTTATATCGTCCGCTATGAGCGCGGCACTTTTCAGAGTGGATATTGCATTCTTGAACAGAAAAAAGTAGTTGTATTAAATAAGTTTTTACCCGTAGAAGGGCGCATCAGCAGCCTGATCGATATTATCCCCCAATTGACCATCAGCCCCGAATTACTCAGCGCTGAGACAAAGAAGATGTACGATGACGTTATGTCGATGGTTGAAGCAGCAAGCAAATAAGATTTCTTATTTTTACTAATGGCCTATCCCCCACTCAAAATAACTTTCCTGGGCACGGGTACCAGCAGCGGGGTACCCATGATTGCCTGTCCCTGCGAGGTTTGCCATTCCACAGACCCGAAGGACAAAAGGCTCCGTTCAAGCATCCTGGTGCAATCAAAAACGACGACATTGGTTGTAGATACAACCCCTGATTTCAGGTACCAGATGCTGAGGGAGAACATTACAAAAATGGATGCCGTGCTGTTCACGCATCCGCACAAGGACCATATTGCGGGATTGGACGATATCCGCGCATTCAATTTTTTTTCAAAGAAGGCCATGCCCGTTTATGCCAATGAAATGACACAGGAAGTGATCATCCGCGAATTCGCCTATGCCTTCGCTGATCTAAAATATCCGGGTTTGCCCGAAATACATTTGAATACCATTTCAGAAAAGCCTTTTCTGGTGGGTGATATCCCGATCACGCCGATTCTTGTCTGGCACCTGAAGATGCCCGTCTTTGGTTTCCGGTTTGGCAGCTTTACCTATATCACGGATGCTAACCGGATAGAGGATGCCGAAAAACAAAAGATCCGGGACAGTGATATCATTGTGTTGAACGCCTTAAGAAATGAAAAACATGTATCTCATTATTCTTTGAAAGAAGCGATGGAACTCGTCAAAGAACTGGGCATTTCAGCCGCTTATTTCACGCATATCAGCCATCAATTGGGCAAACATGCCGATGTGAGTCCTTCCTTACCGCCTGGTATGCAATTGGCTTACGACAGATTGGCCCTGACCATCTGAACATTTACATCTGATTAACAGAATTTGGCTGATTTCTGCAAAACAATCCTTAAACTTCTTAGTTTTTTTCTGGTCTCAAAAGGAGTCTTATAGAAAAATTATGCGAAAACTACTCATTCTCTTATCCACAGTCGTTTTGTTTGCAACGAGATCTTTTGCCCAGACTTCCATCGAATTCATTCCTTCGGGCGGATATACCTTTCCTTCCGAGGTTAATTTTTATGACACTTATGGAAGGATTGAAGGCGTCGCGAACTGGGGCGGGTCCCTGCAGTTCAATGTCAACCGGAATTTTGGACTTGAATTGATGTATAACAGGATGGATGCACAATCCGGCATCTATCATTACGGATATCCAAACGACGGGCCCATCAGCCGGCAGCAGGTAGGCATTAATTATATTATGGCAGGTCCAGTTCAGTCCATTAGTTTTCCCGGATCTCCTGTCCATCTTTTCCTGGGCGCCATGATGGGTGCAGCCATATTTTCTCCCGGCCCGGCAGATTATTCGAGCAATACTAAGTTTGCATGGGGCGTACAAGCGGGAACTAACGTGTATGTGAGCCCGAGATTGGGATTGCGCCTGAAAGCGCAGTTGTTGTCTCCGGTGGACGGGGGTGGATTTTATTTTGGCAGTTTCGGTTATGGTGGTGCAGTCACCACGTATTCCTCGCTTTATCAATTTGGTTTCAGTGCGGGCCTGATCATTGGTATCGGCACCAAGACCCAGACAGGTGATCCAGCGCCGTCGTCCGCCGCCACCACCAGGATATTATTACAGACATTATTGACACCACCATTGTTAGCCGAAGCGCTGCCTTCGGTAACCGTAACACCGCAGGAGCGTAGGTTACTCGGAGCGCAGGCTGCGCACAGGATTCGTTAATGCGGCCCTAATGGCTTGATAACTTACGGTCAATAAGGTAATGGTCAGCGCTCCGATGCCGGCCATCGCAAAGATCCACCAGGCTATTGCTGTATGATAGATATACTTCTTCAACCAGGCATCGAGAAAATACCATGCTAAGGGTGAAGCGATCAGGCAGGCAATGATCACCAATCCAACAAAATCCTTAGATAGCATTTTCCAGAGATTGAATACCGATGCGCCCAGCACCTTGCGAACGCCGATTTCTTTTGTTCTTTGCTCTGCAACAAATGATGCGAGTCCAAACATACCCAGGCAGGAAATGAAAATAGCTAACACCGCGAAAACAGTAGCGAGATTGCCAATGCGTTCCTCCTGATCAAATTTCGCAGCATATGCGTCGTCGGTAAAACCATAAACGAATGGGCTGGCCGGATTATATTTCTTAAATACCGTTTCTATTTTCGCCAATGCAGCACGGACCGGCATCAGCGGGTTTATCCGGATCGTCATGGTATTGCCCGTTGCACAGCAAAAAAACATGACGGCTGTTGTCGTGTCGTAAGGGGATTCCATCACCATATCTTTTACTACGCCAATAACACGATGACCGATATTTGCAAAAATGGTCCCCTTGTAATTGATGATTTCTCCGACAGGGTTTTTGATGCCGATGACCTTCGCGGCAGATTCATTCAGGATAACACCTGATGAATCGGATAGAAAATTCCGCGAAAAATCCCTGCCTTGAGTAACCTGCCATCCGATGGTATGCCCAAAGTCCTGTGAAACGTAAATGGTCCCAAAACCAACATTCAGGTTTGGATCCTTTCCTCTCCATTCGAAGCCTCCATTGCCCGAAGATATTTCCGTCGTGCGACTGTTTGATTTGCCCATATCTACTGCTGCGCCGCTTTGCAGGAGCTCGGTCCTGATGGCATCGCTATGCGTGTAAAGGTCTCCGGTGTTCATGTTTACAGTAATCAAGCCTGCCCGAGTATATCCTACAGGCCTGGCCTTAGCATATTGAATTTGTCTGAATACGATGGCCGTGCCGATGATCAGGACAATGGAAACGGTGAACTGAAGAACAACCAACACCCTGCGCGGTAGCGATGCAAAACGGCCGGCACGGAAAACCCCTTTCAATACTTTTATGGGTTGAAACGAGGACAGGTAGAAGGCAGGATAGCTCCCCGCAACAAGACCAGTAAAAAAAGCAAACCCTAATATTAACAGGGAAAAAATAGGATTTGTCCAGGGAATGGTCATTTGCTTATCGGCCAAATCATTAAAAAATGGAAGGGATAATTGTACCATGATTACCGACAATACGAGCGCAATCAGGGATACAACAATGGACTCACTTAAAAACTGCCGGATTAACTGGCTTCGCATCGATCCAATGGTTTTTCGAATTCCCACCTCTTTGGCTCTTTTTTCGCTTCTTGCCGTAGAAAGGTTCATAAAATTGATGCAGGCTAATAATAACACAAATGTGCCGATAATTCCAAATAACCACACAAACCGGATGCGACCGCCGACCACTTTGGCATTCTTGAATTCATTGTATAAATGCGATTTGGCCAGAGAATACAAGAATGTCTCTTCTTTGTAATCTTTAATGTGCGCGACGGCAATATTATTTATTTTGGCAGAGACCTTATTCATGTCCGCGTTGTCTGCGATCTGGACGTATAAATTTCCGCAATGATTATCCCAATTCGATTGCGGGTCCTTCGAATTGAACCAGTTTTGTCCACTGGTCCAGGGCAACAATATTTTGGTATTATAAAATGTTGAATTGCGGGGCAGGTCTTCATAAACCCCGGCAACGGTCAGGTTAAAATCATTGTCAATCTTAACGGTCTTATTCAGCGGATCCACTTTACCGAAAATAGCCTTTGCAAGAGACGCCGAAATCAAGGTTGCGGACGGGCTCTTCAGACCATCGCGGGTGCCGCGGATCATAACAAGCGTGAACATTTTGGGAAAGTCTTCCTGGACCCAGGGCCCTACCCCGGATAATTTTTTGTCGTCCCATCCAATAATATGTTCACTGTTACCGGCGACCAGGGAAACGTATTTGAAATCAGATCCGAATTGATTGCGCAATGCGTTGCCCAGTGGCATGGAAATGACGGTGTTTGTCCAGGCCTGTTCTTTATAGTACCCGTTATAAATCACCTGCGCGATCCTGTTGCGGTTTTGGTGGTAGTTGTCAAACGACAACTCATCCCAGATCCACAATCCAATCAATAAGGCGACGGCCATACCCGTGGCCAGTCCAATGATATTGATGGATGAATACATTTTGCTTTTGATCAGGTTTCTCCAGGCCGTTTTGAAATAGTTGCTGAACATGTTGCTATTTTAATTCACTAAGGGCAAAGGGAATACCAGATCATGAGCATACTATGAATCAACAAAGTACAAGGATATTGGCTGAATCCACTGTCCGGTTTTGAAACAGTTCCTGTGCGCTTTCGCAATCGATTGAAAAAATATACCACAAAATAGTATTTACGCAAACCCACCGCGGCAGTATCTTGAATGGATCGTTTTGTCATGCGACCAGTTAAAAACAACGGCTATTTTTCCTTCACCAAAAAAGAAAGGACGGGCATCATGATCATGATTTTTTTGATCGTTATCCTGTTTTTATTACCCAATTTTATTCCATCCAATCTCTCCTCCTCTGATGAGAAGTCCTTTGCAGCATTCAAACAGGAACTGTCGAAGCTGGAAATCCGAACATCTCATGATTCTATTGGAAACAGGATGGCATATCACGCAAACGAAAAAACAGCCTGGAAAAATAATGCCGTTGACAACAGCAAATCACTGTTTTATTTCGACCCGAACAGCATTAGCGCATTGGAGTGGAAAAACCTGGGAATAAAAGATCGCACGATCCTCACTATTCGACATTATTTGTCCAAGGGCGGTCGTTTTCGCCGTGCAGAAGACCTTCGGAAAATTTACGGGATCCATGAAGATGAGTTCCGCAGGCTAGCGCCATATGTTAGGATCAGGAACGATGGACCGGCTGGCCCGGAAGACAAACCTCATGTTCGCGAGTCAAAGCAGGATAAATCTTTTCCGGATCCAACCAGAAAAGGATTTATCCGCAAAAGAGAGCCACCCCAGGCAGTCGACATCAATACAGCCGACACTACAGCGCTGATTGCTTTCCGTGGAATCGGCAGCAAACTAGCGATGCGGATCATTACATTCAGGGAGCGATTGGGGAGTTTCTATTCTGTCGAGCAATTGGCAGAGACTTATGGGTTGCCCGATTCCGTGTTTCAGCAAATCAAACCTTTCTTGATTATTCAGGCGGATGAGGTCAAAAAGATCGACATCAATACTGCTGATATTAATACGCTAAAGCAGCATCCCTATATCCGTTGGAACCTGGCCAGGGCAATCGTCGCCTACCGCCAGCAGCATGGCCCTTTCAGGAGTGTGGCCGACCTGCAGCAGCTGAATATCCTGGATGAGGCTGACTTTCAAAAGATCGCGCCGTATCTGAAAATTAACTAACGTTTGTTAGTATAATTTAAAAAAAACGCCTATTTTGCATTCTAGTTTGTTTAATAATGATTGTTTGCTGTGTTGACCAGGTAATGGCCGTGATGGTTGTTACCTGGTTCTTTTTGGCGCTGATCCTTAACTTTACTCCATGAATTTTCAAACGGATGAACTGACACAACAGGTTGCTCAAACAGCCCGTGATTTTGCTTTAAAACACATCAAACCCCATGTGATGAAATGGGATGAAAGCCAGGAATTTCCTTTGCAGGTTTTTAAAGAAATGGGAAAGCTGGGTTTGATGGGTGTACTGGTCCCTGAATCGTATGGCGGCGCCGGCCTGACCTATTTTGAATACGTTACCATCATCGAAGAGATCGCCAGGGTATGTGGATCCATCGGACTGAGCCTTGCGGCACACAATTCCCTTTGTACCGGGCATATCCTCACCTTCGGGAACGAAGAACAAAAGCAACGATGGCTGCCCAAACTGGCTAGTGCCGAATGGATCGGGTCCTGGGGTCTCACAGAAGCCAATACCGGCAGCGACGCAGCCAACATGCAATGCGTGGCCTCATCCGAAGGCGGCGAATGGATCATCAATGGTACCAAGAACTGGATCACCCATGGCATCAGCAGCGATATAACGGTGGTGGTTGCCCGAACAGGCGAACGCCGTGCAAAAAACAATGCAACAGCCTTTGTCGTCGAAAGAGGCACCAAGGGATTCAGTGGCGGAAAAAAAGAAAATAAACTGGGCATGCGTGCCAGCGAAACGGCGGAAATGATCTTCGATCATTGCCGCATCCCGGATGCCAACAGGCTGGGCAAGGTCGGGGATGGTTTTAAACAATCGCTGAAAGTGCTGGATGGTGGCCGCATTTCGATCGCGGCACTATCCATCGGGATTGCCAAAGGTGCCTATGATGCCGCTGTTCAGTATTCCAAAGAACGCCATCAGTTTGACCAGCCCATTTCAAATTTCCAGGGGATTTCATTTAAACTGGCCGATATGGCCACAGAGATCATGGCTTCGGAATTATTAACCATGCAGGCTGCCGACCTCAAAAACAAGGGATTACCGATGACCAAGGAATCTGCCATGGCAAAATACTATGCCAGTGAAACGGCAGTAAAAGTCGCCACCGATGCCGTTCAAATATTCGGAGGCTATGGTTATACCAAAGATTTCCCGGTAGAAAAATTTTATCGTGACAGCAAACTCTGCACCATCGGCGAAGGAACTTCAGAAATTCAGAAGATCGTTATTGCGAGAGAAGTGTTGCAGTGAGCCGGGCCCTTGTCATTCCGATCCGCCGAAGGCGGAGAGGAATCTGCTTTTGAGCGGGCCGGCTTCCCCGCTGATTCCTCCGCTCTCGCTCAAGGCGAGAGGTCGGAATGACAAGTGAGCATCAAGGCATAAAATCATCCTCATCCTTCGGGCCATACTTATCGAACAATTTATCAATTGCCCCGCCGAAAATGGGAAACTTTTCCTTGGCAAAATTTTTTACGATTTCAATGGCCTTGTAAGCCTGGGCCTCGGTCAGCCCTTCTGCTTTCAATCGTTCGATCAACTCTTTCATGTGCTGAAAATTAAAAACCGGACAATGTAGTCCGGTTCAAATATCCTAATAATCCTGTATATCTGTTGATTATGCTACTTTAAGCAAATTCATCTTGCTGGTATCAAATTTCTTCTTAGCGTAATCCAGGCTTAGGTTGAATTTGGTTTCCTTGGAGGAAGGCAGGTCAAACATCGCATCCGTCAAAATGCTTTCGCAGATGCTCCTCAATCCCCTGGCGCCGAGCTTGTATTCAACCGCCTTGTCTACCATAAAGTCGAGCACATCGTCTTCAATATGCAACTGAATGCCTTCCAGATCGAATAATTTTTTGTACTGGCGGATCAGGGAATTTTTTGGTTCGGTCAGAATAGACCTGAGCGTTTCCCTGTCCAGCGGATTCAGGTGAGTAACCACCGGGAGCCTTCCCAGCAACTCGGGAATGAGCCCAAATGATTTCAAATCCGGAGCGATCACATACTGCAGCAAATTTTTCTTCACCAGCTCCTGCAGTTCTTTGTTGACATTAAATCCAATGGCATTGGTGTTCACCCTGCGGGCGATCAATTTATCCACACCATCAAAAGCCCCGCCGCAGATGAACAAAATATTTTGGGTATTGATCTTAATGAGTTTTTGTTCCGGATGCTTTCTTCCACCCTGTGGCGGAACCAATACATCTGTTCCTTCCAATAATTTCAACAGGCCCTGCTGCACGCCTTCCCCGCTTACATCGCGTGTTATGGATGGATTGTCGCCTTTCCTGGCGATCTTGTCAATTTCATCAATGTATACAATTCCGCGCTCGGCTGCGGCTACATCATAGTTACACACCTGCAACAAGCGCGTGAGAATGCTTTCCACGTCTTCTCCCACATAACCTGCTTCGGTAAAAACCGTTGCATCCACAATGGCAAAAGGAACATTCAATAATTTAGCGATGGTTTTAGCAAGCAGGGTTTTGCCTGTTCCGGTTTCTCCGACCATGATGATATTGCTCTTTTCGATTTCGACATCATTATCGGTGACCTTCTGCTGAAGTCTCTTGTAGTGGTTGTACACGGCAACCGCCAGTACTTTTTTTGCATCGTCCTGGCCAATCACGTATTCATCAAGGAAACGTTTGATTTCAACGGGTTTCTTAACGGTGAGTTTGAATTGGGCGGAAGGAGAATTGTCATCCCTGATGATCAGTTCCTGCTGTATGATTTCCTGCGCATGTTCAACACAGTTTTCACAAATATGACCTTCCTGGCCCGCAATCAGGATCTTCACCTCGTCCCGGCTACGACCGCAGAAAGAGCAATGCAGGGTATTTTTCGCCATGGGTTGTATTTAGTATGAACCTACAAAATTATTCAACTTATATGCCAAATCCCAATTAATCGGTGCTTATTTACGTCACCAGCCCCTTTAATTGGTCACATTGTCTAGAATTGGGAAATCTCCTCACAGTTTCTCCATCACCTGGTCGACAATGCCGTAATCCAGTGCTTCTTTGGCATCCATCCAGTAATCGCGGTCAAAATCTTTCATGATCTGTTCAACCTTTTTGCCACAATTTTCGGCGAGAATCCTGGCGCCGATTTCCTTGACCCTTTTTGTTTGTTTGGCCTGGATCTCGAGATCAACACTTACTCCCTGGATGTATCCACCCAAACTTGGCTGGTGAATCATCACTTCGGCATGAGGATAAATGAAGCGGCGGCCCTTGACACCTCCACTTAATAAGATCGATCCCATCGAGGCAGCCAGCGCAATACAAATGGTGCTCACCGGACTTTTCAGCATTTTCATGGTATCGTAGATCGCCATGCCGCTGGTTACCACACCGCCCGGGCTGTTGATGAGAAACTTGATTTCTTCACCGGGTTTGTCTGCATCGAGCAAAAGCAATTTATTCACCACATCTTTTGCTGAACGGTCATCCACCACGCCCCACAATTGTACGGACCTGGTTTCGAAGAAATATTTCTCCAGTTTCTTCATCAGCATCATATCCGGAGCTTTTTCTTCCTTCGGCTCCTGTTCTTCGGGTTCATCATCTAAACGAAAAGGTTGAAACAAATATTTTGAGTAATTCATTGTTGTATTTTTAGACATTCAGGAATTATTATTTTTGAGCCGGGATCAGCTTTCCTTCTTTTCTTTCCTTGGATTTTGCACCAGCACTTCATCGACCAGTCCATATTCTTTTGCTTCGATCGCTGTAAGCCAGTAATCGCGGTCGCTGTCTTTTTCGACCTGTTTCAATGTTTTGCCGGTATGAAATGCATAGATCTCGTACAATTCTTTCTTCAATTTCTTGATCTCGTTGACGGTGATCTCAATATCGCTGGCCTGGCCTCCGATACTGCCGCTGGGCTGGTGCATCATAATGCGGCTGTGCTTCAACGCGGTTCGCTTGCCCTTGGTGCCTGCACACATGAGTGTAGCACCCATGGAAGCGGCAATACCGATACATATCGTGGCCACATCGGGTGTAACATACTGCATGGTATCATATACCCCTAAACCGGAATAAACGCTTCCACCCGGACTATTGATATACATTTGAATGTCACGGTGACGGTCAGTGCTGTCGAGGAACAGCAGTTGGGCCGTAATAATATTGGCCACTTCATCATTGATGGGATACCCCAGGAAAATGATGCGGTCCATCATAAGACGACTGTAGACGTCCATAACGGCCACGTTCATGGGACGTTCTTCTATGATATTGGGGGTAAGACTGGTAACAAGGTATTTGTTGTAATCGTTGAGGGTATGGCTGGAAATACCCCGGTGTTTCACAGCATACTTTTCAAATTCAGTTCCTGGATTCATAGTATTATTTCAGTTTACCTTTCAAATCTCCGTCCAAACTCTTAAACTTCCAAAAAACTGACAGAGTTGCAGCAAAATGGAAAAATCCCGCTCGGGCGGGACTTATAAAAAAGATTATTGATGCCTATTCGTGATGATGATGCTGATGCTCCTGCTGCATTTTGCCAAATTCTTCACTGCTGATTTCTTTTATGACAGGTTTGACCTGGCTCTCGGCCCAATTCAGCACTTTGTCTGTTCTGACACGCTGAACAGTATCTTCCACAAAGCGTTTATCCTGCATCATGCGGTTGAGGTAATCCGTGACCCATGGTTGTTCTTCATCCATCGCACCCATGCCCATGTAACCGAGTAATTGTTGTTTTGCAACAGCCTTCAGGTCATCGGCTGTTACTTCGATACTGTTTTCGCGCACGATTTTGTCCAGGATCAGGGTCCACTTCAACTGGTCTGCAAAAGAAGGAAATTCATGTTCCACTTCTTCCTGTGTCTTCGGTTTATCGCCACCGTTAAGCAACCAACGCTTAAGAAAAGATTCCGGAAATGATATGTTGGTCAGGTTGAGTAGTTCATGGTACAGCGTATGTTGTAACTGGCTGCGGGTCTGGTTATCCAATTGTTTTTGGATGTCGGTCCTGATGGCCGCGCGGAAGTCTTCGGCTGTCTTGATCTCCTTACCGGGAAAAACAGCATTGAAAAAGGCTTCGTCGAGTTCAGGCTTTTCCACGAGTCCCAATTTCGTCAGGGTGAGCTTAAAATATTTATTTTTGCTGGCTTCTTCTTTGTCAAGACCCAGGTCGCTGAGTATCCATTCGAGTTCCTTTTCATCGAAAGCCTTCGATAATTGGACCACCATAAAATCATCCTTCTTTTTACCAATCCAGTTTGGACGAATATCGGCATTAAAATATTTTACCAGGAGTGAATTGTCTTTCTGGATGCCTGCTTCCAAAAGATTGCCATTTTCGTCTGTTTCAGCAAAAGTCAGGTTCAGCACATTTTCTTCGCTGGTAACGGTTTCCGGTTCGGTCATTTTGCCATTCCTCACGAGGAGACGATCAACCTCTTCGCTGATCATTTCTTCTTTTACCTGGATCTGGAATTGTTCGGGCTTCAGGGAACTGAGGTCCGGAAGGCTGAATTCGGGCTTGAGCCCCACTTCAAAGGCAAAAGAATATTCATCGGGCTTGCCCATGTCTATTTGTCGCGCGTCATTTTCTGGTAATGGAAGGGGCTGGGCAAATATGTCCAGTTTTTCATGCTCCATATAACTGGTCAGTTCTTTTTCTACGCTTCTCAATACTTCATCCGCGAAAACAGAATTGCCATACATTTTTTTGATCAATCCAGCCGGCACCATGCCTTTGCGGAATCCGGGGATATTTGCTTTTTTACTGTAATCCTTCAATGCTTTTTCAAAAGATGGCAGGTAATCGTCCTTGGCCACTTTAACGACGATCTTATCGGTCAGTAGTCCAATATTTTCCCTGGTCACTGTGCTCATGGTAAAATAATTTAATAGATAAAGTGCGGGTGGAGGGACTCGAACCCCCATGCCTCGCGGCGTCAGATCCTAAGTCTGATACGTCTGCCAATTTCGCCACACCCGCAAAAGAGGGAGCAAAAGTAGGTGTTTTGGGGGGAAATGCAAAGAGAGTTGGGAGTGAGGAAATGAGTTTAGGTGTATTTTTTGATCGTCCAAAAGGCTTTTTACATTCAGTATGGCATTCATTGTGTTATATATTTCTTTTTTATTGATGACAGAATTCAAATCACAGTCTCATATAGTACTGATATACTACTGATATAGGCCTCAGATATGTCTTTGAACAGCCTCGTATATAAAGACCATGAAAAGTCAGCCCAAATCTGCCATTTGGACTCTCAACTCCCGACTCCGTCTCCCCCACTCTCCACATTAATTCGTAAATTCGCAGTTCAAACAACAATGGAAACAGCCGTAGCAGCCACACCGATTTACAATCTCACCGAGGACCAGGAAAAAAGACTGATTCTCAGGGAATACCGTGCCTTGCTGAGGTCCCTGAAACCCAAATTGAAGGCAGGCGACAAGGAGATGATCCGGAACGCCTTTGAAATGGCGGCAGATGCGCATAAAACCATGCGGCGAAAGAGCGGGGAGCCCTATATCCTGCATCCGCTTGCCGTTTCCAGGATTTGCGTGGAGGAGATCGGACTCGGCATCAGGTCAAGCATCTGCGCCCTGCTGCACGATACCGTGGAAGATACGGACATCAGCCTGGAAGATATTGAGAGAGAGTTTGGAAGCGAAATCGCTAGGATCGTGGACGGTTTGACCAAGATCTCGAATGTGATCGACGTGAATGCTTCACAGCAGGCAGAAAATTTTAAGAAAATCCTGCTCACGCTGACCGACGATCCACGGGTCATCCTGATCAAACTGGCAGACCGGCTCCACAATATGCGAACCCTCGACAGCATGAAAAGGGAAAAGCAATTGAAGATCTCTTCTGAAACGGTTTATGTCTACGCCCCCCTGGCGCATCGCATGGGTTTATACAATATCAAGACGGAACTTGAAGACCTGGCGATGAAATACCTGGAACCTGAAGAGTATAAAGAAATCGCCCGCAAACTTTCAGAAACCAAACGGGAAAGGTCGAGGTATATCAATGAATTCATCAAGCCGCTCAAAGAAAAACTCGAAAAAGGCGATTTCGATTTTGAGATCCATGGCCGGCCAAAAAGCATTCACTCCATTTGGAATAAAATGCGCAAAAAAGCGGTGGCCTTCGAAGAAGTATACGATTTGTTTGCCATCCGGATCATCATCAACTCCCTTCCCGAAAGAGAAAAAGAAGATTGCTGGAAAGTATATTCCATGATCACCGATGAATATACGCCCTCGCCGGAACGGCTGCGCGACTGGCTCAGCAATCCCAAATCTAACGGGTACGAAGCTTTGCATACGACGGTGATGGGCCCACAGGGAAAATGGGTGGAAGTACAGATCAGGTCCAAGCGAATGAATGAGATCGCAGAAAAGGGACTGGCCGCTCACTGGAAATATAAGGAAGGCGCCAATGATGAAAGCCGCTTTGACAAATGGTTCCAGCAGATCAGGGAAGTGCTCAATACCGAAGACAATGATTCGATCAATTTCCTGCAGGATTTCAAAACCAGTTTCCTTGCCGAAGAAATATATGTGTATACGCCAAAGGGTGACGTAAAGATGTTGCCGGTTGGCTCCACCGCGCTGGATTTTGCTTTTGCTATTCACAGTGCAATAGGCGTTCGTTGTATTGGCGCCAAGGTGAACCACAAACTCGTTCCAATCAGTCATAAACTCAGAAGCGGCGACCAGATAGAAATCATCACTTCGGGCAAACAACATCCAAGTGAAGACTGGCTGAACATAGTTGTTACAGCTAAAGCAAAAAGCAAGGTCAAGGATGCACTGAAAGAGGAAAAAAGAAAAATTGCCGATGAAGGAAAATATGTGGTACAGCGTAAACTTGAAAATTTCGGCGCCGCTTATAACCAACATAATATCGATGTGCTCACGGCCTATTACAAACTCAATTCCTCGCTGGATCTTTTTTACCAGGTAGCGGTCAAAAATATCGACCTTAAGGAACTGAAAGAATTCCAATTGTTGGGAGACCGGCTCGAGCCGCCCAAACCGGTCAAGACGCTGATCGACCTGAAATCCGAACCCACCGTCGGATCCGGATCACAACGCAAAGATGCGGAACTGATCATTTTTGGGGAGAGCAGTGACCGGATCATGTACACCCTGGCCAACTGCTGCAAACCTATACCGGGCGATGACGTATTCGGATTTGTATCTACCGGCAAAGGACTGACCATTCACCGGACCAATTGTCCGAATGCAGCCAAGCTGATGTCAAATTATGGCCATCGCGTGGTGAAAACGAAGTGGGCCAAGAATAAAGAGATCTCATTCCTCACGGGTATTCGCATCATCGGTCTCGACGATGTGGGTGTGGTGAACAAGATCACCAACCTGATCTCAGGAGAATTAAGGTTGAATATCAACGCCATCACCATCGAAGCCAAAGAAGGGATGTTTGAAGGAAATATCAAGATCTATGTGCATGACAAAGAGGAACTGGAGGAATTGGTCCATCGCTTACTGCAGCTCAACGGGATTCATTCTGTGGACAGGTATGACACGGAAAATGTTTAATTTTCTCAACACAATCCCAATTAACTTACTTTTGCTGCTTTCCAAAAATTTAAACGAATTAAATTGAATGGTTGACGTAATCTTAGGACTGCAATGGGGTGATGAGGGAAAGGGAAAAATAGTAGATTATTTTGCTCCGAAATATGATATGATTGCCCGCTTCCAGGGAGGGCCCAATGCGGGCCATACCCTCTATGTAAACGACAAGAAAGTCGTATTGCACCAGATCCCATCCGGTATTTTTCATGAAGACATCATCAACCTGATCGGGAACGGGGTAGTGCTGGATCCGGTGACCCTTAAAAAGGAATGTGAGACGGTGGCGGCGTTTGGTATTGATTACCGGAAAAGCCTGTTTATTTCCCAAAAGGCGCACCTGATCATTCCGACTCACCGTGCATTGGATAAGGCCTCGGAAACATCCAAAGGCAAAGAAAAAATCGGCTCTACACTAAAAGGAATCGGCCCGGCCTACATGGACAAGACCGGCCGCAATGGCTTGAGGGTCGGAGACCTGCTGGACAAGAGTTTTACCACACAATACATTAAGCTAAGGCTCAAACACCAGAAGATACTGGATAGCTTTAATTTCCAGGAAGACCTTTCGGCTTGGGAAGAAGAGTTTTTTGAGGCGCTGGATTTTATGCGCTCATTCCATATCGTCAACAGCGAGTATTTCATCAACGATAAATTACAGGCAGGCAACAAGGTGCTGGCAGAAGGTGCGCAGGGCAGCATGCTTGATGTGGACTTCGGCACTTTTCCATTTGTGACATCCTCCAATACCATTTCAGCGGGGGTTTGCACCGGCCTGGGTATTGCTCCCCAAAAAATAAGAGATGTGATCGGCGTGTCAAAAGCCTACTGCACCAGGGTTGGCGGAGGCCCATTCCCGACGGAATTGGAGGATGCCACAGGAGAAGAACTAAGAAAGATCGGCTGCGAATTTGGCGCAACAACGGGACGCCCGCGACGTTGTGGCTGGATAGACCTGGTTGCCCTTAAATATGCCTGTATGATCAACGGGGTCACAAAAATTGTCATGACCAAGGCCGATGTACTGGATGCCTTTGAAACCCTGAAACTCTGTACGGCCTATAAAATAGAAGGGAAAACCAGCCAGGAAATACCCTTTCAGATATCCAGGGTTGAGATTCAGCCACAACTGGAGTCCCTGAAAGGATGGTGCAAGGATACCAGCTCAATCAAAAATTATGACGGGCTTCCCGAAGCGATGAAAAACTACATTCAGTTCATCAATCGCTATTTAAAGGTAAATATTGCCTATATTTCCAATGGGCCCGGCCGCGATCAATTAATTGAAAATTTATAAAGGACCGGGCTGTTATTTTAGTAAATATTCTTTCTAAAAAATTTGGCCAATTAAAAACTTCGCTGAAATTTTACACTATAATCTTGTTGGAATATGGCATCTAAACCAGATAAGGAGAAGAAGGATTCAAAAAAATCCGTCCCTGAAATACCAAAGGAAGCTTCCGCTAAACCAGCTTCCAAGTCAAAAAAGCAACCGGAAGAAGACGATGATGACGATGATGATGATTCCGATTCGCCCAAAACACCCGCTAAAAAAGGAGCCAAGGCATCTCCTAAAAGCAAAAAAGACGAGGAGGATGATGACGATGACCTGGGTGAAGATGAGCCAGATGAAGTAGACGAATGGGAAAAAGTAGAAGAGGAAGAAGAATGGGATCCTGATTTTGACGAATTTGATATTCCTAAGTCCAAAACAAAAAAGGCTGCCGGTCCTGCAAAGAAGGGTGGCGTAAAGGGGCCCGAAGAAGATGATCTAGGTCTGGATGAAGAATTTAAAGACCTGGATCTGTTCAATGAGGGCAGCTTTGACGAAGAAGAGGAAGACTTTTAATCAATAGACAATAGGCAATGGGCAATAAGCAATCCTGATTTAAAATTGCTTGTTGCCCATTGATCATTTATGGAGGTGCAGTTCATCCTAATTCCCCATGACCTTGAACAGAACGCATGTCAGTTTTCAGATCACAGATTTTCAACGAACAAAACAACAAATGTTGAATTGGGCCGGCCAGTTCAATATTTGTTGTTTTTTGGATAACCACGCATATCGTCTGCCTCATCAGTCACATGACTGTTTACTGGCCGCCGGCGCACTGGAATACCTGGAAGCTCATGCAGGCAATGCCTTCACAGCGCTCAGGCATTTTTCGAATGAGCGCAAAGACTGGCTCTTCGGTCATTTTTCATTTGACCTGAAAAATGAAACAGAACAACTCTCCTCTGCTCATCCCGATCATATTGGTTTCCCCGATTTATTTTTCTTTGTACCCGAGGTCGTCATTGAATTAAAAAAAAATATCATCAACATCGGGAGCCGGGGTAATGACCATGACCGGATCCTCGAACAAATTCTTCAGTACCCAGCCCGGGTAAGCAGCGCACAAAAGATCCAACCCGTCAGGGAAAGATTTTCCCGGCAGGAATACATCAACACCGTTGAGCAATTGCGCAGGCATATTTTATATGGCGATTGCTATGAAATTAATTTTTGCCAGGAATTTTATGCGGAAAACACAACCATCGATCCCCTGCGGATATATGACCAGTTGAGTAATGCCTCACCCATGCCTTTCGGCGCATTCTATAAACTCAGGGACAAATATTTACTTTGTGCGAGTCCCGAAAGGTATTTAAAAAAAGAAGGCCGGGTGCTGATCAGTCAACCCATAAAAGGTACCGAACAGAGAATCCCGGATGATCCGGCGTTGGATGATCTGTACAAAGAAAAATTATTCCACAGCGGCAAAGACAGGGCTGAAAACATTATGGTGGTCGATCTGGTCAGGAATGACTTGTCGAAAATCTGTGAAGAGGGTTCAATCAACGTCGATGAACTGTATGGCATTTACAGTTTTCCGCAGGTGCACCAGATGATCTCCTCCGTGAGTGGAAGATTGCCTCCACAAACTCATTGGGTAGATGCGATCAAAGCAACCTTTCCCATGGGATCCATGACAGGCGCGCCAAAAAAAAGGGTACTTGAATTGATTGAGCAATATGAAAAAACAAAACGCGGATTGTTTTCAGGAGCGCTGGGATACATTACACCGGATGAAGATTTTGATTTCAATGTTGTGATCAGGAGTATTTTATATAATGATACCAACCACTACCTTTCTTACCAGGCAGGTTCTGCCATTACCTTTTACAGTGATGCCATGATGGAGTATGAAGAATGTGTGTTGAAGGCGTCTGCTATCCGCAGGGTGTTGGGGGAGGCGTAGGTTGTTTAGTTGACTAGTTGATAAGTTGATTGGTTAAAAGAGAAAAGGTTGATAAGATGATCGAAGGTCGTGGACCTAACCAATCAACTTATCAACCTTTCAACTAAACAACGATACCAAATATAGAGACCTAATCCTCTTCCTTCTTCCCTTCGCCGGTCATTGGCTTCTGGATGGCGAGTGCAGAGTTGCCATCGTTGAGCATGGACTGCACCGACTCATTAAGGATCTGGTATTTGTTGGCGGCAAATAAATCCACCTTATCTTCTGGTAATTTTAGATCGTATGTGTTGTTGCTGCTCGCCATCACCTTATCGAAGTCCGGGTTATAACGGTTAAATACAGCCGCATCCATCAGGACATATTTGGTGATCACAGACCCATAATATTTACCGGAAATGCTGATGGTTTTTACATGAGCCAATTCTTCTTTAGTGAGCTTTCTGTTAAAAACATACATCGAGGACCCTGACAATTGTTCGGTCGCTTCGTCTTTGGTAAGCGTAGTAACGCCACCCTGACCTTCAAAAATATAGTGTGTTCCAATGAACTTCTTCACATGGTTCCTTGATTCAGCCGGCAGGTAATACTGAAGATCCCAGAAATTCCTGCTATGGCTTTTCTTGATGGCCCGATTGACATTCCCGGTACCGCCATTATATGCAGCGATGACCAGAAGCCAGTCGCCCAGTTCTCCGTACAGATCCTTCAGGTACAAGGCAGCGGCCCGGGTACTCTTGGGGTAATTCTTGCGTTCATCGTATTTGCGGGTGACCTTAAGTCCTAAAATGCGCGCGGTGGCAGGCATTAACTGCCATGGACCAACGGCACCAACCCATGAAACTGCTTTGGATTTCAACTGGGATTCAATGACTGCCAGGTATTTCAGTTCGGTAGGAAGGCCATATTGGGCAAAAATACCATCGATCAGGTTAAAATAAGGTCCGCACCAGGTTTTCATTTCAGCCAGATCTTCTTTATTCTTTCCGATATAGTCCTGAACAAAATTGATCGCCCGGGGATTCAGCTTTGAACCATTGCTGGCGTTCATCGCGTCGGCCACGAATAACCCCGTGAAGCCCTCCTTAATGTCTTTTTTGTGGTAAATAGCAGTATCTGAAGTTTTTGTGATGGTGGAGGATTTGGAAAGGAGTTTTGATTTCTTCCCCTTCAAGCCATTATCGGCATATACCCCAGTCATCCATCCCAAACAGATGATGCTGAACAATAGAAGTCTTGTACACATCTCAAAAAGATTAAAAGATTTATAGACCAGATATCTGGCTTATAAATTTTTCAAGGGATGGATCATGTAACGGATAATGATTCGGATGCACTAATCGATCTTAACCCGAATTCTCATAAAGTAGGATTTTCGTAGGACTTATATTGTTGCATCAGGTGATGCGAGAACTGCAACAAAGATAATTCTTTAAATCGGTTCGTCATAGCTTGGATACCAAAAGGCATGCCATTTGTGTGTCGAAATAAGGGGAGGGAAATGCCGGGAATTCCGGTCAGGTTTGCATAAACCGTATAGATATCAGCGAGATACATCGAAATGGGGTCAGCCATTTTCTCGCCGATCGGGAAGGCCGTAGTAGGGGCCGTTGGAAGAAGAATAAAATCAAACTCATTGAAGATCAATGAAGTCCGTTCTGTTAATAACTTTCTGACCTGCTGGGCCTTACTAAAGTAGGCGTCGTAATATCCTGTGCTTAACACAAAGGTTCCCAACAAGATACGTCGTTTAGCTTCCTTTCCGAAACCTTCAGAACGGTTCTTTTTGTAAAATTCTGTCAAATTTAAACCAGGTTTGGCAGACCTGTGTCCATATTTGACCCCATCGAAACGGGAAAGATTAGAAGAGGCCTCCGCAGTCGTCAAAACATAGTAGGCCGGAACAATATAATCAAGATGCTCAAAATCAATCTCTTGAACAAAGTGTCCATCCTCGCGCAGTTTGTCCATAAGGCCGGTGATCCGGCTCCGGATTTCGGGATCCAGGCCATCGTGATCGAGGGCCTCTTTGAAGACGGCGATCCGGCAACGGGAATTTTGTCCCTCTTCAAGGCTCTTCGAAAAGGATGCGATAGGCTGGCCGGAAGATGTGCCGTCGAAAGCATCCTTACCGGAGATGACTTCCAGTAACAAAGCAGCATCGGGGACCTGCCTCGCAAATATCCCAATCTGGTCGAAAGAAGAGGCATAGGCAATCAATCCGTATCTCGAGACCCTGCCATAGCTTGGTTTAAGCCCCACCACGCCGCAGAAATCCGCCGGCTGGCGAACAGAACCGCCGGTATCCGACCCCAGGCTCGCCATGCAAAGACCTGCCTGTACGGCAACGGCTGAACCGCCTGACGAGCCGCCCGGAACCCGGGTATTGTCCAATGCATTCAACACATGGCCATAGGCAGAGTTTTCGTTGCTCGATCCCATCGCAAATTCATCGCAATTCAAGTGGCCAATGATGATGGCTTCTTCCTGCAGCATTTGCTTTACAACCGTAGCATGATAGATGGAAACAAATCCTTGCAGGATTTTGGAAGAAGCGGTGACTGGATGGTCTTTATAACAAATAACATCCTTGATCCCGATGACCACACCATGTAATTTGCCCATGGGCTGGCCGGCATGTCTCTTTTCGTCGAGCGACTTCGCCGCTTTTAAAGCATCTTCCTTATATACCCGGACAAAAGCATTCAGGTATTTGAACGATTCAATCTTGTTTAAATAGTATTCGACGGCTTCCTGGCAGGAAACGGAGCCGCTTTGTAAAGCATTATGATAATCCTTTATTGAGTGGAATATAAACAATACCAATAACGATTTTTGGTAGGCAAAAATCGGTTATAATGTGTGCGCGATAAAAAAATTATTGCTGCGGAGTAGAAGGTTGCTTGTCTTTTTCGTTCATTCCTTCTTCCAGTTCCTTCTTCACATTGGTCTTGGCATCATTGAATTCGCGGATGCCCTTACCGATGCCACGCATGAACTCAGGAATTTTGCGGCCACCAAAAAGAATCAATACAGCGAGAACGATCAATATCCACTCAGTGCCACCCGGAGCTGACAACAGAAAAAAGACTTGCAAAAAATTAGTAAGCATGGTATCGTTATTTATAATTGTAAAGGTAACCTTTTTGCGAAGGAAAGGGTAATTTTTAAAATCCCGTTACAGTATCCCGGCTTTAACCAGTTTATAACAAAGCGGGCCGGAAAAAGTTGCCTGGCAGCCGATTAATCCCCGATAATTCTTTTTTCTTTGATGCGTGCACTCTTTCCGCTTCTATCGCGCTGAAAGTACAATTTAGCCCGGCGAACGCGACCCACTTTGCTCACTTCAATGGATTCAATATTGGGCGAAAACAAGGGGAAAGTTCTTTCCACACCGATCGAGTCGGATATTTTCCGGACCGTAAATGTGGCGGTATGGCCAACGCCCTGGCGCTTAATCACATCTCCCTTAAAACTCTGGATACGTTCCTTGTTGCCTTCTACGATTCTATAGTTCACCGTAATGTTATCTCCCGCTTTAAATTTCGGGAGTTCTTTTTTCTGAGTGAGTTGCTCATGTACAAATGCCAGCGCCGCGTTCATGACTTAAATTTTAGGGAGGCAAAAGTACAAACGTTTAGTGGTAATCCCAAATAAAACGAATTCGGCTCTTACCGTGCCACGTTGACCGCTCTCTTCTCCCTGATCACAGTCACTTTGATCTGGCCCGGGTAGGTCATTTCAGTCTGGATTTTTTGCGCTATTTCAAAACTCAGGCGATCGCTATCGCCATCGGTTACTTTATCTGCTTCAACAATCACTCGCAATTCCCTTCCGGCCTGGATGGCATAGGCTTTTTCAACGCCCTGGTAGGTCAATGCCAGGTTCTCGAGGTCTTTAATACGCTGAATGTATTGCTGCATGATTTCCCTCCGCGCACCCGGCCGGGCCCCGCTGATGGCATCGCAGGCCTGGACTATGGGTGAAATCACGTACTGCATTTCCACTTCATCGTGATGGGCACCGATCGCATTGACAACCGCCGGATTTTCTCCATATTTTTCGGCCAGCTTCATACCAAGGAGTGCATGGCTTAATTCGGTTTCTTCGTCGGGTACTTTGCCGATATCATGTAAAAGTCCCGCCCTTTTTGCGAGTTTGGGGTTCAGGCCGAGTTCTGCGGCCATGATAGAACATAAATTGGCTACTTCCCGACTGTGCATCAGCAGGTTTTGTCCGTAGGACGACCTGAACCGCATTTTGCCTACAATACGGACCAGCTCTTTATGAAGGCCATGGATACCCAGTTCGATGACGGTTCTTTCACCGATTTCCATCACCTGTTCCTCGATCTGTTTTTTGGTCTTTTCCACCACTTCTTCGATGCGGGCGGGATGGATCCTTCCATCTGCGACCAGGCGCTGCAGGGAGAGTCGGGCGATCTCACGCCGGAGCGGGTCAAACGAAGACAGGACAATGGCCTCTGGCGTGTCATCCACGATCAGATCCACGCCGGTCGCGGCTTCAATAGCCCTGATGTTTCGTCCTTCACGACCGATGATCTGACCCTTGATCTCATCACTTTCCAGGTTAAAAACCGTGATGGTATTCTCAATAGCCTGTTCTGCGGCAGTGCGCTGTATACTTTGAATAATGATTTTTCTGGCTTCCTTATTGGCCTTTTGACGGGCGTCCTCGATGATTTCCTGCTGAATGGCAAAGGCCTGCGTATGCGCCTCATTCTTCAGGGTTTCTATCAACTGTGTTTTGGCTTCCTCGGCTGTCAGGGCTGCAATCTTTTCGAGGCGGCGGATATGTTCCTCCTGGTGTTTCTCGAGTTCCGTACGCTTCTGATTGACAACATCGATCTGCCTGTTGAGGTTTTCTTTAATGGTATCATTTTCCTTGGCCTGGCGGTCAAGGTTTTCCAATTTCTGATTGATTCCCTGTTCTTTCTGCTTGACCCTGGTTTCGGAATCATTTAATCTCCGGTTCCTGTCCAGAACTTCCTTATCATGCTCGGCTTTGAGTTGAACGAATCTCTCCTTGGCTTCTAAAATTTTTTCTTTCTTGAGGTTTTCCGCGGCGGTCTTGGCATCTGCAACGATCTTGTCTGATTGTTGCCTGGCCTCTTCAACCTGTTTTTCGGTGTTTTTTGCAAACATAAACCGGCCGGCAACTACACCCACAATAAGGGCTATGCCACCTATGGTGATCATCAAAATATTCGAATCCATTGAATCTTAAGTTTAAAATGTTCACAATCGTGTTTTTAATCTCCAGTTTCATAATAGCCTGGACCGTGTTGGTGGGCGAAGATAAGCATTTTGAGAGAAGGCGTTCACACTGAATGATTAGCAAAAATTTATAGGGCTTTGTCGAGCTGTTCCTCCATCTTTTGAAATAAGGCAAGTACTTCTTCGGGTAATTGGTCGGCTGATGCAATAGCCTGCGTCGCATACCATAGCACAACCATGGCTATATAGTCCTGCATGTCCTTACCTGCAAACTGGGTCTTGTATTCGATGATCTTGTCATTAATGATTTTAAGGGTCTTCCTTACTGCTTCTTCGTCTTTGGGATAAATTTTAACCCGGTATGTCCGGTCGCCTATGACAACATTAATTGGGATTAAGTCTTGCATAGTTCAAATACTTGTTTTAAATTTATTCACATGTTATTCACAGCCAGATCTTCCTTTTTCGAAGTTAAGGCAGTTTTGTAATTCGTTTATTCAATTTCGCATAAATTTTTGACGATTGTGTTAACCCATCCAATGTCCATATGAACCTGAAATTAAAGTCACCGGTATTTATCGACCGCCTGACGTTCGAACTCAACCATCCCCAAACCTACATGCTCAGGGCCGTATTAAAAGATGACAAGGGAAGTGTTTGCAGTGCGCTCGAAACGGAGGTCAAAACAGGTCAGCAGGTGCTGGATTGGGAAGGGCTCAGCGAATTACCTTATGGAGTATATACCCTCGAAATCCTGGGTGGAACCACCGAAATGAAAGTGAAACTGGTTAAACGGGTTTGATCATTCACTCAACAACGCAATACAGCGGTCGATCTCCTTCACATATTGGTTTAGTCTTTTTTCGAATGCCTTTTTCTCCGTATCATTCATTTCTCCCTTCGACAATTTCAATATTTCTGATTGTTGTTCCAGTTTTTCTGATTGCTCGATCAATGCCTGATAGCGGCTGTTGGTACCCTGAATCTCATGTTTCAGCCTTTCGTTTTCTTTCAGCAACAGTTTTTGTTTCTTCAGCAATTGCTGAAGCTTTTCATTGACTCGTTTTAATTGCTCTTCGAACGGGTGCATGAGAAAGAAATTATTGATGACCGGGAATATCCTTGTTCAATTTACTGAGGATTTTTCATTTTATTTCCTGATTTCCGCATCCATTTTTTCTTCAAAGGTCTGGATGATCCGATTCATCATCGCGTCAATTTCTTTGTCCGTCAGGGTTTTTTCCTGATCCAGGAATGTGAAACTGATGGCCATGGACTTTTTATCCCTGCCAAGTTTTTCGCTTTCAAAAATATCGAACAACCTGACCTGCTGTAGTTTATCGAGTTTGATCTGATCAATGGCCTTTTCTAGCTCTTCATAGCGAACGGATTTGCCGACCACCAGGGCCAGGTCGCGGTAAACGGGCAGCTGCCTGGGCAGTTCCTGAAATTCTATTTTTTGGCCAGCCAGCCTTTCCTGCAAAGCATCCCAGTCGAAATCGGCGTAGAAAACCGGTTGCCTGATGTCAAAACGTTTGCAAATCTCCTGCTGAACCCTGCCCGCTTCAAGAAACGTTCTGCCGCCCGCTGCAGCCCGCAGGCCTGTACCCAGTTTCCTGGTTTCCGCCAGATCAAAAGCGAGCTCTTCCATATTCAGCAAACGGAAGATATTGGTGCATATTCCTTTCAGGTGATACAGGTCCGCAGACCTGCCCTTATTCTTCCAGGAGTCCTCCGACAGGTTTCCGCTAACGTACAGGCACAAATGATTTTTTTCTGAATACTTTCCAATGCCGGTCGTATGATAAGTCTTTCCGAATTCAAAGAATTGACAATTGTTGTTCTTGCGGTTAAAATTATAAGCCAACGCTTCCAGGCCGGATTCCAGCAAGGAGGGACGCATCACATTCAGATCCGCACTCAGGCTATTAATCATTTTCACTGTACTTTCTAATTCATCATTTGAAAAATACGCGCCGTTGGTTATTGAGTTGGTCAGAATTTCATGAAAACCCAACCCAACCAGGTAACCAGACAATTTCTCCTTGTAAGCTGCCGCATCCCGATCAGCCTCTACCGAGGGCGAGATCCGGATGGAAGAAGGAATAGGGATGTTATCGTATCCATCGATCCGCATGATCTCTTCTGCGATATCTGCAGGCAAAGTGATATCAGGTTTATGAAAGGGAACCGCCAGCAAAAGCTCATTCTTTGTTTCTTTTAAAATATCAAACCCGAGTGCCAGCAGGATATTTTTAACGGCAGCAGGCTGATATGTTTTGCCGCTGATCTTCGTGAGGTATTCATAACGAATGGTAACCTGTGTTTTTGAGCGGGGCCCGGGATATTGGTCTACAACCCCTGATGTAATCTCAGCATAAGCCAGCTCTTTGATCAGCGAAGCTGCCCTTTGCAGCGCATAGACACAATTCGAAATGTCCATTCCTTTTTCGAAATGGGTCGCGGCATCGGTTCTCAATTGATGCGAAAAAGAGGTTTTGCGTATCCCGGCCGGATTAAACCAGGCGCTTTCCAGAAAGATATTCTTTGTTGAAGCCTGCACGCCGCTGTTCAATCCGCCAAATACCCCGGCAATACACATGGCTTCTTCAGCATTGCAAATCATCAGGTCATCGGCATGCAACGTTCTTTCTTTTTCGTCAAGCGTAATAAACTTAGTGCCCTCAGGTAATTTTTTTACGATCACCACATTGCCTTTGATCTTGTCTGCATCGTATGCATGCAGGGGCTGGCCGGTTTCATGCAACACAAAATTGGTCATGTCAACGATATTGTTGATGGGCCGGATGCCGATCGCTTTTAGTTTTTCCTGCATCCAGGCAGGTGATGGTTGAATTCGGATCCCGCCAAGCGAAACACCACAGTACCTTTCGCAGGCAACCGGGTCTTCAATGCGCACGGTTACCGGATGCCGGTTGTTTTCCACGATAAACCCCCCGGTGCCGGGTGATTTGACCTTATATTCTTTTTGTTCATGGTGCGACAAATAGGCGCAAACATCGCGGGCTATTCCGAGATGGCTCATGGCATCCATCCGGTTCGGCGTCAAACCTATTTCGATGGTATAGTCTTCATAGGGCTGAAAGTATTCACGCGCTGCAATCCCCACCCTCGTATCTTCTGGTAATACGATGATGCCTGCATGGCTTTCACCCAGTCCGATTTCATCCTCCGCACAGATCATCCCATAGCTTTCAACGCCCCGGATCTTCGCAACCTTCATGGTGAGGGGTTCTCCCTTTAACGGGTGGATGCTGGTGCCTGCTTTGGCTACGACTACTTTTTGTCCTTCAGCGACATTGGGCGCGCCACATACGATCTGCAACAATTCGCCAGCGCCAACATCTACCTTGGTTATTTTTAATTTATCTGCCCCGGGATGCTGAGTACATGCGACAACTTCACCGATGACCAATCCCCTGAGTCCTCCCCGGACAGATTCATAAAATTCCAGGTTCTCCACCTCGAGCCCAATCGAAGTAAGGATCAGTGATAGTTTTTCCGGAGTTGGTTTAACCGGCAAATAGTCGCACAACCAGTTGTAGCTTATTGTCATTATGCAGCCCAATGATTTGATGAAGGGCAAAGATAGTTTTTTAGCAGTACCCTTGTAACCAGCCGTCGTTCAATACTTTTTAAAGGCAGGCAACGTTAATGGTATAAGATTTGAAAAGAGTAAAGGATATCTAAAGTATTGTTAATAGGCGGAAAGTCCTTATACTCCAGTGCTGAAAAAAGGTCAAACCTTTGCTCTTTAATAATCAAAAAGCTGATTTATGAAACACACAGTACACCTTCTGTTTATCGCCTTTATGCTTAATGCTTGCGGGCCCACTCATGTAGTGGTACAAAGCCAGCAACCGGTGGCCGAATATCAACCGGCGCCCGAAGTAACTTACCAGTCTTTTTACGATGAATTGAGCCCTTACGGGCAATGGATCGATTATCCAGGCTACGGATATGTCTGGGCGCCTGCTGTTTCTTATGGCTTTAAACCCTACGCCACCAATGGTCATTGGGTGTATACAGATGTGGGTTGGACCTGGGCTTCCGATTACCAGTGGGGCTGGGCAGCCTTTCACTACGGGCGTTGGTTTTTTGACGGCGCTTATGGATGGATGTGGATACCCGGTCAGGAATGGGCTCCGGCCTGGGTTAGCTGGAGGTCAAGCCAGGATTATTATGGATGGGCTCCGCTGGGACCAAACGTGGGTTATGGTTCTGCATACAATCCGCCCGCCAACTACTGGTGTTTTGTACCTCATCAATACGTTACCAATCCACATATGAATAATTATTATGTGAATGAATCGAGAAATGTAACCATCATAAACAATACTACCATTATTAATAATTACAATAATGGCAATAGCAATGGAAGAAATGTCTACCGTGGAGGCCCAGACGCAAGAGAAGTTGAACGTGCGAGTGGTGCACCTGTTCGACCTGTAGCGGTGAGGGAAGGCAACAGGCCCGGTGAGCAAATAAACAATAATCAATTTACCATTTACCGGCCACGGGTCAATGCCGCTCCTGCGAATTCAGGCAACAACAGACCGCAAAGGGTGGAGCCGTTAAGGAGCGTCAGGACCAATGCTAGTCCGCAGAATAATCCAAATCCTGGGCCACCAGCTAATTCGAATCAGCCGGTGAACAGGGGCAATGAGAGGCCGGTAACACAGGCTCCGGCGACCGTTCCGCCTGCGAACAATAATAATCAGTATAATAACAATAACCAAAGCAGCACGCGTCCGGCAAACCAACCCGTTAGAACTATTCCGCAGGATGCACCGGTGCCGGTGAACAACAATCCAGCCAGCACGCGTCCGGCAAACCAGCCCGTCAGAACCATACCGCAGGACGCGCAACCGGTGAACAACAACCGCGATGCAGATGCAAGATTGCAGAATGCGGAACGGATGCGCCATCCGCAACCGGCGAACAACCCGCAGCCCGCCGCTACGAGACCATCGGCGCCGGCGGCAGCAACACAAAACAATGCAGTTCCGGCAAACAGGCCAGCTGCTAATGCGCCCAGGACAAATGCAGTTCAACAGAACGATCGGCCTGCTGCTAATGTGAATCCTCCGGCGTCGAATAACAGGGGCAGGTCTGTACAAACACAACCCGCACCCATGAAGCCGGTGACGAATACCAATCACCCGTCGAATCAAAAACCGCTCACCCGTCCGAAAAATCAGGACAGGCCGGAAGAAAAGGACAAGCGATAGTCGTAGAAAACACGCTACGCAAATAAACACTTACCGGAAACCCCGCGACCATCGCGGGGTTTTCCTCTTTTAACAAATAAAACCGGCGTGATTTGGCCCGAAACCCCATCCTGTAATTCAAACAACCTGGCAAAATTTTCTACGCTAAATCTTTCTGCACAGGCGGTGTGTATTCAAAACACGAAAAGGCTAAAAACTTTTTTAAATTGTGGAAAGCTTATTGCTTCATGTGCAAAAGCGTAGTATTGCTGTCAATAACTATGTGGATTTCATAAGGAAAAATATAAAAAAAGAAAATTTGGTTTGTACGGATGAATGAGATTTATATTCGCCCTCCTGACTCAAAGCGATAACATTCCGTTCATAGTACTGTAACATTTTCTTAATATCAGACTGGAAGATTGACCGGACGAGCCAGGGAAATCCATATCATGTAACCAGGTAGTTTTACCAGTTCGACACAACATTTTTTCAATTTTTTGGACGGTTTATACATGGACTTAACAAATTTGAATAAAGAAAGAAAACTCAGGCGCAAGCCCTCGATCGACCTGAGCACCATGGTATATGGAAAAGTACCCCCTCAGGCTAAGGATCTGGAAGAAGCTGTACTCGGCGCCATCATGCTTGAGAAAAGCGCATTTGACACGGTGATCGAAATACTGAAGCCCGAATGCTTTTATGTGGAGAGCCACCAGCGCATTTTTCGTTCCATGCAGGGTCTGGCCCAAAAAAGCCAGCCTTTGGATATCCTCACGGTGGTGGAAGAACTTAAGTTCCGGCAGGAACTCGACATTGTGGGTGGCCCTTATTATGTAACCAAACTGACCAATGCCGTTGTTTCTTCGGCCAATATTGAAGCGCATTCCAGGATCATCCTGCAGAAATTCATTCAACGGGAGCTGATCCGGATCAGCGGCGAGATCATCGGGGATGCCTATGAAGACAGTACAGATGTCTTTGACCTGCTGGACGACGCTGAAAGCAAACTTTTTGAAATTACGAATAACCATCTCCGTAAAAATTTCGACAGCATCGATACGGTCCTGGTAAAAACCATCCAACGCATCGAGGACCTCCGGAACAAGAACGAAGACATTTCAGGAGTACCCAGCGGTTTTGCCTCCCTTGACCGGATTACTTATGGCTGGCAACCCACCGACCTCATTATTCTGGCAGCCCGTCCATCAGTGGGTAAAACGGCCTTTGCACTGAACCTGGCGCGCAGTGCGGCGCTTCATCCCACGAAAGCGACTCCGGTAGCAGTGTTCAGCCTTGAAATGAGTGCCAGCCAGCTGGTACAGAGAATTTTATCTGCAGAAAGTGAAATATGGCTCGAAAAGATCGCCCGGGGCAAGCTGGAAGAACATGAAATGAAACAGCTCTATGCCAAGGGGATCCAACGCCTGGCCCAGGCGCCCATCTTTATTGACGATTCGGCGGCCCTGAATATATTCGAACTCAGGGCGAAATGCCGCCGTTTAAAAAACAAGCACAATGTCGGTCTCATTATCATTGATTACCTGCAGTTGATGAGCGGAACCAGTGAAAACCGCAACAGCAACCGGGAACAGGAAATCAGCCGCATATCGAGGGACCTTAAGGCATTGGCCAAGGAGCTGCAGGTTCCGATCATCGCCCTGTCGCAGTTAAGCCGCGAGGTGGAAAAAAGAAAAGAAGGAAATAAGATGCCCCAGCTGAGCGACCTGCGTGAGTCGGGCGCCATAGAACAGGATGCGGATATGGTGATGTTCCTTTATCGTCCGGAATACTATGATATCACGGCCAATGAGTTTGGAGAGAACAACAAGGGCGAGACGCATGTGAGGATTGCCAAACACAGGAATGGTTCGCTTGAAACCATTAAACTGAAGGCGCTGCTTCATATCCAGAAATTCGTGGAGGAAGATAGTTCCAATTTTGGCACCACCGGATTGGGACCTGGCAACTGGAAACCCGTACAGGACGATGAAGGCGGACCTAAATTATATATACAGGCTGGAAGTAAAATGAATGATCTGCCTATAGATGAAGAGGAATCGCCATTCTGATAAATAACTGAGGTTGGTAATTGCAAGTCGTCCCGCCTATGGCGGGACTCTTTTTTTTGAGTCAGGATCGTGTGCGATTGCAATACGAACGCTGTATCGAAAACGACCAGTTTCATTGATCATCAATGTATAACTGACTGGGAATCATGTTTTTACTAACTGGCATTTTTTTCGTTGCATAGATAGCCTAAAACTTCATCTGTGTTTAAAAATTATTTAAAAACCGCTTTCAGAAATCTCTTGAAAAACAAAGCATTTTCGTTGATCAATATCATGGGTCTTGCATTGGGTTTAGCGTGCAGCCTGCTGATTATGCTATGGGTGAATGATGAGTATCACGTAGATGGATTTCATAAGAAAGATTCGCAACTATATAGCGTCTATCAAAAGCAATTCCGCGACGGCCAGGTAAATGCCTGGCATGGTGGCCCCGGCCTCATGGCAGATGAAATGAAAAGAGTATTGCCCGAGGTACAATACGCAAGCAACTTTGCATGGAATGGACTTTCCACTTTTGAGGCAAATAATAAAATAATTAAACAGAATGGAAATCATGCCGGGCAGGATTTCTTTAACATGTTTACCTATCCCTTGTTAGAAGGCAATGCAACGACAGCTTTGTTAACACCGCTGGATATTGCTATATCCAAAAAAATGGCAGAAGACTTTTTTGGTTCCCCTGCAAAAGCCATTGGAAAAACCATACGTTATGAAAACAGAAAAAATCTCAAGATAACGGCTGTATTTGCCGATCTACCAAAGAAAAGCACGACCCAGTTTGATTACATGCTCAACTGGCAAAGCTTTCTGGAAAACAATGAATGGGCAAAGGACTGGACCAATAACGGACCAGCAACCTATATCGTCCTGCGCCAGGGAACTGACATCAAAGCTTTTCAAAATAAGATCGCCCGTTTTCTTGACAATTATAACAAAGAACAGACTACCCGTTCTTATATCCGGCTTGGTATTCAGCGTTATGGCGATATCTATCTTCATTCAAATTTTGATAAGCGGGGTGAATTGTCTGGGGGCAGAATTCAATATGTACAACTGTTCAGTATTGTTTCCATTTTTATTTTATTGATTGCCTGTATCAATTTCATGAATCTTACTACGGCAAGATCAGTAAAACGCGCGAGAGAGATCGGTGTCAGAAAAGTAGTGGGCGCTATGCGTTTTGCCCTGATCAGACAATTTATCGGCGAAGCTTTGCTGATCGTATTAATAGCCGTAATCATCTCATTGGGGCTTGTTGTGCTTATCCTGCCGCAGTTCAACCAGCTTACTGCAAAAGAAATTCAAATTCCGTTTAATGATTCAATGTTCTGGTGGATGATGGCAGGACTGGTATTGGTCACAGGATTTGTGTCGGGGAGTTATCCTGCATTATACCTGTCATCGTTCAGACCGGCAAGGGTATTAAAAGGTTCATTAAAATTTTCAAAAAGCACATTATGGTTTCGCAAAGGGCTCGTGGTTTTTCAATTCATGCTGTCTATTATACTGATCCTCGGGACTATTGTTATAAGCAGGCAGGTGGACTATGTACAACACACAAACCTGGGCTACGACAGGGAAAATCTTCTGTATGTGCCACTAGAAGGTGATCTTACCGGTAAGTATGAATTGTTTAAGAACCAGGCAATACAAATGCCCGGAATTAAGGGCATTACCCGCATGACAGATGCCCCGACAGAAATAAATAACGGAACGGGCGGCGTCACCTGGGAAGGCAAGGATCCAAATGCCGACATTGATTTTACGCATGTTGCCGTTGGGTACGATTTTATTAAAACACTGCACCTGCAAATGGCAGCGGGTCGTGACTTTTCAAAAGATTTTGCCACCGATTCTGTCGGATATATCATTAATGAATCAGCATTAAAAATTATAGGATTCAAAGACCCGATTGGCAAACCGCTTACATTCTGGCGAAAGAAAGGAACCATCATTGGTGTTCTCAAAGATTTTCATTTTAATTCGCTGCATACAAAAATAAACCCGCTGGTACTCCGGCTTGGTGAGGATATAGGTTGGGGCAGCGCCATAGTAAGAACGGCGCCGGGTCAGACAAAAGAAGCATTGGCAAGCCTTGAAAAAATATGTAAAGGGCTCAACCCCAAATTCCCATTTACCTACAAGTTTTCGGATGAAGAATATCAGAAGCTTTATGCCAGTGAACAGGTCGTGAGTCAGCTCGCCAACTATTTTTCCTTTCTTGGCATATTTATTTCCTGTCTTGGTTTATTAGGTCTTGTCATATTTACAGCAGAACAGCGAACAAAAGAATTCGGTATCAGAAAAGTATTGGGAGCGAGCCCGGTTTCGTTGTTCAATTTATTATCCAAAGAGTTTTTATTGCTTGTGATGATCGCCCTGGTTATTGCATCGCCGCTTGCCTGGTTAGCCATGAATAAATGGCTACAGAATTATGAATACCGGATTGATATTTCATGGTGGATGTTTGTCATTGCCGGGATGCTCGCCATTTTGATTGCATTGATAACTGTTAGTTTCCAGTCAATAAAAGCAGCATTTGCAAACCCGGTCACCAGCCTACGCTCCGAATAATCGGAGCTTCGGAAGGCCTTGTCATTCCGACCCGCCGAAGGCGGAGAGGAATCGGCTTTTCGAAGACTTACTTTCCCAGCCGATTCCTCGCTCCGCTCGGAATGACAAGGGGCTCCCGTCAGTGGGACCCCGACTATTTGTAACTTGCATTTCATGGCACTCCCATATTTCTATTTATCAAAATACGATCCCGCAGACAGCGAGGTGGAACTGGATGAAGAGGCTTCCAAGCACATCGTACAAGTATTGCGAATGAAGCCCGCCGACCCGCTTCAACTCACCGACGGCAAGGGTAACGTCCTGGATGCCGAGGTCTTGCGGGATAATAAAAAAAAATGTCTGGTTAAACTAACCGGCAAAAGATTCATAGAAAAAGAGCCCAGGAGCATTTCCATTGGCATTTCGCTGTTGAAGAATGCCAGCAGGTTTGAATGGTTTCTTGAAAAGGCCACGGAGATTGGCGTCACGGAGATCATTCCGCTGCTTTGTTCCAGAACCGAAAAACATCATGTGCGGATTGACCGGTTAAAGAGTATTTTGATCAGCGCGTTATTGCAATCCAAACAGGTATGGCTACCCGAATTACATGAACCCCTGTCTTTTACAGATAGCATTCATCGCTTTGCACAGCAACAAAAATTCATAGCACACTGCGAAGAAAAAGGCCAGAGAAACCTGAGTGACCTCATCAATCCCAATGTACAGTCGCGGGTCATCCTGATCGGCCCCGAAGGAGATTTTACCCGGGAGGAAATAACCCTGGCGCTTGAGCATACATTTCTCCCCGTCAGCCTCGGCCCTTCGCGTCTTCGAAGCGAAACGGCGGGCATTGTTGCAGTCACACTCTTAAATGTAAAATCTTGAATGTAAAATGTAAAAGTGAAGATGGTCAACTTTCGCATTTTATATTTTACATTCAAGATTTTACATTTCGCTTGCGCAGCCACATATTCAGCAACTCCACGCCAAATGAAAAGGCCATCGCAAAATAGATATAACCCTTATCAATATGCGAGTGGTGGATGGGTTCGAGGCCCTCGAAGAAAAGGCTGAATCCAATCATTAAAAGAAAGGCCAGGGCCAGCATTTTTAATGTGGGGTGCTTGTGAATGAACCCGGAAATGGTCTGGGCAAAAAAGAACATAATGATCATGGCGATGATCACTGCAATGATCATGACAGGCACCTGCCGTGCCAGTCCTATGGCCGTGATGATGCTGTCGAATGAAAAGACCATGTCAATGATGACGATCTGGCTTACAATGGATCCAAAAGAAGCTGGTCTGCCGACGGTTTTGCGGCTGCCGGGCTCTTCCCCTTCCAGCTTTTCATGAATTTCCTTCACTGTTTTGTAGAGCAGGAACAGGCCCCCTGCCAGCATGATCACATTCCGCAGGTTGAAGCCATAGCCAAAAATGCTGAAAAGGTTTTTATGCCCGTTGTTCACCAGCCATCCCATACCGAGTAACAATAAGGTTCTTACGAGGATGCCGGCGATCATCCAGATCCTCCTGGCCCGGAGTTGTTTTGCCGTGGGGATCCGGTTCAATAAGATCGATACAAAGATCACATTGTCGATTCCCAGCACGATTTCGAGCAAGGAAAGCGTTACCAGGCTGATCAGGGCATCAGCCGAAAACAATGATTCCATAAAAATAAGTTAGGAGCACCAAAAATAGGACTAGCCATTGAATTCAAACAAATTATATAGACTACCCGTTGGCCCCCTGCGAAATTTTTGGCACGATATCGGTATTATATGGATACCCCCTAAAATCACCCTTATGAAACGATTTATCGTAGTTCTACTAGTTTGTCTTGCAGGCCGTTTACAAGCCCAGGATCCCGGATTCAGTTCTCAATTAAAAACTTCCATTGGCTATTCGCATGACTTCCCAGGATTGAATGGTTACAGCCTGGCTGCTGAGCATGTGATGTCCATCAACGGATTCCTCGCCGCCGGACTGGGAGCAAAATATGCTAACCTGAACGGGTATCCGCGAACAGCTGAAGTTAACGAGTTTACCCGCGCCGAAACCCTGGATTTTACTCTGTATTGGTTGCCGGTTAACTCGGAAAGGTCTTGCATCAGCATCGGACTGGGATATTCCTTTTCCTTTTACCACATACAGCGGGCTTTTGCTACATTGAACATTGACAACAATCCGAAGCCCATTAGCTGGCATGCACAGGAAAAGAAAGGAAGGACTTCCGGCGTCAACTTTGTTTTGGAATATGAATATCATTTGCTGAAGTCTCCATTTTCCTTTGGTCTGAGGGCCGCTTCGTACAAGACTTATGAAACAACCTATTTTATCGGGCCGGTCGTGGGATATCGGTTCTAAAGAACCCTTGTCATTCCGACCCCTCGCCTTGGGCGAGGGCGGAGGAATCTGCAGAGAAGGCAACCCGCCGGATGATCGATTTCTCTCCGCCTTCGGCGGATCGAAATGACAAGGCGTTACAATCCTTTCAATATCCTTTTAACAATGTATGGCCCTTCATAAATAAACCCGGTCCAAACCTCTACCAGCGAGGCACCGGCATTTATTTTTTGTTTGGCATGGTCTGCGCTAAAGATCCCACCAGAAGCGATGAGGGGGATCTTTCCGTCAGTCTTACCGGAGATGTATTGAATCATTTCCGTGGACCTGTTCCTTAATGGAGCGCCGCTCAAACCGCCTGCGCCAATGGCTTGTAATTGATCGGCAGACAAATGAAGCGTTTCGCGGCTGATGGTCGTATTGGCCACGACGAGTCCATCCAACCTAATCTCGCGGGCCAGTTCAATGACCTCGTCAATCTGTTGCCAGCTTAAGTCGGGCGCAATTTTCAACAGAATGGGTTTTGTGCTGACTTCATTGTCTTCTGCTAACTGGCTATTGATGGTTTGTAAATGCACCAGGATTTGCCTGAGAGATGCGCTGTCTTGTAATTCGCGCAGTCCCGGCGTGTTGGGTGAACTCACGTTCACCACAAAGTAATCCACGACATCGAATAACGCACGGAAACAGGCTTCATAGTCTTTCCAGGCCGCCTCATTGGGCGTAATTTTATTTTTTCCGATATTTCCGCCAATCAAAAAACGGGCTTCTGCATTTTTCCCTTTGTTTTCAGGGCCCTGTTTCCATGCCCGGAGCCTCGCCGCAACAACTGGCGCTCCGTCATTGTTAAATCCCATCCGGTTGATCAATGCCCGGTCTTTTTTCAAACGGAATACCCTTGGTTTTTCATTGCCTTTTTGTGGAAGAGGTGTTACCGTTCCGATTTCAACAAAGCCGAAACCGAGGGCTTTTAGGGCCTGCAGATATAGAGCATTCTTGTCGAATCCCGCCGCCAAACCAACCGGGTTGATGAAATGCAGTCCCAGTAGATTTCTCTGCAAGGCCGGGTCGTTAAAGCTGAATTGAGAACTGATGATCTGTCGAATGAATCTGATTTTGCAGCCAAGTTTGAGCAGCTGCATCGAAAAGTGGTGTACACTTTCAGGAGGAAATAAAAACAAAATGCTGCGAAACAGTTTGTACATAAAGCGCTGCAAAGATACAGGCATTTGCAGATGATTTTTTGCGTTACTGAATCGAAAATTTTACCTTTATGAAGGAAAGTTGCATAGACAACTTTTAATCCGACAAAAAAATAATCATGCAGGAAGCATATATCGTAGCTGGTTATCGTACCGCAGTGGGCAAATCCAAACGGGGCGTTTTTCGTTTTTATCGTCCGGATGATCTGGCGATTACCGTCATCAAAGATTTGCTGGCGTCCCTACCTCAACTGGATCCAAAACTGGTGGACGACGTCATCGTAGGAAATGCAGTGCCCGAAGCCGAACAAGGATTACAGGTTGGAAGAATTATCGCCGCCCGGGCAGTCGGCATTCATGCGCCCGGCGTTACCGTGAACCGTTATTGCGCAAGCGGACTCGAGACGATCGCTATGGCGACCGCAAAGATCCGGACCGGGCAGGCTGAATGTATCATCGCAGGAGGGACCGAAAGCATGAGCATGGTGCCAACGGCAGGATGGAAACCTGTTCCTGCCTTCTCCATTGCATCAGATGACCCGGACTATTATTTGAGTATGGGTCTTACCGCAGAAGCCGTCGCAAAGGATTACCAGGTAAGCCGGCAAGACCAGGATCAATTTTCGCTGCAGTCGCACCAAAAGGCATTGAACGCAATCAAAAACGGCTATTTCAAGACAGGTATTCTCCCTGTGCAGGTAGAAGAAATTTACCTTGATGGTAAGGGCAAAAAACAAAAAAGAAACTATACCGTGGATACGGATGAAGGGCCGAGGGCCGATACATCGCTGGAAGCATTGGCAAAGCTAAAACCTGTATTTGCGGTCCGCGGATCCGTTACGGCAGGTAATTCCTCTCAAACCAGTGATGGCGCCGCTTTTGTGATCGTGATGAGTGAAAGACTGACCAATGAACTCGGCCTGAAACCATTGGCCAGACTGGTTGCCTGTGCAAGCGCCGGCGTTCATCCGCGTATCATGGGTATTGGTCCGGTGGAAGCCGTTCCAAAAGCCCTGAAGCAGGCGAATATGAGCCTCGGCCAGATCGACCTGGTGGAATTGAATGAAGCATTTGCTTCCCAGGCTCTCGCGGTGATCAGGAAACTGGGTATGAATCCGGATATCGTCAACATCAATGGCGGTGCCATTGCCTTGGGACATCCCCTGGGTTGTACCGGCACAAAACTGACCATCCAGATCACACAGGATATGAAAAGGCTCAACAAGAAATATGGGATCGTGACTGCCTGTGTCGGGGGCGGACAGGGGATTGCCGGGATTATCGAGAATCTTCAATAGGTTGATTAATTAACATTTAAAAGACATGAGATTTTTGGCGTCTCCACACAAAAAATTATGTTTGCAACACTGTAGCAAAAATCTATTGTCACCAAAATCCTTCATACGAAGTTTAGGGATTTCTTTCCTGCTGCTGGTTTTTGGGTTCAGTATACTGCCCAAGAAAACGGTGCATGATTTATTTGCTTCGCACAAAGACAGTTCCTTTTCTATCAATGATTCAAAAGACCAGCAGATCGGCTGGGCAGGGTTTCGTTGTAATTGCGAAAACCTTGTCGTTGAATCTCCATTCATAGAAAATCATTTTCCCAAAGTTATTGAAATCACTCCTGCTCATTCAGCTCACTATACTGAGGATGCAGTCTCCTTCCTTGCAGCGCATAAACACGATTCACATTTACGCGGGCCTCCTGGTATCATGGTTTGTTAACGAGTTTCTTTTTTCGGAGAGGCTTGAGATGCCGCGCTTCGACACTATTTCTGATTCAAAATGTCATTCATGAATACATCTATATATCGTTCAGTATTTTTTTTATTTTTTTTAGTCCCCCTGTCCCATTCATTGGCGGCCCAGGGGCCTAATGCCAAGGAGGAAAAAAACAATCCAGTCACCGGGTCTTTGTCGGGAAAAATCACGGAGAAAGGCAAAGACAACGGAATACCTGGAGCAACAGTCTATATATCGGACCTTAAATTGGGTGTCATCGCGGATTCGACTGGTCACTATGCTTTCCGGTCACTCCCATCAGGGACCTATCTTATCGAAGTACATTCTGTGGGATTTAAGATCCTGACGAAAAACATCAGCATCAATGGTCCATCCGTAGTCAACTTTGAGCTCTCAGATGAATTTGTAGAAGAGAGCCCGGTCGTCGTTACAGGTCTTTCAAAGGCAACGCAGATCAAAAGAAGCCCGGTTCCGATCGTAGCCGTCAACCATGACTATATAAATACTAATCTCAGCACGAACATTATCGATGCCATTGCTAAAGTGCCCGGTGTTAACGCGCTTACCACCGGACCCAATGTCTCCAAACCTTTTATCAGAGGATTGGGCTATAACAGGATCCTGACCCTATACGACGGCGTTAGACAGGAGGGGCAGCAATGGGGAGACGAACATGGAATCGAAGTTGACCAGTATGGGGTGGATAGAATCGAAGTGATCAAAGGCCCTGCCAGCCTGGTTTACGGCTCAGATGCCCTGGCGGGTGTGGTGAACCTGATTCCATCGCAGCCCGCAGCGGAAGGAAAAATCGTTGGCAATATTCTCGCAGAATATCAAAGCAACAATGGATTATTTGGCGGATCGGGTATGCTCAGCGGCACGAAGAACAGTTTTGAATGGATGGGCAGGATCTCGCATAAGCAGGCCACCAATTATCAGAACCCCGTTGATGGCCGGGTGTACAACACGGCTTTTAATGAGACCGATGCCTCATTAGGGATTGGCCTGCACAGTGGCTGGGGTTATTCGCACCTGAGCTTTTCGCTTTATGATGACCTGCAGGAAATCCCCGATGGAAGCAGGGATTCTGCTTCGAGGAAATTCACGAAACAGATCACGGAAATTGATTCGTTCAGACCGATTGTATCCGAAGAGGAATTGCGTTCATACGTCATAACGCCGCTTCACCAGCACGTGCAGCACTACAGGGCTTATGCTACCAATAATTTTACACTCGGTGCCAGTCACCTGGGCGTCAACCTGGGTTTTCAGCGAAGCATCCGCAGGGAATTCAATCACCCTGAAATGCCGGAAATCGCCGGGCTGTTTTTGCAGCTGAACACCTATTCTTATGACGTGAAATACTACCTGCCAGAGCTCAATGGCTGGAACCTCACTGTCGGTGTAAATGGGATGTACCAGAACAATATTGTCACCAATGGAACCGAATTTATTATTCCATCGTACAAACAGTTCGACCTGGGTCCCTTTGCCTTGTTGAAAAAAACCTTTGGCAAACTGGACGTCGCCGGGGGTGTGCGGTATGACAGCCGTTCCTTTTCAAACAGTCAGCTATACACGAAACCCGATCCTGTGACAGGGTTTGACAGGCCAGTGTATGGAGCCGACACGATAGGCGCCGATAAACCATTTTATGATTATAAACACCAGTTCTCCGGTGCATCTGGCAGTCTGGGAGCCACGTATAATTTCACCGAGCAATTTTCTGTGAAGGCCAATATTTCGAGAGGCTACCGGGCGCCCAATATCTCGGAAATCTCGGCCAATGGCGTGCATCCCGGAACAAATATTTACCAGATCGGCAATGCTAATTTCAATCCTGAATTCAGTCTGCAGGAGGATCTTGGCTTTGCCTATTCTTCCCATTCTGTCGTGATTAACCTGAGTCTGTTCAACAACATCATTTCCAATTATATTTTCAACCAGCGCCTGCTCGGCGCTGATGGCGGCGATTCTGTGATCGTGTCCGGCAATCAGACCTACAAATTTCAACAGGGAAAGGCACAGTTGTATGGCGGCGAGGTCAGTATTGATTTTCATCCAATCAGGGCGCTGCATTTTGAGAACAGCATCTCCGTTGTGTATGGCCTTAACAAAGACGTGAATCCCAAACTGCAATTAGACAGCAATAAGTATGTTCCATTCATCCCTCCTTTACATGGCATTTCGGAGCTCAGGTATGATTTCGATTCCAAATCGAACCATATTGTCAATGGTTTTGTGAAAGTTCAGCTAGCCTACTATGCTAAACAGGACAGGGTTTATCTCACCGACAATACAGAAACGCCAACTCCAGGTTATACGCTCTTTAATGCCGGAGCCGGAGCAGGTCTAACCAATAAGAAAGGGAAAAATTTTGTAAATCTCTATGTCATGTGCAACAATGTGTTTGATGTTGCCTACCAGGATCATTTAAACCGGCTAAAATATTTTGAACCTTATCCGGATGACCCAAGGCCTCATCATGGCATTTATAATATGGGAAGAAATATTTCGGTGAAGCTGGAATTTCCTTTGGATTTTAATATGAAGCAACAAGCTGAATAATTTGAACAGCCGATGAGAATCGTCGGGCTGTTCCCTTTCTCATTTTATCTTTTTCAATTCGTAGTCTTTTTCCTCATGCGAGATCATTTTCGTAACATTCCCCTTCGCATCTGACACAAAGTCCATTTCAACACCTGCAACTTTCAGAAATACGCGGGTCTTACTTTCTGTAATCAACGGTAATTTTGGAAGTCCGATCTTGGGGCCTTCTATAAAAAGTTGACCATTTTCGAGTGTAATGATGACCTGCCTGTCATTATTTAATGCATAGGTGCCGGCATATTTTTCTAAAATAGCGGCATCGACTTTTACTTCGGGATGGTTTTTCCATTTGACCCATTTGGTGGCATCCAGGGCTGATGACCTGTCTTCGCAATCGTCCTTGATCTTCTTAACAAACATCGAGTCTTTGATCATACTAAATCCATAATTACCCGGAACAACATTATCACAGTCACTTTGACCTTCGAGCTTCTTCACGGTAAAAGTTTTATTTTCGATGGAGTAAACCATCTCCTCTACCAGTGTGCTATCTGAAATCGTGTAGAGGCTGCAAGTGTTTTCTTTAAAATTAAGGATCACGTTGCGGGGGTTATCGCCTTTGATGGTGCCTTTCCAGCTGGTACCGGCAAGTTGGGCCTGTGAACCAAAAAAACTAAGCGTCGCTGCAATAACTAAGATCCATGTTTTCATAAATGTGTTTGTTTTCCCTTGAAAGAATACAAACTTCGGGCATATGTGACAGTAAAGAGCAAAAAGAAACTCTCAAATCCGGATTTGAGAGTTTATAAAACCAAAGCCGATCAAAATTGACCGGCTTTTTGTTTAAGATTTCTTCATGATCACTTTCTCCAATGTCCGGGTACCCATGCTTCCCCATGTCTTTCATGGCGTTTCCAGTGACCGGGAACCCATCTATAACCATGATGTGGAGGAGCTGCCCAATGGCCACCTGCATAAACATAAGTTCCACCCCGGGGTTCCCATTCTTCATCAATCCAAACATGTGCAGGGCTGGGAGGAGCCGTTCTAACGATAACCGGCGGAACCGGACGAACTCTGACATAAACCTGAGCAGAGGCTGAAAAAGAAACAGCCAATACAATAAGGGATAAAATGGCGATTTTTGAAAAACGTTGGTTCATAAGTTTTTGCTTTAAATAGTAAAAATTTTGACCGTGAAATCTGGTTAAAGCTTAATGCCGCGACAAAATCTTTTGAGCGACAGCCCTGAACAAAATTTCACGAATATTGGCATTTGCAAAACGAATGCCACGGATTGTCAATTGAAATGAGCCATGGCATTGACAAATTGTTAACGATCAGCTGCTCCTCAGCAGCATCAAATCGCACGGCCTCGGTGGTTCAAAATGTTGTATTCGGCTGATTTTTAATCATTGTAAGTTTTCAGGCCATTATGGCAGCGATTGCCAACCCGGTCACCAGCCTACGCTCGCAGTAGCGAGCTTCGGCTGGCAAGGACAGCCTTCGCTCAGAATAAGCTTTGGCTGTTGAATTTGAGCCCCAAATAGTCGGTCCTTAACGCAGACAAACGCAGACCAAACAGAGACCAAACAGAGACCAAGCCGAGACCAAACTCAGGCAACGCCTGTATGAGCTCTGTCTTTGCTCTCTTTTTTATAGGCCTTTGAACCTTTTTCTACAAGCCGGATTTAAGATGCATTGTATTTCAAGCCTTTACAGAACCGGCTTCAGGAGGCCCATTTCCCATTGAGCATAGGTTTGCTTTAAATCATTAAAAACGGCCGCATCCTTTGCCTTACGATCATTGTTCTCTCCCTGATCAGCATCCAGGTCAAACAGGTATTCTCCTTGTTCGTCCTGCAGGTATTTCCATTTTCCCCTCCTAATGGCTTTTTGCTTACTGCGTTGAAATGTTCGCCAAAAAATCGTCCGCTCTACTATTTTTCCTTTCCCGGTACAAACGGGCATCAGGTCTATGCCATCTAAAGGAAAATCCTTATGAGCTTTGGCGCTCGCTGCTGCCAAAATAGTGGCGGTCCAGTCCATCGTAACAGCAACCTGTTGTGTAGTGATACCTGCAGCTATCTTACCTGGCCATCTCACAAATGCAGGTACCCGTATTCCGCCTTCCCACAATGACATTTTGCCTTTTGCAAGACCGCCATTATCTGAATATCTTTCTCCCCCGTTGTCGTTGGTGAAAATCACGATGGTTTGGTTTGACAGTTGCTCATCATCCAAAGTCTTCATGATACTTCCTACGGCATCGTCCAGGCTTTTCATGATCGCAGCATATATCGCCGGAGAACCGCCTTTTCTGTAATCAATCGAATCTGCATAAGCTTTGTCCGTAGGTCCCTCCCAGGGCCAATGAGGAGCATTAAATGTAAGAGTCAGGAAAAAGGGTTTACCGTGTTTCTGCTTAATGAACGCAACTGCTTTTTGAGCAAACAAATCCGTCAGATAACCTTCCTGGTGTACCGGTTGATCATTTTCATATAAGTCACTTGTTCCCCCATCGCCTTTGTGGGATATATAATCAGCCGCACCACTGTGAAAGCCGAAAAAATAGTCAAATCCATTTTGATTAGGGCTATACTGCGGAAGAAAACCCAAATGCCATTTCCCGATAAGTGCAGTTTCATAACCGCCAGCTTTCATGAATGTAGCTATTGAAGGATATGCTGTGCTCAGGCCATATGTGCTATCTCTTTTTGTCGGCGTAAGTGGCTCCATCAATCCAACAGGCGTTCTGGCAGGATAACGTCCCGTCATAAACGCCGCACGGGTCGGTGTGCAGACCGGGGCGGCAGAATATGCGTTCACAAATTTAATTCCCTGCGAAGCCAGTTTATCCAGGTTTGGAGTTGTGTATTCTTTACGTCCGTATCCGCTCAAATCTCCATAACCCATGTCATCGGACATGATGTAAATAATATTAGGGCGTTGAGATTGGGCGGCGTTGATTAAAAATATAAAGAGGGCGGGGAGAAGAAAGATTCCTTTTTTCATGCGGAATGGTTTTGACAAATACCTGACAGCATTTTATTTCTTGCTGAACAAATTCTCCGAAAACTTTTCGTTGAATTGTTTAACCGGATCCCCATTGATATTATGATACACCGCACTTACGAAAATAGTTTGGGCTGCACTGAGGACCGACATGACAAAGAAGGCACCAAGGGCCATCAATACAATGCCTACAATTGGATTAATGATGAGGCCGAGAAAAAATAATGGAAAACAAACAAGGATAAATGCAACCAGTCTCAGAAGCCCGAAACTGAAAGTGGCTCCCAGGCTTTCTCCCCATTTTTCTTTCATGATCTCTGTGGACCTTTTGAAGGCATCGATCGGGCCAAGGTTTTCATAGGCAATAATGGGCACCACGAAAAAAGTGGCGATGCTCCAGACGATACCAATAAGTCCGGTAATGATTTTGCCCAGGAAGCCAAGATTTTCCTGCAGTATCCTCAGGCCAAAGCCGATGGTCGCCGCAAAAAGAGACCAGGAAAAAATGGCGCCGATCCTGCTCACGCTGAACTGCAGTCCTCTTTTTACAGAAGGCTCTTCTCCATTGAAATAATCGCGCGTGCATTGAATCAGTGCAGTATTGAAAAAGGCGACAACAAAATAATTGACCAGGTAGAATAAGAATCCAACGACGTAATTGAAAATCCTGCTTTCGTCGGTGATATAATGTACATCCCGTCCAGCAGATGCCAATAAGGCGACAAAAAATGAACCAATGAGCAAGATCATCGACAATCCTGAAAGGACCGGGAAAATGATCAGCTGGCGGTTTTCTTTTAATATACTCAGGCTGTTCATCGAAAGTGTCCAGCCATTGGAGAGTTTGGTGAAAATGCTCATGTATTGAGGTTTAGGTATTTCATAAATATATAAAAAGGATGGATAAAGGAGAAGGTTTTAAAAAAAATATAAGATTTATCAAAATCTTTCAAATGAATCTTTTTCGCATAAAGGCTATTCCTGATCCGGATTTTAAATACTTTTCAAAATTAAAAGCCTTGTATTTGTCGTTAAAGGCGCGATAAAAAACCAGTTCAACAGGAAGGTTGCTGGCTGTAGCGGGAACAGCTCCGTCATTATGCCTTTGATATCTTGTCCTTAAATCGGAGGTGCAACTTTTGTAATATTCACCGTTAGTGCATTTGAGAATATATACGTAATACATTTCTGTAAATGTATGATTAGAAGAAATACCGGGAAAAGTGTTTTAACGGTGAATTTGCTAGAAAATAATGTGCCGGTATGGCATATTAAAAAGATGGTTTTGAAAGCCTTCGTCCGCCGAAGCCCACCGTAAGCGGGGGATGAATGATTGGTTTTTGTGGCGAAGCCCACCTTCGCTAAAGCTACGGTGGGCGAAGGCGGAGAGGGCGGGATTCGAACCCGCGATACCCTTTCGAGTATACACACTTTCCAGGCGTGCTCCTTCAACCACTCGGACACCTCTCCATTTTGGGGTGGCAAAAATACAATTTCAACCCTTAGCCGCCGAATATATTTCTGGCGTTCTCAGAGGTCACCCGGGCAACCTCCTCCTGGTCTACTCCCTTAATTTCTGCCAGTTTCGCTGCGATATATTTCAGATAAGCGCTCTCATTCCTCTTTCCTCTGAATGGAACCGGCGTTAGATAAGGCGCGTCGGTTTCCAAAACCAGCCACCGAAGGTCAATCTGTTTCACCACTTCGGGCAAGCTGGAATTTTTATACGTGAGCACCCCACCGATACCAAGATAGAAACCGAGGTCCACAATCTCAAGAGCAGATTCAAGGCTATCATTGAAGCAATGAAAAATCCCTTTAAGCTTTCCTTTTTGCCGATCCCTGACCACCTGGATGGATTGTTTCATGGATGCCCTGGAGTGAATCACAATGGGTATCTCGTACTGAAGCGCCCAATCAATCTGCTCGTTAAAGGCAGCATACTGCTGCTGTTCAAAACTACGATCCCAATAAAAATCAAGGCCGATTTCACCAACAGCAGCATATTTCTTTTTACGAAATGCATCTTCAAAAAAGGCCAGTTCTTCCTTAAAGTCTTGTTTAACGGAAGTGGGATGCAATCCCGCCATGGCCATGCATTTCCCGGGAAACTCCCGCTCCATCCGGGTTAGTTCCCGAAAAACACTGCGGTCGATGGATGGCAGGTAGAATCTGCTAACTCCTTCGCTTCCTGCTCTTTGTATTACGTCGGCCCGGTCAGCGTCAAACTCTTTCAGGTATAAATGACAATGCGTGTCAATCAACTCCATAAAAAATCAAGTTTTAGAAAAATCAAAAAAACCGGGATTTATCAGCGCTCTTTTTGCGATTGGTGGGCCGGTTTGTGTTGCAAATTCGAATCGCTCATATTCGTGATCCGGTGTATTCCGCGTCCCACCTGCAATCCGGTGTCACTGACAAATACCGCCCCGTTGAAATTACTTTGGATAAATCAAAAATTGTCCTACCTTTAAATCAGTTTTCATAGGGTACGGATTAAAAACGGGCCAGGGTGTCTACCCCGGCCCAATTCATTTATACCCAGTCGATAACCGGTTTGTCTGTAGCTGGCTGATTAAAAAATTACCGGATCGCGTCGAAACTAAAACCCTGCTCAGAAAAGTACCTCAACACTTTTGGCAACGCCACACTCATCCTGTCAAAAGCTTTCGCACTATCGTGAAAAATGACAATAGATCCCCGTCTGGCATAACGCGTGACATTAAAGGCACATTGGTCTCCTGATATTTTTGGGTCAAAGTCAGCACTCAGCACATCCCACATCACCACTTTGAATCGCAGCGGGTCTGACATCAAATGCGTCAGTTGAAACTTGTTGATCCTGCCATAGGGTGGCCTGAATAAATCCGAATCGATATATTTTGCCGCCAGCAGTACGTTCTCAAAATAATCCTTGTTGGATATCTTCCACCCATTCAGGTGATTGTGGGTATGGTTGCCCACGCGGTGTCCCTGATCCAGGATGCGCTTGTACAACGCAGGTTCTTCCATTACATTTTTTCCTATGCAAAAAAAGGTCGCCTTCGCACTAAATTTCTCCAGCTCATCCAGGATAAAAGGTGTGGCAACAGGATGCGGACCATCGTCGAAACTGAGGTAAATGACCTTCTTATCCGTAGGAATATTCCAGATACAACCCGGATAAAACTTCCTCAGCAGCCAGGGCGTTTTTACGAAATAAAACATCAGCAAAGATAACAGATGACAGTTAACAGATGACAGTACTGTTAACTGTCATTTGTTAACTCCAACAACTCGCTCAGAAGGTATTTATATGAATCACCTGGTTATTCTGCCTGAATATTTTGCCATTGTATTTTACGAAGTCTTCCTGGCTTTTTTCATCCTTCAGTAATTTATCCATATATTCTTTGACCACGGGGTCATCGGGCAGGGTTACCGGGCTTCCATGAAGTATAGCGCCATCGATATAGCCACGCAACAAGGGGTCAAGCTGGCTATAGAATAAATCCCTTCCGGCATAAATATCACAACCGATCACTTTATTACCAGAGACGGCAACAAAGCCAACGATATTGCTGTCGGCACTTCTGAATTTCTGCTGAAAGAACTTAAAATATTCATCCGCAGAGAACATCATTTTCTTGTCTGCATTACGCGACAGATAAGAGAGCGTTTTATTTTTTATATTGCCTTCCCCCAATTGATTGCTGATCTCCTTCCAGATCAATACCTGGTTTTTGTTTTCGTCCAGCACCTTTCGTAAAAAAGGATTGGCAAAGTTTCCGTAAACAAATTTCTTTTCCTTCTCACTCCATCGCAGCTCTTCCACACACATAACAGATATGTACTGATCCTTACCCGAAGGTGCAAGGATGGTATCTTTCGCAACCATCCGGTCCTGCCGCCCACCCGCGATGAGTTCACCCGAAGAAATAAGCAGGGATTTATCCGACCGGTTGTTGATCCTTAGAAAGTGAACATTCTCTGTAGAGGCAGTCCCTCTTTCCGTAATCGTAGCCAATCCCTGTTGAAGCGCCTGGCTCAATGAGATAACTCCCGGCATTTGATTTCCAAAACCTTGTTTGGGGCGGATCGGAATGAGCTTCAGATTCTTGTATTGCCAGGCACTGTCATAGTCGACATACAATGTTTCGTAAGTCAGTTGCGCCCGGACAACCATGCTACATAAAAAAAACCCAATGAAAAGCAAATATTTGTTCACTTCATTTCAAATGTAGAACAAATGTGCGAGAGTGGTAGCGCAGCTTCATTACACGCTATGCAGCCCGCCAAACCCTGATCTAACATTCGCACATTAACTTATCTTTGCGCACTATGAGTAAAAAAATAAGGGTACGGTTTGCTCCCAGTCCTACAGGCGGTCTTCACCTGGGTGGGGTAAGAACGCTTTTGTACAATTATTTATTTGCCAGACAGCATGGAGGTTCTTTTGTGCTCAGGATCGAAGACACGGATCAAACGCGTTTTGTGCCGGGCGCAGAGGATTATATTCATGAAACGATGAAATGGTGCGGCCTGGAACCCGACGAAAGTCCTTTGCATGGGGGAGATTATGGCCCATACCGCCAGAGCGAAAGAAAACACCTGTACAGAGCGTATGCTGAACAACTTGTCAAGGCCGGAAAGGCATATTATGCATTTGACCGGCCCGATGAATTGGAAACCATGCGGGCCAAATACCGCAGCGCAGAAAATCCTTCTCCCCAATATGATCATTCGCTGCGCATGGATATGCGCAATTCCCTTAGCCTGACCCTTGAAGAAACAGAACGCCTGCTCGAAGACGAAACAGCGTATGTGATCCGGATCATGGTCCCCGAACATGAAACGGTTAGTTTTACAGATATGATCCGTGGAGAAGTTAGTTTCAACACGTCGACCCTCGATGATAAAGTTTTACTGAAAGCGGATGGTATGCCTACTTATCATCTGGCCGTAGTGGTAGATGACTTTTTGATGAAGATCTCTCATGCGTTCCGCGGGGAAGAATGGCTGCCCAGCGCCCCTATTCACATCTTACTATGGCGCTATCTTTTTGATGAAGAAAATATGCCGCAATGGGCGCATTTCCCTCTGATCCTGAAGCCTGATGGCAATGGAAAATTAAGCAAACGAGACGGCGACCGGCTTGGCTTCCCTGTCTTCGCCATGGATTGGAATGATCCCGCGTCCGGTGAATTGTACAAAGGATTCAAAGAAAGGGGATTTCTTCCGGAGGCTTTTATCAATATGCTGGCTGTTATGGGTTGGAACGATGGCAGCGAAAAGGAAATCTATTCGCTTGCCGAACTCGTCCAAGGATTTTCCATTGATAGAGTGCATAAGAGCGGCGCAAAGTTTGATTATGAAAAAGCAAAATGGTTCAACCATGAATGGATCAGGCAGATGACAGTGGACAGTTTACAGTTGACGGTCAGCAAAATATTTGAGGAGCGGGGCATTGAGATAACTGACGAGGTAAAATTGGGCAAGGTGATTGCGTTGGTCAAAGACCGCTGCACGTTGTTACCCGACTTTTATGATGAAGGCAAATTCTTTTTCGAAGCTCCTGCACGTTGGGACCTGGAAGCCGTAAAACCGAAATGGACTGCGGAAAAGAATCAATTTTTTATTGACTTTGCCGGTCAGTTTTCGGCTGTTCCCCAATGGGATGCGCCTGGTATTGAAACAAATTTCAAAGCATTGGCAGCTGCAAAAAACCTGAAACCCGGTGAACTGCAGTTGCCCTTCAGGATCATGTTGGTTGGAGAAAAGAAAGGTCCGCCGGTTTTCGAAATAGCGGCAAGCCTGGGAAAGGAGGAGACGATGCATCGAATGTCGGCCATGCTGGCAGCATTGAACGGCTGAGCTCAATCTTATAAACTCAAATCATATATGGCGTTAAAAGCTAACAGGCTGCTTTTCTTCCTGGCGTTGATCAAATTCATCCTTCCCTTCCTTCTTCAGCATCCATTGTATGAACCACATCGCGATGAGTTCCTATATCTCGCGGAAGGAAATCACATGGCCTGGGGATACATGGAAGTACCTCCCCTGCTCTCCGTTTTCGCCTGGTTAACGCACCTGTTCGGGGATGGCATGTTCTGGATGAAATGCTGGCCATCCCTTTTCGGGGCCCTTACCTTTTACGTTTCGGGAAGGATCATCATCTCGCTGGGTGCCGGCTCTTTCGCGTTGCTAATGGCTTTTCTGTCTTTTGTTCTTACAGGATTTCTGCGTGTTCACTTCCTATTCCAGCCGAATTTCCTGGAAATATTCTTCTGGACCATGATCGCGTATGCCCTCATCCGTTACATTCAGGAAGGAAAGAATAAATGGTTATATGTATTCGGACTGAGTGTCGGTCTGGGCATGCTGAGCAAGTATTCTGTGTGTTTTATGGTCTTCTCCGTATTGCTGGGTTTACTGTTGACCAGGGAAAGACGCATTTTCCGCAACAAGCATTTGTATTTCGCCGGCCTGCTGGCCTTTTTGGTTTTTCTTCCCAATCTTCTCTGGCAATGGATCCATCATTTTCCGGTGCTGCACCACATGAAGGAATTGCAGGAAACGCAATTGCAATATATAAGTCCCCTGAGTTTCCTTGGCGATCAACTGATCATGATCGCTCCTTGTACCTTTGTCTGGCTGGTGGGACTTTGGATGGTTGGATTTTCAGGCAAGTTCAGGACCTTCAGGTTTATCGGCTGGACGTACGTGATCGTCATCGCGCTGCTGTTGATCGGAAGGGGAAAGAGCTATTATTCATTAGGCATCTATCCCTGCCTGCTTGCATTTGGGTCTGTTCAACTGGAACAATTCACGGCATCCAGGTTTGCCTGGCTCAGGTACGCGTTTGTTATTTTGCCCCTGGCGCTTGCTTATTATATCATTCCGGTAGCGCTTCCTATACTGCCCCCGGTACCATTGGCCGCTTTTTATCAAAGAACACACATGGAAAAGGTGGGTGTTCTGAAATGGGAGGATCTGAAAAACCATCCCCTTCCCCAGGATTTTTCCGATATGCTGGGATGGAAAGAAATGGCGCAAAAAATGGCGAAGGCATACGAAACACTTGACTCTGCTGAAAAGAAACAAACCATGCTGTTCTGCGACAATTATGGGCTTGCCGGTGCAGTCAATTACTATGGAAAAAAATACGGACTGCCCGAAGCGTATAGCGACAATGCAAGCTTCCTCTATTGGATGCCCGGGCAATCGCGGATCATCAACCTGGTTTTGCTAACCGATGATGAGAAGGAGATGGAACACCAATTCATAAAAGAATTTTCGTCGGCGGTATTGATTGACAGTGTTACCAATCCTTTCGCGAGGGAAAGAGGAGATCTCATTATTGTTCTGAAAGGCGCCAACGAGCGTTTCAATCAAATGTTCCGGGAAAAGATCGAAAAAAAGAAGGCAGAGCTGAACGAGCATTGAGGTTTGAAACCGGTCTTTTGAGAATAGCCTTACATTTGAGCGTTTAATTCAATTGATCCTGCATGAGCAAAAAAACAAACCGGCCAATCAGGGTCCTGGTGGCTAAAGTTGGGCTCGATGGCCATGACCGCGGAGCGAAAGTGATCGCCACTTCCCT
>Ga0193728_1000030_pt1 | contig 55078 bp, 39 predicted proteins | sample U1c1metaG_FD_143037 | JGI IMG/M metagenome (GOLD analysis project Ga0193728, IMG submission 143037) | Soil microbial communities from a riparian zone of the East river system, Colorado, United States - U1c1 | ecosystem: Environmental > Terrestrial > Soil > Riparian zone | place: USA: East River... | reverse complement strand
AGATCAGGAACGCGACGATGGTGACGACCTTGATCATCGCGAACCAGTATTCGAAAACGCCGAAACTCTTGATGCTGATGGTATTGACGTACAGCAGCGCGAGGGAAAACGCGGCGATCCACATCCACGAGGGCACGGCCGGCCACCAATACTTGCAATAAATGGAAGCCGCGACGACCTCACTGCCGACAACGAATACCAAGCACAACCAGTAAGTGTAGCGAATCGCAAAACCGGCCCAGGGGTGTACATACATCTCCGCGTACAGACCAAAAGAACCGGCAGCGGGGTGTTCCGCGGCCATTTCCGCTAGCGCCCACATCACCGTCACGGTAACAGCCGCGCCTAAAAGAAAACTTACGATTACCGCCGGGCCGGCCAGCTTCACGGAGAGGGCACTACCCAGAAAAAGTCCCGTGCCGATCGTGGATCCCAAGCCGATCATGGCCACTTGCCACGATGTCAGGCCACGATGCAGGCCGGCTTCGCGATCAAGAATCTCGGCCTGTGAAATGTTGCCCGTCAGTCCGGTCTTCTGTCCTAGCTCATTCATGGAGGGGCATGCTATCAGACTCCGCGGTTCGTACACCAAGACAGTTCTATTGACAGAATGATTTGAGATAGCCCGGATTTGCGCGCTTTGGAGCACTGGGACGAATGGATAGTTTTGCGGCCTGAACTTCGGGACAGTAAACGCCGCGTCGCAACTGGCCTTCGAGGATCGGGAAGGCACGCGCGCGTTACCTACAATTGGATCTGTGGCGAGCAAGACGATAGAAGCCACGGAGGGCAGTATGAAAGCAGCTTTAGCACTTATCGTCATTTATATCGCAGCATTTATCGTCGCTACGCAGGGCGGATCGCAAAATCCCGTGCAAGCGTCAGCATCGGGAGCGAATGCTTCTGCGGCATTGAAATCCATGGACCCGGAAAAAGAGGCCGATCTGCGCTCGTTGTTGCAATGCGTGGGAGCCAAAGATCAGCTGCAATCGGTGGCGAGCGAATCGGCGGCGCAATATCGCGAAAAGTTGAGCGCCAGCGTAAAGAATGTCGCTGATGATTCGAAACGGCAGGAGTTAATGACCGTAGCTTCAGGGAGCTATCAGAAGAATTTCGACCAGCAACGGGTTCTGCAGCAAATCGCGGCGATCTACGACAAGCACTTTACCGATGACGAAATAAAGGGTTTGCTGGACTTTTACTCATCGCCGCTGGGACAGAAATTTGCCGCCGAAACACCCAAGATCAGCAAAGAAATCCAAGCGGTGCAAGTGTCGGCAGCAAGCAGTGCAACTCGCGAATCGTTGCTTACGCTGAAATCACAAGACGCCGATGACGATACGCCGGGTGCAGGCAACGGCGAGAAGAGCAAACCAGAGGTTACGCTGCAAGATGAGATGAAGGAAATTTCTCAGCGTCCCTGAGATTTTCGGCGGCAGTGATTGGCTCGGGAATTGAGCTACTTAAAGCGCTTTCTGATTTTAATGTCGATGCCGAAGGTTCCGTTATAATCGCGTAAAGCCACCACGGAAATATTGCGGTTTATGGTGTACTCCACTTGAATGACCTGTTCCTGAGTTGAACCCACATTCGAAACATACATGATGTTGAGATTGCGGGCGATTTGCTGTTCCACGGTGACGCGCGCGCCGGCGTTCTGGTCGGAACTGGAGGCCACGGGTGTCAGCCCCGGATCTACGCGCAACCTGGTAATACCAAACAAACGTTGCAGGCGGCCACCGAGTTGGGTATTCACGGCCTCTGATAAGAGTGCGGTGGCGCCGGAGCTGGCATTTTGCGCCGTGCCACCACTGCGCGCGGTACCTTCGGCGCTGGGTTGTCCCACCGCCAATAACGCGACGATGTCATTGGAGGGCAAAGGAGGATCGGAGCGATAGGCCAGAGCGAGTTTACTGGATGGCCCGTTAAAGTTGAGGGTAATTTCATATTGCTGAACAGTGGTGGAGGCTTCCACGTTCACCACGGGGTCCAACCTGAAAGGATTGGCGAAGTTGATGTCGCCGCGGGCTACGCGATAGCGGTTTCCGGCAAAGTACAAATCACCGGACAGCAAATGTATATGTCCCAACAAAATGGGACGTTCCCAAGTCCCGCGGACACGCAAATTCGCGTCTGCTTCCAATTCCGCCCCGGGCCATTCCATGCGGGCGTCGGGGGAGGATGCGGCTTCAATGTCGAACTGCAAATTGCGCAGGAACGAAGAATCCGTGGTAGGCCCGGAGATACCCTCCTTGGAAGAAACGAGTACGCCGGCACTTTCAAGGCCCTGCGTCAACATGACGCGTTGCACGGTTACTTTTCCCGAGACGACCCCGGAGTTGGTCGTGCCGCTCAGCCGTAAATTTCCACCCAGCAACCAGCTCATGCCTTCGGGATAGCGAATACGCACGCGGTCGGAGCTGGTGTTGAGGTCGTAGCGCACGCCAGCCTCTCCGTAATTTACGCTGCCGGAGAGCTGCAAGGTGCCGCCGCCGACTTCGGCGGTTACGTCGCTAAAAAAAAGGCGAGTGGTATCAAAAATCAAGTCACCTTTGATGGCGCTCATGCCGGTAGGAAAATCCGCGGCGCGCAAGGACGCATTGTCGATGTGAACTCGCCCGGTGATGCGAGGATGCTCGATGGTGCCTTCCACGGCGGCATTGATTTGCGCGCCGCCGTGGACGTCCATACTGGGCAGGGACCCATTAATCAATCGCAAATCGACCGCGCCATCGAGGCGGAGCGCCACGTTTCGCCGGCCGGTAAATTGTACGGACCCTTCGATCTTTAGGTTGGTGTCGGTACCGTGCATGACTACAGGTTCAATGTCGAGCGCTTCACGAGACGAGCGGAAACGTACCGGGCCGCTATTTTCGAGCTGCACATTCGCGTAGTTGAGGATGAGTCGCGAGAAATTTGCTTCCACCACGATTCCGCGGGGGTCCTTCAAAGCGCCTTTCAACGAGATATCGCCGTCCGCTTTACCATGACCGCTGAATTGCTTTAAATGCAGCGCCGCCAACAGGAATGGGTCGAGATCGATATTCTTGATGGAGACTGTGCCCTCGACGGGAAATGGCTTCGCAAGGCCGAGGGTGTAGCCTCCAGAAATTTCTCCGGTGCTCATCGCGGAGCTCAAGATTAACCGCGCTGTTTTCCCATCGGAGATCAGTTCGGTGTCAAAACTTCCGATCACTTCTTGTCCCACGCGCAGATCGGTGACGTGGAATGTCCCATTTGCAACGGGTGCCTGAATAGGGCCCTCGCCCTTCAAGCGAAAATTCACTTGGCCGCCCAGGGCAATAGAGGATTGCATCTTGTCGAAGCTTTCCAGCGGGAGAGCGGCGCCAACCAAATCGGCGGAAATTGTTTTGTCGGTAAAACGGTAGGCGGCGGTTCCGGTGACGATGCCAGCTCCGCCTCCCTTTTCTTTTCCTGGCGGAAAAAATCGCAGCTCGGCGTTGGCAATGCGAACTTCCTGAGTGCTGGCGGTGAGCTGTCCGCGCAGGCGATTGAAAGAAGAGCCGTAAACATTTCCATCCGCCAAGTCGAAAAGTCCAGTGATGGTGGGATCGTTTCTTGTGCCACGGCCGTGGAATTCGCCGGTCAAGTTTCCCCGAACTGGATACGACCAGCCGGCAAGCTGTTGCAAGCCTTCCAAGGAAGTTTTTTCCAGGTTGGCGTCGGCAGACCAAGAATTGTCGGGGAGAAAACTCCAATCCGTCAGTTCCAGGTTGATCTCGAGCGAACTTGTGGTGGTGCCGCGACGCGCATGTCCCCGAGACAGCAACAATTCCCTGGGTGAATACACCAGGTCGCCATCGAGCGAATCCAGAATGATAGAACTGTATTGCACGCTCTCGCCACGCAGATGTCCGGAGAATGTGGGTTTGCCGGAAGGGCCAGTGATTTTGCCGTCCCAGCTCACTTTGCCTGATAGGGGTTCCTTGCCGTCAGCGGAATGCGGAGATACATCGCGCAGAGCATTGATGAAGTCCTTGTATCTTTCGAGCGAGGTAGTTTCAAACTTCAAATCCATTCCGGAATCGCGAGGAGCCAACAGTCCGGAAACGCTACCGTTGGTTGTGGGAGTCTGAAATGCGCCAGACACGACGGTGAACAGACTGGTATCGTACTTGTAGACGAATTGCCAATCTCCCTCAACCGCTTCGTGGCCTGCAGCGATGTTTTCAGGCGGCGCCCAATGCATCTTGGCGACAATTCCAAAGTGCTCGAATGCGCCGGTCCAATCTTCCTTGGTGTCCGCCGTTAAATCGCCATCCCAGTGCAATTCATCGATCGGAAAGCCGCGATGTTCGATGGAGGGCAATAAATTGACTAAACGGACATCCTGCACATGAGTTTCGGCATGAAACTGTAATCCCGCGAATCGCAAAGTAACGCGGCCTTTCACGGTGCCGCCGAGGGCACCGGCAAAAAAGTCGGGGACCACGAGGCCGTCATTATTAATGGTGAAGGTGCCGTGACTGGTGAGGTCTTTAGCGTGGAAATCATCGTAAGGAAGGGCGATATCGCGGCCAGCGTAGATGCCGGTGCCGTGGAATTGACCGTCGGCGAAGGTTCCCTCGCCGTGACCGTCGGCGCGACCGGTGGGGACTAGCGGGTTCCGCAAGATTTCACGAAGATCGAGGAGCTCAAGCCAGCCACGGTAGCGCATGTTCCATCGCGGGTCGGTAAAGTTGATGAGTTCCGCTTGTGCATCGACATGAGATCGGCCGGCCCTCACATCGCCTTGCTGCAAAGTAAAACCATCGCGCGAAATTGTGAACTTCGCGGAAATACCGATAGGTATCGGAAGAAAACGCTGCGCTGTAAACGTTACGTTTTGCCAGTCAAGATTGCCGTCGTAGACGGAACGGTCAAGTGGGCCGCTGGCCTCCAGCGCGAGGTGTAAGTTGTCTCCTTCGATGGCCAAAGGAGTTTGCACGTCGTTATAGAGAAGGCAGCCGTTGTCGAGCTTGAGGTGCTGGATGTGCAGGTCGAGAACTGTTTGTGCCAAAGGTTTCGCGGAACGAGGGCGCGGAGGGTTGGGGACATTAGTGACACCATTCTTTCCTATTCTTATATGAACGTGCGGTTGGTGAACGACCAAGCTATTCAAAGAGGCTTTGCGTCCCCACCAGGAATCGATGCGCAGACCAGCGTCCACCTGTTCAGCGGTGAAGAGCGGCCCGGTGCCGGGGGGTTCTGAACCGTGAATTTCGAGGCCTTTGAGCGTGGCGCGCAAAGATAGCCAATGGATGGAGACGCTGCGCAATTCCACGCGACCGCCGGTGAGCGCTTGCAGGCGGCGCACGAGGATGCGGTGAATTAACGGGTTGCCGGCTCCGCTTCCAAAAAAGATAACCACTGCGGTGGCAGCCAAAAAAATAGCTACCGCTGAGACCCACGCCACATGACGTAGCCAGCGAAATTTCGGCGTGCGGCCAGCTTGAGTCATTCTTTTTCTTCGTCCAATAGCCGCTCGACGTGAATGCGCGAGCGGCTTTCCTTGAGCCATTGTTCGGCCTGGGCGTCGATGCTTTGCTCTATTAATGCTTCCTGAATGACGTCGCGGGAGGCTTCCAGCGAAGGCGGTTCTTGCCCACGGGCCTTGGCTCGCGGCAACACTGCCGACTTGTAGAAATCTTCGATGGCCTTGGCGTCCACCTGCACAGACGGCCGAAATCTGGAATCGAGATAATTTGTGAGATGAATCTGCGTGGCGATTTTGTCGCGCACTTGCTGTTCGCTCAAACCACTTTGCTTTCGCCGCTCTTCGTATTCTTGAAGGGAGGGGAACGATTTCTTGAGCGCGGCAACGCCCTGGTCAATTTCGGCGTCGGTAGGGCGCGGAAAACGCGAGGCGTCGGCTTCATTTTGCACTACCCATTGATCGATCAGGCGGTCGAGCAATTGCGCTTCGGTTTCCGATTTACCATCCACCAGCATCTGGTAGCGGCCCAGGTGGCGCACATCGCTTAGAAGAATGATGTCGTTTTCCACGCGAGCGGCGATGCGGTCGATCAGCTCCTGGGCGGAAGATGGATAAACAAAAATCAGGTCTGAAAAAAATAAAGCGAGGATGCAAGTAATTGACGCCGCAGACCGCGAAAATATCCTGGCTGGCATTAGAAACTTGGTCCCAGGTTGAAAAAGATTTGGAAACCGGGGAGCCGGCCGGCTTTGTGGCAGGTTGGAACGGCGCCGGTGAGGGTGGTGCAGGGGATCACAAAGGTTGGCCGATTGATCTGGTAGCCCAGGTCGATGCGAATTGGGCCTACAGGCGTAGCATAACGGAACCCGAAGCCTACGGTGTGAGAGAAATAGTTGAGCTCGTTGCTGCAATTGGTCACACAGAAGGCATTGGCCGGGTTGGTAGTGTTAAAGGTGGGTGGGGGGGTTGAGCTTCTGAAGCTGATGCGGGTTAGTCTGCTGTAAACATTTCCGCCGTCGTAAAAAAGAGCCCCACCCAAGGATGTTCCAAAATATGGCAGGCGCATTGGGAAACGAAATTCCTGATTCAGCACCAGCAGGGCCTGGCCGCCGACGGGGAACCCGGTAACCGAATCACGTGGCCCGGCCTGGTTCAGCGCAAATCCACGCAGCGAGGTGCCGCCGCCGGCAAAAAGGCGCTCCGGAAGTGGGATAACTATCGGCAAGGGCGGCGTGGTTGGCAGGGGGAAGGTCAGCGAAACAGTCTGGCCATAAGGGATCAAACCGCCGATGCGTATGGAGCGGGCAAAGCTAAACCGCCGCTTGATGGGATAGTAAGTAGAATTTTGATAATAAAACCGTAAAAAACTTGCGCTGGATCCGATGTGACTGCCGGCCACGCTGAAATCCGCACTGTTATAACTGCCGCGCGTAGCATCCGCGGGATTATCACGCCGGTCATGAACCCAGGTCATGCCAAAGAGCGAAACGAGGGTAGGCTGCTCGAACAGCGGGATGGCCACGGGATTGATGGTGTCGGCGATGTTGGAGACCAGCACTTTGCGAAACACGTAACGGAAAAGAAGAGTTGTCCGGGGCGTAACCTGGTCGGTCAGTTGCAAAGACCCTTCGTAGCGCGTTTCAGTAAAGGTATTGATGTCCTGCGTTTTTTCTGTATAAGCGGTGGCTTGAACGCTCAAATCTTTATGCCCAAAAGTGTTGGGATCGGAATAGGTGAGCAGCGCGCGGTCCTCAATGGTGCTGCCGCGCAATTTGAGAGACAGGGAATCGGCTCGGCCGGTCAGATTTAATTTTGATATTTCAAAAATACCTCGTGGCGCGGCTTGCACCTGGCCCCCGACGGGATTGGAGGTGCTGGCTAGACGCTGGACTTCGAAGCCGCCACCGTAGGCCATGGTGTAGCGCCTGGCTTCTTCCACGAGCACAACTAAATCTTTGTCGCGATCGGTGCCTGTGGGATTTTGCGGCTCGATGGTCACGCGATTGAAGACTCCCAGGTTATAAAGGCGGCGTTGGGATTCGACGACTTGGCCTTCGCGCAGTGGAGCGTTCTCTTTCACTTCGACTTCGCGATGAAGCACGTTTAACCGGGTGTGCTCATAACCGGAATAGAGAATTCTACGCACCATGGTCTGCGGGCCTTCTTCAATGTGATAGGTGAGATTGACTGGCGGAGCTTGCGAGATGATGGCTTTGGAATCGGTTTTATTCTTTTTGTCGGAGGTGTTTTCGATTTCAGCAGGTGTTGCACTGGCGTCTTTGCTTCCCTGGTCCCCTGCTTTTTCGGTGTTTGCTTGTGGAGCTACGTGATCAGCCTTGGAAGTGAAAGTCGCTTCTGGAAATCCTTCGTTAAAATACAGCGCTAGAATTACGTCGCGATCAGTAGCCACGTTAAAATCGGAATAGGGTTGTCCCGGGGTCGAGGCCACGTCTCCAAGTAGTTCCTGTTCTTTAAACGCATGCAGGCCCTCGAGCTTGAGGGACGCCACGCGAGTTTGCTTTCCTTCCTGAATATTGAAGCGAATCGCCAGGTCGCCAGTCTTACCTTTATAGTTGTCCAAGGGCACAGCATCGACTTTGGCTTCCAGAAAACCGTTGGCTTGGTACAAAGCGCGCATGGACTGCGCGTCCGATTCCACCAGGCGCCTGCTAAAGCGTCCCGGAGACGCAAACGCCCGTTTATAGACCAGTAAGCGGCTACGCAATAATTCATCGCTAAAATAGTGATTGCCAATGATGTCGATGGTAACCAGCTTATGTTTGTCTCCTTTTACGACGTGATAGGTGATCACTTCTTCCGTGCCCTTCCACCCGTTGGGATTCGAGGCTGCCGTCTGTGTCTCCGTGGTGTAATCGACGGTGGAATCGAAGTATCCCTGGCGCTCTAAACGTTCGCGCATGTTGCGCTTGCCTTCTTCAAGAAGATCGGCGTCCACGGCGCCTTCCTGATATACAGGCACCAGCCGTTTCAAGTCGCCCTTCGAAAATTTCGCACCCACTACCTGCAGTTTCACGCCGGGACCCTGTGATACTTCCAGATCCAGTGAAATGGTATTTGTTGGCGCATCATAGGCGCCGCGGCGCACCACCGCGCGGGCAATCAGATTCCCCTTTTTAACGAGGTATTTGCGGATTCGATCGGTTCCGCTCTGTAACCGCGCGGAGGTAATCGGACGTCCCGGTTTCATTTTGAGGCGTTTGAGAATTTCCGCATCGGGATACTGGGTATCGTTCTTGAGCTGAATGGTTCCGACTCGCGCGCGGGGACCCGATTTTATGTGAAAGATCACATCCATCTGGTGGGTTTCAGGGTGAGGGACTGTTTCTGACCGAATCTCCGCGGTATATAACCCCTCCTGCCGCAGCGTCTCGCGCAAACGCTCCGCCGCTTCGTCAACGAATGCCTCCCGGAAAGTCTGCCCGAGATTGAGTTGCGTCGCGGCTATCGCGGAAGCCTCGCTTGGCGGAGGGACCAGGCCGTCGATCAATACCTGGTTAAAAAAAAGATTTTCTCGAGCGACGAAATCCAGCCGGACGCCGCCTGGAACGGTCGTGAGTACAGCTCGAAGATCGGAATAATCGCCGGTTTTGTAGAGGAGACGCAAGCTTTGAGCCACTTTGGTGCGGTCCAGCGGTTTGCCGATGTCAACATTTATGCCCTTGACGGGCTCGCTCAGAACGCGTCTGTCTTCTGCCACAACGCGCGTGGAGACTACTACAGGTTGTTGGGCGGGTTCGGCGGCGGAGCTAGCGCTCTGTGGAGTTTGCGCGCGCGTTGTTGCAACTCCGCTGAGAAGTGCGAGCGCGACAACACCTCGCAGCCCATTGGCCCACCCTGATTTCATCTTCTATTTGTCTCAGACGAAGCGTAGCACAGGGACGTTATCCGGTCGGTCATGATTGGCGGTATCATCGCGGTAGCGGGCCTCCGATCGCGAAACCCGCTGGGGCCGCAGATTCGTGGACGATTTTCTTCAAGAAAAATACTCACGACAAATACTTTTTGAGGGGATTGGCCTTGACGGACAAGAGCGTCTGCTGGGCGCCAGCGCGGTAGTGGCCGGGTGCGGAGCCATCGGGGCAGCTGCCGCGAATCTTTTGGTGCGCGCCGGCGTGGGCCGCATTCGCATCGTAGATCGCGATTTCGTGGAGCCCTCCAACCTACAGCGTCAGACTTTGTTCGATGAGTCTGACGCCCGCGAGGCGCTGCCGAAAGCCGTTGCCGCGGAGCGCAAATTGCGCGCTATTAACTCCAGCGTCTCCATCGAAGGCCTCGTTGCAGACATTAACCCTCGCAACGTCGGGCAGTTGCTAAATAATTTCGACGTGATTCTTGACGGTACCGACAACTTCGAAACCCGTTTTTTGATCAACGATTCTGCGGTTAAGTCTGGCAAGCCGTGGATATACGCCGCCGCGGTGGCCAGTTACGGTCTGACCATGACCATTCAACCGGGTCAAAGCGCGTGCCTCGCTTGCCTGCTTGAGGGAAGTGAGGCCGTTTCCGGGATGGAAGACACTTGCGACACCATAGGTGTTGTGGGTCCCGTCGTAAGTCTAGTGGCGTCCCTGCAGGTTGCCGAAGCCACGAAGCTCCTTAGCGGCAATCACAAAGCGCTTCACGGGAAGCTCATTTCGTGCGATGTGTGGACCGGTTATTTTCAATCCGTCCAAGTTGAGCGCAACCTCGATTGCCGGTGTTGCTTCAGGCACGATTTCTCCTACCTCGAGGGCCAGGCTCAGCCGCACATCACGATGTGTGGCCGCGATTCCGTACAGATACACGAACACAATCGCGCACTCGATCTGGGCAGCTTACAAGAACGGCTGTCGCGTACCGTAACAGGCATACGGCAAAATGATTTCCTCCTTCGTTTCGTCATTGCACCCTACGAGATGACGGTCTTTTCCGACGGCCGCGCAATCGTGAAGGGTACGACGGATCCTGCTGTGGCGCGTTCGCTCTACGCCCGTTACATTGGCGCGTAGGCACTGACCAGGTTGATCTGACCTTTTATCAGGCTCGGCGCGCGAGCCAAATGCAATCTACGGTGTAAGCGAAGATTTAATCCTAGAATTCTTGACAGCTTGAAACTGTAACGTTAGTTTCATCGTAGGATTTTGGTCGGACGCAGTGGGTCAGCAGAGGTGTTTTCTCGCGAATTGCAGGCCTACAGGTCATTGGCTTGCTCACATTCGGCGTCCGGCGCAGTCCTAATACTCAGGGGGGTCCGATGCGAAGCGTGTATAAGTTTGCGGTTGTAGTGTTTCTGCTAACCGGTTTTTTGGGCGGTCAGGTCTACGGCCAAGGCGGCGCTACTGGGGCGATCAGCGGTGTAGTCGTTGATACCAGCGCAGCCAGCATCGCCGAAGCGGAAGTACAAATTACCGACAGCCGTACCGAAACGCTAGTCCGAAAAATCACTGCCGGCCCTGATGGCTCGTTTACGGTGACCCTGCTCCCTCCGGGTACCTACTACGTGCTGGTCAATAAGCCCGGCTTCTCGCAATCGAGGGCGGACAATATTGAAGTGCGCGTGACGGAGACCACGCGTGTCAGCATTGCTTTGAAGCCCGGAGAAGTCAGCGAGCGAGTGGAAATCTCCGCACAGGTTACGAATGTAGAGACCACCAACGCCACGACTGGCGAGTCCATCGGGACGGCCACCATTCGCGAACTTCCTCTTGCTACGCAAAATTACCAGCAGCTTCTTTCACTATCTTCGGGCACACAGAGCGAACTTAATGCTTCCGCGCAATTGGGCCGAGGAAATGTGCGCATTATCGTGAATGGGCAACGTGAAGATAATAATAATTACCTGATCGAGGGGATTAGTTCGACGGATTACAATGTTTCGCAATCCACCAACGTTCCGCTGCCTAACCCGGACGTCATTCAGGAATTTAAAGTTCAGACTTCGCTCTACGACGCCAGCCAAGGTCGCAACGGAGGTGGCAACGTGAACGCTATTTTGCGTTCCGGGTCCAAGGGTTTGCATGGAGATGTGTATGAATATTTTAGAAATGACGTGTTGAACGCTAATGAATTTTTCCTGAACGCAGCCGGGGAGCCACGTCCCTCGGTAAAACAGAATATTTTTGGCGTCAGCCTGGGGGGACCGGTGGTGAAGGAGAAACTGGGCTACTTCTTCGTCAACTATCAAGGTACCCGGCAACGAAGCGCACTTTCTCCCGGGACGCAGATCAACAATCCGGCGTTTCCCATTTTGCCGGCTGACCGATCCGCCGCGAATCTCGCTGCTCTCTTCAGCACACCCGCAACAGCTCCAACGGCTGCGAATCCCGGTGGGTGCCCGGCCGTGCCCATCGCCATCGACCCGGTGATGTTGAAGCTGCTGAATTTTAAGAGCAACCAGTTCGGCGGCGACGCTAACGGATTCTTGCTCCCTACTATTCCTGGAACTCCGGGCGTGACGGTGAATCCGGATACCTGTGCTGTGGGATTGAATAGCGGCGCGTTTCTGATCAGCCGTCCCGGCAAATACACCGACGATCAGTTCACTACCAACTATGACCGGGAATTCCGCGGTGGGCAGGATAAGGTTTCCGCGCGCTTCTTTTTCTCCAATGCCGAATCTTTCTTGCCCTTTGGGGCCGGCGGTCTGCAAGCTTCTCTTGGCGGGACTTTAGCCAGCAGTATCAGCGCCGCCGATTTGAATTTTCCCTACGATCTGCCAGTGAGCGGGCGTTTCTTCAGCGCCAGTGAAACGCATTTGTTTTCACCGGTGCTGGTTAACGAATTTCGCTTCGGATACGTACGCATTACGTACAGCCTTTTGAATATTGCGCCAGTCACGGCAGCGGACCTGGGCATCGACCGGCCCACCAACAACATCACCAACTCCATTTATAAATTCACGCAATTCGGTTCGGCGGGATTTCAACTAGGGCCTACTCCGCCGGCTAATCAATTTCAGACACAAAATAATTATAACTTTCTGGATACCGTGAGCTGGGTGAAAGGCGCGCACATTTTCCGATTCGGCGGAGAATTTACGCGGGTGAATCTGGACAAACTTTTTCCGCAAGTTTTTAATGGCCAGCTTTTCTTTTCCAATTCTCCAGGAGCCCCGTCCACCGCTACTTCGCCGAGTATCGGCGGCTTGACCGATTTTCAAAACTTACTCCAAGGCGCGCCCGGTGGGAGTTTCGGAGGCGGGGGGGTTTACAATCACCAGTACCGCACCAACGATTTTGCGGTTTTCGCGCAGGATGACTGGAAGATCAGACCGGATCTTACTTTAAACCTGGGATTGCGCGTGGAAGATTTCGGCGCATTTAAGGACGACGCGTGTCATATCGGAAATCTGGATCAGGACCTGGCAGCCGCCGGAAAGTATCCGTTCATTTATGGGAGCTGTGTGAAGAAACTAAATCTCGCAGGTTTGGTTCCCACAGGAAGCGACAGCACGTATACCAACAACTACACAACTGGCTGGGGACCGCGCATCGGTTTTGCTTACGACGTTTTCGGGCATCACAACACCACGGTTCGCGGAGGCTATGGAATTTATTACGTGCGTGAAGACGTGGGCACCGCGGATCAGCTTTCGTTCCAAGGACCGTTTCTGCCTATCGCGTTTGGTGGCGGACCGGCTGGATGTTTGTCGACTTTCTTTTCGGCGGACTCTACATGTTTTCCCGGCGGCTCGAATCCCAATGCGTTGCCTGCCGCAGGGACACTTGATTCCGCGTTTGTGCCTTGCCTTGGAGCATTCCAGGGATTCACAGGTGGAAACACCACCGGGGCGCCGAATTACGCGTGCAGCGGAACCGGTCCCGGTGTAATACCTTCGCAATTTTTGTTCGGACTAGTCGTTCCTCGGAAATTTGTGGCGCCCAATACGCAACAATGGAACCTCACCATTCAGCGTTCCCTGGGGCGCGCTTGGGTTTTTGAAATTGGATATGTGGGGACACACGCGGTGCACTTGCGCGAAACTCGCACGTACGGAGCGCAGCTTGCCACGGCGGCTAATCCTCTGACCATTACCGCGCAGGATGGCACGCAATACACCATCACGGAAAGCACCGTCGCGAACGGCCCAGCACGTTCGGCTAATCCTGGCATCAACTTCTACAACGGCATGCAGATTTTTGCCGACGATGCCTACTCCCACTACCATTCTCTGCAGACAACGCTTTCGCGGCGCTGGGGCGCGGGATATTTCCAGGCTGCATATACATTTTCAAAATCGACGGACGCTACGTCCACCGGTAATACTGCTTTGAATACTGCGTTTAACAACGAGAGCACGTTGGCGGCTTCTCGGGGGCTTTCTGACTTTGATCGGCCACACCGTTTCGTGGTCAGTTACCGCTACGAACTTCCTTTTTTCAAGGATGCTACCGGATTCAGGCATGCAGCTTTGGGCGGGTGGGCGGTGAGCGGCATCACTATTTTTCAGTCTGGTACACCATTTTCGGCGCTGGATGGCTCGGCCGGAACCGCCTATATTGGCGGCGGATTGGAATCGCCGACCTCCGGCGCGCAACTTGTTTCCGGCGGGACAATCGCGGCGGGCAATACTTCCGGAAGCGTCATATCGCGGGTGAACAATGGATACCTCAATCGCGCGGACTTTACCTTTGCGCCGCCCGCCGATCCTGCTGGATGTGCATTGGATCCGAATGCCTGCACGACGGCGTTCGGGAATCTCGGACGCAATATTTATCGCGGGCCTTTCCAGCAGAACTGGGATTTTTCGCTGATTAAGAATTTCCGTATCACCGAGCGCCAACAACTGCGCTTCACCACAGATTTCTTCAACATCTGGAATCACGCGAATTTTGCTAACCCCACGTTTACGGACATTTCTAACCCGGCTTTTGGCAGAATTTTCTCAACCGTGGGCACGCCCCGTTTGATTCAATTCTCTCTGCGCTACGCTTTCTAAAGGGGTGTCTGGCGCAGGTCTGGCCGAACCGCCAAGTGGGTGCTTACACGCCGCATTTGCGAATGAGGATTTCGTGATTGACCGGGGCCTTGTTTTCAGAAAAATTGAGGGGTACATGAGCAACGAGAATCCACGCATCAAACTGTTGGAATGTGACGCCGTCACGCCGGAAGCCGGGGCTCTATACGATGCGCTGCTGGCCCAACGTGGCGTTGTCCCCAACATGTTCAAAGCCCTGGCTTACTCGCCGGACATCGCCAAAGGGGTGGCGGGTTTTTTGAAGCCTTTGCTAAGTGATGGCGCGTTGCCGGGGTGGTACAAGGAGCTTGTGGCGGTGCGCGTTTCTATCCTTTGCGAATCCGAGTATGCGATTCGCGCTCACAGTATTTCCGCGCAAAAGAAAGGCGCGTCGCCGGCGCAGATCGATGCTGTGGGTGATTTTGAAAATGGGCCCTACAGCGAAAAGGAAAAGCTGGGTTTTCGCCTTGCGGGCCGTTTGCATGGCGGCGGCCGTAAGGTAGACGACGCCTTTTACGGCGAACTTAAATCTGTGTTCGACGATGCGGCGCTCGTTGAATTATTTTTGGCGGCAGCGGCTTTCGAAATGTTTCCTCGCTTCATCGATGGTTTGCGTATTCCGGTCACTCCGCCTGCCGCGAAGTGATAATATTCTTCGGGGAAATTTCTTACTTATGCGTCCCGTCGCAACACGCGTTTCTCAATTAACCGGTGAAGGTGCGCTGGCTGTTTTTTCGCGCGCCAAAGAACTCGAGCGCGAAGGCCGGTCCATCATTCATCTGGAACTGGGCGAACCGGATTTCCATCCAGCAGCTGCGGTGGTGGATGCGCTGCGCGACGCCGCGGCCTCAGGGCGCGACCGCTATGTGTCCACCCGCGGCATTTCCGCTTTGCGTGCGGCTGTTGCTAATTATTTGAGGCGCACCCGCAGGTTGGAAGTGGCGAGCGAAGAAGTTTTGATCGCACCAGGTTGCAAGATGGCGTTATCGCTGGCGATGATGGCGCTCATTGAGCCGGGAGATGAAGTTCTCTACCCGGATCCAGGCTTTCCCATTTATCCGTCGTTTACACGCGGACTGGGGGCCACGGCGATTCCATTTGGCCTGGGAGAAAGGAATAATTTTCAGCCTGACCTTCAGGAAATCGCGGCGAAAATCACGCCGCGCACCAGCGTATTGATTTTTAATTCTCCCAACAACCCTACGGGCACGGTATTTAACCAGGAAACGCTGGAGCAACTCGCGGAGCTCGCGCGAAAACATGACTTGTGGGTCCTGGCTGACGAAGTTTATGCCCGCATCGTATTTAACGGTGAATTTCTTTCTATCCGCTCGCTGCCGGGCATGGCCGAGCGGACGGTTATCATCGACGGCTTCTCAAAGAGTTTTGCGATGACCGGGTGGCGACTGGGGTACGCTGTGGCGCCAAAACACGTGGTGGACGCCATGGATTTGCTGGTGCTCAATACTTTCACGTGCGTCGCGGAGTTTACGCAAGTCGCGGCCATCGAAGCGCTGCGTGATTCGTCCAACGCGGTGGACGCCATGGTTGCGGAATATGGCAAGCGTCGCGATCTCTTTGTAGCCGGACTCAATCGCATCCCCGGATTTCGATGTCAAATTCCGGACGGGTCTTTTTATGCCTGGGTCAATGTGGAAGACACCGGCCTCGCAGCGGAAGAAGTTGCCAGATTATTGCTCGAAGAAGCCGGCGTCGCTGGGATTGCTGGAGCGGCATTCGGCACCGGCGGGAAAAACTATCTGCGCTTTTCCCTGGTTAGCGCTCGGCATTCTCTCGAAGAGGCCCTGGACCGCATTGCACGCGTTTCGGTACGCTGGCGCGCGACCGTTGCGCGATAACATAATTTCGAATGAGTTCGTAGCGGCAACATGACCCAACCTGTTTTTTCTTCGCACAGCGATCGCAAGGAATGCTCACAAATGAAACGTTTGATTCACGCAGTGATTTTGGCTTGCCTGAGTCTTGCAGCAGCTTGGGTCGCGAACGCTCAGGCAAAACCTGTGGCAGCGCCCGCGGAGATTGCGAAAGTTTACGAGCGCTTACTGCCACAAATCGACAGGATCCCTATCTACGACAATCATTCGCACGCGACTTTTCCGGACGATTCCGACATGGACGCGCAAGCTGCTCCTCCGGATGAAAGCGCGGTCATACGATTGCGCGAAGACAATCCGGAATTCGTGACCGCTGCTAAATCGCTCTTCGGATATCCCTACGATGATTTCTCTGCCGAACACGCTAAATGGCTTATCGATAAAAAGAAAGCCGCTGAGGCTTCTGGCAGCACTGCGTATTGGGACGGCATCCTCGATAAACTCAACATCGAAATTTGCCTCGCCAATCGAGTGGCGCTGGCCCCCTATCTGAATCCGCACCGTTTTCACTGGGTTTTCTTCGTGGATTCGTTTCTCTATCCTTTCAACAACCGCGATCAGTCGGCAAAAAATGGCGATCTCGGTGTGTATATTCCGCTGCAGGAAAAAGTCCTACAGCGCTACGAAAAACAGCAAGACCTCAGCGCCCTGCCCGGTGATCTTGCCGGCTACGAATCTTTCGTTCGCCAGACGGTGGCCGACAATCAGAAGAAGGGCGGCGTGGCTATGAAATTCGAGGCCGCTTATTTCCGTTCGTTATACTTTGCCGACCCGCCGCGCGAGAAAGCCGAGGCCATCTTCAACAAATATCATTCCGGAGGCGTTCCCACCGAAGATGAATATCGCACCTTCCAGGATTACATCTTTCGAGTGCTGATCGATCAAGCGGGCAAACTCCATCTGCCGGTGCATTTTCACAGCGCCGTGGGCATCGGCGACTATTTCAGTCTGCGCAACGGCAATCCGCTCAATCTCGAAAACGTTTTGCGGGATCCGCGCTACAAAAATGTAACGTTTGTGTTAATCCACGGCGGTTATCCATACACTTTGGAAATGATCTGGCTGACGGCTGCGAAGAATGTGTACACAGATTCTTCGCTCATGGGTTACTACGTATATCCCTCGGAGCTGAAAAATATTTTGAAACAATGGATCTCTCTTTATCCCGAAAAGATCATGTTCGGCTCGGACGCATTCCCCTTCAACGACGCGGTGGGCGCGGAAGAAACATTCTGGCTCGCGGTGCGCTCGGCGCGGACTGCCGTGGCGGAAGCACTAGCCGAATTGGTTGCAGAAAACGCCATTAGCGAATCGAAAGCGCTGGAGTTGGCGCATATGTATTTGCACGACAATGCCGCCAAGATTTACGGAGACCAAAAATGAGCAATCCGGAGCTGAAATATCTCGCCTGGAAAGATGTGCAGCGCGAGCACCTCAATCCGCATATCGACCGCGAAATGGTGGTGGGCGATAAAATCATGCTGGCACGCGTGCTGATGAAAAAGGGCGCGCACGTCCCGCTGCACCACCACCACAACGAACAAGTTACTTATATCCTCGAGGGCGCGCTGAAATTCAACGTGGGGGACAAGGAAATTGTAGTGCGCGCCGGGGAAGTGCTGTGCATTCCGCCAAATATGCCTCACGAAGCTTGGGCTGAGGAAGATACTGTCGACCTGGATGTTTTCAACCCGCCGCGCGAGGATTGGCTGAACAAAACCGATGACTACTTGAGGCACGGCCGTTAGCGGCCAGGCCCAGGGTGTCGTGCCAGGCCCCGAAGGGCTCATCGGGCATGGGGCACCACATATGTTAGTTAAACCCGTAGACAAACAGGCTCACTGTTGTTTACCGTAGTGAATGGTTTGATTCCAGGCGTGGGGTCAACCCTCGAGGGGAACATCATGAAGAGGCTACTGCTGTCGTTGTTACTAGGTTGCGCTGGCGTTTGTGCTGTGCAAGCGCAGGAGAGTGTTCCCGCCGCATACACTGCGGGTTCGAATGCCGCGGCCAATTTTAGCGCAACGAGTGCCGCTCAAGTGCCGCTGATGCAGCCCCTGGTGCAAACCGGGCCACTTTTCACCGCCGAAGCGCTGGACTTGGGTTCCTCAAGTGCTGCGGCGCCAGCCACGGTAACTACCGCGCTGGCTCTTCCCATGGCCGCGCCAAATGCCGCAGCTGCGGAACCTTCGCCTGCGCCGCGCCCAAAGTTTATATACAGCGATCGCGATGATTTCCGCTGGCAGCTGGGGCTGGGAGTTTCCTTCGAGCGCTTCAGATCCTCTATCTATAGCGCCAGCGCAGTAGGGACGGCCACCAGCCTGGCCTATTTTCTAAGTGACTTTCTGGGAGTAGAGGGGGATGTGAATACTTTTTTCGCCCCTACCATCTGGCAAAACGAACACATCAAGCTTGTTAATTACGGCGTGGGACCGAAGTTCGCGTGGCGGCGACCGCGTTGGGAACCGTGGTTCCACGGCCTATTCGGCGGTACCCACGCGTTTCCGCAAACGGCCGGTCACAGTCAAAATGGATTCGCCGTGCAGTTGGGAGGAGGGGCGGACTATCGCCTGCTGCCACGCCTCTCAGCCAGAGCGGAAGTGGACTATGTGGGCACTAAGCTCTTCGGCACATGGCAGAACAACGGCCAAGCGACGCTGAGCCTGGTTTTTCACTTCTAAAAATACCGCTGATTCTCCCAACGACTGGGTTGTAATGTAAAGGGTCTTTCACGAATTTTAGTTTGCTGTCAGACGCTTAGGGATGCATGACGGCCGGAACCGGCCGGCCCATGGATTTCGCGTATTCCGCGGCAAATAACGGGCTGGAAGAAAATTCCTCGCTCAACTCCCGCAAAAGTCTTTGTGCCAGCGCATCCTGTTTTTCCCGCCGCGCCGCCAGTGCCAGCATGATTTTTGCGAAGGGCCGTAGATACAATCCGGAATCCGCCGATTTTCCCAGCTGCTGCATGCCCAGCTTTTTATCTCCGTGTACGCCGCCAAATGCCAGAAAGAAACGCATTCCTCCGGAAAGGCTTCCAATAATGTAATTGGCGGAGCCCAGTGCGACGTAGGCATCATTGGCATCGGGCCTCACCGCCAGCAATTGTTTCGCATGTTGGTTCGCTAATTTGAGCAGCTTGAGTGCTTCGAGGCGTTCTTTCCGCAGAATCATGTCTGCGTCGGACTCCATGCCCGCGGCCAGCGTGAGCGCAAAAAGCGCCTCAGTGTCCTTGGCGTTTTGTTTCAGGCGTTTATTTGCCAAGGCCCGTGTTCCTACCAATGCGCCCTGAAATTGGGCCATACGGCCGGAGTCAGGCTTGCCGTTTATGCCATTCAGAAATTTTTCTTCATTCAGGAAAAAATCGCTGGTCAACACGCCCTGGCGGTAAAACTCCTCGAAAAGGTAGCTGGCGGCGATGGCTACTTCACCAAAAGGTTCCTGAGGATGTTCCGCTTCCCAGTTTGCAAATTTTTCGCGTGCTGCGGGAAATTGTTGGGTGTAAAGAAGTTGAAATCCAGAGGTCAGCTCCGGAAGCGGCGTGAATGCCGGGGCAAGTACGTCATCGCCGGCGTTGTCGCTAGCATCGGGGTGCGCACCGGAGACCGGGTTACCAGTAGAACCCTGTCTCGCATTCTCCATAGTGGCGTTCGCGGTCAAACACATCAAGAACATCACCGGAATTAGGAAATATAAATGAAGGTGCTGTCTCGCGCGATTCATCATCGAGTCTTTATTACGTATTTAGAACAGGCCGGGCAGGAATCTCGGTTTGCCCGCCATGGCCGAACGGTAATCGGGATCGGCAAACAATACGCGCTCTTCAGTCGCGAGCCTTTGCGCCAGTACTACAACGTGCGCTATCGAACCTGCCAACGCGGTGATCCACGCGGTGTGTATTAAAGGCAGCGCCAGCATCTCGGCAAAGACCGCTGCATAATTAGGATGCCGAACGAAGCGGAAAGGTCCAGAAACAATTACGCCGAGTCGCGTGGAGTCCACGACTTGAACGTTCCAATGCTCGCCGAGTGTGCGAATCACCCACCAGCGCACGGCATTGGCGGCCAGAAAAATCGTGAACATTATTGCGGCCAGCAAGGGAATAAATGGCCGACGCAGAAAAACCACTTCCAGGCCTGCGCCGACGAGCACCGCGGTGTGCAGTGCGACCATCCAGCCGAAACGCGGTTCCGCGACTTTGCTAGCGCCGCGCTTAATCATGCTCGCCTGATGCCGTCGCGAGATTTGCAGTTCGACGATTCGCAAAGCGCTCACGGCGGCCAGCAATGCCAGAAATGCGATAACCGTTACGTCCATTGCAGCAACAAAAATTCCGCGCTGAAGCCGGGACCAAAGGCCGCCAGCAACGCGTATTCCCCAGTTTTCAGCGGGCGCTTTTCAAGCCATTCCTGAAGAATAAAGAGGATCGTGGCGCTCGACAGATTGCCCACGTTGGCAAGAATGTCCCACGACGGTTGGGTGTCGCATTGTTTCAAGCCCAACTGCGTTTCCACATTGCCCAACAAGCGGGCGCCGCCAGGATGCAGAATCCATCCCTTGATATCCTCGCGCTTTTTCCCGCAGCGCCCCAGGAAGCCGTCGACCAGCTCGTTGATTTTTGCGCCAATCATTTCCGGCACATCCTTGGCCAACAGAATGTGAAATCCGGAATCCCGCAGGTCGAAGCCCATTGCGCCCAACGAGTCCGGAAACGTATATGTTTCCGAAAATAAAATCTTCGGCCCATGCACAGGCTTGCCGCGCACCACGACGGCTGCCGCGCCATCGCCAAATAGAATGGACGAAATCAGGTTCGCCTGGGAGATATCCTTGCGCTGAAACGTCAGTGAAGGCAACTCCACGGCGACGATCAGCACATTGCCGCCGGGCTCCGCTTTTAAATAGTCCGCCGCACGTCCCAAGGCCATGGCGCCGGCCGCACAGCCCAGCTCGGTAAATGGCATGCGTCGCACGTTAGGACGAAAACCCATGAGGTGAATGAGATGGGCATCGAGAGACGGAATCATGAATCCGGTACAGGACACGGTGATGATCAGATCGATGTCCGCCGGCGCGAGACCGGCACGCGTCAGGCATTTCTCGGCCGCCTCGCGACCCAATTTAATCGCGTGTTCCATGTACTCTTCATTTGTTTTCGAGAGGGCTCGCGGTTCGACAGTGTATTCGATGGGGAAAATGGAATAACGATTGTGAACGCGCGCATTGTCCACAATGCTCATCATGGCTTCGAGCTTGCGCTCGGGAATATCAAACACCCGGCCCATGTAATATTTCACGTCGTCGCGAGTGATGGTGTGGGGCGGAAGCGCGGTCGCAGTTGCGGCAATGGTGCAGTTTTCAGAACTCGGGCGTTGCTCTTCGGCGTTAGAAAGGTTCAACGAATCCCCTGTATATATAGTGTGGCACGAATCGTGACTGAATCGCGCCACCGATTGGACGCCAATCTAGGATGCTGCACGCTCTGGCATGGTTGGGTGCAAGCGGTAGACTGTACATCAATTCAAGCCAAAACCAATAGCCAAAACCGTCAACGTGGCCATTCAGTTCTGATGCCTCAGGTACGAAACTAGCTTGAAACGTGCGTGTAAAATTTCTGGCAATTTATCGGCGAGCGCACGTCTAGCTTGTCTGGCTAGCGCGAATTTCCTGCCACCGGCGCGGGCGTCGATTGGCCTGCAAAACCTTTTTGCGTAAACGGATCGACTTGGGAGTTATTTCCACGAATTCATCGTCGGCGATGAATTCAATAGCCTGTTCCAGGCTGAGTTCGCGGTGGGGGATCAAACGGATGGCTTCGTCCGCGCTGGAGGAGCGCATATTGGTCTGCTTTTTTTCCTTGGTGACATTTACGTCCATGTCCTGTTCGCGGGAATTTTCGCCCACAATCATGCCCTCGTATACATCGATCGCCGGGCCGATGAACAGTTCACCGCGTTCCTGAATATTCCAAAGCGCAAACGCTGTGGACGGGCCGCTGCGATCGGCGACCAGCGCCCCGGTAGGCCGCAGCGCCATTTCGCCGGCATAATCCGTCCAGCCTTCAAAAATGGAATGGATCAGCGCGGTTCCGCGGGTGTCGGTCAACAACTGGCTGCGCAAACCAATCAAGCCGCGCGAAGGGATTTTGAAATCCATGCGCACGCGCCCGGAGCCGTGGTTGCTCATCTTCAACATTTCGCCACGCCTGCTGCCCAGGGTCTCCATGATGATGCCGATGAAATTTTCGGGGACGTCGATAACCAGGCGTTCCAGCGGTTCCATCTTTCTGCCATTCTCGGTGCGGACCACGATCTCCGGCTTGCCGACCATAAGCTCGAAACCTTCGCGGCGCATGGTTTCGATCAGAATGGCAAGTTGTAGTTCGCCGCGTCCCAGAACGCGGAAGGATTCGGGAGTTTCGGTGTCTTCCACGCGGATGGAAACATTGGTGAGCAATTCTTTCTGCAAACGGTCGCGAAGATCTCGCGAGGTTAAATAGCTGCCATCTTTGCCGGAGAGCGGGCTGCTGTTCACGGTAAAGATCATGGCCAAAGTGGGCTCGTCAATCAGTAAAGGCTCGAGAGGAGCGGGCGCGAGCAGGTCCGTTATGCTTTCGCCGATCTGAATACCTTCCACGCCTGCAATGGCTACAAGGTCGCCAGCTGCAACGCTGTCGGCTTCGTCGCGCTCCAAGCCTCGGAAGGTATAGAGCTTGGTGATACGCGTAGAGGTGAGCTTTCCGTCGAGCCTAAAAATTCCGACATCTTCGCCGCGCTTTAAGGTGCCGTTGAAAACGCGACCGATGGCAATGCGTCCCAGAAATTCGCTGTAGTCGAGGTTCATTACCTGAATTTGCAGAATGCCATTGGGATCGCCTGGGGGCGAAGGAATTGATTTAACAATAGTTTCAAAGAGAGGGAGCAAATCCTTGGAATCATCTCCGATTTTGCGGTGCGCCACACCATCGCGCGCATTGGTGTAAACAACAGGAAAATCGAGCTGATCTTCGGTGGCGTCCAGATCAATGAACAAATCGTAAATTTCGTCCAGCACTTCCTTGGCGCGTGCGTCGACACGGTCGATTTTGTTTAGCACAATAATCGGAGGCAGCTTGGCAGCCAGGGCTTTCTGCAGTACGTAGCGCGTTTGCGGCAATGGGCCTTCGCTGGCATCCACGAGGAGGAGCACGCCATCGACCATGCGCAGGGCGCGTTCCACTTCTCCGCCAAAGTCGCTGTGGCCGGGAGTGTCCACAATGTTGATTTTGGTGTCGTGAAAAAACAGTGCGGTGTTTTTAGCGAGAATGGTGATGCCGCGTTCGCGTTCCAGATCGTTGGAATCCATCACGCGTTCCACCAGGGCCTCATTGGCGCGAAAAATTCCGCTTTGCCGCAGCATGGCGTCCACGAGGGTGGTCTTCCCGTGGTCAACGTGGGCGATAATGGCGATGTTGCGAATATTTTGACTCATAAAATTTTAGCGTCGAGTGGCCGCGCGGCGGCCAGTCATTAAAGACAAAAATAGCTGCTGTAACAACCAGCAGCCCGGACGGTTCTCCTCATATTCTCAGGTGTGGTCGAGCTAGTTCAGTTTATCAGACCCAACGGTGCGTAACCAGCGTTCTGGCGATGTAATGTCCTCCAAAATCAGATGTGTGTGGCGGACCGAAACTACCTCAATCCGCCGCTGCAAAGAAAGAATTTTTGAGCAAGGCTTGACAGGGATTATAGTGGATGCATTCGTCGCGCGGTACACCGCTACTTCACCAACAGCCGGTCAGTGCATCACTATCTCGCTTTGGTTGTGGTTTCTTACGCCTTGGGGGAAAACTTGCGCTTGTCCGATCTGCGCGAATCAGGAGTCGGGCTGCCAATTTCCTGGCCGTCGACGAGGGCGAGCCAAGCACTTCCAACCTCACGCGCCAATGCAGAAACCTTCCGACCAGCGAGTCCAGTTATCGCCATTTTTCTCCCAGAGCTACTGGCAACTTTGAGCCCCGAAAAGACTGTACTCGTACGAAATTAGAGCGCACACTCCAGCCAGCAAATTGTCCGAGCCGTTAATTAGTCTCCGGCCCCGCCCAAATGTCTTCGACTGAGCGTGACCGCCTTTTCTCCCGCAGTTTGCCGTACATTCCTACCACACAGGAGGCAGCCATGCATTTGCCTTTTGACATCCTCAAGAAAGAGCGAGATGGAAGTTTCCGCTGGTTTGAGGCGGTCAACGACCTGGGGTCTGCGAACATTCGCAGTAGAGAACTAATTGCATCGTCTCCGGGTGACTACATTGTGTTTGACCAACGCACGCATAATATTATTCCTCCCGCCCCATCAAGTTGCCGGATCGATTTCAGAAGAGAGTGACGGTTAGGCGCAAACTAAACTACTTTTTCGGCAACGGAGAGTAGCAGTTTTTTGGGCAGTCCAGGAAATAGCAGATCGCGACCATGAACCGCTTAACGATAAACCAAGTCACCGCTTGCGTGAATTCAGCTACACGTGGGGAAAAAAAATCGGTGGCGATTGACTACGATACCCTTACGGAAGCACTGAATGCCGCACTTGCCTCCGATCTTACTAGGCTGCCAGAAGCGCACCAGGCCCAATGGTGCGATGTATGTCAACGCAGTGTGGAAGCCAACCACGCACACGACAAGATGGTTCAAACATCTGACCACCATCACAGCCCCCTTGGGTCGATGAGCGTGGCATCAAGCGTAGCCAGATTGAAGTAACGAAAATGACTTTTGATGACCGCGCCTAGGGCTGACAAGCGCCAAAGTCTTTGGTTACCCTTTTGCCACCCACACAAGGGTTTTGTCGGCGCCCTTAGGCTTTACTTTTTTGCCTTCCAAGGTAATTCGATCGCCCGGCTTGATTCCTGTCGTGTTGCCGGACAGCGAGTAACTCCGGTTGTCCTTTTCGTCCGTCACCCTCATGATGTTCTCTTCCGAGTTGACGCAGCCGGTAATCGTTCTCTTTTTGGACGATTGGTGAAGTACCACGACGGTTACGACGACCACCGCTGCAGCCACCCCCACGATTCTGCCCACAATCGCACCAGTGTTAACGATCTTCCCCGACTGTGCCTCAGCGGGTTTGGCGAGGACCACACTGAGAACCACAATCAGAAATTCCACGCCAGAGACAGTTCGGGTTCACGCTGTACTCCTTATATTCGAGCTTATGTTCGCGGTATTTGACAGGGTCCCAACGCGACTCTCGGCGCGTCGCCGTTAGGGGTTCCCCAGGAGTGACCCAACGGTACTTGCTCCTGCAACATATGCTCAGAGCCACCTGCCGTCAAGCTTGGTGGTAGTCGTTCTGGCGATGTGACGTTCGGCGCTGGCACAAACTTGACGGGCCCACACCCCGATGCTAGATTTCGCTGCTGCGCAATAAACACGGGGGCTTTCACTGAGGCGGCGTTCCAAGAGACGCAATTCCATCGGTATCAGTCGCCGCGAATTCCTGCAATATTGTCAGGCCGTCCCGCTGGCCTTCCTACCGGCGGCGATCGCTTCGTTTCCGTTTGCGCCGTTGTATTCTGCGGACGAATCCACCTCACCCGATGAATTTCATGTCCGTCCCCGGTATCGCATGCCGCGAGGGATCGAAGCGATTTTGCGAAAGGTACCCGCGGGTTTTGATGAGTTTGTCGCCGAAAAATACCAGGATCATGTTGCGACGGTTTTGACAAAGTGGAGTTGGCAACTCCTTCAATCCCCTCAAAATTTAACGGCCTTCGAGGAAATTATATCCGCTGATTTCTTGGGTGGTTCTCCAAAACCGAGTGAGTGGAAGCCTGTTTACGACAACGCTCCTCTCCAAGTGTGGAAAGGGCAGTTCGCGGGCGAGGCGATTTTGCGCGGACGCGACTTTCTTGCCGAATGGCGCACCTCGGTAAGCGTTTTCTCTAAAATCATCACCGCTGAGTTTCAGGTGACATCGATCCGGGCCCAGCCGGAACCCGCAAGTGCGTCTGGGCAATCTCAACTCCTGGAAACCGTGGTGCGTTTTGAATTGGTGGGAACAGGGCAAGGTTTCCACCGCGAGCAGCGTGTGGGCAACTGGGAAATATCGTGGAGGCTTTCCGCATCGGAGGATTTGACGCTTCGAAGCTGGAAGGTTCTCGAAGAAACGCGCAGCCGCGCTACGGCTCCTGTTTTTATCGATACCGCCAAGCACGCATTTGGCGGAAACCATTCGTACACGTCGCAATTTCTTCATGGCACCGATTATTGGCGGATGGTGCTTGATGGTGCGAGCGGTATCGATATTTATGGGCACAATGGAATCTCCGTTGCCGACATTGATGGAGACGGCTTTGACGATCTTTATGTTTGCCAGCCTGCCGGGCTTCCGAATCGCCTTTTCCGAAACCGCGGGGACGGCACGTTCGAAGATATTACGGAATTGTCTGGACTTGGAGTTCTGGAAAATACTGCGTGCGCACTCTTCGCGGATTTCGATAACAGTGGTCGTCAGGACGTGATTGTGGTGCGTGCGAACGGGCCGCTGCTGTTTCGCAACCTTGGCGGAGGAAAATTTCGCGCCGAGCCGGGCGCGTTTCACTTTGAAAATCCGCCGAGAGGCACGTTCACGGGAGCGGCCATTGCGGATTATGACCGTGACGGCTGGCTGGATATTTATTTTTGCCTCTATGCGTTTTACCAGGGCACCGACCAGTATCGCTATCCGATGCCTTACTACGATGCGGAGAATGGTCCGCCTAATTTTATGATGCGGAACAATCGAGACGGCACGTTTGGCGACGTCACCAGACAATCCGGTCTTGATCAGCACAACAACCGGTTCAGCTTCTGCTGCGCGTGGGGCGATTACAACGGCGACCAGTGGCCCGATTTGTACGTGGTCAATGATTTCGGACGCAAAAATCTCTATCGCGCGAATGGCAACGGCACGTTTACCGATGTAGCGGCAGATGCCGGCCTTGAAGATGTGGGCGCGGGTATGAGCGGTTGCTGGCTTGATTTTGACAATGATGGCCGGCAGGACCTTTACGTTGCGGATATGTGGACGGCGGCGGGAATACGCGTTTCGCAGCAGGACAATTTTCAGAAAGCGTCGAGCAAGCAGGTTTGTGACCTCTATCGCAAACACGCCATGGGCAACTCCTTATTTCAGAATTCCGGAGATGGGAGATTCGCTGATACAGGTATGCGCTCGGGAACGACGATGGGACGCTGGGCGTGGTCGAGTGACGCGTGGGATTTCAATCACGACGGCTTCTTGGATCTTTATATCGCTAACGGGATGATTTCCGGTGAAACGCGCGACGACCTGAACAGTTTTTTTTGGCGGCAGGTAGTCGCTAATTCTCCACGAGAGCCGAAGCCAAACCATGAATATGAGCAGGGGTGGAATGCCATCAACGAGCTCATTCGATCCGATAGCACGTGGAGTGGATTCGAACGCAACGTTTTCTATCTCAACAACGGTGATGGGACATTCTCAGATGTTTCGGGAATCGTCGGGCTTGACTGCATAGAAGACAGCAGAACTTTTGTGCTCTCCGATTTTGACCACGATGGACGCCAAGAGATGGTATTAAAAAATCGCAACAGCCCGCAGTTGCAGTTTTTTAAAAATGTTATTCCAGAACTTCCTTCTGCTATCGCATTTCGCTTAACGGGCAAGAAGAGTAACCGCGACGCCATAGGTGCTTGCGTCACGATCGAAACAGAATTGGGCCGGCAAACTCGCTGGCTTCAGGCCGGATCTGGATTTCTGGCTCAACACAGTAAGGAGTTGTCTTTCGGTCTGGGTGCGGCGAAAGCTCCCGTTCGCGCCAGCATTCGCTGGCCCACCGGATTGCTGCAGAATCTCGCTGAATTGCCTCTCAATCATCGCATTTGGATTGAGGAGGGCGTTCCTCCATCGCGCATCGAGCCCTTTGTGAAACCATCAAAATTGCCTGCTACAGCGGTCGGCGCTTTTTCAACACCTGAGCTTTTACCTACTGTAATCGAATCCTGGCTGCTCGCGCCGGTCCAGGCTCCAGATTTTTCGCTTCCCGGCAAAGATGGACAGGTGCAATCGCTTTCTGCACGTCGTGGCAAACCGGTACTTATTTGTTTTTTTTCTGCATTGGCAGCTGCTTCTGAAGATCAGCTCAAGCAATTGGAGAAGTTAAACGCCCGTTGGGGAAAAGAAGGGCCGCAATTTCTTGTTATAGAAGTTGACGCGACACAGAATGGTGATGAAAACAAATATCAAAGCCGCTTCGCTCAGAATTTCCCGATATTGCAAGCGACCGAAGATGTAGTGGCCATTTACAATCTGCTCTTTCGCTCTCTTTTGGACCGTCATCGCGATTTGAGTCTGCCCACTAGCTTCTTGATCGACGAGGCAGGGGACATAGTTAAGGTCTACCAGCGAATCATTGAGAATGAGCATTTCGACGAGGACATCAAGAATATTCCTCGCACGGACGCGGAGCGCATCGCGAAGGCGCTGCCTTTCCCGGGGGCGGACACCGGCTATGCTTTCGGCCGCAATTATCTTTCGCTCGGCTCGGTATTTTTTGAACTCGGATACCCAGATACGGCAGGCACCTTTTTCCGGCGCGCGCTGCAAGACGATCCCACGAGCGCCGAGGCGGTTTATGGACTGGGAAGCGTTTATCTTCAACAACAAAAAACGAAGGAGGCGCGCAACTATTTTGAACGTGTATTGAAACTACAAGCCAGTTATCCCGGAACCATTCCGAATGCCTGGAATAATCTTGGAATTCTTTCCGCCCGAGAAGGCGATGCCGCTGGGGCCATCGAGTTTTTTCAGCGGGCGCTACAAATCGATCCGGCCCATTTAATTGCATTACTGAACCTCGGAAATGCCTATCGCCAGCGCAAGGAGTGGACGGAAGCAAAAAACGCGCTTGCGCGAGCTTTTGAGGTTGCTCCGGATGATCCAGAAGTGAACTACAGTCTAGGCATGGTGTGCGCGCAACTGGAGGAACCGCACCGCGCTTATGAGTATTTAAAACGCGCTGTGAGTTTGCGCCCGGTTTATCCCGAAGCTTTGAATAATCTGGGCGTGCTTTATTTGCGTACGAAAAGGCCGGAGCAAGCCGTTCACAGTTTTGAAGAATCTATTCGAGTGGCACCGGAGTACGACCAGTCCTATTTGAACCTTGCGCGTGTCTACGCTATCCAGGGCGAGCGGGAGAGAGCTCGCGAGGTGCTTCTTGAATTGTTGAAGCAGCATCCCGACCATGCTCAAGCGAAAGCCGAATTGAACCAGCTGGGGCAATAAATCAGCGTTAGAATTGACGCTCGAAAGAATTGTGCTTGGCGGACGCGTTGACCGACGTTGTGGAATGTATTTCCCGATGACCTCCATTGTGGCCAGAGTTGTTCGGGTATTCGGCGCATTCGTTGCGCTGACCGCGTTGAGCTTCGCTACAACTCATAGCCATAACAAAAGCGGTGAGAAATCCGCAGTCGTTACAGGGACGGTCTGTGATTCCGCGAATCGCCCGGTTGAGAACGCGACCGTGTCTCTCGAGAGCGATGATCACGCGCATAAATTCACGTCTCAATCCGATTCAGAAGGACGATATCGCTTCGAAGCGGTACCCGCCGGAAGTTACGAGTTGCGTGCGCGTAAATCTGGCTACGGCGTTGCGAAGAATGGCCCGTTCGTTCTCCATAATGCTGAGAGCAAGTTCGTAGAGTTGCGATTGGCGGCGGAAGCGGGTGCTGCAACCGGCAAGGATGATTCAGGGGCGGTAAAATTTTCTGACGAAATCCATTTCAATGTGGCCGGCGTCAGCGATCCCAGCAACCTTGGCGGACACGGACCAGATACGGTGCAACGAACCAAAGAGACACTGGCGAAAGAGACCGCTTCGTTGAACCGCGAAGCGGCAATACCTGTAGGGCCGAATAACAATGCACACCCCGCCGAAAACGCCGCGAACGCACACGTGCGCTTGGCGGAAGCCGCCGAGAGCGCCGGGCGACCGCTTGACGCAGTGCGTGAATATCAGCAAGCGGCGGAGCTACAACCCAACGAAGCTCATCTTTTTGCCTGGGGAGCGGACTTGCTGCTTCATAGAGCGTTTGAACCAGCAATCGAAGTTTTCACCAAGGGTCATCGCCTCTATCCCAGTTCGGTTCGGATGCTACTTGGGCTGAGTGTCGCTACTTATGATCAAGGGAGAATGGAAGAAGGCAAAAAACTGCTGCTCGAAGCATGCGACCTGGATCCTGCCGGTCCGGGCTCCTATTTATTTCTGGGCACGATACTCGAAACAGAGAAAATCACACCGCCCGGCTGGACCGAACGATTCAAGCGCTTCGCATCGCATGCGGAGAATGCGCTCGCGCATTACTATTACGCTGTAGCGCTTGCTAAAGATGAGCCAGGGCCCGAAAACTTCGCGACGATAGAATCTGAATTAAAGAGGGCTGTGGCACTCGATCCCAACCTTGGAGATGCATATACGCAGCTCGGAATTTTGTGCGTACGACAAGCGGATTTTCCCAGCGCCATCTCTTTTTTCCAAAAGGCGATTCAGGCCACGCCATTAGCTGACGAAGCCCACTACCGATTGGCGCAAGCCTATGCGCACATGGGAGAAGCAGAAAAAGCCGGTAAGGAAATTGAATTGTTTAAGAAAATTTCAGAGCAGAAAAAGAACGAAACCGAGCGCGAGCGCCATAAGATCCAGCAGTTTGTGTATACGCTACGGAGTCCAAACCCCTCAGCGCCTTCACCGGTCTCTGAACCCCATTAAGAAATCCGGCGCGGAATTAAAAAACGCAGCCAATCCAAAAAAGCAAAAACGGCCCGCCGATGCACTGGTGGACCGTTTGTTAATTTGCCGCGTCTGAATCGGTTGCGAGCGAGCCCTAAAAAGTGAGCTTCAGCCCAAACTGCACGAGACGCGGATTGTTTACAGTCGAGTTGACCGCGCCGAAGCCGATTGCGTTGATATCGCTAATCGGCTGACCGAACTGCGCGTGGTTAAACAGGTTGAAAAATTCCGCCCGGAAATTCAGGCCCATATTCTCCCAAGGCAGCCTGAACTGCTTGATCACGGAGAAGTCCGTGTTGACGAAGTCCGGACCGTAGACGGGTACACGGCTGGCGTCGCCAAGTTGACCGTTTGCAGGTTGTGTAAAGCAGGCCGGGTTTATGGACTGTATCTTGGTCTGGTTGGCGTAGGGGTTGCAGCCAGGCACCTGGTCCGGACGGTTGTTGTTGAGGCCATTGCCGCCGGTGTTGAAGAAGACCCCGGAATTGTTCAGGCTGTTGATCAGGGGGTCGGCAAAGCCGGAAGTAATTCTCTCGATCAGCGTCAGCTGCCAGCCGCCCAGAAGTGAGTCGGCTGCGTTGCTCCAACTGTTGCCAAATTTCTTGCCCCTGCCGAAGGGCAAATCGTAGATCACAGTGCCAGTAAAGTTATGATGCAGGTCGATCTGGGAGGGAGCCCAATCGAGCTTTTGCCAATTCGGCAGCGGGAAATAGGGCGCACTCAACTCCGAGCCCAGACCATCGCTGAGACCGTTATCGTAGCTATGCGAGTAAGTGTAGGCAAAAAGCGCGTAGAGTCCGTGCCTGGCGGATTTGGTCTCGGCCTTGATCTGCAAGGAATTGTAAGTAGTCTTGCCGATGTCCCCGAATTCGAGAATGGCGTTGAATCCGGGAGGGGTAAAGGGAGAGATGAAGGGAGCGCCGCCTGGGGCGCAGCCGAGGGTGTATGTGCCTCCGGCAACGCAACCCGATGGTCCGTTGGTGTCGAGGGCATTGCCAGATATCAGGATGTGATTGCCGTGCGAACCGGCATAGCCCACGGTCAGCACGATGTTGCCAGGCAACTGACGCTCGACGTTGACGTTCCACTGAGCGACTTGTCCGGGCCGGAAGTCCTGGGGCTGGTAAAAGAGCGTTCCTGTGAAGGTGGAAAGAGGCGGTGGAGTATTAAAAATTTGGAATCCGTTGGAGATGCTGGTTACGGTGCCGCCCGCACCGCAGGCAGGGACACCGCCAGATGGAGTAGCCACCGGGCACCCGCCGAACTGGAAGACATCGCCCTCGGCGAAAAAGGGAGGGTTCTGCCAAAGGCCTTGAGCGCCCTGGCTCCAGGCGGAATCGTGGTACATGGCGAAGCCGCCGCGGATTACGGTTTTATCGCTGCCCAGGACCTTATAGGCGGCGCCGATTCGGGGTTCGAGATCAGCCCAATACATGTTTATGCCAGCGGAGGCGTTGACTCCACCCTGATTGGCAACCAGAAGCTGGCCGGTAACGGCGTTCGCGCCAGTGGCGATGGCGGGCGGAATGTAGTCGGCCAAGCGGCCAGCCGTTTCTGTAATCGGCGTGGTCAGGTCCCAAGCCAATCCGAGGTTCAAAGTCAGGTCCTTGGTAATTCTCCAGTCGTCCTGGACGAAGGGGCGAATGATTTTCCAGCGGCGGCCGGTGACCGGGCCGTTAAAGGTCTGATCGTGTTCGGAGATGTTCACGTAGCCCAGGGTAAGGTCGGCTTCGGCATTACCGGAGAAAATGCCAAGCGGAATCCAGAAACCATCCTGGAAGGCTTCGGTGCCGACGTTCATCTGATTGACGCGTACATCAATTCCGACATGGATGTCGTGCTTGCCGCGAATCAGATCGACGGCATCGTTAAAAGAATAAATATCAGTGCCGCCTTGAAACGGGGTGAACCCGCGATCGCCAATAGACCACAAGCCGCCGTTGAACAAGACGGAAACCAAGCCGCAGCTATACGCCCCCGGTGTACACTTCGCGCTCCCTTGAGCGCCCGTGCAGCCCAAGTTCGCGCCGGGAATGCCAATGCCCGCGAAGTTGGCTGAATCGCAAGTGCCCGTGCCTTGAGAAGTGATGTAATTGAAGATGCGGTTATAGCCGAAGGTGAATTGATTGACGGTGGTGGGAGAAAAGACGTGAGTTTCGCCGATGGCCACGCTGCGCGCGTGATTGCTGATGCCCTGATTGCTGCCGAAGGCGCTGGCCTCGACTTGCGAGCCAATACCGCCGCCGCCCGGCACATAGGAGACGGCCTGATCATAGCTAAAGCGAGAGAAGATATTGTCGGCATTGGAGAAAGAGTGGTCCAGGCGGATATCGAACTTGGTTTCATTAAGGCTGCGTACCGGCACGTTGACGAAGTTAATTCCCGCCGCAGGATTATTAGCATTCGGCAGGGGATACAGATTGACCAAAGCCGCACCCAGGGGGTTAACCAAAGCAGCTGGTATTTTGGCGCAGGCAACCCCGGCAACCTGGCTGCCGTTGGCATTGACTGCGGTGGGCAGGCCAGTGCCAGCGTTGCACTGGAAGGAACCGCCCGTGTAGGGGTTGGTGATTGCGGTGGGGGAAACCGGGTTCCCGAAGGGGTCGGAGCTGAAATCCGCAAAGGGCTGCGTGGCGCTGGTGTGCATTGCCGCGCCGGGCACCAAGCCAGTAAAGGTGATGCCGTGAAGCTGATCCTTTTGCTCGCCATCCAGGAAGAAGAAGGTCTTGTTCCTTCGAATCGGTCCGCCGATGGAGCCGCCATATTGGTTTAGATTGAATTTTTCCGCTGCGGGGGCGAAAAAGCTCTTGGCATCAAGCGCAGTGTTGCGAAAAAACTCGAATAGCGAGCCGTGGAAGTCGTTGGTGCCGGATTTCGTGGTGACAAGTACGGTAGGACCGGCGCGGCTGCCATATTGTGCGGAGTAGTTGTAGGTCAAAACCTTGAATTCCTGAATGTCATCGATCGAGGAAAAAGTTCCGATACCGCCGGCGGTCAATTCGTTGTTGTCCGCTCCGTCCAGAATCCAATCCGTGCTGTTCGGACGGGACCCACCGACGGAAAGCGAGAAGGAGCCCCGCGCGGCAACCTCACTGCTCGCAGCTTGCGTGAAAAAGCTGTTGGGATTGGTCTCCGCGGTAGCGCCGGAAGTGAGCGTGGCCAGCTGCACGAAATCGCGTCCATTCAGAGGCAACTGAGCAACTTCTTGTGAAGTGATGACCTGTCCCAGCGCGGGACTGGAAGTCTCCACAGCGACTTCCGAAGCAACCACTTCCACTGAGGTGCTCACCGAAGACGGCGACAAAGCAAAATCCAATTCCCGTTGCTCATCCACCTGGAGTTTTACGTCTTTGGTTTCCACCGGCTGAAAGCCCTGGTATTCCACGCGAAACGTAAAAACGGAGACTGGCAACAAATTAATGATGTAGTGACCGACATCATCCGTGACTGCGTCGCGGGATATGCCGGTTGCTTGCGAAGTTATGGTGACCCTAGCGCCTGAAATTGCTGACCCAGATTTGTCCGTTACGACGCCCTGAAAACTGCCTGTGGCCTGCGCATGGGCCATCTGCGCACAACACATCACGCCCAGAATAAAAGCCACCACAAAATAGAATCGCTTACCCATTCCCCACGCCCCCCTCAAAAGACGCTCTCGTCACGGTTAACTACGGATGACGATGCAGAAACTGAGACCCTTGCTAATCCCCGACGCTGAGAACACTTATTGGCTAAGAAATAACGGTCGAGGACTTGGTCCCGAACCTTGTCTCGATCACCGCTTAGCCAAAACACACAAGCTGCTCAGTAGAAAATATTGAAGCAACGTACTTTCCATCCGCTCCCGTGTCAAGCGGTTGTTTGTGAAAAGCTGTGCAGACTTCGGGCGGTTTTTCGCGTTATCTACGCGGTAGCAATTTATTGAGTACACTCTATGCGTTTCCCCATTTTGGGACTTCGCAGGAGCGGGGAAATCTCCGCAGAATTAAGAGATTTTCCATATTTCAGGAGACCCTATCTGCTTCGAGCCTCGGGGACGCTCGATTTGTCGCTAGAGCCGGCAGTGGATCCGAGCTTTTCAAAAGGAGTATTCAGGATCGGATATTTCTTCCAATCGCGGTAATCGAAATGCCACCATTCGAATGGGTAGACGAGAAATCCTTCGCTTTCCATCACCCGACGCAATAACTCGCGATGCCAGCGTTGCAACGATGTGCCTCCCGGATACCCGGCGTAAGAGCGCTCCGACATTTCGTCATAGACCCCTACCATTTCAACCGGTTTGCCACTCGCGAGTTCGTAGAGACTCAGATCCACGGCGCACCCGCGATTATGCCGGGAGCCCTGGTTGGGATCGGCGACAAAAATTTTCTTGTCATCGGGAGTAGTGTCCCAAAATATTTTCGTGACGTACCACGGGCGATAGGCGTCGTGGATCAGGAGTCCATAGCCCATCTCCATGAGCTTTTTGTGAACGCGCAACAGCGCCTCAGCAGCGGGGCGCTGCAGGAAGGCGCGGGCCTGGGAATAGACCGGCGTGCCGAGGAAATTATTGGTGGTGGCATAGCGGATGTCGAGTTTAATTTTGGGATCGAGCTTAGCTAGTTCGAGAAGATCGGGCTTCCGAAACTCGCCGGATTCGACAGGCGGGTGAGCTGCTAGAGCTTGCATGCGAAGATTGTCGAAGTTTTTAACTGGAGGAATGCGGAAGATGCCACCGGAAACTCCGCCAATCGAACGACGCTTGAATACCACGCCGCTGACCTGCACCTGCGTAGCGTTGCCGGATGCATCGCGCGTAAATATTGCTTTTTCGCCATCGTATAGGCCGCGCGATGGAAAATTGAAAACATCGTCGGTGACTTGCGTGAGCGCATCGAATTCCATCCACTCAATCAAAACATTCAGGCGTTTGTCTTTTTCAAAAACATAAAGGATGTCGTGATCCCAGCCGTACTCGCCGATCAGGCAGCGCCACTTTGTTGGGATATCGGAGGGCGTGGGAGCGGCCACTCTTGGCAGGGCTTTGGACCCGAAGTGAATACCTTCGGGAACGGGTGACACGTTGACGCCAAAGCCGGTCACGCCATCGGCAATGAGATCATCGCCCGATGAGCTAACTTTGCGCAGCTCCAACTGTTCGCCGCCAAGCAGCTTAAGCACGCTGAGATGTCCGTCGAGATAAGTCAGATCGAGGGCATCATCACCGGTTCCATAGCGGCCAGCGAGCTTGCGGCCAAGCTCCTGGGGAACCGGGTTTGTCGCAGGGGGTACTTGCAGTGGTTTGCCAGCACGATGAGCGAGAACCAGCCGCAAGGATTCTTCGCCAATGCGCTCGGTGACGGCGTTAACGGCATCTTTGGTGGCGACGAGGACCACGCCTACTTTGTCTTCGGGCATAAGATCGACGGTAGTTGCAAAACCGTAGATCGCTCCACCGTGGCCGACCAGGCGATGACCGTCGAGCGAGCGCACGATGAAACCTAAGCCAAAAACGCGGCCGCTGGGATTGGGGAATTGAGGCGACCACATTTGTTCGAGAGTCGCAGGCTTTAATATTTTGCCATTTTCTGTTTTGCCCTGCGCGAGAAGGACGCTGACGAAACGTCCAAGATCGTTCACGGTGGAGTACATGCTCCCGGCAGGGACCATTCCCAGCTGAAAGGTCGGAGCTTCGAAGTTCAGACCGTCATAGGTCCACATTTCGCCTTTCGCGAGATTTGCAATGATCGCGGGCTCGGGTTCGAAGGAACTATGGCGCAGTCCCATAGGATCGAGCACCGAGGATTTCAGATATTTTGCGAAAGGCTCATGGCTGCGCGCTTCCAACACATAACCAACCACGGCAATGGCAGCGTTGGAGTACTTGGTGTGGGTGTTTGGCGCGAAAACCAGCTCGGTGTTGTTCAAGCTCTGTACCGTAGCGGCCAGAGCCGGTTGCGACGTCTCAAAATAGTTTCCGACTGGTGGCTCGCGCAACAAGCCCGAACGATGGGACATCAATTGACGAAGAGTGATTGGCGTGCCAAACGGATTCTTAGGATGAAAATCGGGGAGGTAATCGGTGACTGGCGCATCCAGATTCAATTCTCCTCGTTCAACCAGCTGCATGATGGCGATGTCGGTAAAGAGTTTGGAAACCGAACCAATGCGATAAACGGTGTCCGCACTTGCGGGGGTTTTGCTTTTGGGATCGGCCATGCCGAAACCCTCGGCCCATACAATCTGTTGGTCATCGATAATAGCGATCGAAAGTGCGGGCAATTCTTTTTCGGCCATTTGTTGCTGGATAAAGGGACGCAGCGTCTCGATGACGTCCGCGTAATCTTTTCGAACGGCAGTGGCGCTTTGCGCCATTGTGCGGTTGCAAACAGCTGACAGAGCGAAGGCGACGCAGGCGCTAACTAAAACGCTTCTTGCGAGAGCTCCCGTTCGTGGCAAATGTTTGAACATGAAATTGCTGTTCTCCATGGATCCCATTCAAGACTGATGCAGGACGTTAGCATATCCGCGAATCGGCACTAAGCTACAATGCGCTTTATGCTGGAGCAATTTTCCTTTAGTGACCTCCGAGAGCTCTTTGCCAAAGCAAACGAGGAAAAGTCTGGCGATCGGTTGGCCGGGATCGCTGCAGGATCAGAACGCGAAAGGATCGCTGCGAAGCGCAAGATCGCGGACTTGTCGCTGGACGAAATCGTGCGACAGCCCTTAATAGATCCTGACGATGACGATGTAAGTAAGATGATTCTGGAATCCTACGATCGGGAAGCTTTCATGCCGATTAAGAGCAGCACGGTAGGCGAATTCCGCGAGTTTCTTCTCGACGATGGGACAGGTGAGGTGGAACTCAGGAGGATTCAGCGGGCGATAATCCCCGAAATAGCCGCTGCCGTGACGAAAATCATGAGTAATAAGGATTTGGTTCTAGGCGCTGCCAAAATACGAAACGTTACGCGTTGTCGAAATACCTTGGGTGAGCGTGGAGTCCTGGGAATACGCATTCAACCGAATCACCCCACGGATGATATCGCCGGGATCCTTCTGTCGGCTTTTGAAGGTCTGCTGTACGGGTGCGGAGACGCGGTGATTGGAGTGAACCCTGCTTCGGACGGAGTGGAGAGCACCGGGGCAATCCTGCGCGCACTGAACCGTCTTGTTACTACCTACAAAATACCCACGCAAACGTGCTGCCTCGCACATATTTCCACGCAACTGGCCGCGCTAAGCCAGGGCGCACCAATAGATCTCTTGTTTCAATCCATCGGTGGAACAGAAGGCACCAATCGGAGTTTCGGCATTACTCTGGAAATGTTGTCAGAAGGCCTCGATCGCATCATCGAACATCATCGGCAGCGCAAGGACGTTTCCTGGAAGGGCGAAAATGTGATGTATTTTGAGACCGGGCAAGGAAGCGCTTTATCCGCGGAGGCGCACTGCGGGCTGGACCAAGTGACTTTAGAGGCGCGTGCGTATGGCGTGGCTCGTGCATTTGACCCTTTTTTGGTGAACAGCGTTGTTGGATTCATCGGCCCAGAGTATCTTTTCGATGAGCGCCAGATTATTCGCGCGGGGCTCGAAGATCACTTCATGGGCAAGCTTCTGGGCCTCCCGATGGGATGCGATGTCTGCTATACGAACCATGCAGAAGCGGACCAAAATTCCGTGGACAATCTTCTTTTGCTGCTGGGAGCGGCGGGGTGCAACTATTTCATGGGGGTTCCATGCGGCGACGACGTGATGCTCAACTATCAATCCACCAGCTATCACGACGCAATAGGAATAAGAAAGATTTTCAATCTGCGTCCGGCTCCTGAATTTTTGACGTGGCTCGAGGAGTCAGGAATTTATCGCGACGGTGAACCCGCGAAGCTCGATGAGCCAGCGCAACGTCAACTGATGAAAGGGCTGGATTGGTCGGTGGAGGACATTCATTAAATGGATGGTCGCTTCAACAAGTTGGTTTTGAATGCTGATTCAAATGACATTGTGCGCAGAATTAAAATGCACACGCCCGCGAGGCTCCTGGTCGGCCGGGCGGGGGCTGCGTATCGCACGGAAACCCAGCTTCAATTGCGTGAAGATCACGCAAAGGCTCGAGACGCGGTCCAAGCGGAATTGGAGCTGAAGACGGCGTTCGACTCCGAATTTATCGAAGAGTTGAAGCTCTTCGAAGTTAGCACCCGGGCGTCCACCAAAATGGAATATCTGGCGCGTCCAGCTCTTGGACGTGAATTCAATGACGAGTCCAAGCGAGAAATCTTAAGACGATGTTCACCCGATAGTACCGTTCAGATCGCGATTGGTGATGGGTTATCGGCGCTTGCGATTCAAACGCAAGTTCCAAAATTGCTGCCCTTGCTTCTTGAAGGCGCGAGGAAGTCCGGTTGGAGCATCGGGCAGACATTTGTTATTCGCCATTGCCGTGTCGGAATTTTGAATGAGATTGGAGAACGACTGAAGCCGCAGATCGCTATTCTTTTGATCGGCGAGCGCCCAGGCCTTGCTTCGGCAGAAAGTATGTCGGCATATATGGCCTACCAACCCAGCCGATCGCAGTCCGATGCGAACCGAAACCTCGTATCCAATATTCATGAGCGCGGATTAAGTGCACCGAGCGCAGCCGCTCGCATCCTGAACTTGTGTGCGCAGATGATGAGGCTCGGGATCAGCGGCTGTACCTTGAAAGAACAACAGGCGATGCTTCCGAGTGACACTGATCGCTAAATGGGAGTGGACCGGTGGACTTCAAGTCTAGCGTTTGCGAATCGCTGTTGCCCGTCTAGTGGCCAGATGATTTTAGCTGCAACGCCGATTCGCTCAGGGGAGAAGGTTCCCCTCCTCTCTTATTTATGGGAGCAGCAGAAAATACGGCGACTCTGGGCGGAGTGAAGAGACTCGCGTAGCCCACATAGACGGTATGTCCCAAAGGATCGATTGCTAGAGTATGCGCACCAAGGTGTGTTCGTATGCGCTCGGCAACTTCGTACTTATCAGGGTTTATTTGCCGGATGACGGTCAAATTCCCCGCTGTGCACGCGGCATAAATTCGATGGAGAGTGGCATCGAAGGCTACGCTGTCGGGCCGCCCGCCGATTTCCAGGGAGGCAATGACTTGATGCTTTTCCAAATCAAATACCACGAGCTTGGCGTTGCCGGCGCAAACCGTGAACAAGCGGCGATTCTTGGAATCGACGGCCATCCCAGTTGGCTTGTTGCACGGTGCGAGCGGCCATTCACCCACAAGGGATCTCTGGAGGTTAAGTCAATCGCAGCGATGGTATCCGTGTCGACCAAGTTCTGGTAGAGCACCCCTGTTGGGGAGTCGACTGCGGGGAATTCCGGCCTTCCGGGCAGCAGTATGGACGCGACTGTGGCCTTTTTGTCGGGATCAATGAGCGTGGCGAGCCCTGCGTCTCCATTGGCAACATAAATTAAATTGCTGGGCTGATCGTAGAGGATGGCGTCAGGATCGTCAGCTACCGGGATGCTTTGAAGTAATTGCAAGTTACGCGAGTCAACAACATCCACGGTGTTTTTTCCACTGCGGGTGATAAATGCAAGATTTTTGGACGGCAGCAGGGCAACACCGTGAACCTCGGGGCTCCCCTGTAGCTCAGAGACGGTCGCTCCGAGACGTGTTCCGTCGGCATCCCAAGCTATTTTAAAAACGCTCCCTTGCGACAGGCCGGCTACGAATAGTGCATCGTTACTCACGATCAAATAGTCGAGGATGTTCAAAGCGCTTCCCTGCGGCAAGACAATGAAGCTTTCAAATTTCAGCAGACTGGACTTGCCCGGTTTGGCGGGATAAACGAGGTAAGCCAAAATCAGACAGCTGCCGGAAATTATGACTAGCAGGATTCTCAACCCTTTTTTGAGTTTGTTATTCACGCAGTCTCCCGTCGCTCGCCGGTCATTTACAGTCCACCGCACAACCTCGAATGATTTGGGTGACGGTCTGTAAGAAATTTTTGAAGGGCAAGTGTCCTGAGTGCGATTCACAAGTAATTCCCCATCGCGGCGGCTAGCTTTTGGCGGGCAACCCACTTGCGGGCCTTCATGGCCGTGAGAGTTACGCCGAGCATTCGGGCAGCTTCTCTCGCGGTATAACCCTGCACTTCACAAAGCAAGAATGCCGCGCGCAGTGGCGGCGACAGATCGTTAACATTTTTGTTGATGAGTTCCCGCATTTCGCTTCTCTCTAGCTCTTGCTCTGGATTCCTTCCGTGGTGAACAAGCTGCGCGGATAACGACGGCTCACCCCAGTCGGGCTCAGCGTCCAACGATTCGGTGGCGCGGCCTCTGAGAGCACGCCTTCGCATGAGCGCCGCATTGATCACGATGCGCGTAAGCCAGCTGGAGAACTGCGAGCGTCCTTCAAAGCGTGACAACGCCCGGTACGCCGATAACATAGCCTCCTGCAAAACGTCTTCCGCATCCGCAGCGTTACCCAAGACGCGCATGGCAACCTGAAATAGACGGCGTTGATACCTGCGGAACAGCGTCTCTACCGCGTGGTGGTCGCCCTGGCATCCCGCCCGGACTAACCTGTCCTCGTCTAGTTGGGATCCAACTCCTGCACGCAATTCCATCAATTCCATCGGTATTCCCCCTGGCTCAACGGACCTTCTCAGTCACTCGTGGAAAAAGAATCAGATCAGTACGCATATCGGCGCTCAGTGCACCTTTTGGTGAACCCTGATGTATGAACATTCATCGACGGGACGTTTCGGGATAGCTGGAGGTGCGGTTTTTCTCAAGTTCATCAAGCGCCTGAGCAACAGTTGTGCCCGGGGCGACGGGTTTAAAATCAGACCTCTGTTCGTCCTTATGTCTATTCAAAGATTTAAAAATCGCCATTCGCCCGCTAAGGTCAATTTTCTCCACGCTGACTTGCCAGACGCCCTCGGATAAGCGCGTACGCGTAATATTCATGCTTCCACCTTTATCTACGCGTCCGAGCAATCCGAGCCCAAACTCCACGCGCTGGGCTAAGGACGCGGAAATACGTGCGATTTGTTTGTCGTGAAGATCGATGAAGGCCGTGCCGACCAAAGTATGGAGAATACGTTGCTCATAGGTCTTTGGTTTGAAATCAGGATTGGGATGAAATGCAATTTTTTCCAGTCCTCGTTGTTTTCCCAGGTCTTGAAAGACAAATGCCTCGGGAATGATTCGCAGCATCTCCTCCATTTTCTTGGAGTCTTCGCCATGGTCTTTCTTCACGGCAGATTGGCCGGCCGAATTTCTCAGCAAGCGACGATGGCGGTCATCTTCCTCTTGAAGTTGAGCGGCCGTCGGCGCATTGCCGTCGACGGCCAGCAGATGTGTAACGGGAGTGTCGACCGTTTCGATTACTTGTTCGAGAATTATGTGCTTGTCGTCATGGCGCTCTACACGATAGGACCACAGTGATTTCACTTCACGCTGTTGGATGGCGTTGAAACACGCTTCTTTAACCAATGTGCCGGTCGGTTCCGAAGGCAACACGGACGGCAGGCCCAGGCTAGTCACGAGTGAAAAGATGGCCAACCGGGAAACTCGATCCAGCAGATATTTCGGTTTCGGCTTTCTCATATGGTTGTCCCCCAAAGCCTGCCGGCTAACTCACCCAACAAACGTATTGTCACCAAATGAAATGGAAGCGCCGCCAAGGATGGCTAGTTATTTGTTAGGATTTGTTTGCTTAGTATTTTTCGGGTTTATTTTGGGTTTATCATCAGCGAGAGATGTCTTTGGCTGATGGAGCATCCGATTAAGCAACCTGTTAAGACATCCGCGGAGAGCACGGTTCCACATCTGCTGGTGGTGGACGATGATCTCGATTTGTGCGAAGTCCTGGAAAGCTATTTACGCGCGGAGGATTTTGCCGTGTCCTTCGCGCATTCGGGCGTAGCAGGAACGAAGGCTGGAATTGCCGGAGCTTTCGAATTAATTATTCTGGACGTGATGTTGCCAGACAAGAAGGGCTTCGATGTTCTACGAGATATTCGGCGGCGCGCCAGAACTCCGGTCTTGATGCTGACAGCTAAAGGCGATGAGTTCGATCGCATCCTGGGTTTGGAGCTTGGCGCGGATGATTACCTTACCAAGCCATTCAGCCCGCGCGAATTGGTTGCGAGAATTTCCGCTATTCTTCGCAGGTCCGGCTGGCAGTCCGACAACAATAACGGACTTCGCCCTCCGAAGATCAAGTCCGGAGATCTGGAGCTCGACATCGCTGCGCACGCTGCGTTGAGATCGGGCGAAACTTTGAATCTGACTTCCGCTGAATTTGATTTGTTGCGGATGTTTCTGGAAGCGCCCGGTCAAGTGCTTAAGCGTGACAACCTTGTTGAGCGCGTCCTGGAACGAAAATTCTCCCCTTTTGATCGCAGCATCGATTTTCACATAACAAATCTGCGCCGCAAGCTTGGCCCGCAAGCCGACGGATCCGAACGGATCCGGAGTGTTCGGGGCATTGGCTACATCTATGCATGGCCCACGGAATGATTATTAGCCGTAATTGCTGAGCCATTCGCGGGGAGAAAACTTGTGACAACTATTTGTGCTGAGGAGTCCACCACTCGGGAATGAGTTTCGGGATGCGCAGTTTGCGTACCAGCGGTCCCCATTGAGGCTCAAATTCAACCGCGACGTTTCGTAGCGCCAAGGTTCCGAATTGCATGGCCATTCTTTGCTCGGCATGGGTGATATCGTTGTAGCCAGCAGGCAGATAACTCATGCCCACGAATCCGCCGGCGGCTGCACCTGCAAAATTTGAAAGGGCGATCGTATTTCTTCCCGAGTCGGTCTTGTCCACAACTGTAAAAACAAGAGCGTGCACTGTACGGCTAAGAGGGTTTGTGCTACTGGACCGCTGATAGCGCAGATCTTCGTGCAAGGCTGCGCCTGCCAAAAACCGCGCTGTTTGCACGGAGGTGGTCCTGGTTATAGCGTCTCCGTAAAGATGGCCAAATGCGACTCCGCCGTCGCGCCAGTCGTGCGGGTAGTGATTGGGAGGATTGGCCATCCCCATAGCGGCTGAGAACGCCGGCAAGATGAGTGCGGGGGGCCCGAAAGCCTGATGGGCATAGATTATGAATTTATCGTGCAACGAGAGACGCTGAGTAACGGTGATGGCAGGCGCAAGGCCAAAGTTGTTCGGGGCTAGTCCGGCCGAACTCGTGGAGCCATGGTCCGAACCTTGATGTTCTTGGTCGTCAGAAAAACTCGCCACCTTTGGGCGTGGCGTTTCAGTGAGGTGATCCTGAGTTTTTTCTGGTGTTGCAAAAAAGCTCGTATCGGGAAAGCTGCGGCCGGCAGATTGTTTTTCCAGCTCTTGTGCTGAAGCCGCCGGTGAATAAGTGGCCGCTACGAAAAGAGCAGTTAGTGCCAGAACAGGCACGTTTTTGAAGCGAAGGCCTCTCTGATTCATCATTCCTCCAGATGGGAGTGCCAGTTGGCGAAGATAGTCGGCCTAAAGGCGTGGTACGGTCAGAAAAAGAGAGGGGTTTGTTTGGATTTGCAAGTTCGGAAGAACGATGGCTGCACGGCAGCGTTTTTGCTGTATACGTTTAGATTGGGAATGCGTTAAACCGGGCAACTGAAGGCCACAAACTTGAGATTTTCCGCGCTCCGCTTTCGAGATCGAGTTCCGGTGCACCGGCTCTTTCTGAGAATTTTCTGTTGGTTTTGGCTGACGGCGTTGGTCATCATCGCCATTGGACTTGTTGTCCGGCAAGTCACGGATCTACGGGCAGTCAAATCAACCAGCGTTTACGCGAGTGTTGCGCCCGTACTGGCGGGCGAGGCAGCACACGTTTTTGAAACTGAGGGAGCAGAGGGATTCGGTCGCTTTGCCAGCAAATTGGTGGACGGACGCGACAGTCAACTTTATTTATTGGATGGATTCAAAAATGACGTACTGTCCCGACCACTTTCCAGGGAGGTCCTTCGGGTTGCGAACGCTGCCCGAGATGATCATCTTATTGCCACAGATCATTCGTTACACGTGCGTACGGCGGCGTACAAATTCGTGTCCAATACCGGGCACCCCTACACCGTCGTCATTTACGAGCACTCTAATTTGCCCGACCTGTCAGAGTTGGTCTTCGACAAAGCGCTTCCGTTCGTTCTCAGTTTGCTAGTAGTGATTACTGCCCTGTGTTTCTTACTGGCCTACAGCATTGCGTCTCCCATCTGGGGGATTCAGTCGGCAGCGCGACGGGTGGCGCAAGGCGACTTTAGCGCGCGAGCTCCGGAAGCAGTATCCAAGCGCGGCGATGAACTCGGCGCATTGGCGATCGACTTTGACTCGATGGTAGAACGGATCGAGTTGCTGATTCGCACACAAAGGAGTCTCCTGAACTCGGTCTCGCACGAGCTTCGATCACCGTTATCCCGCCTGAACCTATCCTTGGCGGTGCTGCGAAAAGATGAGTCCGCTCACAACTCGAGCACGATTGAACGGATGGAACGGGACATCGCCAGAATAGACACACTGATTGGGCAACTATTAACACTGTCGCGGTTTGAGGCTAGCTTGACTTCCGGAACTAAAGAAGACGTTGATTTCACTTTGCTGGTGCAAGAGGTGGCCGCAGATGGAAATTTTGAAGCACAATCCCTTGGCAAGTCAGTGATTTTGGAAGAGGCAAATTCTGTAGTGCTGCAGAATGCCGATTCCCTGGCGCTGCGAAGCGCCTGTGAAAATATTATTCGTAACGCCATTCATTTCACGCGACCGGGCACAGATGTGAAGGTGACTCTTGAAGTAAACGGCGCTGCTGGCGCTCCGGAGGCTCGTTTAACGGTCCGCGACATGGGTCCCGGTGTTCCAGAAGATTCTTTAGAAAATATCTTTCGGCCGTTCTTTCGTGTAAACGAGCCGGGCACACGAACCCGAGGCAATGGTCTGGGCCTTGCCATTGCACTCGAAGCCGTCCGGATGCATCACGGGTCAATAGCTGCAACCAATCTCAGCCCGCAAGGGCTCGAAGTAAGCGTGCGTTTACCCACTTCACGTCCAGCCCGATGATAATGTGGATCAGGGAGTCGAGATAGCTTGTTCCCATCGTGTTACCTTCCAGATGCCTGTCGGTCAAGTGGAAATCAGTTAACTGAACGTCGAGAGTGCCGTCGCAATTCCTGGTTTCGCATCTCTTGTTAGCAAAGTGTCGCTTAACTCCCTTGGCTCGAGCCGTCACCGCCCCGCACTTGACTGTCTGCTGAAATAACGCTGTCTCCTCCTGCTCGTTAAAAGCATCCAAGGTTTTCGCAGCAGATAGCCATTGTTAGGAATGCCGAGTGGGAATAGGATGTTGCTCCCGCGGCGTCAAAAACCTTGAGCAAAGGAGACGGCCTTGAGGACCATTTATAAATCAGGGTGCACGTTCCTGCTGGCCGGAGTTCTATGGTCCTATTCGCCGATCACGCTGGCGCAAACCGCAGCGACACCGTCGATCCCCGGCTCGAGCTCGCCAGGTGCAGTTTCAACCGGATCGCCTGCAGGCAGTTCTTTCTCGGGGTCAGTCCCTGCAAAGCTCGTTCCTGGTGTCATACCACTCTCTTTACAGGAAGCCATCGACCGCGGTTTGAAGCAGAATCTTGGGCTGCTGGTCTCCAATACTGACATTCGTTCCGCTCGCGGACAGCGCTGGGAGCAATTGAGTGCGCTCCTACCACACGCAGAGGTGGCGCCGTACGTGGCCATGTCGAAAATCAATCTGGGCGAACTGGGCCTTACCAGTCTACCCGGCGTCACCAATATCCCGGCAGCCGTAGGGCCTTTTTCCTATTTTGATTCGCGTGCCACGGTGACGCAGTCGGTGTTTGATTGGAAGTCCATCAACGCCACGCGTGCAGCCAGCCAGAGCGTCAAGTCGGCGGAATACTCCTACAAGGACGCTCGCGATCTCGTGGTGCTCGCGGTGGGCTTCGTGTATCTGCAAGCCATCGCGGATGAGGCCCGTGTTGAAACATCGGAAGCGCAGATCAAGACGGCGCAAGCGCTATTCGATCAAGCAAGCGATCAAGTGAATTCAGGCACATCGCCAGCCATTGACAGCTTACGAGCCAAAGTAGAATTGCAGACTCGACAGCAGCAACTCATTCAAGCCAGGAACGACCTGGCCATCCAGAAACTTACCGTCGCGAGAGTGATTGGGCTCGCTCCCGGACAGCAATTCGAACTAACCGACAAGTCGCCTTACCAACCCATTGCGGGCATCACCGTTGACGAAGCTCTGAAACGCGCTTACGATTCGCGCTCCGATTATAAAAGCGCCATGGCTGACCTCCGGTCGGCGCAACTCTCCCGCAGAGCTGCCACGGCCGGTTATCTGCCGTCACTTTCATTCAATGCTGACTATGGCGCGGCCGGCGCACATCCCTCGACAGCCACGCAGGTATACGACGTGCGCGGGACGCTGACTCTTCCGATTTTTCAGGGCGGCTCAGTGCATGGTGACGTTTTACAAGCCGATGCCAGACTGGAGCAAAGCCGGGACCGCCTGGATAACCTGCGCGCGCAAATTGACGCCGATGTTCGCACTGCGTTGCTGAATCTGCAGTCGTCAGAAGAACAGGTCAATGTTGCGCGCAGCAATATTGATTTATCGGAAGAGACGCTGGTGCAGTCGCGTGATCGTTTCACCGCGGGTGTCACCGATACCGTCGAAGTGGTGCAATCGCAGGAAGCAGTGGCTGCCGCGCACGAACAATACATCTCCAGTCTCTATAGCTACAATTACGCAAAAATCTCTCTGGCGCGCGCTGTCGGGATGGCTGAAGCAGGGGTAAAAGAATATTTCAAAGGAAAATGATATGGCGGAAGAGAATTCAGCTCATTCGGTGCCAGAGACGGAACCCCGAGTAAGTACGCCACCGTCGGGGAGTAGCAAGAGTACGTCTCGCCCTTACACGCCTCCAAAGAAACGCAACAAAACTGTAATTCTGGTCGTGGTGATCTTAGTTGTTTTGGTTGGGGGATTTTTCCTGTGGCGCTACCTGCGCACCTATGAATCGACCGACGACGCGCAGGTAGATGTGCACCTCTATCCCGTGAGTGCCCGGGTCTCTGGCTATGTAGTGAAAGTGAAAGTCGACGACAACCAATGGGTGCAGCAGGGTACGGTGCTGGTAGAAATTGACCCTAAAGACTATGAAGTTGCGGTCGCCCAGGCACAGGCCAATCTTGCCAATGCGGAAGCCACCGCACAATCCTTGAATATAACCGTACCGATCACATCCACGAACGCCTCCAGTCAACTGCGATCCACCGCATCGGGAATTGAAAACAGCCAAGCGGGAATCATTGCGGCCGAGCGGCAACTGACTGCTGCGCGCGCGCAAGTAGAGCAGGCTGAGGCGAACGATGTGCGGGTGCAACAAGATTTACATCGCTACAAGCTGCTGGTGGACAAACGTGAAATTGCGCAGCAGGTGTACGACACAGCCGTCGCTTCAGCCAGAGCAAGTACCGCTGCGGTGGCTGCGGCTCGCGCGAACGAGTCCGCCGCACAGCAATTCGTAACGCAAGCCCAAAGCCGTTTGGTGGAGGCGCAGGCCAACCATCAGTCCGCCGAGACCGGCCCGCAGCAAGTATCGTCAACCCGGGCGCGCGCTCGCGCGGCGATCGCTGATGTGGAAGAAAAACGAGCCCTGCTCGAACAAGCGCAGCTAAATCTGCAGTACACGAAGATTATTGCTCCAGTCAGCGGTGCAGTGAATAAGTCGGTGGTGGTGGGAATGAATGTCTCTGCCGGGCAGCAACTGCTCACCGTCGTACCTCTGGATGAAATCTGGATCACCGCCAATTTTAAAGAGACACAATTGCGGCGCATGCGAGTCGGTGACAAAGCCAAAATTCATGTTGATGCCAGTGGGCGAAGCCTGAACGGGCACGTGGACAGCATCGCCGGCGCAACCGGCCCGACCTTCAGTTTACTTCCACCTGAAAACGCGACTGGGAATTACGTGAAAATCGTGCAGAGAATTCCGGTGAAAATAATTCTCGAGCAGGGAGAAAATCGCGATCATCTGCTGCGGCCAGGGATGAACGTGGTGCCTGACGTATATCTTCAATGAGCAGCACGGCACTCACCATTGACCAGGATGTTTGGCGGCCGAGTTACAATCCCTGGCTGATTGCCGTGGTTGTGGCGCTGGCCGCGTTCATGGAGGTTCTCGACACCAGCATCGCCAACGTGGCGCTGCCGTACATGGCCGGGAACCTCGGCGCCAGCAATGATCAAAGCACCTGGGTGCTGACTTCTTACCTCGTTTCTAACGCTATCATCCTGCCCATCAGTGGTTGGCTCGCCGGCGCAATCGGGCGAAAGCGCTTTTTCATGGCGTGTTTAGGTGTGTTTACGGTGAGTTCCCTGCTGTGCGGAATAGCTCCGAGCCTTGGTTTTCTTCTGCTGTTTCGTGTTTTGCAAGGCGCGGGCGGCGGCGGGTTGCAGCCCATGGCGCAAGCAATTCTGGCCGACACTTTCCCACCTCAGCAGCGGGGTTTGGCGTTCGCCCTATACGGCATCACCGCCATCATGGCGCCCACCATCGGGCCAACGTTGGGCGGCTGGATCACCTTCAATTACTCCTGGCGCTGGATTTTTTTTATTAATCTTCCGGTCGGCGTGGCCACCTGGTTTTTGGTGCGGCGCTTTGTCGAAGATCCACCGTACTTAGCCAAAATCAAGGCCGCGGGCGTCAAGCTGGACTACATCGGTATAGCTCTTCTAACTCTTGGCGTCGGCGCGTTGCAGATTTTGCTCGACAAAGGCCAGGAAGATGATTGGTTCGGCTCACGGTTCATCACCACGTTGGTGATCGTCTCAACAGTGTCGCTGATCAGTCTGGTGATCTGGGAATGGTTTCAAAAGGCGCCCATCATCGATGTGCGCATGTTCAAGAGCTTCAATTTTGCGAGCGCGAACTTGATGATGTTCACGCTCGGGATCCTGCTGTTCAGCGCGTTGGTGCTCATGCCGCAGTTCCTCCAGACCCTGGTCGGCTACACCTCGCAGTTGGCAGGGCTCGCCCTTTCCGCTGGCGGTCTGGTTTTGTTGTTTGAGATGCCGGTCATGGGTAAACTTACAACGAAAGTGCAGGCGCGCTACTTGATCGCTTGTGGTTGGCTGGCATTGTCCATCGCCATGTATTACTCCACCAAACGCATCGATTTGACGATCAGCTTTAATGCTGCAGTGTGGTTGCGGATCGCGCAGGTCATTGGTTTGGGATTTTTGTTCGTGCCTATTACTTTGGTCGCCTACGTCGGAATCCCGCCGGAAAAAAATAATTCGGTCGCGGGTATCGTTAATTTTATGCGCAATATGGGCAGCAGTGTGGGAACCTCGCTGGTTACCACTCTGATTGCCCGGCGCTCGCAATTCCACCAGGAGATTCTTGGCGGCTTCGCCAGGCCCGACAATCCTAATTTCCAAAATTCCCTAAATGGGTTGACCCAGCAACTGGCGCACTCCGGATTGGGCCTCCATGAGGCGCGCGCGCAGGCCTACGCAAGAATCTACCGAGAAGTGCAAGCACACGCCGCGAGTCTTGCGTACATCGATACCTTCATGGTTCTGGCGGTGGGCGCAGCAATTATGTTCTTTCTTGCTTTTATGTTGAAACGCAACGATCCGGGCGGGGGTGGCGCAGAAATGGCGGCGGGCTGAGCAAAGTGGAATTATAATCAGCATGCGGCTTCCGGTGGCCGCACGCCTCGAGGGCCAACGTGATTAAGATAATAACGATTGAACGCGAGTACGGCAGCGGCGGCGGCGAAATCGCCCAGCTGGTTGCACAGCAATTGGGGTGGAAGCTTTGGGACCAACTATTGACCGAGGAGATCGCCAAGCTCGCGAATTGTCCCAAAGCGGTGGTCGAGGTGCGAGAGGAGCGCTCCGATCCGCTGTACTATCGACTGTTCAAATCTTTTTTGCGCGGCAGCTATGAAGGTAGTTTGAACGCGCACAAGCTCAACGTCGTGGACAGTGAAAGTATCTTGAAGATTACTCGACGTGTTGTTGAACAGGTCAGCAAAGAAGGAAACTCGGTCCTTGTTGGACGAGGATCACAGCACTTTCTCAGGGACCGACAGGATACCTTGCGCGTATTTCTTTATGCTCCGAGGGAAGATAAGGTGCGGCGCCTCATAGATCGCGGCAAGAGTCAAGTCGAAGCCGAACAACTCGTAGATACCGTCGACCGCGAGCGAAAAGATTTCATACAAAAATATTTTGGCGTCGAATGGCCGGACCGTGGTGTTTACCACACCATGATCAATACCACGATCGGTAACCGCGCTGTCGCTGACATGATTCTGGATTTCGTGAAGATCGTTAACGCGAGCCTTGCCGCCTAAGCATTGCGGTTTACCGAGGTGGCGAGAGCCCAACCGCGTGAAACACAGAACTGAGTCGCGTGACATTGGCTGGCTCACTGTGGCTCTTTCAAGAGCTTCAAGACACTTTCGGTTGTGTCCGTCTCACTGATGCGCGGGAAAATCTTCTCGACACAGTGCCGGTGTGCGTTGGCGTCCCGATCCGTCACTGCATCCACAACAATGACGACGTTGTAGCCGTAATCGTAGGCGCTACGTGCGGTCGATTCCACGCCGAGACTGGTCGCAACGCCAGTTAGGAATACCTGCGTCACGCCGCGCTTGCGCAGAGTTTCATCCAATGCTGTGCCGACGAAGGCGCCCACGCGTTGCTTGCTGACGATGTAATCATCGGGGTGCTGCTCCAATTCAGGAACAAGCTCGGTCCAATCGGGCGGAAGCGAAGACAGGTTGCGAAGTCCCACGTCGGTACGGCCCGGAGCCGCAGCGGTCACGTTGACGAGGACGACAGGCAAGCCTCGTTCTCGGAAAGAGCGCCCGAGCTTAGCGGAGCGAGCGACGATCTCAGTTGTGGGGTGAACGGTCGGAAGGCCCACAATACCTCTTTGCAGGTCAATCACGATCAAGGCAGCAGTGGAATCGAGTTTAGTTACAGGCATGGTTTTTCCCTTCGATTTAGCGCAGTCGCATTACTAAGATTTTCGCTCGAGCGGTTACTGGGTATGTTTCTTGGAAAATCGCACGCTTAGCATGATGCTTATCGCCACGATACCTGCGAAGAAAACAATAATTGCCGAGGTGTCTCCGTTCGAAACTCTTCCGACGCGAAACAAGATGTAACCCACGACGAGATTAAACAGGGCCCAGACAACGTTCACCGTTGGCGATGACAATCCTTTCCCTGGAGGGTGAGCGAAGGGTGTCGGAAAACGGTCACCAGAAATGCCAGATACGAAATGGGGCACGACATTGGTGAGAAACAGACCGGCGAAGAAACACGCGATGTAGTCATACCAGTTCACGGTGGGTTTTCCTTTCGATTCGGGGGTTACCCGGTTCGTTGGAAAGATTACGTTGTCGTTGTCGGTTCATGACGTCGGCACTCAATTGATTTCGGACACAGGCAGTAGACCCATCTCCCGATAGATCGGCCGCATGACTGCTCTGATTTTCGGCAACTCGACCGTGAACCAGAGCGAACCGGCGACGCAGAATGCGCCGGTAAAGATAAGAGTATTAGGCGCGCCAATTCGGTGGGCCAGCGCGCCGGCCAGTAGGCTGCCGAACGGCGCCGCGCCGAAGAAAGCCATGGTGTAATAGCTCATCACCCGGGCGCGCTTGTCCTCTGGAACCAACGATTGGATGATCGTATTGCTCGCCGCCGCACTCTGCATCAGGCCGAAGCCCATAAACCCCATCAGCACAAGCGATACCCACAAACTACGCGACAGGCCGAAGAGAACCAGCGCCGCTCCCAGCATCGCGGCTGCGATCTGAAGCATGCGGGTAAGTCCGACAACCGACTTGCGGATTGCAAGCGAAAGCGCGGACAGAAGCGCACCGATTCCCGAGGCTCCGGTCAAGCAGCCGAGAGTAGCTGCACCACCGTGCAGCACTTGAACAACGAAGACTGGCAGCAGCACGGCAAAGGGATAGCCCATCAGGCAGAGAAGTGAGAAAAGCAGCAGAATGGTGCGGATTGGGCGAAACGTCCGTACATAGTCCCAACCCTCACGCATTTGTTCGAGCATGCTCGATGCACTTCGGCGGACATCCAACAACTTGATCCGCATCATCAGCAACGATGCGATCACGGCAAAGTAACTGACACCATCAATCAGGAAGCACCAACCTTCACCGACAGCTGCGATCAACAATCCGGCGATGGCCGGACCGACCAGCCGCGCACCATTTACCATCGAGGAGTTAATGGCGATGGCGTTACTCAGGTCTTTGCGATCTTCGACCATTTGAATGAGAAACGACTGGCGCCCAGGCATGTCGAACGCGTTGATCAGGCCTTGCAACGCGGTGAGAACGATGATTTCCCACAGGGTGATGACGTGGGCCAGCGTGAGCGCGGCCATGGCCAGTGACTGGACGGCAGCCGCCGCTTGTGTCCAGATCAATAGCTTGCGGCGATTAAGGCGCTCGACCCACACGCCCGCAAATGGTCCCAGCACAAACGAAACAATCTGGCCCGCGAAGGTTACGATACCTAGCAGCAGCGCGGAGTGGGTCAGGCGATAGACAAGCCAGGTGGTGGCCAGCCGCGTCATCCAGGTACCGATCAAGGAGACACTCTGACCGGCGAAAAAGAGCTGGAAGTTGCGGTGCCTCAGCGCTCGCCAGGCGTGCGATAGGGAACGCTCGGGGAGCGGAGCCTGCTGCTTATCCGAACTGATTGCGGGCTCGCTCACAACTTGTATTGGCTCCTCGTTGTGGGTCACTTTTCCGCCAGACGCTTGATTATTTCGCCCGCTTTGAAGAGCGTTTCCCGTTCCGATTCTTCTAGCTGCGAGATGGCCCGCATTAGCCAGGTTTGCTTCGCATCCTTGGCGCTCTTCCGCACAGCCGCGCCTTTAGCGGTCAGGCCAATATTCACTTGGCGGCCGTCGGTCGGATGCGGCTTACGCTCGACCATGCCCATTTCCTCGAGCGCTGCGATGGTTGTTCCCATCGACTGAGGTTTCATGCCCTCGGCGCGTGCCAGATCGGCGGTCGTGGCCGGCCCATCTTTAGCTAGGCGCCCCATGACAAACGCCTCGGTCAACGAAAGTTCATGCGAGCCGGACGCGGCGCGCGCACGGCGCAGCAATACGCCAATGGACTGCATAAGATCGATTACGGCGGTGTCCAGGGTTTTTCGCGGCATGACTTCATGCTAACAAATAACAGTAGAACTTGCAAGTTAATATTGCAAGTTTGGCTGTTTATAGCAGCCCCCCCAGTAAATTGCCTTTGCCGGTTGCTCTTTTTTGTCGTAGCGAGCCCATTGGGGTGGAGGTTGCCCACGGGATTTTATTGGAATGCAAGGTCATGATGCCGGAATCACCCAAACATGCGGTGTCCTCTCAATTCGCTTAATATTGTCAGTATGAAATTTCACAGAAAACTTATAAGCATGTCGGCGATTTCGTACCGACCACGGATTTAAAGTGGCTAGCGAAACAAACACTACGCTGATTGAGGCTCCCGCAGTCAAGGCCGGGGCAGACAAAACTCTGTTTAATATCCTGCTGGCGATCAGTTTTTGTCACCTGCTCAACGACACCATTCAATCCGTGCTGCCGGCGATTTACCCGGTGCTGAAAACCTCTTTCCACCTGGACTTCGGGCAAGTGGGCTTGATCGCGCTGACGCTGCAACTTACCGCGTCCCTGCTACAACCACTGGTGGGATTGCACAGCGATAAACATCCGCAGCCATACTCGCTAGCGATAGGAATGGGAATAACTCTGGTGGGATTGCTGGCATTGTCCATAGCACCCAGCTATGCAACCGTGCTGGTGGCCGCTGGCACAGTGGGGATAGGCTCGGCCGTGTTTCACCCGGAGTCCTCTCGTGTCGCGCGCATGGCCTCCGGCGGCCAGCATGGCTTGGCACAATCTCTTTTTCAGGTCGGCGGCAACGCCGGATCGGCGCTAGGCCCACTGCTCGCGGCATTCGTGTTT